>Ga0302215_10001201_pt1 | contig 18757 bp, 13 predicted proteins | sample II_Fen_N3_1_FD_194580 | JGI IMG/M metagenome (GOLD analysis project Ga0302215, IMG submission 194580) | Peat permafrost microbial communities from Stordalen Mire near Abisko, Sweden - II_Fen_N3_1 | ecosystem: Environmental > Terrestrial > Soil > Wetlands > Permafrost | place: Sweden: Abisko...
AACATAAGTTGTGCCCAAGCCATATAATTTGTATTTATTTTGCGAATAGAAATCGGCATATTGCTGTGCATTCATCACATTATAATGGGTTGGAGCTAACTCAAACCCTATATAAGAATTAAAATCAACTTGTGTTTTGCCGGATTTTCCTCTTTTAGTATTTATAATCACAACACCATTTGATCCATTAGCACCGTAAATTGCAGTAGCAGATGCATCTTTCAGTATTTGAGTACTTTCAATATCTTGAGGTTGAATTCCATTTATATCAGAAACCTGAACTCCATCTAAAATAAAAATCGGATCGGCACCAACACTGATAGAACCAACTCCACGAACTCTGATGCTCGCCCCACCTCCTGGTTTTCCACTTTGAGTTACCAAGACCCCAGGAGCTTTTCCCTGAAGTGCCTGCGCTGCACTTGTTGAAGGATTTCTGGTTAAATCTTTGTTTGATATAACCGCAACCGAACCGGTTAAATCAGATTTCTTTACATAACCATATCCAATTGCTACAACCTCTGTTAGTTGCGTAGAAATTGGCATAAGTGTCACATTAATGACGGTTTGATCACCTACAGTGATTTCTTGTTTTTCCATGCCAATATATGAGAAAACAAGTATATCATTTTGTGCAACAACTATACTATATTTACCATCTATATCAGTAACAGTACCTATTGTTTTTCCTTTAACCTGAACAGTAACCCCAATCAATGTTTCTTTCTGAGCAACATCTGTAACTAATCCGGTTATTTTTTTTTGACTAAACAATTGAGTTGAGGTTAGAATACTCAAAAATATCAAGCAATATCTTGCCAGATTTAGAGTGTGATTCTTCATAAGTATATTAAATTTAGAAAATAAAAAATCAATAAATAGGATATCTTTAAAAATGCTATTTGAAGTCTAACAAGCTAAAAACAATTAGTATAAACAATTAGTACAAGAATAAATTACAGACTCAATTTTACCTGATTAAGCACATCAACTTATTTTATATCCTACATTGCAAAAATAGATATTCTAATATGATTAAATATCATATTTTTTTGACCAATGATGATACTTTTCCTACATAAAGTCCTTCAACCAAAATAGAATGACGTTCTAATTCAAACTAACCTGCAAATTTAAAAACCAAAAACTATCCTTCGAAATAGACTTTCTTGAGATAGTTTTATATTTTTAACGAGCTAAGATTCAAAATAAATTTATTTCAAAATGATAACCGAACCAGCATTAACGGTCTTTTCTTTATCTGATGTGACGTTATAAATTCCATTTACAAATTGAATTTTTACATCTTCAATTACCTTATTATCAATATAAAACTTTGGTTTTTTAATGACAAATCCGCAATTTGCAAATTCTAATTTTGAAAATATAAATTTGCCGGTTCTTACATCTATTGAAACTGAATTTGTGGCTTTTTCATAAAGTGCAGTGGCAGTGGCAGAGGCAAAAAACAATGTGAAATTATCTTTGGCTATCTTTGGGCAAAACCGATAAAAACCTCTATTTGCTGAAAATCCCAGGAATGCATTCATTATAGACCATGCTGCCATAGGACGAAAATAATGACCGCCAAATTCCTGATGATCAAAATAAAGACCTGCTTTCCGATATCGATTATCCACTCCCTTTATTACCTTTAATCCATCATCAACCATGTTCTCATAAATAAGGAATGACGCAAATGCCATCTCTACACCAGTCCAGGGAGTATTTGCCTGATCAGCCCATAAATTGGAAGTTTGAATGGGAAAAAGATCAGGAGTAGCCGGCCATGAACAATTACGTAAAAACGAATTATCCATAAATGAACGATTCATTATCGATTTTAATGATTTCTGAACATTTTCACTTTTGAAAATATATCCAAGTCCGGCATTATCTGACACCCATTGTCCAATCAATTGATCAGTAAGACATCCATCATCCACCCCTTTTTTCCCCAAATAATCGTTTGACAAATTATAATATGAGCCATTCCATAGTTTTTCTTCCATCAATTTAGACCCTTTTTGAGCAATTTCTCTATATTTAGCAGCCAAAACCTTATCACCCATTTCTTCACCAACTAACGAAGCCATTTTTAATGAAACTATCCATTGCGATTGAATATACGAAGCTAATCCATACATCGGAAAATTATCATAGCTACACATAATGCCATTCATATCTGGCATTTGATCACCATCTTTATCCCGTTTTGTAAGAATATATTCAATTCCTTTCTTCACTGAAGGCCACATTTCCGTGATATATTGCTTATCATTGGTAAATAAATAATCGCGTAAAACCATCTGAATATAATCCGGAACTAAATCTACACGATCATATACGCCCCAAGTTCCATTTTCGTTATAATCCAAATCAAATCCCAAACCATGATTAATTTCCCCTTCTTTGGTTTGTAGTTTGCAATGAGAGTGCATCATCGATTTTTGTAATTCCGGAAAAAGTGCAACAATCATTGGTGAACCATAAAGAGCAACATCTAATGTGGCATTTGGACCCCATGCCTGACTTGAGGTTAATCCTTCACGAATAGCAAATTGTCCGCTTTTAGTAAATGTTGAAGAGGCAATAAAAGTGTTCAGTTGCGAATTGACCTGATCCAATACAAATTGTTCCAAATCAGAAGCATACATGTCGTTGACAAATTGATGTGTCTGATTGTCCAACTTAATTTTTTCCTTTACAAAATAACTTGCAACAGATTCAATATCGAGAAAACTATTTTCGTAAAAATGACCGACTTTCTTTGTGACTTTTAAGTCAATTTTGTATTTTATATTTTTACGTTCTGTTAAGTTTACTTCTTTTTTATCCAACACCGAACCATAACTATTTGGGAAATACCAGTTCATAAAAAAAGAAGCCGTAAACTGTGAATTTCCAATTAATTGTTTCGAAACAGCAATTGAACTAAAGCACCGCTGATCATTATCTCCGCTGAATCTTCCTATAGTATTTCCATCAGCGGTTTTAAAATTTCTATTTTTCGTATCATCAATATTGGCCAATTTATTTTCAACCAGCAATTTTTCATAATAAGGATGTTTATGCTCCCAACCCAAATAATACGAAACTTCTTCACCACCAATTACTCCTAATCCCATTTGTCCAAACGATGAACTTGATTCATCCATTCCAGTAACACTTTGTGAAAAGAATTTATAATTTCCATTTTCAGTCAATTTTGATTGAAATGCTTTATTTATTACATCATATCCAACCAAATTTCGCAATGATCCCAATAACATTACATCCACTTTTTTATTCGTTTTCGATTTTATGGTGAAATTAAAATAAGTCCCCGGCAAGGAAGAGTTTTTTACATCGTGGGGAATAAATGGTGAAAATGCTTCAAGTTCAACTTCAAATGGCATTTCTGGATCTGAGAAAATAAGATTTGAAAATGGGAAACGAGCTGAATATTGAATCTGATCAACTCCGCTCATCCATGGGTAATTATATATAATTCCCTCAAGACCACCTTCCTGTAAACTATTATTTAGCTGCAACAATTTCAGTTTTGGTTTCTCACCTTCAACCTGATACCGCACCAAAAAGAAAAGGTAACTCTGATCTAGTAATTTATCCGGTCTTACGGGCAAATCAAGCATTGGTCCACTCCCAAGAGGATAATTGTTGAAAATCGACCAATTGTAAAAATTCCCATCTTTACGTATTTCAAAACTGCCAGCACCGATTCCTCCCATTGCAATTCCACTGCGAACTCTGGAAGATGCACTATACGTTTCAACTATTGGGTGATTTTTTTGAGAATAAAGAGTTGACGAAATGGATATAACTGAAAATAGAAGATATTTTCTAAATGTGTTTTTCATAAAACGATTCTAATGGTTTCTGAAATGCTTATTTTTTTTGGGAGTTAGTAAATCTTAATCTATTTCTTTTGGTTCAACCAGCCTAGCCATAACTTCAAACTATTTGTCCACGACGCAATATGTTCATTTCCGGTTCCCAATCCAAACCCGTGACTCCCTTCGGAGATAATATGTAATTCAGCAGGGATGTGTTTTCTGTGTAAAGCCTTGTACATAAGCAATGAATTTTCTGTTGAAACAGCATTATCGTTATCGGCCAAAGCAAAAAATGCAGGGGGTGTATCTTCTGAAACCAGAAGTTCATTCGAATAAAATTTCAATAATTCTTTGTCCGGTTTCGAACCAAGTAAGGCAGAAATGCAACCAGAATGGCTACACGAATCGGTAAAAGAAATAACAGAATACATTAAAATCATAAAGTCCGGTCTGCAACTCTGTCTTTCAACCGAATCTTTTGACCTTTTATCGCCATAATCGAAGTGTGTGCCAAGTGTTGAAGCTAGATGCCCACCAGCTGAAAAACCCATTACACCAATTTTTTGAGGATTTATATTCCAATTTCCTGCATTGGATCTAACTAAGCGCATTGCACGCTGTGCATCCATCAGTGGTGCTTTAAATGGAATTTTACAATTTCCATAAACAGGCAACCGATATTTTAATACAATTGCAGCCACACCTATAGAATTCAGATATTTGGCGATATCAGTTCCTTCCAGATCGTATGCCAATACCCAATAACCACCGCCCGGACAAATTACTACTGCTTGACCAGTTGCAAATCTCTTAGTCGGCAAATAAACCGCAATATCAGGCGTTTGTACGTTACTAACAAGTAAGATATCTTTCTTTTCGGTTTTTTCTTTTGCTCCTGTTATTATTGAATTTGGAATTTCACCTGTATACAATGGAATTTTATAATCTTGTCCAAATAAAAACGAACTTTGAACTGTAACTGCTAAAAGTAGAATTCTACGTAATTTATTCATATTTAAAGAGCTATTTTATTAGTTTGGTTTTACACTCTGTATTTGGGACCATTTTGCTATTTTAATTGAAAGAAGATATTATATCTTAAAATTCATTAGATTAATCAAGCTACAAAAATAGAAGATTAATATTTTGAAGATGCATATTAATTTGGCGATTGATAATACTTTTCCTACAAATGAATTTAATTTTGTATCAACAATCTTGATTATGGAAAATAGGAGAAAGGGCATTGGTAAACTAATAATCTAAGATAATTAAAAGTTTGTAATTATTGTGGGGGTATTAAATATCCAGATGTACTTAATGGAATACTAAAAATAATGCTTTACAAACATCAAATTATTAGAAAAATGATTACTTATACAAGTTTTCTCATTTTTGAATAATTTTCACGAAATTCTTTTGGGGTAGTACCTTTTCGTTGTTTGAAAATTCTGTTAAAATTTGACAGATTATTGTATCCGCAGGCATAACTGATTTCTGAAATAGTTTGAGTCGAATTAACCAAATAACGGGAAGCAAATCCAATCCTCAAATCATTTAGATACTCCACAAAATTTTTTCCTGTACGTTTCTTCATAAAACGACTAAAAGATGCTACTGACATTCCAACATTGTCAGCAACATCTTTTAAATGTATTTCGTTTTGATAGTTACTATGTAAATATGAGATGGCTTTTTGTACCCGTCGACTTTCCGAAGATTCTTCGTCATCTGTGAAAGTACTATTGCAAAGTATTCTGTAATTCTCATCAATTGATAAGTCATGCAATATACAAATCAATTCAATAACAGAATAAAAACCGGAATTATTATCAGACAAAGATTTCAAACGTTCTTTGACTTTTTCAATGGCCTGACGAGAAAAAACGATCCCTCTTTTTGCATTATCTAACATAACAGAGATTGAATAAAACTGTCTCTTATTTAACAGCCCCTCAAAAAACAAGTCAGGATGAAATTGAATAGTAATTTCATGAATTAAGCCTCCATTTAATTTATTGTCAATCCATCCATGTTCCAATTTCTCATTTCCAATTAAGCATAATTCTAAATCTTCTATTTCTTCTGATGAATCACCAACAATTCGCTTTGAGCCCTTGGCATTTTCAACAAAATTCAGCTCATAATCTGGATGGACATGAATAGGGTATGTAAAAGAGGTCTTAGTTCTATCAATTATGACGAAACAATCCTCATTAGAAAGAGGTGTTATTTCGCGAAAAATATTTGAAGATTCCATAATAGATTTTATTGGTAAACAATGAGCCGCAATTTACAACATTTTTTCATATCGACAAAACTCAGAAAAGATATTTATTATTCATTATATCGACTTGATTTCCTTCACTATAAAACATTATTCATCAAAACAATAAATCATATTATCTGTAAAAGTAAACAAGAAGCATTCTAATCATTTTTTTTAATCATAGAAAACTTTGAAGTTTATATTAAAATATCAATCTATTCTCTTTGAAATATTTCTTTGAATTTTTTATTCCTTATTTCACATTAAATACTACTCTCAGTTCATCAATTTCCCCATCGCCCATAGGTTGCAGCGGTCCGATTGATGAAGCCATTACCAATGAATTTGCCGAGAATTCAGCCACTTCCAAATAGTCAAAAGTATTAATCAACTTATCACCAGTCACAATAACGCAATCATTTTCAACAATAACAACACGGTTTTTCGAGAACATTTTTGCAACTCCTTCCGAATCGCTATACAAACTTTCGAAAGGGATTGATGGGACATCCTGTAAAAAAATCCAGCTTTCGGGAATTGTTCGTACATCAAATTTCTGGTGACTTACAGCATGTGCCATCAAGTTAGTGGATTGAGTGGTAATAATTGAATTGATATGCGGGTTTAATTTGTAAATGCTATGGTGAAGCGCTAATGAACGACTAGGTATTTTACCTACTTCAGCCATTCCATTTTTAATTTGGACAATATCATTGGAGGCAATATCCCAACGAGCAACATCGTGTGGAGTTATCAGGAAATCATTTTCACTCCAACGAACAGAAACGGTTCCATAAGTAGAAATCATCAATCCCTGGTCACATGCCCTACGGATTATTTTAACCATATCAGTACGCAAAGCACGTTCATCTGAAGGATATTTCGGATCCGTAAAATGCATTATCTCTTTAGGGAAAAACACCTGATAATTCGACATTTGTTTGTCTGTCAATAAATTAATTTTTCCAAGTTTTCCGCCATTTACAATCGTTCGACTGCAAAATTCAAGTGTTTCAAAACGTTGGTAAACGTCCATCATATCCGTTCCACCTAGCACAACACCATGGTTTTCCATAATCACTGCCTTATATTTATTGTTTTTGAATTCAGAGGCAATTTTTCTTCCCAATTCTTCGCTTCCCGGACATCCATAAGGTGCATAACCTATTTCTCCACAAACGAAACGAGCCTGCGGAATTATGTTTGTATTTGGAATCTTTCGGGCTATGCTAAAAGCCACTAATGCAGGCGGATGTGCATGAATTATTGCATTCAATTCGGGACGGGCTTCATAAATTGCTTTATGAAATGGGTATTCTGAAGATGGTTTGTGCACACCAGTTATGGTTCCATCATTTTTCATACAAACAATATCTTTGATTGTCAACGTCCCTTTATCCACAGCTGATGGTGTTATCCAGATATCACCATTATCATCCCTAATGGAAATGTTTCCACCTGATGTGGTGGTCATTCCATTTCGATAAATTCGTCCAATTATCACATTTATTTGTTCGACCGGATGCATCAACTTAACATCTAATTCTTTCATTTTTTATGTTTTATATTATTTATGTCTAAGGACAACTTTCGAAATATCTTTCAACATCTATTTTTTTATTACTACTTTCACAACAGTATCAAAATTATCTGGTTTCTGTGGAGCTCTTCCTATATTTATAAAAAAGTTTCCCGGATCACTATTTCCCCATGAAGTATTACTATAACGCAATTCAACTCCTGAATGAAGCCAATATACTGCGTTAACACTATTGCCATCTAGACCTTTTAGATTTAAATCTCCGAAATTCGGATATAGCCAATGGGCATAAATTTCATTTCCGTTTTGGGTATATCTCCCCCATTCAGGTTTTGATAATTTGCATGAACCGCAATTATAAATACTTTCACCATTTTTTTCAAGCCACTCGCCGACATCCGATAAAATTTGTTTAGATTCAGCAGGAAAATTTCCCCGCGCATCTGGTCCTACATTTAAAAGTAGATTCCCATTTTTACTAACACAATTAACAAGACAATGAACGATTAATTCCGAAGATTTCCAATATTTATCCGTTTCATTAAATCCCCAAGAACCATTCATTGTCATACATGTTTCCCATGGAACTGCATTCCCATATTTATCAGTCAGCGGAACTTCCGGAATACCTTGTTCAGGAGTTTCAAAGTCACCTAGCTGACTAATTAATCTTTCTTTTGATGAACAGTTCTCGTGTTTGTCGAGTCTGTTATCCAGGATGATGGATGGTTGGTATTTTCGAATCATTTGTACCAACTCTTTTGCTTTCCACTTTTCACCTCTATAATCATCGAAAGAATAATCAAACCACATGATGTCAAGCTTTCCGTAATTCCGTGCCAATTCCTCCACCTGTCCATGCATATACTTCAGATAATTTTCCCAGTTAAAAGCTCTTTTCGAGTATTCTTTATCATCACGCTGTGGATGGTTTCCCACATTCGGATAATCCGGGTGATGCCAGTCAATAATCGAATAATATAACCCGACTTTGAGCCCTTCCGCTCTGAATGCATCGAGAAATTCTCGCACGATATCTCGACCTCCAAATTGTTTACTTAACTTGTAATCCGTCAATTTACTGTCGAAAAGACAAAACCCATCATGATGTTTAGCCGTAAGTATAGCATATTTCATTCCAGCGGCTTTGGCTGCTTTTGCCCATTTTTTTGCATCAAAATCAACAGGATTAAATGCATCAACATATTTTTGATAATTTTCGGTAGTTGTTCTTTCAAACGATTTTACCCATTCCCCTCTTCCTGCAACCGAATAAGCTCCAAAATGAATGAACATTCCAAATCGCGCTTCACGCCACCATTGGGTTCGTGTCATGACATCCTGATAACGTTCAGTGTATTCCTTCGTTGGATATTCTTTCAATATATTGTCCTGAGCAAAAAGCCCGAAAGTCAGGAACTGTCCTACAATCACTAATAATAATATTTTTCTCATTTTTCTTTATTTTTAGAACTAATAACTCAAAGTATCATTAAGTTTCTATGTTTTTATATTTAACTATTTAAGATTTTATATTTGCATTTTCGAAATAATACGGAGACTGCATCATGCACATTTTCTCAGTATTAGATACGTTTATCCGTTTTTTTCGACTTGTAATGTTACGATTTACTAACTACAAAAGATTAGGTAAAATCAACGAGAAGATCAGAATCAGCATTCCCGACACTAATACTCCAATTGTTTTTGAACCGGCACCTTTCCATTCTTTCAGGAGAATTCCCCACACATTACTGAACGTAACATTCAGCGACATTAATATACTCCACGAGAATGCCATCATTACACTTCCTTCAACGAAGTAACTTTTGCCCATAGTCAATCCGAAGAATTGTGAGTACCACAGAATTCCCGCAAGTGCGCAAAACAAAACATTATTGATAAATACTCCCGAAGGAACTCCGAAATAATCCTTTCCTGTTTTATTCTTTATGTTTTGAAAGATACAATAAACTGTATTGGTAATAAAACCTCCTGCTGTAATCATTAAAATAGCAGGCAAGCCGGCAAATAATGGTTGTGAGCCTAACTTGATAGCCGTAATTTTAATTGGTTCTGCAGCTTCAAGTCCAAGACTGAAACAAGCACTCATCACACCGGCTAATAAAGCGACTAATAACCCTTTTCCAAGTGCGAAATCCTTTACAGCAGCTTTCTTTTGTTCATCCGTCATGTTTTTCGAACGTAAACTGCCTGCATATCCGATTACTGAAATACCTGCAATGGCAATGCAAACTCCTACAAGCAGCACGAGCCCTTTGCCCGAAAATAAATCTGTTCCAACCATTAGAGCAGGAATCAACGTTCCAAATGCAGAACAGGTACCTAAAGCGATTGACTGGCCTAAAGCAACACCCAAATAGCGCATGCTTAATCCGAAGGTCAAACCGCCAATTCCCCAAAGTGCTCCGAAAAATAAAGCTTTTAATGCAGCACCATCACCTGATGAGAGAACTTCCAGCAATGAATGTCCTTCAGGAACCGCTAATAATGCACCAAGATATGGAAAAACCAACCAGGCAAATATTCCCTGAACTAACCAGAAACTTTCCCAGGCCCATGTTTTTACTTTTTTAATCGGCACATACGAACTTGATTGTCCCATGGCGCCTATAGAGATAATTAATAATCCAATTAAAGTATTCATATGATTTCAGATATTAGATGTGGTTAAACGAAAAGTGGGTAGCCGGAATAATCTCTTATCCGCTACCCTTTTCTGTGAATTATCTTTTGCTGGTTACGTCTTTTTCGTATTGCTGTATGTCATCAATATAAGCTTCGCCGGCTATAACGCCTTTTTTCATGCAGTAATAATTAAAAACATCTCCCCAAGGCATCGATTTTGCTTCTTCAAGTAAAGCAAGACGTTCAAAGTTCTGTCCTTTTGCTTCAAAACTGCGCAATGTCGCAATCGGTTCGAGTAAAGCTTGTAACAATGCTTTTTGAGTTGCCCGGACACCTACAACATAAGCGCCAATGCGGTTAATAGAAGCATCGAAATAATCAAGGCCGATATGTACTTTTTCTATGGCATTGGCACGTACAATTTCCTGAGCAATGGCAAGCAATTCTTCACTCAATATAACCACATGGTCACTATCCCAACGGACACCGCGCGAAACATGCAACATTACTTCCGGTAAGAAAAGCAACAAAGAAGAAATTTTATCCGAAATAACTTCCGTTGGATGGAAGTGACCCGAGTCAAGCGTTACCACAACATTATTTCTAACACCGTAACCCATATAAAATTCGTGAGAACCAACCGTATAACTTTCAGCACCAATTCCGAACAATTTACTTTCAATACAGTCTTTTATATACACATCATTGGTTTTGTATTCGAAGATTTTATCCAACGAATCTTTCAGGTTCTGGCGATATTGAAGACGGTCTACTGTCAAATCTTTCGATCCATCAGGAATCCAGATATTATGCATACATTTTGAATCCAACTGACGACCCATTTCTTCAGCAATTTTGCGACAACGAATGACATGTTCAATCCAAAATTCGCGGATTTCTGAATCCGGACTTGAAAGTGTGAAACCATCGGCCGATTTATCGTGAGAAAAACAAGTACAGTTGAAGTCCAGTTTATATCCTTTTTCTTTGGCCCAGTCAATCCAGCTTTGGAAATGTTTTGGTTCAATTTCATTACGATCCACTAATTTTCCACCAAAATCGCCATAAAAAGCGTGAAGGTTTACACGGTGTTCACCGGGAATCAATGACATTGCTTTCTCGATATCAGCACGAACCTGTTCAATAGTGCTTGCTTTCCCCGGATAATTGCCCGTAGCCTGAATTCCACCAGTAAGGTTCCCATCCGGATTTTCAAAACCTGTTACATCATCGGTTTGCCAGCAATGTAATGAAATTGGAAGTTTATCAAGTTGCTCTACTGCTTTTTCAACATCAATACCTATTTCGGCATAGCGTGCTTTTGCATATTCAAATGCCAGATTAATTTGTGCTTCTTTCATGAATGTCTTTTTTTATATGATTACTTTATTAATTTAATATTTGGAGAAATTTCGCATATGCATTTTCCCATTCGTTTTTATTCTCTGGTAAAAACTCATCCAGCGTAATAGATTCACGGATAATTTGACGCATTTCCTGCAGGGAATCCACACAACCGGCAGCTTTTGCCTGAATCATGATATTTCCGATGGCAGTTGCTTCCGATGGACCTGCAATAACAGGTATTCCGATTGCATTGGCAGTCCATTGGTTAAGCAACGGATTCTTGGAACCGCCGCCAATTACATGGAGTTTTTCGATGGTGAAAGGAGCTAGATTAATCATTTTACCCAAAACGAATTTGTATTTTAGAGAAAGACTTTCGAAAATACAACGAACAAATTCTGCATGATTTTCAGGAGCATTTTGTCCGGTTTTTTCGCAATAATCTGTTATTGCTTTGGTCATGCAGGTCGGGTTTGCAAATGAAATATGGTCAGGATCAATCAACGACTGAAATGCAGGAACCGATTCGGCCATGTGAACCAACTTTTCATAAGCATAGGTAATACCTTCCTTTTTCCATTCTTTCAGGCATTGTTCCAGTAACCACATGCCCGTAATATTCTTCAAAAAACGGGTTGTACCTTCAATTCCACCTTCGTTGGTAAAGTTGAGTGCAGAAGTTTCTTCGTTGATTATGGCATCTTTCACCTCAATTCCCATCAGCGACCATGTTCCTGAACTCAGGTAAGCAAAACGCTCGTTTTCAGCAGGAACGGCTGCAACGGCGGAAGCAGTATCATGTCCGGCAACAGCAATCACAGGCACTTTCCCTAATTCACTTTCGTCTGCAATATCATTTCTAAGTGTTCCTATTACATGTCCAGGCATTACAATTTCACCCAAAATGGAAGGTGATACACCTGCCGCTTTAAGTAATTGAGATTCGAATTGTTTGGTACGTGGATTTAGTATCTGGGAGGTAGAAGCAATGGTATATTCCACTACTTTATTTCCTGTAAGCAAGTATGACAATGCATCAGGCATAAATAAAATTTCCGAAGTTACTTCAAGAAGTGCGTTATTGGCTTGTTTTAGGGCAAATAATTGGTATAAACTATTGAAATTCATTACCTGAATTCCGGTAAGATCATATACTTTTTCGCGGGGAACAATTTTAAAGAATCTATCTGGCGCACCATCGGTATGAGGATCACGGTAGGCATAAGGAGCTCCTAAAATAGTACCATCTTTGGCCAATAACGCAAAATCAACTCCCCAGGTATCAATGCCGATGGAAGAAATTTCAACACCTTCGCTTTTGGCTGCCACCAATCCTGCCTTCAGGTGTTCGAATAAAGAATAAATGTTCCAGTGAAAATGTTCGCCAATTTGAAGCATTTGGTTTGGAAAACGCGTAAGCTCCTTCATCTGGAGTCTGCCATTATCAAGAGTTCCCAAAATTGAACGTCCGCTTGTGGCGCCAATGTCGAACGCCAGGAATGATTTGTTTTTCATATTGATTTTTAAAGTTGCTACAAAGATATTTGTTCCAACTTTAAACGACTATGTGATTTCTGATATTAAAACATCACTTTTTGATATGTTCAACTTTCATGAATCCTGTTTCCAATAAAATTATATTCTCTATATTTGTACTCAGAAATATTTTCAATATAAAAATCACAACAAGAATTCTCATGTCTATCAAGAATTCAAATATTAATTATCTTATTTCTTCTGAAGAAGATGATTTATGGGGATTGACAGTTACAACTGTCGGTCATCAAAAGATTGCTGAAAATGAGTCATATCCTCCTAAAAATCATCCTTTAGGTTATTATTTTAATGTCGATAAGGGTAGAATTCTAAATGAATACCAGCTTTTATATATTACCGATGGCAATGGAATATTTACATTCGGAAATTCGAAGCAGTCCTGTTTTATCACAGAAGGAAAAATGTTTTTCTTAATGCCGGGAGTTTGGCATTCTTATCAACCAATTGAAAATTCAGTTTGGAATGAATATTGGATTGGTTTTAAGGGAGAAATCATTGAGAAAATTGTGGATGAAGGTTTTTTTCTTAATAGAGCTCCGGTTTTCAATATTGGTTTGAATGAACGGATTATCGATTTATATTTAAAAGCAATTGAAATTGCAAATGAAGAGCGTGCGGGTTATCAACAAGCACTTTCCGGCATTGTTATGCATATCCTTGGATTAATGTATTATCGGGATAAAACCCAGGACTTTGAAGATGAAGAGTTGATAAAAAAGATCAATAAAGCAAAGGTGATTATGAGGGAATCGGTGCGTGAAAACTTATCATCTGAGGATATATCAAAACAACTTAATATAAGTTATTCCGGATTCAGAAAGGCCTTCAAGGAATATACAGGAACGTCACCTTCCAAATATATGCTAGAGTTGAAACTAAATGAAGCAAAATTTCTGCTTTCAACAACAATTCAGCCGGTAAAAGAAATATCATATAGCCTAAATTTTGAAAATCCGGATTATTTCCCTATTTTTTTTAAAAAAAGGACAGGACAGACGCCTGGTGAATATAGAAATTTTAGTGTGATTAAAAGTGATTAACACACGCTTTATACTTACTTTGTTTAAATTTAAACGAAGTTCCCAGTTAATTTCAATCAAATATCCTAAAAACCTGGAGTAAATCGGACGTAAAAGAAAAAACACCTACACAACTGAATGTGTAAGTGTTTGATTTTCATTGTGGGCCCAACTGGTCTACACTACTTTTTAATTGTATCTGATTATCAATAGAATAGCATAAATAAAAATGATAAAACCGAAAAAAGATGCCAAATTTTACCGAAAAATGTTTGACACTATATTTTTTCAAGATAAAAAATACTCTTTTCGTCCTTACAAATGTTATAACTGCAACATTATTTTCGACCGAATCTAAGAGTTTTTCAAACATATCACAATATATTGTGATATGATCTCGACTTCTCTATATTTTTCAAAAAAATGAAAGGATGTTTGACAACTATATCAAACATCCCTTCCGTCCTTAAAAAAGTAATCTATAATTATAGCGATTTATTATCTTTAAATTGTCTTTTTTTGAACGCTCCTATCACTATAAATGAATGCTGTTTATAAATATGAAGAAAGTTATACGAGAAAATATCAGTAATTACTTCATCGCGTTGATATATTTACTATTAATTTATTCAATTAATTGAAAATAATTATAGTAATCATGCATTCTATTTTTAAAAAGTTGTATATTTGCACAAAAAAATAATTGAAATGGTTAAGCGCATAATTGAGGATAAAATCTTTAATCGTTTAGCAACGAACAAAGTAATGCTAATATTTGGACCTCGCCGAGTGGGGAAAACCGTTTTAATACGACAACTAATTGACCGATTCCAAGGCAAACATTTGCTATTAAATGGAGAAGATATGGATTCGTTGACTTTATTAGAGTCAAAATCAATTTCAAATTACAAACGATTATTGGATGGAATTGACTTGCTGGCAATTGATGAAGCACAAAACATACCTGAAATAGGACAAAAGTTGAAATTAATTGTGGATGAAGTTCCTGGTATAAAGGTAATGGCAAGCGGCTCGTCTTCTTTCGATTTACAAAATAAAGCAGGTGAACCTTTGGTTGGTCGAAGTACTCAATTTCACTTATTTCCTTTTAGTCAGGCGGAACTTTCACAGAAGGAAAACATGCTCGAAATTAAGCAGAATCTAGAAGACAGATTAGTATATGGCAGCTACCCCGAGGTAGTAAATAACGCAGATTATTCACAAAAAAAAGACTATTTACGGGATATAGTGAATGCTTATTTATTAAAAGATATTTTATCGATTGATGGGTTGAAAAACTCAAAGAAAATGATTGAATTATTGCGTTTGGTTGCATTTCAAATGGGCAACGAAGTTTCTTACGACGAATTGGCGAAACAATTAGGATTAAGCAGAAATACAGTTGAGAAATATCTTGATTTACTTTCTAAAGTTTTTGTAATCTATCGCTTGGGTAGTTATTCCCGAAACTTGCGGAAAGAAATTTCGAAAGCCGGAAAATGGTATTTTTATGACAATGGCATTCGAAATGCATTGATTGGCAACTATAATCCAATTGCACTTCGGGACGATATTGGACAACTTTGGGAAAGCTATTTGATAAGCGAAAGAATCAAACAGTCAAATTATTCGTCCAACAATAAATTATTTTACTTTTGGAGAACTTATGATGGGCAGGAAATTGATTTAATTGAAGAATCAGAAGGTAATATTAATGCATTTGAATTTAAATGGGGTACTAAAACTCCAAAAGCTCCACATGCATTTTCAACTAATTATCCGAATTCAAATTATCAAATTATCAACAGAGACAATTATCTAGAATTTATTGAAGAATAAATCCTAGATGATTGAAATTTATCTTTTATTGTAAGCCGAAGGTTATTTCAATGTCTCTCCGACCCTATCTATTATTGATTGGAATGAGAATTGTTGTTTACTTGACTAAAGTAGAACTTCGTTGATTTCAAAGGTCTTATCTGTATTAATTCTTAATACAACCATCTCAATTTGTTACTTTTTTAAATTGAAATTTTCATACTTCCTGTCAGCAGTCAGGAAGTATATCCCTCTTATAGTTTAAATTCATACTAGCTTCCTTGTATTTTTTTTAAACCTGGAATAAATATTGTAACAAACTGACGGTAAATATTCATCATTTTTGTAACAAACAGACGGCAAAGTAATCATAAAAAGGTTATTTTATGCTGTTGTTTGGTAATATAGAAATCCTCCTTTCCAACTTCTGTTCCACAAAGTTTATTCCAAATGAAGTAATCAACCATTTCATATCGGTAACGTAGGATACTGCAACCTTGAGTGAAGGACGGCACGGAGGAAGGAGAGAGGTTATGTCTAACATCTGCCCGAACGTTTCGATTTTTATAGAATTGAATGTAAATTGACTTCTACCTGACTCATCATCCGATATTGATTCATTTTTTCAATTGAAGACTTGGTATAGTCGTTCTAAAGCCCTATTTTAGCCTCTATAACCAATTAACGTCATAATTTGATTAAGGTATTCTTGTGATTTCATCAATAAGAGATAGTCTTTTAAAATAGTACTCAATTAAACTGTTAAAAGATACATTTTTATTTAATTCATTTCAAAATTCAAAAAATGAGTTAGCAAATATACAAATCAATATGAGACTAATTTATTTATTTCTATAATAAGCTGTCCTTTCTAACAAAATATATGATTTAGGGAATCTCATTTGATAAATCTCATGAAATAATTCAATCATTTTTTAACTCATATCTTTATCTCGAGCTTAACTTAGTTTAAATTTAAACAAACAATTTCGCTCCATTTCAGGCAAGATTTCCTCAAAACATGGCGTGAACCTGGCGTAAAAGAAAAAACACCTACACAACTGAATGTGTAAGTGTTTGATTTTCATTGTGGGCCCAACTGGGCTTGAACCAGTGACATAACTAACTATAATACAATAACATAATCTACTAATTTACAAGTAGGTCACTATATACTCACTATTTGTACAAATTTTCCTATCATAATGAATAGAAAAATAGGATATAAAGGAGTATTTAATAAATAGCTAATTCTTCTATAATAAAATTCTTAATACTACTTGCAATAAATTTGTGTATCAACAATATATAAGTTACTTTAAAATGATTAATAATTTAGTTTACTAGGATTGGTTTTTATGTTTCATTTAAACTGGTTGCTTTAAAGCTGCATTTAGGAGTTATTAGGTGAATATATAACCTTTTTGTTGTAGTCAATAATCCAATTATACTTAATTAAAAAATCAGTTCCTAATACAACATCTATATTTCTACCTTTTGAGAAATAATGAGGACTATTAATTTCAACTACTGAGAAAAGGTCAGTTAAAGTTTCACCTTTAAACTCAAATTTAAAATTCAGTTTGTCTACAGATTGTTTAACTCCATCTTTCCCTAAAATTTCTTGTGTGCCAAGTTTCTCAAAAAAGTCTTTAAACAAGTAAACAGAGTTAAGATTAGGAGTAGTATTTCCTATATAGTTTTCATCTTCTATATAAGTGTCATAATCTTCATTCACCTTAAAATAAATGTAGCTAGGGTCAATTAAATTATATCTAATGCCTGTATTTATTAATACATTAAAACTCAATTCCCTAAGCAGATTGATTTTAAGCATGGGTAATCCATACTTCTTTAGACCTTTTGCAATAGATGTTGAATAATAGTTCTTCATGAATTTATTTGGATGAAGATACTGTTAATTTCTCAAAATCTAAAATCCATTCATTCTCAATAAAAAATTCATTACCTAAGATACCATGAATTTGTATATCTGACTCTTTCTCAATAGCTCCAAAGGCATTTGTTGAGTCAAATACATTGAAATTTGTTGTAAAATTATGACTTTCAAAATTAAAACTAAGTTTAACAATAGGTGTATCAATTTTGTTTCCATCTAAACCAAATATATTACTACTGCCAACTACTTCTACTTGTTCTTTAAAAAACTCACATACTCTATTATCTATTAGATTTTTATTTGAACCTGTATCCAGTAAGAAGCATAAGTTATGTTGGTTAATTTCAATTACTATTAAGGGTAATCCTGTTTTTTTAAGTCCATATGAGAGTGGAAAAATAATTATTTGTTGCATTATTAATTGTTTTGATTGTGTTGAAGAAAAACTAAAAATGGTTTTGATTTTGTTACGATTCTAATTATTTGCAAAAGCTTCTTATAGCTTCATAAGCTTTTTCTTCTCCAAGTTCACCAGCTCTAGAAAAATCCCTACAAGCCAAATCTTTTTTATTTATTTTGATGTAAGCCAGACCTCTATAATAATATGAATTTTTACTTTCCGAGTTCAATTCTATTGCTTTTGTCATGTCAGAAATACATTTGTTAAACTCACCTAATTCATAATATCCACAACCTCTAGTATCAATAGCATTATAATACTTTCCATCTATATCAATAGCTTTATTTGCGAATTCAATACACTTTGTATTGTCTTTAGAAAGAAAATAACACCAGCCCATATTATTGTAGGTGTCAACTTGG
>Ga0302215_10001205_pt1 | contig 18733 bp, 10 predicted proteins | sample II_Fen_N3_1_FD_194580 | JGI IMG/M metagenome (GOLD analysis project Ga0302215, IMG submission 194580) | Peat permafrost microbial communities from Stordalen Mire near Abisko, Sweden - II_Fen_N3_1 | ecosystem: Environmental > Terrestrial > Soil > Wetlands > Permafrost | place: Sweden: Abisko...
AAAGCACAAGTGAAGAAGCTATCGTAGTAACTGCTAAAAAAACATTAAGTTTAGGAATTGCACATATTCCTGAAGTATTTTTGGACAATACCGATCGTAACCGTACTTCTCCGTTTGCATTTACAGGCAATCGTTTTGAATTCCGTGCAGTAGGATCTTCTGCCAATTGTTCATCAGCCATGACAACTTTGAATGCTGCTGTTGCCAATCAGTTAACTGAATTTAAAGCAGATGTTGATTCAAGAATTGCAGGTGGTTCATCGAAAGAAAAAGCAATTTTTGATGTTATAAAATCCTATATTAAATCTTCAAAAGCTATTCGTTATGACGGAAACGGTTACAGCGAAGAATGGAAACTGGAAGCAGCAGAGCGTGGACTTGACTGTGAAACCTGTGTACCAAAAATTTTAAAAGCCTATACTTCGAAAGCCAGTATTGAACTGTTCAAAACTACAGGTGTTATGACATCGGTTGAACTTCATGCCCGCAACGAAGTGAAATGGGAAACTTATATTAAATTAATTCAGATTGAAGCACGTGTGCTGGGTGATCTGGCGATTAATCACATTATCCCGGTAGCAACACGCTATCAATCATTTTTGTTGGATAATGTTTATAAAATTAAAGCCGTTTATTCACCTGAAAAAGCTGATAAATTATCTAAACTTGATTCTGATTTTATAGAGGAAATAGCAGAACATATCTCGGTGATCAAAACAAATGTAGATGCATTGGTGGAAGCACGTAAAGTGGCCAATAAAATTGACAGCGAATACGAAAAAGCACTTTCATATCACGATGATGTATTGCCTTATTTTGAAGTTATCCGTTATCATGCCGACAAGTTAGAACTGATTGTTGACGATGAAATGTGGACTTTACCTAAGTACAGAGAATTACTTTTTATCCGTTAAAACAAAGGTTTTTACACCATCTTTCAAATATTAGAATAGTGGGAAAACCTTTAGGTTTTCCCACTATTTTCAAAATAACAATAGAACAAAACAACACGATAAATTAGCTGATAGTAACAGTTTTTAAGCGTATAATAAAGAAATGAAGCTATGACAATCCCAAAATTAACTGATGAATATGACCAGAAATCACTATATTCCTCACAGAACGAGCACGACGCCTGCGGTGTCGGGCTGATATTAAATCTTCATGGTGAGAAATCCCATGAAATTGTTGAGAATGGATTGCAGGTTCTCGAAAACATGGTACATCGTGGAGCCGAGAGTGCCGACAATAAAACAGGTGATGGAGCAGGTATATTAATACAGATACCTCATGAATTTATCCTGTTGCAGGGGATACCCGTTCCCGGAAAAGGGAAATACGGTACCGGGTTGGTTTTTCTGCCTAAAGACGACAAAAAAGCTACACTTTGTCTTAACGTGATAAAAGAAAATGTTATCAAAGAAGGGCTTAATTTACTTGCCATTCGTGATGTTCCCGTAAACAGTGACATTTTAGGAGAAATATCGGCCTCCAACGAACCAACTATTAAACAGATTTTTATTACCGGAGCTTCGTCACAAGACGAACTTGAACGTAAACTTTATATCGTCCGGAAAAAAATTGAGAAAGGGATTCTCAAATCAAATATATCCAAAGATCGTAGTTTCTATATTGTCAGTCTTTCGACAAAGCAAATGATCTACAAAGGAATGCTTACATCCCTCCAGCTACGCGATTACTTTCCCGATCTTTCCAATCCTAATTTTACAAGCGGAATTGCGTTAGTACACTCCCGTTTCAGCACCAATACCTTTCCAACATGGGATCTGGCACAGCCATTCCGAATGCTGGGACATAACGGTGAAATAAATACAATCCGTGGAAACAGACAATGGATGGAATCACGCGAAAGTGTCCTGAAATCAGATCAACTTGGAAATTTACAGGAGTTGTATCCGATTGTTCAACCCGGAATGAGTGACAGTGCCACGTTGGATAATGTCCTCGAGTTCCTGGTTATGTCAGGAAAAAGCTTACCACATGCCATGGCCATGCTGGTTCCTGAAAGCTGGAATGCAAAAAACCCTATTTCGGATGATTTAAGGGCTTTTTACGAATACCACAGTACCTTTATGGAACCCTGGGATGGCCCTGCTACCTTATTGTTCAGTGATGGACGGTATGCAGGAGGTATGCTTGACAGGAACGGATTACGTCCTGCCCGCTACCTTGTGACTCATGATGATTTGATGATCATTGCTTCCGAAACAGGAACCATCGATATCGAACCATCGCGTATCAAAGCAAAAGGCAGGTTAAAAGCCGGCAAAATGATCATGATTGATACCGAATTAGGTCAGATATTTTATGATAAAGAATTAAAAGAAGGTCTTGCCAAAGCATTTCCATATCGTGACTGGTTAAATAAAAACTGCATTAACCTCGACAATATCTCCTCAGGACGTAGTGTAAAAAACGACCTGACCAATTATCAGACACTTCTGAATGCTTTCGGGTATTCCAAGGAAGATCTGGAAAGATTAATACTTCCAATGGCCAATGACGGATTTGAACCTACTTCGTCGATGGGAAACGATGCGGCATTATCAGTTTTCTCGGATAAGCCCCAGCGGTTGTTTAATTACTTCCGCCAACAATTTGCACAGGTAACAAATCCTCCTATTGACCCGATTCGTGAAGAACTGGTGATGTCATTAACCGGTTTTGTAGGTTCGGTGCATCAAAATTTACTGGAACCGGCCCATGAGATTTGCAAGATGGTAAAACTCAAAAGCCCGGTGCTTACCAATACTCAGTTTGATATTTTACTGAATCTTGAATATAAAGGATTTTCTACTATTTCGCTGCCGATGCTTTTTGATCCTAAATCTGGAGCTAAGGGTCTTGAAAAGGCAATTCAGGAACTCTGCCTTTCGGTTGAAAAAGCGGTAGATGATGGTAAAAATTATATCGTATTAAGCGATCGTGGCGTAGATGCAACACATGCCCCTATTCCTTCGTTATTAGCCGTATCGGCAGTGCATCTTTATCTGGTTAAAAAAAGGAAAAGAATGCAAATTGATATTGTGGTTGAAACAGCTGAGCCACGTGAAGTCATGCATTTTGCCCTGTTATTTGGATTTGGAGCAAATGCTATCAATCCGTACATGGTTTTTGCCATTATATATGAAAAAGCAAAATCAGGGGATATACAAATGGATTTTGCGACTGCAAAATTGCATTATATAAAAGCAGTGAACAAAGGATTATTAAAAGTGCTTTCAAAAATGGGTAATTCTACCTTACGCAGTTATCGTGGAGCACATATTTTTGAAGCAATAGGTATTTCAACACCCTTTCTGGAGAAATATTTCAAAGGAATATCGTCAGCAATTGAAGGGATTGATATGGAAGATGTTGCCAATGAAGTATTGAAACCTCATGGTGAAGCATTTTCACCAGCGGAAGGAACCGATCCTTCACAATTGAAGAATCTCGGCCTGTACCAGTACCGTCGGGACGGTGAAGAACATGCCTGGAATCCTGAAACGATAGCACGTTTGCAAATTGCCACGAAAACAAACAGTTACGAAAAATATAAAGAATATGCACGAACGGTAGACGAAAAACCAACGCCAATATTTATTCGTGACCTGATGGATTATAAACATCATCCGATTGACATTAGTGAAGTGGAACCGATTGAAATGATTACGAAACGTTTCGTAACAGGAGCCATGTCGTACGGATCGATCAGCCGTGATGCCCATGAAGCCATGGCCATAGCCATGAACCTGTTGGGTGGACGAAGCAATACCGGTGAAGGTGGTGAAGATCCTGAACGTTACAAGAAACGTGATGACGGATTAAGTACACGAAGTGCCATAAAACAGGTTGCCTCCGGTCGTTTTGGTGTTACAGCCGAATACCTGGTGAATGCAGATGAACTTCAGATTAAAATTGCACAGGGTGCTAAACCGGGTGAAGGCGGACAGTTACCGGGATATAAAGTGGATAAAATAATTGCAAAAACGCGTCACTCTATTCCGGGGATTTCATTGATATCTCCCCCACCCCATCACGATATTTATTCTATTGAAGATCTGGCACAACTTATCTTCGATCTAAAAAACATCAACCCTTCAGCAACAATTAGTGTAAAATTAGTTTCTGAAACCGGTGTAGGTACTATTGCTGCAGGAGTTGCCAAGGCAAAAGCAGATTTAATTTTAATCAGTGGTGCCGAAGGTGGAACCGGAGCAAGTCCTTCGAGTTCAATTAAACATGCCGGTCTGCCTGTTGAAATCGGATTGGCTGAAACCCAACAAACACTTGTATTGAATAACCTGCGTGGTCAGGTGAGGTTACAAACCGATGGTCAGTTAAAAACCGGTCATGATATTATTGTAGCGGCCTTATTAGGTGCCGAAGAATATGGTTTTGCTACCAGTGCACTGATTACCCTGGGCTGTGTGATGATGCGTAAGTGCCATTTAAACACCTGTCCGGTTGGCGTTGCCACCCAGGACAAAGCGTTACGTGAGTATTTTGTCGGAAAATATGAATACCTGGTGAATTTCTTTAATTTCCTTGCCCGGGATGTCCGTGAACATCTGGCTGAAATGGGATATCGCAGTATGGATGAAATTATCGGACATGCCGAATTACTCGAACGCAAAAAAGTGGAAGGAACCGAGAAACTGAAAAAAGTTAATTTATCAAAGATCATGTTTGCACCGGCTTTGAACTCTACTTTTGCTCTTCGTCATGTAAAGAATCAGGAACATAAAATTGAGAATGTACTGGATCGTGAATTGATAAAAAAATCACTCCCTGCTCTCGATTTGTGTATGCCTGTTGAACTCAACTATAAAATCAAAAATACCGACCGTACGGTTGGGGCTATGCTTTCGGGTGAAATTGCCAAACGATATGGCAATAACGGATTGCCAAATGATACGATCAAAGCCTATTTTCATGGTTCTGCCGGACAAAGTTTCGGTGCTTTCCTAAGCAGGGGAGTTTCATTTCAACTTGAAGGAGAAGCAAATGATTATCTTGGCAAAGGACTTTCGGGAGGTAAAATTGTTGTTATCGCTCCAAAAGAGAGTACCTTTAAGCCCGAAGAAAACATTATTGCAGGGAACACCATTTTATATGGTGCTACATCCGGTGAAGTGTATATCAATGGTGTAGTTGGTGAACGTTTCTGTGTACGTAACTCAGGAGCAATTGCAGTGGTTGAAGGAGCCGGCGATCATTGTTGCGAATATATGACAGGAGGGCGCACCGTTGTTCTTGGGACAACAGGACGTAACTTTGCTGCAGGTATGAGTGGTGGTGTGGCTTACGTACTCGATGAAGCTGATAATTTTGACTTCTTCTGTAACATGGAGATGGTAGAACTTTCGCTGATCGAAGACAGTGCTGACAGAAAAGAATTACAGGGATTGATTTCCAATCACTATAAATATACTAAGAGTCAACTTGCAAAGAGAATTCTGGATAACTGGAGCGAATATGTTGATAAATTCAAGAAAATCGTCCCAATTGAATACAAGAAAGTGTTGCAGGAAGAAAAAATTGAAGCGATCAACAAGAAAATTGCTCAGGTTGAACGCGATTATTAATTATTAAAATTTTTCCGGAGTTTTGAATTTTGGAAAAGTTGCTTAAAAACAATAAAACATCATGGGAAATCCAAAAGCATTTATAAATACACCCCGTAAGATCGCAGGTTACCGTCCTATCAACGAACGAATTTCCGACTTCGGAGAAGTAGAACAGACTTTAAATCGCGAAGACAGAAAAATACAGGCTTCACGATGCATGGATTGTGGAATTCCGTTTTGCCACTGGGCATGTCCCCTTGGCAATAAAATGCCGGAATGGCAGGATTTGATTTACAAAGGACAATGGAAGGAAGGAGTAGAAGTACTTCATGAAACGAATAACTTTCCTGATTTTACAGGACGTATTTGCCCGGCACCCTGTGAAAAATCATGCGTACTCGCTTTGCACGATGCGGCGGTAACGATTCGTGAGAACGAAGCAGCCGTTACAGAAGTTGCATTTATCGAAGGAATGATCAAGGCTCGTCCACCAAAAACCCGCACCGGAAAAACAATTGCAGTGATTGGTTCAGGTCCTGCCGGATTAGCTGCTGCACAACAGTTGAACCGCAAAGGTCATCATGTGACGGTATATGAAAAGAATAACGGATTAGGCGGATTAATGCGTTACGGAATCCCTAATTTCAAATTGAATAAAAACATTATTGACCGACGGATGGCTTTGCTGATTGAAGAAGGCATCGAGTTTAAAACCAATACTGAAATTGGAAAAGATATCGCCGGAAAAGAAATACTGAAAAACTACGATGCGGTATGTATTGCAGTTGGTTCAGGTCATCCACGGGATATTAATCCCGAAGGCCGTGACTTAAAAGGTATCTATTTTGCAATGGATTTCCTGAGTCAGCAGAACCAGCTCATTATCGGAGAAAGTGTCGATAAAAATAATTTGATTTCAGCCAAAGGCAAACATGTGCTGGTTATTGGAGGAGGTGATACCGGTTCGGATTGTGTGGGAACTTCCATTCGTCAGGGCGCTGCAAAAGTAACCCAAATTGAAATCATGCCTCAACCACCGGTTGATAAAAACCCGGATACTCCCTGGCCTTATTATCCAAATATCCTTAAAACTTCGAGTTCGCACATGGAAGGTTGTGTGCGTAAATGGAGTCTGAATACCAATAAATTCATTGGTGAAAACGGAAAACTGACAGAAGTATTGGTTGAAGAAGTTGAATGGTCGAAAGATGAAACCGGTCGGATGAGCATGAAACCTACGGGTAAAACCGATTTGATAAAAGCTGATTTGGTGTTTCTGGCACTTGGATTTATCCATCCGATACACGAAGGTTTGCTGACTGAATTAGGTGTTCAGTTTGATGGTCGCGGAAACGTTGCCATTGATAAAGAAAATAAAAGTAGCATTGCCAAGGTATTTGCAGCCGGTGATGCCGCTATGGGTGCAAGTCTGGTGGTTCGGGCGATAGCTTCCGGACGTAAAGTAGCCGAAGATATCCATAATTCGTTATAATCTTCTTACATTTGCAAATCAGAACAATATTACTTAAAAATAAAACTATAAAACAATCTCTTCTGAATCGATCAGAAGACTAACAGAGAGGCTTAATATTATGTGTGGAATTGTATGTGCATTTGATATAAAACAACCGGTTCAGGCTTTACGTCCGCAAGTGTTGAAAATGTCTAAACGTATACGGCATCGTGGGCCGGATTGGTCGGGAGTATTTTCCGATGAGAATGCTATTTTAGCACACGAGAGGTTATCCATTGTCGATCCTGAATCAGGGAAACAACCCCTTTACAGCAAAGATGGCAAACTGGTGCTGGCTGTGAATGGTGAAATTTATAATCATCAGGAAATACGCAAACAATTTGAAGGGAAATATGAATTTCTCACAAAGTCAGATTGTGAAGTCATACTGGCGTTATATCGTGAAAAGGGTCCTAATTTTCTGGAAGACCTGAACGGGATCTTTGCCTTTGCCCTGTATGATATCGAAAAAGACATTTATATGATTGGTCGTGATCATATCGGTATTATCCCCCTCTACCAGGGTTGGGATAAAGAAGGTACCTACTATGTCGCATCCGAATTAAAGGCACTGGAAGGTTACTGTACTAAAATTGAGGAATTTCTTCCGGGTCAGTATTATTACAGCCCTGATAAGAAACCAACTCAATGGTATTCGCGTGACTGGCAAAGTTTTGATGCAGTAAAAAATAATGTTTCGGATATTAAAGTATTGCGTGATGCCCTGGAAGCAGCTGTAGAACGTCAGTTAATGGCAGATGTTCCTTACGGGGTATTGTTGTCGGGAGGATTGGATTCTTCCATTATCTCTGCCATCGCTAAAAAATATGCAAACAAAAGGATCGAATCGGGAAATACCGAAGATGCCTGGTGGCCTCAACTTCACTCCTTTGCTGTTGGACTGGTTGGTTCGCCCGACCTGATAGCAGCCCGTAAGGTTGCCGATCATATTGGCACCATTCATCATGAGATTCATTTTACTGTTCAGGAAGGTCTTGATGCCGTACGTGACGTAATTTATCATGTTGAGACTTACGATGTCACTACCATACGCGCAAGTACCCCTATGTACCTTTTATCACGGTTCATCAAGTCAATGGGTGTAAAAATGGTACTTTCGGGTGAAGGTGCCGATGAAATATTCGGTGGATACCTTTATTTTCATAAAGCACCAAATGCCGAAGAGTTCCACAAGGAAACAGTCCGTAAACTCGACAAACTTCACTTGTACGATTGTCTGCGTGCCAACAAATCACTGGCTTCGTGGGGTGTCGAAGGCCGTGTACCGTTTCTGGATAAAGAATTTATGGATATTGCCATGCGCCTCAACCCTACCGATAAAATGGCAGGCAGCAACGGGAAAATGGAAAAATGGATCTTACGCAAAGCTTTCGAAGACTATCTTCCGGAAAGTGTTACCTGGCGTCAAAAGGAACAATTCTCCGATGGGGTGGGTTACAACTGGATTGATTCGCTTCGTGCCTTAACCACCGAATCGGTTACTGACGAACAAATGGCAAAAGTAGCTGAAACATATCCGATAAATCCTCCTATGAATAAGGAAGAATATTATTACCGTACTATTTTCACCGACTTCTTTCCTTCTAAATCAGCTTCCATGTGTGTACCTTCGGTACCATCGGTTGCCTGTAGCACGGAAATTGCACTGGAATGGGATGCTGCTTTCAAAAATATGAACGATCCTTCCGGACGTTCCATTAAAAGCGTTCACGAACAGGGATACAAGTAATTAATAATGAATAATTAAAAATTAATAATTGTCAGTACGCTGGAATTTAAGCTTTTGGAGATTAACAAATAGTTCATTAAATATCTATAATTACTTAAAAAAAATGTCCATCAATTAGTTGATAATGAATGAAACAAATGGCTGAACTACTTAATATAGTTCAGCCTTTTTTATATTAAAACTTTCTTTTCTCTTTGTCATCTCATATTTGATTATGTCAGAAAAACATGATAATTTACAATTTCAGACTTCCTGACATCTCGTAAAATTAGTTATCGATATTTATTTTTACGTTGAGAATTCATTAAAAAATAAGGGTAATAAGGGTAGGGTGTGGGAGTTCATGTTTTCTCTTATGAAACAAATTAACCACATAGGCACATAGAACACATAGTTTAGAAAAAAAGTCCATTAAATCAATGATATACAACTTATTTGTTTCTTATCATTTTTGGTCCGTCAGCCGACGGATACGACGCTCTTATGTAACTTAATTTTAAACTCCAAAATATCAGTCTTTTATTAAGTTACTTTTATTGGGGCTTATTTTTTATATATTGAGGGACTACTAAGGGTAAAAAAACAAAATATAAGGTTTTGAATATAAGATAATTACATACATATTGCCCATTTTAAATTCTGTTGTTTTTTTATTTCTAATGCACGGAAATTTTATTTATTTCTTCTAACTAATAAGAATTAAGAATAAATTAAAATGTATTTACGATAGGTGCAACAGTCAAATTTACGATATGAACATTATAACTTATTGATTTATATCATGGAGTCAGGAAATCTTAATTTACAATTGGACACCTCTTACCTCTTACTCCTCACTCCTATTTTTAACTATTCAAAATTCTATTAAAAATATGTTTTTGAAGTTATTATCCACCCGGCTTTCCAAACAATTTGAGGTAAGAGGTGTTTGTTTTGTAAAACTTCAATGAGAATTTTAATAATTATACTCCTGGCAATGATAAGTCTCAGCAGTCAGGGTCAAAATACAAAGAAAATTATGTCTGTCTCCCAAACTGTCCGGAACGTCGATCACAAAGTGATTGTGGTTAACTTCGCTAAACTTGAAGCCATTCTCCATAAAAACGATAACAAACTCTATGTTGTTAATTTTTGGGCCACATGGTGCAGGCCATGCGTAATGGAGCTTCCTGATTTTATGGAAGTAAATAAATTGTATCATCAACACCCCGATTTTAAAATGATACTGGTGAGTCTTGATCTGGCAAAAGAAGCCGAATCGAGTGTACAACCTTTTTTAGTAAAAAACAAAATGGATGTTGATGTCTATCTGTTGGATGACAATAAACGCATGAATCAATGGATCCCGGCCATCGACAGTAAATGGAGCGGAGCTATTCCGGCCACTGTTTTCTACCGGAATGGCGTAAAATTAGATTTCAAAGAGAGTAAGATGGATAAAAGCGAATTAATAAAAATGATTGATAAATATTTAAAACAATAATATGAAAAAGATAGAAATCATTATAAGTTTAATAATACTCCTGACACTATCAGGTCAGGTTAAAGCACAAAAAATGGAAAATATGTCAGAACATAAAGGGTATAAAGTCGGAGATGTTGCTACCGGTTTTAAGTTGAAAAATGTCGATAATAAAATGGTTTCGTTGTCAGATTTTAATGATGCGAAAGGATTTATCGTTATTTTTACCTGCAACCACTGTCCGTATGCCAAGGCCTATGAAAACAGGATTATCGGATTGAATCATAAATATGCATCGAAAGGATATCCTGTCATCGCTATTAATCCCAACGATCCGAAAGTAGAGCCACAGGATAGTTTTGAAGGCATGCAACAACGTGCAAAAGAGAAAGGATTTACATTCCCGTATTTATTCGATGAAGGACAGAAGGTTTATCCGCAATATGGAGCCACCCGTACACCACATGTTTTTGTAATTCAAAAAGAGAATGGAAAAAACATTGTACGTTACATAGGGGCTATCGATGATAACTATGCCGATGCAAGCGATGTCAGCCATAAATACGTGGAGGAAGCCGTCGATGCGTTGCTCAGCAACAAACCGGTAGCCCAGACTTCAACCGTTGCCATTGGATGCAGCATCAAGGCTCAGAATGATTAAAATAAACGTTTTTGTGTCCGTCAGCTGACGGACACAAAAGCGTTTTATTGAGTTTCAACAGACTTTTCGAATAACCTGCTAAAAAAACGCGAACCGGTATCCCCTATTCGCGTTTTTCTTACTTCTTACCTCTTACTCCTTATTCTGATTAATTGAACTGATCCATCAGTGCACTCACCTCATCGGTAATCAGTTTAGCAAATTCGGCTACTTTCATAGTTCCTTTGTCACCTTCACCCTGACGGCGTACTGCCACTTCACCATTTTCGGCTTCCTTTTCACCAACAACCAGCATATAAGGAATTTTTTTCAATTCGTTATCACGTATTTTACGTCCGATTTTTTCATTTCGGTCGTCAACAGTTACACGGATATCCTGTAAATTCATTTCTTTTGCTATCTTAAAAGCATAATCATTGAATTTTTCACTGATTGGCAGAATAACGACCTGATCGGGGGTTAACCATAACGGGAATTTTCCGGCAGTATGCTCAATCAGTACAGCTACAAATCGTTCCATTGAACCAAAAGGGGCACGGTGTATCATTACCGGGCGGTGTTTTTGGTTATCCTCACCGGTATATTCCAGTTCGAATCGTTCAGGCAGGTTATAATCCACCTGAATGGTACCCAGCTGCCATTTACGACCGATGGCATCACGAACCATAAAGTCAAGCTTAGGGCCATAGAATGCAGCTTCACCAAGGACCACTTTTGCTTTCAGTCCTTTTTCCTGGCATACTTCTACAATAGCGCTTTCAGCTTTTTCCCAGTTTTCGTCTGTACCGATATATTTTTCAGTATTCTTAGGATCACGCAGTGAAATCTGGGCTTCAAAATTTTTGAATTCCAGTGCTTTGAAAATAATAAAGATAATATCCATTACTTTCAGAAACTCATCTTTCACCTGATCAGGACGACAGAAAATATGTGCATCATCCTGTGTAAAGCTACGTACCCGGGTAAGTCCGTGCAATTCACCGCTTTGTTCGTAACGGTATACCGTACCAAATTCAGCTAAACGAACCGGCAGGTCTTTGTATGAACGGGGTTTAAATTTATAAATCTCGCAGTGGTGAGGGCAATTCATTGGTTTCAATAAATACTCTTCACCTTCTTCGGGTGTATGGATCGGTTGGAAAGAGTCCTTGCCGTATTTTGCCCAGTGACCGGAGGTTACATAAAGTGCTTTGTTTCCGATATGTGGAGTCATTACCTGTTGATAATCAAAACGGCGTTGTATCTTCTTCAAGAAGTCTTCCAGACGCAAGCGTAAAGCCGTTCCACGTGGCAGCCACATGGGCAGTCCCTTGCCTACCATTTCGGAGAACATAAACAGTTCGAGTTCTTTTCCTATTTTGCGATGATCACGTTTCTTAGCTTCTTCAAGCATAACGAGGTATTCATCCAGCATTTTCTTTTTTGGGAAAGTAATGCCATAAATTCGCGTCAGTTGTTTCCGTTTTTCATCACCACGCCAGTATGCTCCGGCAACACTAAGTACTTTGATGGCTTTAATATCAGCGGTAGTCGGTAAATGAGGTCCACGACACAAATCGGTAAAATCACCCTGTGTATACAAAGTTATCGTTCCATCAGCCAGGTCATTGATCATTTCGGTTTTATAAACTTCGCCTATATCACCAAATCGTTTCAACGCGTCCGCTTTACTGATGTCACTTCGTACAATCGCTTCTTTACGGGCGACAAGTTCTATCATTTTGGCTTCAATAGTTGCCAGATCGGTTTCTTTAATAGTCACCTCACCCGGATCCACATCGTAGTAGAAACCATTTTCAATGGCTGGTCCTATACCGAATTTAATACCCGGATACAATTCCTGCAGGGCTTCTGCCATAAGGTGAGCGGAAGTATGCCAGAAAGTATGTTTGGCTTCTTCGTCATCCCACTTATGCAGTTTTATGGCAGCATCGGTTTCGATAGGACGGGTTAGGTCCCATATCTGATCATTTACACTAATTGCCAGCACTTCTTGTGCCAGGCGTGAGCTGATACTTTCAGCAAGTTGTAATCCGGTTATGCCTTTGGCAAACTCACGTACCGAACCGTCGGGGAATGTTACTTTAATCATATGCTTTGAACCTTACAAATGGTTTTTAAATTTTGAATTGCAAAGATACAAAATTTTGTTGAAGTGGGTTTTGTTTCTTTCCCTGAAAAGAGTACTCATTTGAAATGATCCATTTTAACCGGTTAATGAGTGCAACTTTATTGTACCTGAATTGTTTTAAGCAAGAATCTGTTAATATTCAATAAAGCAATAGTTACTTTAAATTAATAGTTATACTTTTGTAACCATTTCGGTATTGAATATAATAATCTCATAATTATGATAGAAAACACTAAAATTTCAATTGATTCAGTCATTGAAAATTTAATTTCAATTCATCCATTACTCTCAAAGGCATTTAACAAATCAATGCGTTCGAAAACCAATTTAAATCCGGGGTCACTATTTGTTCTTGGCGTACTATCAAGAAACGGAATTCTTTCCATGTCGGAAATCGGTTGCAAATTATCGATGCAGAAACCACATATAACCGGTTTAGTGGATAAATTAGTTGCCGAAAATCTGGTAGAAAGACTCTATGATCCAAAAGACAGGCGAATTGTGAATGTTCATATAACAGAAAAAGGCATATTGGATTTCAATGCCATTAAGCTTGAGATCAGTCAGGAATTGCGAATTAAACTTGAGAAACTGGATGTAGAAACATTACAAACACTATCGTTGGCCTCAAAACAGGTGAAGGATATTTTAATAAAGTATGTAGTCAACCAACCGGATTCAATGATCACTACTTGTTTCAATGAAGAAGGAATCATCTAATTTACTAAAGGTATAAAACAGGGTAATAAAAACAAATACAAACAGACAAAATGAAAAAGGAAAAGAGAGATTGGAAAATTTACATCCCGCTTACAATAGTTATCTTACTGGTTGTTTTCGGAGGCGTTTACTGGTATCTGGATTATTCAAAATATATCCGGACTGATGATGCGGTTGTAGCATCTGATGCTGTTTCGGTAAGTCCGAAAATCATGGGCCGTATCAGCAAGCTTTATGCTGAAGAGGGCGATTCAGTAAAAAAGGGTCAACTGCTTGCAGAGATTGACAGTGTTGATTTAGTTGCTCAGAAACAACAGGTCCTTGCCTTGAAATTACAAACCGTAGCCAACAAAGCGCAGGCTGAAGCAAAGTTACAATTTGACGAAAAGAATATTAAGATTTTACAAATCAGTCTTGAAAAATCAAAAGAAGATTTTGTACGTGCCAAAGCACAGTATTCAGGAGGTGTAATAACAAAAGAACAATTTGATCATTTGGAAAAAGCCGAGGAAACTGCAAAAGCACAATTGGATGCTGCACAGGCACAAATTCTGGTTTCGAAAAGCATGATTAAAAGCGCTGAGACATCAGTTACCGGAGCACAGGCACAAATTGGCGTCATTACTACTCAATTAAATAATACCCGGTTATTTTCACCAATCGACGGAATTATTGCAAAGCGTTGGTTACTGCCGGGTGACATAGCACAACCCAGCCAATCTATTTTTACGATTAACAATAACAGTAAATTCTGGATCCTTGTTTTCCTTGAAGAAACAAAAATGGAGACCTTGCATCTCGGACAAAAAGCGATCTTCTCATTAGACACTTATCCCGATGTTGTTTTTAGCGGTAAAGTATATACCATGGGCTCAACCACGGCATCACAATTTTCATTGATACCACCAAATAATGCATCGGGAAACTTCACTAAAATAACTCAGCGTGTTGCTGTTAAGATTTCAATTGATGGCACTGAAAGCGGTAAAAAGCTGTCTGCTTATAATCTGTTGACCGGCATGTCGGCTGTGGTTAAAATCATTAAGTAATAATGAGGAAAATATCAAATACACATAAACTCCGACGCAAACTCCGAAACAGGGATTCTTACTTTCATCCTAAAAGTCCTTTATATAAATGGTTTGTATTGGCCAATGTAATGGTTGGAACTTTTATGGTGGTACTCGACAGTACTATTGTAAATGTAAGTCTTCCCAAGATCATGTCATCATTTGGCGTCGGTCTTTCAACCATTCAGTGGGTGATAACAGCTTACCTGTTGTCAATGGCAGCCATGTTGCCTACTTCCGGATGGTTAGCCGATAAATTCGGTTATAAGAAGGTTTATTTCTGGGGATTGTTTCTTTTCACCTTCGGATCCATGTTATGCGGACTATCCAATGATGAAAATACCCTGATCATCTCCAGAATTATACAAGGACTCGGGGCCGGAATTGTACAGCCTCTGGGTATGGCAATCATTACACGGGAATTTCCTATTAAACAACGGGGACTTGCACTCGGTTTCTGGGCAATTGCAGCGGCAGCATCAGTTTCATTCGGTCCTTTAATCGGAGGGTATCTGGTGGACAACTTCAGTTGGCAACTCATTTTTGATGTAAATGTACCGATTGGTATCCTGGCATTGATATTTACAATTGTCATTCAACGTGAATTTATCAATGTTAATACCCGGAAATTTGATTATGTCGGCTTTATTTCGGTCATCATTTTCTTACCTGTTTTGTTATACGCTTTGTCCGAAGGAAATGCACAAACGAATTCGGCAGGTTGGTCAGCACCCTACATCTTAGCCTGTTTTGCTGTTTCGGGAGTAGCACTGGCGGTATTTCTCACCCGTGAATTAACTACAGAGAATCCGTTGATAGATCTCAGGTTATTAGGTGACCGAAATTTTGGAATGAGCAATATGTTGATGTTTTTATTCGGCATCGGAATGTTCGGTAGCACCTTTTTGCTTCCGTTATACCTGCAAAACTCCTTGGGGTATACTGCCCTGCAATCGGGGGCTGTATTTTTACCCGTGGGAATCATTCAGGGGTTGTTTTCACCTATTTCAGGCTGGTTCTCTGATAAAGTAAATGCGAAAGTCCCCATCTTTCTCGGAATGGGATTGTTGACATTCAGTTTCTTAATTAACTCGAATCTGTCATTTCTCACCGAACATTCGTATATCATGACTTCGCTATACATCCGTGGTCTTGGGATGGGCTTAATTTTTACACCTTTAAGCACGTTGTCTTTACTCACCATTCCCCGTGAAAAAATGGCTCAGGCCTCCGGTATTTCGAATACCGTGCGTCAGGTGGGTGGAAGTCTGGGAGTTGCATTGCTGTCTACTATTTTAACGGCCCGTGTCAACTTTCATGCGCAAATGTTTGGTGGTTCAGTACAGGCAGGATCTCAGGAATTTCAATCTGTTACACGACATATGGCTTATTTTATTCAGCAACATGCGGGTGGTTCATTTACGACTGCACTGAAACAAGGACAAAGTTTATTAATGTCAAACGTCAGTACACAGGCCTTTATTCAGGGAGTTAATGACGATTTTTTAATTGCGGCACTGATCTCATTAATAGGTTTTTTACCAATATTATTTTTGAAATCAAAGAAAAAAGCAATGAAATCCTATGAAAATGAACCACCTATTGCAATCATGGATTAGATTATGAAATTTAAGCACAATTCACATAAACAGTATAAAAATGAAATCAATTTATAAAATTATATTTGCCTTTGTCCTTTTGCCTTTGGTGAATATCCACGGACAAAATACTGCATTACTGCCAGGTGATTCCCTGAGTCTTCATGAAATTTTAACTGAAGTAATTCACAATTATCCCTCCATTAAAAAAGCACAAACGGATCTGGAGTCGTCAGATGCAAAAATAGGATTAGCAAACACAGCTTATTTACCGGATGTCAATATAACAGGTAATTTCACATATTTAGGTCCAACTACTTCTCTTTCCTTACCGGGATCAGGATCAATTCAATTATATCCACCCGATATGTATTCAGCTGCTGTAAATATCAACCAATCCATTTATGATTTTGGTAAAGCCGATAAAAATATCATCTACGAGAAACAAAACAAAGAAATGGTTGGACTCTCCATAGAGCAACTCAAACAAAAGTTATCTGGAACGATGATTGGAAATTTCTACTCAATTGTTTTTCTGCAGGAAGCCATCAAAATTAAAGATGAAGAAATTGCTAACCTGAATGAACATCTGGTATATGTCGAGAAAAAAGCAGCAACCGGTTCGGCTACAAAGTATGAAATACTGACAACCAAAGTTCGGATTTCTGCCATTGAAAATCAAAAGACAGATTTATTAAATGCAATCCAGATCCAAATTGGTCAACTGAATTCTTTTCTTGGCAAATCGCAGGGGACAAAACTCATTGTTAAAAACGAAATATTAACCCCTCAAATCCTCGCAACAACCGATTCATTATTTTCATTTGCATTTGATCACCGGTATGAAATGAAAATTGCCCATCAGAAAAGTCTATTGGCTGATACGCATTTGAAAGTTGTAAATTCGCAAAATAACCCATCGTTGAATTTCTTTGGTTCCGGGGGTTTTAAAAACGGTTATTTTAATACGAAATATCAGGATACAGGAAATTTAAACTTTGTAGTTGGTGTTGGAGTAAAGATTCCGCTTTTTGATGCAAACCGTTCAAAATATACACGAATTCAGGCACAATCTGACATAAATGGAAATATTCAGGAAACAGAACTTGCACACAGGTATATTGTAAACGAAGTGGTCGAAAGTCGTGCAAATACAGAATCAGCATTAAAAAAAGTATCACAGTCAGAGTTACAGCTTGAACAGGCACAACAGGCGTATACTCTTGCAGAAACTAATTATCAGGCAGGAGCAATAACCAACCTGGATTTACTGGATAGTTTTACCGCTTTAGCCGAAAGTAAACTATTTTTACTGAAAACAAAAATTGATTATTCGGCCAGTCTGCTAAAACTAAAATTAGCACTCGGTGAAAAGATCTATTAATCCCAACCGTTTTTAGAATTACTTTTTTCAAATTACTTTTTCAACTTTAAACTTTCCGGGGCCAACTATTAGGAGTTGGCCCTTTTTTTAAGGATGAAATTGAATTTACCAGGTAGATACCTGTATTATTTTAAAAATATGAACCATTTATATAATGTATTAAATGTTTTGATTAATTTTGGCATGAGAAATTGGATATCTAACATACTTCAGTTATATCGGATTTCAGTTTCCAATAAAAAATTAAATTCTAACGGTAATATGAAATCAAACTTTATTTTTAAATGTTTCGTTATGTGCGCTTTATTTTTTAGTGGCTTACAGATTAAAGCACAGGATTGGCCAAATCTGGACCGCTTTCACAAAGACAATGAAGCGCTGGGAATCCCTTCAAAGGGAGAAAACCGGGTAGTATTCATGGGAAACTCAATAACACAGGGCTGGATAGAAGCCCGGCCTGAGTTTTTTGCTAACCGACCTTACATTAATCGTGGCATCGGTGGTCAGACAACCCCGCAAATGCTTATCCGTTTCCGTCAGGATGTCATTGCATTGCAACCCAAAGTGGTGGTTATTCTGGCCGGTACAAACGATATAGCCGGAAATACAGGTCCTTCCACACTTGAAATGATTGAAAACAACCTGGCATCAATGGCTGAACTTGCCAATGCTAACGGTATTCATGTTGTTTTGTCATCAGTTTTACCGGTATATGACTACCCATGGAAACCGGGATTGAAACCTGCAGATAAAATTGTCACTTTAAATAACTGGATCAAACAATATTGTGAGAAAAATGGTTTTATTTATCTGGACTATTTTTCATCCATGGCAGATGAACGAAACGGAATGAAAGCGTCCCTGACAAAAG
>Ga0302215_10001206_pt1 | contig 18725 bp, 12 predicted proteins | sample II_Fen_N3_1_FD_194580 | JGI IMG/M metagenome (GOLD analysis project Ga0302215, IMG submission 194580) | Peat permafrost microbial communities from Stordalen Mire near Abisko, Sweden - II_Fen_N3_1 | ecosystem: Environmental > Terrestrial > Soil > Wetlands > Permafrost | place: Sweden: Abisko...
TTTGACAAGGAAAATAACAGGAGACATGTTTTTAAAGTTATTAAACTGAAAGATAAACTTACATTCGTTTACAAACATTCTAACCAATATCCTCAAAATCAAAATAAAAAGAAATTTGATTATAATCAAGAAAACGTTATTAAAGTTGAAAAAATAGATTCTTTACAGTTTAAAATTACAGTTTACAAAAATTCAAAATTAAAAAGAAAGAAAATAGCAGCAATTGTAACGTTAGAAAAATCTGAATTTGACCTTATAAATTTTAATTTAGAGTACAGTCGAACAGACGAAATTAATAAAAATATAAAATCACTTTTAAATTCAGAATTTAATTACATAATAAATAGTCAACAGGTGGAATATAAAACGTCTGGCTACATCTTTGAAAATGCTATTCAAAAAATTGAAAAAATTGATTTAACAATTATACTACCGGAAAAGTTAACATTTAAACAAACAGACTATTGGTCAGATTTTGAAGATTAAAAAAATGTCAACCAAAACGGTTGACATTTTTAATAATATAATTTTACTTCTCTACCACATAAACCTCCTCATATGGCTGTATCAAAACCCAGCCATTTCCGGAAAATTTCATCTGAAATTCTTCGCCGCTTCCTCTTCCTATTAAACTTTTGAAAGAAACATTGGTTTTAAGTTCCGGACTTAAATTTCCAGACCATGCAACTGTAGCGTTCGGATCTGTAAAAACAGGAGCATCCGGTGTGACCATCAAAGTTAAGGGCTCTCCATGAGTGGTAATCGCAATATGACCCGTTCCGGAAAGTTTCACCTGAAACAGTCCTCCAGACATCATTCCTGCAATACTTTTCAACATGGTGATGTCACTTTTAATGCTTTGTTCGTGTGCTAAAACATCATTTCCGTTGACGAATAGTGTTTCGTTATTCAGATAAAGAATTCTCACTTTTTTACCTGAATCGGCTACGTATAATTTACCGGTTCCCTCAGCTTTCATCAGTTTTGCACCTTCTCCGCTCAGTGCTTTTTTTAGCAGATTTCCCAATCCGCCCGAAAGCATTCCCTGTCTTTCAAAATTGACGTTTCCGACATAACCAACCATGCTTCCTGCTTTTGTCCAGACTGCCTGATTATTGAGGTTGATTTCTAACAGTGCTGGTTTTTCCAGTTCGAAATAATCTCTTTCAAGAGGGTTTTCTTTGGTTTCTTTTACGAATTCTTCTAATGAATATTTGCTCATAGGTGTAATTTTTAATCAGTCTAAAATACTGCTTTTTTACCAAATAATTTCATTAAATAAAAAAATGTCATGCTTTAAAATCCCTGCCAGTACCGATTGTGAAATAAAGACTTGACAAAGGGGTATCGAATGTTGTATATTTGCAATCCGAAAATTACATCCGTAATTTTTACATAATTTTTAAACCGTAATTTAAAAAATGAAGACATCCGATTTTAATTTTGATCTCCCTGAAGAATTATTGGCAGAGCACCCGTCTGAGCACAGAGATGAGTCTAGGTTGATGGTTCTTGATAGAAAAACTCAAACCATAGAGCATAAAACATTTAAAGACGTTGTAGATTATTTTGATGAAAAAGATTTGTTCATTTTCAACAACACAAAAGTTTTCCCTGCTCGTCTTTACGGAAATAAAGAAAAAACCGGAGCTAAAATCGAAGTTTTCTTGTTGAGAGAGCTTGATAAAGAAACAAGAGTTTGGGATGTTTTGGTAGATCCTGCAAGAAAAATCAGAATTGGTAATAAATTATTCTTCACAGAAGACGAATCTTTGGTTGCTGAGGTTATTGACAATACAACTTCCAGAGGTAGAACTTTAAGATTTTTATTCGATGGTTCTTACGAAGAATTCAGAACCAAATTGAAAGAATTAGGCGAAACTCCGCTTCCAAAATATATCAAAAGAGACGTAGAACCTGAAGATGCTGAAAGATACCAGACAATTTATGCTAAAGTAGAAGGAGCTGTAGCTGCGCCCACTGCGGGTCTGCATTTCTCAAGACACTTGATGAAGAGATTGGAAATCAAAGGAATCGATTTTGCTGAGGTTACACTTCACGTTGGTTTAGGAACATTCAACCCAATTGAGGTAGAAGATCTTTCTAAGCACAAAATGGAATCTGAAGAAATCATCATCGATGAGAAAAATGCTGAAATCATCAACAAAGCTGTTCAGGAAAACAGAAGAGTTTGTGCAGTAGGAACGACGACGATGAGAGCAATTGAAACTTCAGTTTCTTCAAATAGAAAAATTTCTGCATTCAATGGCTGGACAAATAAATTCATCTATCCTCCTCACGATTTTGGAGTTGCCAATACAATGATTACTAATTTCCATACGCCAAAATCTACATTAATGATGATGATTGCAGCGTTTGCCGGAAAAGATTTCCTAATGCAAGCATACGAAGAAGCTGTAAGAGAAAAGTATAAATTCTACTCTTACGGTGACGCAATGTTAATTTTATAAAAAGATATTAGATAGAAGGTTGCAGGTATTAGTTATCTGCAACCTAAAATCTTCCACCAATTACCTACATGAAAGACATCCGTACATTATCACTCGATCAGCTTAAAGACTATTTTGGTACTTTAGGAGAAAAACCGTTTCGTGCGAAACAGGTTTACGACTGGCTGTGGAGCAAAAATCTGCATTCGATTGAGGAGATGACGAATCTTTCAAAGCAGCTTCGGGACAAAATCTCTGAAGAATATATCATTAATCCTGTTTCGGTAGATCAACTTCAGAAAAGCACCGATGGAACGATTAAAAACGGAGTGAAACTTCATGACGGTTTAATGGTGGAGTCTGTTTTAATTCCAACAGAAACCAGAACGACGGCTTGTGTTTCCTCGCAGGTTGGATGTTCATTAAACTGCGAATTCTGCGCAACGGCAAGACTCAAAAGAATGAGAAATCTTGAAGTCGCTGAAATCGTAGATCAGGTTGCTCTAATCGACAGCCAAAGCAAAACCTATTTCAACAGACCGTTGACCAATATCGTTTTTATGGGAATGGGTGAGCCAATGATGAATTACAAAAATGTAGTTGAAGCTATCCGAAAAATCACTCAGCCTGAAGGTTTGGGAATGTCAGCTAGAAGAATTACCGTTTCTACATCAGGAATTCCAAAGATGATTAAAATGTTGGCGGATGATGAATTGCGTGTAAAATTGGCTTTGTCTTTACATTCAGCGATTGAATCTAAGCGTAACGAAATTATGCCGTTCTCTGACAAATTTCCTTTGACCGATATTATGGAATCTCTTCAATATTGGTACAAAAAGACCGGTTCTGTCGTTACTTTCGAATACTGTGTTTGGAAAGGAATTAATGACGGAGATGAAGACATTAAAGCTTTAATTAAATATTGCAAACAGATTCCTTCTAAAGTCAATTTGATTCAATACAACCCGATTGGGGACGGAAAATATGACCAATGCAATAAAAAAGCGGAAGAAAACTACGTTCGTCAGCTTGAAAATGCAGGAATTACCGTGATGATCAGAAAAAGTCGTGGTGGAGATATTGACGCAGCTTGCGGACAACTAGCCAATAAAAACGCTGAATAATTCTTGATATTAAATCTTAATCTTTTTCGCATCTTACATAATTACTTTTATTTTCTACCAGAACCACGAAGTGGTTCAATACTAATAGCCGTGGGTGAAACCCATGTAAAAAAGAATCATGCAACGGTTCAATATCGTAATCTCAGCGTTAATCCAAAGCCTATTTCAATTCGCATTTCATACCAAAATTTGTAATTTTACTTTATGAAAAAGGTTCTTCTCTTATCATTAATTTTTATTTTCCAAATTGCTTTTTCTCAAGCTACAGAAATTTTTAAGCTTAAAAAATTCAGGGTTTCAGTTTTAAATGATTCAATTCAGGAAACTTCCGGGCTAAATTTTCTAGACGGAAAATTATACACTTTCAACGACAGCGGAAATCCTGCAGATCTGTACGAAATTGATAAAAACTCAGGAAAAATACTCAATGTTTTAAAAACAAAAACTGAAAATATAGATTGGGAGGCTTTAACCAGCGATGGAGAAAATTTCTATATCGGAGATTTTGGCAACAACGCAGGAACCAGAAAAGATTTAAAAATCTATAAAATTCCGTTTCAGAATAATCAGTTGCAGAATGATTTAATGAAAACAATTTCCTTTTATTATCCTGAACAAAATGATTTCACATCAAAAAATATTTCTACAGATTTCGATTTGGAATCGATGATTTATTTAAATGGAAAAATCCATATTTTCACCAAAGAATGGGCTTCAAAATCGACCACTCATTACACACTTGATCCTGAAAATTATGAAAATCAAGCTGCTCAAAAAGTAGAATCTTACAAAACTGGTTTTGTGGTTACGGATGCTTCTTATTATGAAAAGAAACTTTATATTGTAGGATATACCAAGAAAACAGAAGTTTTTTTAGATGTTTTTAACGAGTCTGAATCGGGAATATTTTTCAATGAAAATCCTAAACACTTTTATTTGGGAAGCGCTCTAACAATCGGACAAATCGAAGGAATTGCCGTTGATGAAAAAGGAATTTATATTTCGGCGGAAAAATTCTATTCCCCAATCAAAAAAACAAAGCCGTTTTTTTATTTTATTCCTAAAGATAAGCTCAAACTTTAGGATATTTAAATTTTTGTTTCTTCGCCTAAACCTGTGAAATCTTACAATAAGATGATCACTTATAGCAAGGGTAAACAATTTATCCAAATGTAATATCATCTTTAACGCTATGTTCGCAAGGTTTTATTGGTAGATGTTTTTATTATTTTTCGTTCGCGAAGGCACTCTGTTCAGCAAATGAAAGCAATACCTTAGCTTAGTGAAACGCCATTGCGGACGAAAATGTTTTCAAGATATATTAAAACTCTCTGCGAACGTCAGCGTTTAAAAGATTTCCATCTGAAACAGCGAAGAATCATAATTCTTATTCTTTTCATTTTCTTAATGGTTGAATTTTACATAATAATTTTAAAGACTTTGAATTTTTATTAAAATTGGTTTAAAAAAATTATCTTTGTGAGAATTAATAAATACTCACCCATCATTCTCAGATAGTGGCCAATATTGTAGAAGAAATCAAACGACCGATCAATGAGGAAATGAAACTTTTCGAACAAAAGTTTTATGAATCTATGCAGAGCAAAGTCGCTTTACTCGATAAAGTTACCCGTTTTATTGTTACCACAAAAGGCAAGCAAATGCGTCCTATGTTTGTTTTTCTATGCGCAAAACTGATCGGCAATGTCAACGAAAAAACCTATCGTGGAGCCTCAATGATCGAGCTGATTCACACCGCAACTTTGGTTCATGATGATGTGGTGGATGAAAGTTTTAAAAGACGTAATTTCTTTTCTATTAATGCTTTATGGAAGAATAAGATTGCCGTCTTAGTCGGAGATTTCTTGCTTTCGAAAGCGGTTTTACTTTCTACAGACCATAAAGATTATGATTTACTTTCTGTGATTTCCAGAACCATCAGAGAAATGTCTGAAGGCGAACTTCTTCAATTGGAAAAAGCCAGAAAATTAGACATTACTGAAGATGTTTATTATGAAATTATCCGTCAGAAAACAGCCACTTTAATTGCTGCTTGTTGTGAAATCGGAGCTTTATCAAACGATGCCGATGAAAATTTGGCTAAAAAAATGATGGAGTTTGGAACCTTCACAGGAATGGCTTTCCAGATCAAAGATGATTTATTTGATTATTTGAGTTCAAACGTGATCGGAAAACCTGTTGGAATTGATATTAAGGAGCAAAAAATGACGCTTCCTTTAATTCATAGCTTAAAAATTGCCAGCGAAACCGAAAGAAAATACTTTTTCAATACCATAAAACGCTACAACAACGACCAAAAACGTGTGAAAGAATTGATCGCTTTTGTGAAAAGTTCTGGCGGATTAGATTATGCGATTACGAAGATGAAAGATTTTCAGCAAAAGGCTAAAGATATTCTCAATGAATTTCCTGATTCTGAAGTGCGAAAATCTCTACACATGATGTTGGATTATGTGATTGAAAGAAAATTCTAATTACCAATTCTGCATCAAAATTCCAATGTTACTTTAAAGATAACAAAAAAACTAGAATTTTAATCCATTATTGTTGTTGTTATAATAATCACAGACAGAATTATACAAAATAAAGCGATTAAAAATAAATAATCCGCAATAGTCTCATATCGGTTTTCCAGACTTTCTTTCTTAGATCTTATTGACATGAAAGAAAATAAACTGCTGCACGCAAAAAACACACATGCAATCCCTGCAAACTCGTCTAAAAATGTATGATGACTCGTTTTAGTGATTTTTAGTGAGGTGATGATGATCATCGAAAACCCCAAAAGATTGGTCGATGCATTCAGGATATGGGTTGACTTTTTTTCCATATTACAGAGTTTTATTCAAAGTAAATACATTTTTTTTCATTATCAAATTTTTAAAAAATATTCTTTAAAATTAAAATTAATATAAAAAGTGTATATTAGCAAAATACTTCATAATTAAAAAATATTTAATATTTGGCTATGCAGACAACCTATATTGAAACTCAACAGATTTCTTTTCAAGACTTTAAAAATCAGATACTTGAAGACTATAAATTAGGAAGAATCTCTCGTGAAATGTCTTATTTGGGCAGAAGAGAAGTGCTTACCGGAAAAGCTAAATTCGGAATTTTTGGAGACGGAAAAGAGTTGCCGCAATTAGCAATGGCAAAAGTTTTCAGAAACGGAGATTTCCGTTCAGGATATTATAGAGATCAGACTTTTGCGTTGGCTGTAGATGCTTTATCGGTTGAAAGTTTCTTTGCACAATTGTATGCAGATACCAGTGTTGAAAGAGAACCAGCATCTGCAGGAAGACAGATGAACGGTCATTTTGCTACAAGAAGTTTAAACGAAGACGGAAGCTGGAAAGATTTGACGGCGCAGAAAAATATTTCTTCAGATATTTCTCCGACTGCCGGACAAATGCCAAGATTATTAGGTTTAGCACAGGCTTCAAAAATATATAAGACCGTAAAATTTGATGGTTCTGAAAAATTCTCAAACGAAGGTAACGAAATCGCTTTTGGAACCATCGGAGATGCTTCTACAGCAGAAGGTCATTTTTGGGAAACTTTAAATGCCGCTTGTGCATTACAGGTTCCGATGATTGTTTCGATTTGGGATGACGGTTATGGAATTTCGGTTCCTACCATGAAGCAGAGAGCAAAAGCGGACATTTCTGAAATGTTGAGCGGTTTCCAAAGAAAGGAAGGTGAAAATCAAGGTTGTGAGATCATTCAGGTGAAAGCTTGGGATTATCCTGCTTTGTTGGATGCTTATGCGAAAGCAGAACATTTTGCAAGAACTGAATCTGTTCCTGTGGTTGTTCATGTGATTGAAGTTACGCAACCTCAAGGTCACTCGACTTCAGGTTCTCACGAAAGATATAAAAATGAAGACCGTTTGTCTTGGGAAGCAGATTTCGACGGATTGGTGAAATTCAGAGAATGGATTTTAAATTATTCAATCGAAATTGAAGGAAATGAAGAAATCATTGCGACTGTTGAAGAGTTGGATGCAATCGATGAAGAAGCTAAGAAAAAAGTAAAGACCGGACAAAAAACGGCTTGGGAAAATTACCAGAAAACGCTTACCGAGTTGGCATTTTCAGTGTTGCCTTTAGTTGATAATTTAAAAGGAAAACATGCTGAGATTGAAGAGTATGTCAATCAATACAACAAATTGGTTTCTAAAGCTAAGAAAGACGTTTTCCATTTGATCAGAAAATCTTTGTTGGCAACAAGAGGCACAAATTCTGCGGAAAGAACTGAGTTGATGAACAAATACAACGAAGTTTTTGAAGTTGAAAAAGATAATTATTCATCTCATTTATATTCTCAGTCGCAGTGGAAAGCTGAAAACATTCAGGAAATCAAACCTATCTACTCTGAAACTTCGGAAGATGTTGACGGAAGGGTAGTAGTGAGAAATAATTTCGATAAAATATTTGAAAAATATCCTCAAACTTTGGTCTTTGGTGAAGATGCCGGAAATATCGGTGACGTTAACCAAGGATTGGAAGGAATGCAGGAAAAATACGGTGACATTCGTGTTGCTGATACAGGAATCCGTGAAGCTACAATCTTAGGTCAGGGAATTGGAATGGCGATGAGAGGTTTAAGACCAATTGCTGAAATTCAGTATTTAGATTATATCTTGTATTGTTTACAGGGAATGAGTGACGATTTGGCAACAGTTCAGTACAGAACAAAAGGCGGTCAGAAAGCTCCTGTAATCATCAGAACAAGAGGTCACAGACTGGAAGGAGTTTGGCATTCTGGTTCGCCGATGGCGGGAATTCTGAATCTTTCAAAAGGAATTTTGGTTTTGGTTCCAAGAAACTTAACGAAAGCTGCCGGATTCTATAATACCATGCTTCAAAGCGACGATCCTTCAATTATTGTTGAATGTCTGAACGGTTACAGATTAAAAGAAAAACAACCGGATAACTTAGGTGAATTCACTGTTCCTGTCGGGAAAATTGAAGTGACAAAAGAAGGAAAAGATGTGACTTTGGTAACGTATGGTTCGACTTGGAGAATCGTGATGGAAGCAGCGGAAGAATTAAAAAAACTGGGAATTTCTGCGGAAGTTATTGACGTTCAGTCATTAATTCCTTTCGATTTAACGCATGAAATTGCTGAGAGCGTGAAAAGAACCAACAGATTAGTCGTGATCGACGAAGATGTAGAAGGCGGCACTTCAGCATTTATTCTTCAACAGATTTTAGAAAAACAAAAAGCGTTCAGATATTTAGATTCTGATCCGTTGACGATTGCTGCGAACGATCACAGACCTGCGTATGCAAGTGACGGAGATTATTTCTCTAAGCCATCTTCAGATGATATGGTTGAAAGAATTTATGCTTTATTTAATGAAACAAATCCTCAGAAATATCCTGCGATATTTTAATTGAGATTTTAGATGAATTTGAAACCGCTTTCTTTTTAGGAGCGGTTTTTTGTTTAAATTAGTAAAATGAATTTTTAAATCTATGAACTTAAAATTTGATAAAACTCAATCTAAGGATTATGAATATAGAGTATATCTTGATGATATTGAAGTAGGGAAAGCAAATGATAATTGGGGTGGTCCAGAAAGAGAATTTTTCGCTTTTTTTAATGAAAAAATATTTGAAGTTTCAGAAAATTATAAAATAGGTGATTTTTTTAAAGAAAATTTATATGCTTTTAGTATATCTTTAAATTTTGAAAAATTTATTAATTTAAAGTGGAGTGATAAAAAAATAACTTCTTTATCATTTGAAATAGATGATAAAATAATTTTTAATATTGTACCAGATTTTGTAAAATGGAATAAGCCCTATAGTATAATAAATTTTATTGAAAAGTTAAGTTCAGTATTAATTCCATATGGGTTTTTAATTGATTTTAAAGATGATGATAATTTTTTAAATGAAGGTTTTTATATTTCTTCAAATTTGAATTTAGATAAAAATATTAAAGAAGAATATGAAAGGTTTCTTTCTATTGTTGATATTGAAGTTAAAAATATCTTCGAGAATCCTAATTTAATAGATGTAGAGTCAATAATTAATAAATTTTCTTTTCCTCAAGAAACTAGACAGGCATGCGAACAGTATTTAATTTATTTTTCAAAGTTTTTAGAAGATTATGGGATAGAAATAACTTCTGTACTAGAATCAAAGAATGAAGATACTTTCTTTTCTATAAAACCTAAAAATTCAAAAGAAGCATTATCAAATATACGTGATTTATTAAGCTTTTATCTTTCACTTCCGGATATTCAAAATTTGGAAATTACTGTAAAGGATTATAATGATGTGAGTGTTCAGCAATTGATGTCAAATATTTATCATTTAAAGTCACAATTATTTTTAGCTCATTCAATAGTCGAATCTAAAAATGCAACTATTGAAAGTCTTAAATTCAGTAATTTTCAAAAGCAAATTTACATTGAACAAAACTTGAAAAATGAGGAGAAAACATTAGATGGTTTAGTTACTATTCAAGAATTTGAATATGGAAGTTTTAAATTTAATTTGCCTGAAATTTTTAGAAGGTTGAAAAGAAAATTTATAAAGTAAACTTTACTCTAAATAAAATTCACAAAACCGTCTCGAGATTTCTTGAGGCGGTTTTTGATGATTAATAGTACCCTTCAAAGAAAAGTTTACTTTTCACATTTCATTTTTTTAAGCTAAATTCAAATAAAGTTTACCATGTTTCCAACCTTCTTGAAATTTCCTGCATCTATAAGAGTATAAAGCCTGACTATGGAAAAAGAATTACTGTTAGAATGCCAACGGAACGATCGCAATGCCCAGCGGAAGGTTTACGAAAAAATGGCGGGCAAACTTCACTCAGTTTGCAAACGTTATCTGAAAAATGATGAAGACATAGAAGAAGTATTGGCCGATACTTTTTACAAAATTTTCACAAAGCTGAATCAACTCCAAAACCACGATATTTTTGAAGCTTGGGCAAGAAAAATTGCTGTCAACGAATGTTTGCAGAAATTGAGAAGTATGAAAGCTCTTGAAATTTCTTTGGAAGATGATTTAGTGGAATCGACGGGTTCACCTACCGACAGTATTTCTTTTGAAAAAGATATTCTGAAGCTGCTTAATTTTCTTCCGGAAGGTTGCAGAGCGATTTTCAATCTGTTTGCGATTGAAGGTTACCCGCACAAAGAGATTGCGACAATGCTTTCGATCAGCGAAGGAACTTCAAAATCGCAGCTCAATTTTGCGAGAAAAAAGCTTCAGGAACTTTTAGTCAATCACAACATTTAAACTTTTACACTATGGAAAACAATCACGATATAGATAAAAAATTCAATGACGCTTCACAATCTGCGGAAAAACCTGCGACTTTTCCGGGTTTTGATAAGGTTTGGGTAAAAGTTGAAGAGAGATTAGATAAAAAAGAAGAGAAGAAAAAAGTTATTCCTATCTGGTTTCCCTATGGAATTGCGGCAAGTTTGATTATTGGTTTAGGAGCGTTTTATTTTATCAATACAAAAGAAGTTGTTGATATTTCAAAACCTCAGGTTGCTCAAAATACGGTTTCACCTAAAGTAAATTCAAAGGTTCAGGTAATTGATAGTACTGTGAAATCTAATATTGAAGAGGAAATTCAATCTCAAAAAGTAATTCAAAAACCTGAAGTTTTAGCCTATGAAACAATTATTCCTAAAGCTGAAATTTCTCCAATTTATCACAATGAATTACCATCTCAGAGTCCAAATAATATAAAAGAAAATGTGGTTTATATGGAACCAGATCATGATGGAGTTTTAGATAAAGATGATAAAGCTCAAAGCATTGAGGAAGTAGTTTTAGTAGGACTACGACCTGTAAAAAAGAAATCTTATACTTCAAGTGCTACATCAATTACATCAACAGAAATTGTAAATAATAAACGTTCAAAAAAGTCTAAGGAAAATATTACTTCATCACTTTCGATTGCTTTAAATTATATAAAAGGTCAAATAAATGATGGATATATTTCCAAAACTTCTAATATCAGAAGTGAGTTTAAACAAAATGATAATATTTCACAAGCTTTAATAGGAAAAATTACTGGTCTTCAGATTGTGCCTAATCCGGGAATTCCGGGCTCTTCTCAACAGATTGTCATTAGAGGAAGCAGTACTGTTAACTCAGGCAATCAACCTCTAATCGTTATTGATGGATTGGTTGCGAATCAAAATGTTTTAACAAAATTGAATCCTCAGCAGATAAAAAGCGTAGATGTTTTAAAAGATGCTTCTGCATCTGCTTTATATGGAAGTCGTGCTTCAAACGGTGTTATTGTTGTCACTACCAAAAAACTTTCAAGAAAAGAAAGAAAAGCAATCAAGAAACTTCAGAAAGTTCAAGATAGTATTAATTTATCAAAACAGATTCAACAAAATAACACGGAAGAATACGATGCTTTTGTTGAAAATCCTTTTGAATTGACTAAAAATCAGTCGGTTTCAACGTTTTCAATTGATGTGGACAAAGCTGCTTATTCCAACATCAGAAGAATGATTAATAATGGTGAAATTGTAAATAAAAATGCAGTGCGAATTGAGGAAATGATTAATTATTTTAAATATAATTATCCGCAACCGAAAAACGATCAACCTTTTTCTATCAATACAGAATATAATTATTCACCTTGGAATCCTAAACATAAATTGCTTAAAATAGGTCTTCAGGGAAAAAATATTCCCATGGATAAATTACCGAGTTCAAATTTTGTTTTTTTGATTGATGTTTCCGGTTCGATGGATGCTGCGAATAAATTACCATTATTAAAATCTTCTTTTAAAGTTCTTTTGGATCAATTGAGACCAAAAGATAAAGTGGGAATTGTAGTATACGCAGGAAGCGCAGGAATGGTTTTGCCACCGACTTCAGCGAAAGAAAAAAATAAAATAATTGAAGCTTTAGATCAACTTCAGGCAGGTGGAAGTACGGCAGGTGGAGAGGGAATTGAATTAGCTTACAAACTTGCTCAGGAAAATTTCATCAAAGGCGGAAACAATCGCGTTATCATCGCAACAGACGGAGATTTCAATGTGGGAGCGTCGTCTACAGGAGATCTCCAGACATTGATAGAAGAAAAAAGAAAATCAGGAGTTTTCCTTACCTGTCTTGGTTTCGGAATGGGAAATTTTAAAGACAACCATATGGAAACTTTGGCCAATAAAGGCAACGGAAATTATGCCTATATCGATAATATGCAGGAAGCTAATAAGTTTTTAGGGAAAGAGTTTGCAGGAAGTATGTACGCAATTGCAAAAGATGTGAAAATTCAGATTGAGTTTAATCCGAAATATGTGAAATCATATCGATTGATCGGTTATGAGAATAGAAAATTGAAGAATGAAGATTTTACCAACGATAAGATTGATGCAGGAGAATTAGGAAGCGGACATACTGTTACAGCTCTGTACGAAGTTATTCCAACTGATGTAAAGTCCGAGTTTTTACCTAAAGAAACTGATTTAAAATATACTAAAAACACAAATGATGAAAATTTTAATGATGAATTGGCAACCGTAAAATTCAGATATAAAAAACCTGATGGAGATACAAGCTCGGAAATCATTCAGGTGGTGAAAAATTCAAATGAATCAATTTCTTCTGCGAGTGACGATTTTAAATTTGCTTCTTCGGTTGCTTGGTTTGGATTGGTTTTAAGAAATTCAGATTTAATTAAAAATAAAAATCTCACCGATATTGAAAAACTTTCTAAGAAAGGAAAAGGTAATGATGATGAAGGTTACAGAGCGGAGTTTGTGAGATTACTGGAAACGTATAAAACAATTCAAAAGTAAAATGTTATCAAAAAGAAATTTCTTCGGAGATTTCTTTTTTTTTCTCTATTTTTAGAAATATTATTACAGATGAAGAAAATTTATGTATTGCTTTTGTTTTTTGTGATTCAGTTTTATTTTGCGCAAAATTCTCAGCTTTATTACTCAGGGAAATTTTTTAATGAAAACAAAAAACCGCAGAACTTCCTGAAAGTTTTAAATAAAAATTCGGGAGTTTATGAACTGACCGATGAAAAAGGTTTTGCTATTCTTGCAGCAAAAAACTACGATACCTTAGTCTGGAACAATGGGAAAAATACTCAGGTTGTATCCAGAGTGAGAGAACTGAAATCTATTCTTGAAAGCGAAATTAAAAGCGAGGATGTAAAGAGCATTTACAGCAGAGATTACGACAGCCTTACAATTTTTGAAGAAAAAGATCAATTCAGCATCGGAGAAAATTATGATTCCATCACAAAGAAATCTGACCGGTATTTTTCTTCGGTGAGAAAATTGAAACTTCAGAAAGATTCTTTTTATAAAATTAAAACTCAGCCGAAAAAATATCTGACTTTCAATGGAAGTTTCAGCACTTCAGTCGATGTTAAAAGTAAGAACCAGATTCCCAAGACTCAAAACAGATATGTTCAGGGAAGATCACAAAATGGTTCTTTGGTTTGGAGAGGTCCGGAAACTGACGAATTGTTCAGCTTTGGTCCGGATATTTTTACTTTAGGATTTGATAATCAACCTTATGAATATGATCAAAACGGGAGATTAGTCAACTTTTCAAACGGATTAAGTCCTGCAAAATTTTACGATAACAATCTCCTTAAAACCACAGTTGGATACAGTAATCATCTGACGATCAATGCAGCGATAAAAAGAGATTACACAGATCAGTTTCGTCTGTCTTTAGATTTTGGTCAGGAAAAAGATCAGATGTATTTCATCGATCAATTTGACATCGGAAATGTTTTTAAAGCTAAAATTTATTCTAAAATATTGAAATTTGATGTGAATGCAGGTTTTAATTATGAAGAAAATAAAGCAACAAACACCAATAGAATCGGACTTTTCAACAGAGTTTACCAAAATTCTCTTCTTACTCCGGTTTCTTTTTCGAACTTACAGAATGCATACTTGGAAAACGGTTTAAAACGCAGTTACAGCCGATTTGCAGATAATCCAGAATTTTTGTTTGATCAGAATCAGAAATACAATTATTACGACAGCAGAAGACAGTTCAACTTTGATCTGAGCAGAAAATGGAATGATTTTAAGCTAAATATCAGTCAGTCTTATGACAATGAAGATTTTTTGAACACTGATTATTATAAAATTTCTACTTACGGTTTTGAAAATGGTTTTTACAATAGAAGATCACAGAAAAACCAGCTTTACAATTCAAATATTTTGGCTACTTATGAATTGGGAGATTCAGATTTTCAAAATATTTTTAGTTTAAATTATATTGTAAACGATCGAAAGGTCGATGTGAATCACAGTGCCGACAGAAACTATCTCTATCAAAGAACTTCACAGGATTATATTTTTAATTATAAAATGGAAATTGAAGATTATCGAAATTTCCGACTGGGAGTAAATCTTGGAAATTCTTTTTATGTCTCAAATACTTCATTGAAAAACAATTACTGGTTGCCAAAAGCAAATGCTTATTTCACTTTTTTAGATTTGTTTAATTGGTATGGTGCAGATTTGCAGCTTCTAGGAGCTTACACACATCTGAGCGCAGAACCGGAAATTGTTAAATCATATTCTTCTTATGCTACGACACGATTTTCCGCACAAAATTCTTCCCAATATTTTCCTTTAAAAGAGGTTGAAACGTTTCAGAATCTTTCGAATATCAATATAAAAGAATGGAAAGCTGGTTTTAAATTCAACTTGAGTTATAAAATGAGCTTAACCGCAGAATATTTTAATAGGAAAATGTCTGATGATGTTTTTCCGGTTTTTGAAGGGAATAATCTGGTGCTTAAAAACCTTGCAGATCATACTTACAACGGCTATGAAGTTAATTTCAATTATGACAATATTCATTTGGGAACAGACTTTAGAATGAGCAATAAAGGTTCATTTTTCAAATATACAGATGTGGTTGACCGAGTAAATTCGGGGTACAACAACCTTGCAATTTCAGGTTTTACAGATATTTACAAAACATTGTCCGAAGGTCAAGTTTTAGGTTCGGTGATTGGAAGTTATTTTGAAAGAAATGCAGATGGAAAGTTAATTATTGATGAATTTGGTTATCCTAAGAAAGCTTCAGGTTTAAAAATAATTGCAGATCCGACTCCGGATTTTGTGATGAAATTTACGCACAGTTTCAATTATAAAATGTTCGCTTTAGATATTAATTGGGAATGGAAAAAAGGCGGACAAGTCTGGAACGGAACTCAGGCTGTTCTCGATTATTACGGGAGATCTCAACCTTCTGCCGATCAAAGAAATATCAAAAATTATGTTTTCGACGGAGTGAATTCTAATGGAACTATCAATCAGATTCCGGTTGATTTTTACAATCCAAACCAAATTGTTACCGAAAATCGCTGGTCGAGATATGGTTATTTGGGTGTTGCTGAAGATTATGTACAAAAATCTGATTATGTGAGGATTAATGATATTTCATTAACGGCAAAGTTTACTGTTGGTTCTTTTCAAAGAGCTTTGGGTGTCACTTTGTACGTTAATAATATTTTGCTTTGGCAGGCAAATAAAGGGGTAGATTCTAATCAGAATTTCTATGATTTTGATAACAGTCGAGGTCTTGATTTTTTCAATTTGCCATCTTACAAAACTTTCGGTTGTTCGGTTTCTTTTAAATTTTAATAGTATGAATTTCAAATATTTATCTTCGATTATATCGTTTGCTTTTCTGTTTCTAAGCTATTCTTTCAATGCTCAGAATCAGTTTGCAGATTTTGAAAAAGAAAAAGTCTACATACAGACCAACCATGTTTTTTACAAGCCCGGTGAAGAAATGTATTTTAAAATTTATGCTGTTCAAGGAACAAATAATCTTCCTGTGAACCAAAGTAAAGTAGTGAATTTTGAACTAATTGATCCGAGTGGAAGTGTTGTAAGAAAATCAAAATATACAATTACAAACGGTCATGCCGAAGGTTTTATCTATTTCGATGATGAAATGAAAGGTGGGATCTATAAAGTAAAAGCGTATACTAATTGGATACAGAATGAAGAAGGCAAAAATGCTTTTGAAAAGGAAATTACTTTGCAGAAAATCGTTTCGCCAAGAATTTTAATGAAACTTGATTTTCCCAAAAAAGGATATGGAGCAGGAGATGAGGTTTTAGCTGATTTTTCGATGAGGAGCTTAAGCAATTTGCCGATTCCTTTTTACGAGGCAGATTTTACGGTGATGCACAACGCAGAAAAAATCAACGAAGGAAAGCTGATTACAGATAAAGAAGGAAAATATCTTTTGAAATTTAAACTGCCCGAAGTTTTAAAATCTTCGGATGCTTTGTTGAATATCAAAGTCAATTTTGATGGTTTTACATAATCTATTTCGAGAAATATTCCTATTGTTCTCAATCATCTTGATGTGAAATTCATGCCGGAAGGAGGAACTTTCGTCAACGGAATTGAGCAGAATATTGCGTTTAAAATTTTAGATGAATTTGAAAAACCCGTCGATGCAGTTTTAGGAATTTTTAATAAGAATAATCAGAAAATTACTGAAGTTTCAGCTTACAATTTCGGAATGGGAAGTTTTCTTTTCTCTCCAAAAAATAATGAAACATATTATGCGAAAGTTTTAAAGCCTGAAAATATAAAACCTGTTTATCAGCTTCCAATCGCAAAAAATGACGGAATTATTTTTAATTTAAGAAAGCAAAATCAGAAGATTGTTTTAAAAATAAATTCAACAGTTGAAAAATCGGTTTTGATTACAGGAAGTTTCCGTGAAAAGGAGATTTACAGCAAAATGGTTTCATTAAAAAATGGTTTCAACGAATTTGAAATTACCGAAAAAGAACTCCCAATCGGTATTTGCAGATTTACCGTTTCAGAAAACGAAATTCCTCTTGCGGAACGGATTGTTTTTGCAAATGAAACTAAGCAGATGAATGTCAAAATAACACCTTCTAAAAAGAATTATTTACCAAGAGAAAAAGTGACCGTCAATGTAGAAACAACTGATGAAAACGGAAAACCAATCCCTGCAAATCTTGCAATGAGTGTAGTAGATGATAAATTGTGGACATACGCAGATGATAAACAAAATCATATCATTTCGTGGCTTTTGATGGATTCCGAATTGAAAGGCAAAATTGAAAAACCACAGTTTTATTTCGACAAAAAAGAAGAAAAGGCACAGAAAAGTTTAGATTTGGTAATGTTAACCAATGGTTACCGCTATTTTGAAATGATTCCTGAAGTCAGAAAAAATGGGAGATACAAATATCTTCCCGAAAAGAAAAACCCGATCTACGGAATCGTTGAAGATGAGAACAAAAAGCCTGTAAAAGCTGAAGTTTATCTGGTAGAAGGTGATTCGAAAATCCTGAAACAGACCACACTTGAGAACGGATTGTTCTATTTTTCAGATCTCAATAATCAATATTCTTACAGAATTGTTGCGAAATCTCTACAACCCAAGCAAAAAATTAATGTAAGAATTTTATCTTTTAAATTAAATATCAATCCTTTAGGAAAACAATCTCTGAATAATATTGATGTAGAAGAAATTGTGAAGGAAGCCGAAATAAAAGAGAAACCAAAACCAGTAAGTCAGGGAATTGAAGGAATTGTAAAAACCATTCCATATGTTAGAAGCAAATCTGATACAATAAAATCTCAAGAAATACATGAAGTTGTAGTAATTGGTGCTTTTGGAATCAAAAAAAATAATATGTCATCTGTAACGACTGTTTATTCAGAAACTTTAGAAAACAGACCAAACGCATCAGTTTTAAATGTTGTACAGGGTAAAGTTGCTGGAGTAATCATTAATTCAAATTCAGGTTCACCGGGAGTTAGTAAAACTAATGTGCTTATAAGGGGAAATTCTTCCATATCATCACATTCAGATCCGTTGTATGTTGTTGATGGTTATATTTCTAATTCTTCAGAATTGAGGAGATTAAATTCAAATGATATTGAAAGTATATCAATTTTAAAAGATGCGGCTGCAACTTCCATTTACGGAAATCGGGGTTCCAATGGAGTTGTTATTATCAATTCAAAAAGAAACAGAAATTCTAAGATAAAATTTGATATTACTCCGCAATCTTATTATGCTGTGTTGCCGATTCAGAGGGATAGTTTGGTTACTTATGCTTACACAAAAAACTTTTCTTA
>Ga0302215_10001207_pt1 | contig 18708 bp, 15 predicted proteins | sample II_Fen_N3_1_FD_194580 | JGI IMG/M metagenome (GOLD analysis project Ga0302215, IMG submission 194580) | Peat permafrost microbial communities from Stordalen Mire near Abisko, Sweden - II_Fen_N3_1 | ecosystem: Environmental > Terrestrial > Soil > Wetlands > Permafrost | place: Sweden: Abisko...
TATGGATTTGGTGCCAATACCGATATTGTTGCTGCTTCGGTGGAAGCGTATATTAATGCTATAAATAAGTTTGTAAAATAAAATATGAAGACATTATTTGATAAAATCTGGGATGCCCATGTGGTATCTTCAGTTGAAAACGGTCCGACTCAATTGTACATCGACCGTCATTTCTGCCACGAGGTTACAAGTCCACAGGCTTTTAACGGACTTCGTGAACGCGGACTGAAAGTTTTTCGTCCGGATAAAACCACGATGACAGCCGACCATAATACGCCGACTATCAATCAGGATCAACCGGTTCAGGATCCCATTTCACGGAATCAGCTGGATACGTTTGCACAAAATGCCGCTTATTTCAATATGCCATTGTATTATCCGCTCGGACATATTAAAAACGGTGTGGTTCATATTATCGGACCTGAAAATGGTTTTACACAACCGGGAATGACCATTGTTTGTGGCGACAGTCATACTTCTACACACGGAGCTTTCGGAGCAATCGCTTTCGGAATCGGCACCAGTGAAGTGGAAATGGTGTTGGCAACCCAATGCGTTCTGCAAACCCGTCCGAAAACCATGCGCATTACATTCAACGGAAAACTGAACAAAGGTGTATCGGCCAAAGATTTGGCACTTTATATGATTTCCAAACTGACAACAGGGGGTGCAACCGGTTATTTCGTGGAATATGCGGGTGAAGCTATTCGCAATTTGTCGATGGAAGAACGTATGACTGTTTGCAACCTTTCCATCGAAATGGGAGCGCGTGGCGGTATGATTGCCCCTGACGAAACCACATTTGCTTACGTATACGGTCGTGAATTTGCTCCAAAAGGAGCTGAATGGGATAAAAGTCTGGCTTACTGGAAAACGTTGAAAACGGATGAAGGAGCTGCTTTTGATAAAGAAATAGTATTTGAATCATCGGATATTCAACCTATGATTACCTACGGAACAAATCCGGGAATGGGAATGGGTATAAACGAATCAATTCCAACACTGGATAAAGTGGACGAAGCCGGACGGATTTCATTTCAGAAATCACTTGAATACATGGGTTTTGAAGCCGGTGAAAAATTAGAAGGTAAACCTATCGATTATGTTTTTCTTGGGAGCTGTACTAACGGCCGCATCGAAGATTTCCGTGTTTTTGCCAACTATGTAAAAGGTAAGAAAAAAGCAGATCATGTAACGGCATGGTTAGTTCCCGGAAGTTGGATGGTGGAAAAGCAAATCCGCGAAGAAGGATTGTATGATATTTTGACACAAGCAGGTTTTCTGCTTCGCCAACCTGGTTGTTCGGCTTGTCTGGCCATGAATGATGATAAGGTTCCCGCAGGAAAATATGCCGTTTCTACATCGAACCGTAATTTTGAAGGCCGTCAGGGTCCGGGAGCAAGAACCATTCTTGCCGGTCCGCTTGTTGCTGCTGCTGCTGCTATTACCGGGAAAATAACAGATCCACGTAATTAATAAAGAAGAAAGAAAATGGAAAAGTTTATAAAATTGACTTCAACGGTTGTTCCGCTTCCTATTGAGAATGTGGATACCGACCAGATTATACCGGCTCGTTTCCTGAAAGCGACTGATAAAATGGGTTTTGGCAACAATTTGTTTGCCGACTGGCGATATAACAAAGATGGTAGCCCGAAAGCTGATTTTGTGTTGAATAATCCGACTTATAAAGGTTCAATACTGGTTGCCGGCAAGAATTTTGGTTCGGGTTCAAGTCGTGAGCATGCTGCCTGGGCAATTGATGGGTACGGATTCAAAGTAGTTGTGTCAAGCTTTTTTGCCGATATATTCCAGAATAATGCGTTGAACAATGGCGTACTTCCGGTGGTTGTATCGACAGAATTTCTGGCAGAAATATTTTCATCCGTGAACACCAATCCTGAAGTATCGCTCACTATCGATCTGGAAAAACAAATCGTAACGAATAATGCAACCGGTAATTCGGAAACCTTTGCAATCAATTCTTATAAAAAAGATTGCATGCTAAACGGTCTCGACGATATTGATTATTTGTTGAGCAAGAAAGATATGATTGAAGCATACGAAAAGGCAATAAAATAATATGCCAATAATTATCTCGCATTGGCACATTAGCACATTAGCACATTGATTATGATAGAAATAATGGATACCACGCTACGCGATGGTGAACAAACATCGGGAGTTTCTTTTGCTGCTCAGGAAAAACTGAGTATTGCCCGGCTTTTGTTGGAAGAATTGCGCGTCGACAGAATTGAAATAGCTTCTGCACGGGTTTCTGAAGGTGAATTTGCTTCTGTAAAACGTGTTGCTCAATGGGCTCGTTCACACGGACATATTGACCAGATTGAAGTGCTTGGATTTGTAGATGATCGTTTGTCGCTTGACTGGATAAAAGATGCCGGATGTACAGTTTTGAATTTGTTGTGCAAAGGTTCGCTGAAACATTGTACGCATCAACTAAAAAAAACGCCTGAACAACATATTGCTTCCATTAAGCAGGTTTTAAGTAATGCCCGCGAAATGGGTATTAAGGTAAATGTCTATCTGGAAGACTGGTCTAACGGTATGCGCGAATCGGAAGATTATGTCTATTTCATGATTGATAATCTGAAAGATGAAAATATCAAACGGTTCATGTTGCCTGACACTTTGGGAATTTTAAATCCGGATGAAACCCGTAATTATTGCGAAAAGATGATTGCACGTTATCCTGACTTGCATTTCGATTTTCATGCGCACAACGATTATGATTTTGCAGTTGCCAATGTTTTCGAAGCAGTAAAAGCCGGCGTTAAAGGAGTTCATGTTACTGTAAATGGTCTTGGTGAACGCGCTGGAAATGCTCCGCTTTCAAGTGTTGTGGCAATTCTTCATGATCATTTAAATATGAAAACCGATTTGAATGAAGAAAAAATCAATTCGGTGAGTAAAGTTGTGGAAACGTATTCCGGAATCAGAATTCCACATAATAAACCGGTTGTTGGTGAAAATGTTTTCACGCAGGTGGCTGGTGTTCATGCCGATGGCGATAACAAGAAAAATTTGTATTACAATAATTTATTGCCCGAACGTTTTGGACGTGAACGTCAATATGCACTTGGAAAAACATCCGGAAAAGCCAATATTCTGAAAAATTTGCAACAACTGGGAATAGAACTGGATGATGAAATGATGCAGCGTGTAACAGCCCGTGTTATTGAATTAGGCGACAAAAAAGAAACTGTTTCGATTGATGAACTTCCGTATATTGTTTCGGATGTGTTGAAAAATGAGCAGGAAGAACAGGTTGTCAAAATGTTGAATTATTCCTTGTCGCTAACCTATGGACTACGGCCTATGGCTACCGTTAAAATGGAAATCAGAGGTTCTGTATTCGAACAATCGGCTTCGGGCGATGGACAATACAATGCCGTTTCGAAGGCAATGTGGAAAATATACAGAAGGTTGGATAAACCAACTCCTGAATTATTGGATTATGTGGTTGTGATCCCACCTGGAGGAAAGACAGATGCTTTTGTTCAAACGATTATTACGTGGAAATTCAATGACAAAGTCTTTAAAACCCGTGGGTTGGATGGTGACCAGACTGTTGCAGCTATTAAAGCTACAGTTAAGATGCTTAACATTATAGATTAAGAGAAAATCTACATGCTTTTTTGTTGAAACACAAAAATGGCAACGACAACATAAATTGACAATGAGACTAAAACAACTAAAACTTTATACAGTGTTTTATGGTTACTTGTCTTCGACATTGAATTTAAAATGAATGCAGTTATTATGGCCATAAAAGCTGCAATTGCAAATAATACGGAGATCATAAATGTATAGTTTTAAGATTAATACCGCAAATATATGAATAATTTGTTGTAAAAAGCTTAATAAACAAAAAATTAAAACAAAAACAGGATGGAAAATAATAAAAATGCTGAACAAATGGGCGTTTTAGAGGGAAAAAATAAAAAGTTAAATCTTGCAATTCTATCCGGAGATGGTATCGGACCTGAAATTATTGAGCAGGCTTTGAATGTAACGAAGGCAATTTGTAAAAAGTTTGGACACGAACTGGAATATGAATATGCTATTGTCGGAGCTTGCGCCATTGATCAGGTTGGAGAGCCATATCCAAAGGCAACACATGATTTGTGTATGAAATCAGATGCAGTTCTTTTCGGAGCAATCGGCGATCCAAAATACGATAACAATCCTTCGGCTAAAGTTCGTCCTGAACAAGGATTACTTAAAATGCGAAAAGATTTAGGATTGTACGCCAATATTCGTCCGGTTACTACTTTTCCATCGTTGATTCATAAATCTCCTTTGAGAGCAGATTTAGTTGACGGTGCCGATTTTATGTGTATTCGTGAATTAACCGGTGGAATGTATTTCGGTCGTCCACAAGGAAGGGCTGAAGATGGCAATACAGCTTATGATACTTGTATTTATACCCGAGAAGAAGTGGAACGCATTCTCCATTTAGCATACAAATATGCCGGCCAGCGAAATAAAAAGGTGACTATGGTTGATAAAGCAAATGTGTTGGCAACTTCGCGCTTGTGGAGGCAAATTACACAGGAAATTGCTCCGCAGTATCCTGACATTGAAACTGAATATATGTTTGTTGATAATGCTGCTATGCGAATTATCCAATGGCCTAAAAGTTTTGATGTGTTGGTTACTGAAAATTTATTTGGTGATATTCTGACTGACGAAGCTTCTGTAATTACCGGATCTCTAGGAATGTTGCCTTCTGCGTCTATCGGAATTCATACTTCTGTTTTTGAACCGATTCATGGTTCATATCCTCAGGCAACGGGAAAGAACATTGCGAACCCTCTGGCAACTATACTGTCGGCTGCGTTAATGTTTGAATATGCCTTTGGAATGATGGCAGAAGGTACTTTAATTCGTGAAGCAGTCGCTGCCAGTATGGATGCTAATGTTGTTACCGAAGATATTGCTAATAGTGGAAAGGCTTATAAAACTACCGAAGTTGGTGAGTGGATTGTGAATTATATTTCAAAATAATTTTAGGACAACACCAAAAAAGCGGTTTTCTGATTTTTCAGAGAACCGCTTTTTTGTACAAAATAATTTAAAATCAACTATAAATAAAAACCAACACAATTAATATCACTAAATAGCTTGAAAAAAGCATTGATGCAGTTTTAAGAATATACTTCGAAGTAGGAGTTTTCATAATCTTTCAATATTAAGTGAATAAAACAACCTTTTTACCCTGAACCTTTAAATAGATGACTTGATGACTATTCCCAAAGTTTTATCAGAACAATTACAAACAAATAACTTGAAAATAACCAATATGCTGTTTTCAGCACTGAATCAATAATTGACGTTTTCATAATTCTCAATTTTTAATAATTATATATCACTTTTAGATCATATTTGTCAGTACATTTTGTACGTTGCAAATATATGACAAACTTTGTAATCCATTGATATAAAGCACTGTGTAGTAATTATTTTGAAGTTTGTAGTAATTAATACAATCGAAGTAAGCTATTTTCTGAAATTTAGAATGAAACTCAATCTTTGGATTTGGCATCGTAAATTGATTTGAGACTCTTCATTTTAAAGGGAATGCTGTCAGAATGCTAATTTTGAAGCTAAATCCATAAAGAAGTTATAAACTCTTAATTTGTAACAATTGCTACATCACATAATATAACATTTAAGTGAGTCACTCAATACTGCAAAAATTATTGAATATGAGTTGTTTTTGAAAGAAATAAAATAACATTAAATAACTATAATACGCAATATTATTAGCATTAAATAACACACTCGGAGTTACTTCAATTCAAAAAAATGTCTGAATTGACATTATTTCGATGATTTAGTGTAATAAGAGTAGAAAAAATACAATCAAAAGTTGAATTATTTCAATGAATTGGGAGCGTTTTCAATTCCTGCCTGTTTACCGAAGTAAAGCGGACTTCATCAAAATATTTTTTATTGAGAAAGATGGAGAATTTAGGCTTTAGAGAACCTTCAGAAATGTCTGTATTGAAGCCCGTTTTAATAATTTGGATTGGAAATTCCGAACAAAAAAATGCAGAACTGTCAGCTGCATCAAACTTTTCATCAAACGGAATTTTGTGTTCGAGATAATATTCTGCTCGTTTACTAATGACAGAATTTGTATCAGCCCGAAACCTGACAACACGTACACTCTCCATTTTGCTGTCATTAAGGAAATGTTTCAGCGAACAAATCTGTACTCCATCCGAGTCTGATACTTTTTTGGAAAGACAGTGAATGACATTAAATTCGCCTGTATTTGTTTTCTGAATAATGCCACAGTGCGAAATATCTAATGTATCACCGAGCTGAATAACAACTATTTCGCTAATTAATCCGTAGCTTTTGCGGAGAATAATGTCACCACTTTTCAGGTTGGCAGTTGTATATAAACAATTATCTTTCGGCTTTGAAGACGATTTACAGTCAACCAACAAAACCGACAGAAAACTCAGCAAAATGAAGGTCTTTATTTCAATTTGAAATCGACCAACCATTTTTCATTTTGTTTTACCATGTGGAGTTTGGTATCGGTTGAGTCTTTTACTTCTCCGTTTTTAAGGTCAATTGCACCTTTCACAATACCTTTGATATCAGCAGATTTTCCGTCATCGGCCACTTTTACTTCTGTAGTCTCAAACTTAATATCAGCCTTTTTCATTTCAGCCACTTTTTGGGTTGCAAACGCAGCAACAAAATCCACGGCTTGTTTACTTTCTTCGGTACAAAGTGCTTTTGCTCCTTCAAAATCAGCAGTATAAAGCAATTTTGTAAATTCTCCGGCTACCAATTCAGGTTTGTTATTGTTAGTGCATGCTGCTAAAACCATTACTAAAGCCAGTACCATAAATAATTTTAATTTTCTCATAAAAATAGATTTTAAGGGTTTTGGTGATTAGAACTAAACGCGGTAAATATACAAAAATAGCTAAACATAACAAAAAAAGAGTTTTATTTCAAACTCTTTTTTTCAACTACCGATATTTTTCAGATTTTACTTTGAATTAAGTAAATTCTCTATATCTTGTTGTATTTCTTCAGGTTTTGTACTTGAACCGTAGCGTTTTATAGGGTTTCCATGACGGTCTAGTAAGAATTTGGTAAAATTCCATTTAATGTCATTTCCCAATGTGCCTGGAAGTACATTCTTAAGATATTTATAAATTGGATCTGCCTTATCTCCGTTTACATCAATTTTGGTAAACATGGGGAATGTAACTCCGTAATTCAAGGTACAGAATTTTGAAATTTCTTCAGCACTTCCCGGTTCCTGACCTGCAAATTGGTTGCACGGGAATCCAAGAATTACCAAACCTTTGTCTTTTAAATTTTTGTAAAGCTTTTCCAATCCTTCGTATTGGGGAGTAAATCCACATTTACTGGCAGTGTTGACAATCAAAATCACTTTACCTTCGTATTCTTTCAGGCTGATTTCTTTTCCCTGTATAGTCTTGGTTTTAAATTGGTAAATGTTTTGAGTCTGATCTTTTTCATTTGCATTCAACGAAAAAACAGACAACAAGAAAATACATAAAGTTGCAATATTTAGTTTCATAACGGTTATAATTTTAGTTTTTATTTAAAACAAACCGAATGATGTTTTGTTCTGCTTGGGCTAGTGTATATTTGGAAATAATTGAATATAAGTTTTTTGTATGCAAGGATAATACCGTAAGAAAAAGAGAATGCTTAATTTAATTCTGAATTATGATTCCTGTAATTTTAATTTAGCAAAATCAACAACGCCTTGTAGGTGTTGGGTCATCAATGCAGCAGCACCTTCACCATCTCTGTTCTTTATGCATTCCAACATTTGAGTGTGTTCATCTATTACAACCCGATTTGGAGCACAAATCCGGTCCCGTTGATAAATCGTCATGATATCAGGAATTACAATCAGTAACATGGCTTTGAATACCGGGTTGTGACAACCTTCGGCAATGGCACGGTGGAAAGCAAAATCGTTACTTACCCGATCCGGCGTGTCAAAATATTTTACATAATTATCGTGAGCTTTCTCAAGAGCGTCAATATCTTTGGCACTGCAACGTTCTGCACACAACTTTATTGCATTGACTTCCAATACAAAACGGGTTTCCACCAAGGAATAAAAATCATAATTCTGAAGATTCAGAACGTCAGAAATCAATCCATCGAGTGTATTAATATCCAATCCGTTAATAATCGAACCGCTTTGAGGTAATGTTTTTATAATTCCGTAGAACTCAAGCTTATGTAAGGCGTCGCGAACCTGAGTACGTCCAAATCCAAGATCTAAAGCCATTTTCCTTTCTGCAGGAAGTTTGTCACCGGGTTTTAAAACGCCTGAATTTATTAGCTCTTTCACTTTAGAAATCACTTTATCAGCCGGACTTTCTAAACAAGATTCTTTTAAACCATTCATATATTCTGCCATTTTCTCGAAATTTTCAAATAAGTAACTCGTAAATAATTCATATAATTTGTCAGGATTCAGACATAATGCATCAATTTTCTTTAAAAAAAAGTGTTTATGTCAAATATTTTGCAAAGATAAACCTAAATTATCAAAATTCATAATTATTGAATAGAAGATTTTCATGGATAAACTTTATTCAAAATCATTTAAAATAATCTTAGTCTACATTTGGTCGACCAAAATTAGTGTGAAGTTTCAGATTCTCAAAATATTTTAATACTTATTTTTCAATTTCTGTTTAACAACATAGATTTCATAGACATTACCTCTCTAAATTAACGTTTTATGAGTGTGTTTTTAATTAAACCGGAATGATTTAATATAAAAACTCCTCTTAAGAATTTTCTTAAGAGGAGTTTTAAATTGATATAAAATTTGAATTATAATCCGAATGTATCAGCTACCGCTTTGCAAACTACTTTTCCATTAACTATATTAAGCCCTTTACGTAAATCTTCATGTTTTTCACAGGCTTTTTCCCAACCCATGTTTGCAAGTATTACGGCATAGGGCAAAGTAGCATTGGTAAGTGCAAGTGTTGAAGTAAACGGAACAGCTCCCGGAATATTAGCAACGCAATAGTGTAAAATTCCGTCGACTGTATAAACAGGTTCAGCATGTGTTGTGGCGTGAGAAGTTTCAAAACAACCTCCCTGGTCAATTGCAACATCAACCAATACTGATCCCGGTTGCATAAGTTTAAGCATATCGCGGGTGATTAAATGCGGAGCTTTGGCACCCGGAATTAAAACTGCACCAATAACTAAATCGGTAAGCGGTAACATATCTTCAATATTAGAAGTTGTAGACATCAAGGTGTCCACATTGGCAGGCATAATTTCGCTTAAATAACGAAGACGTGGCAATGAAATATCAGCAATGGTAACGTGTGCTCCCAATCCGGCAGCCATCAAAGCGGCTTGTGTTCCAACAACTCCACCGCCCAAAACCAATACATTTGCCGGTTTTACTCCGGGAACGCCACCTAATAAAATTCCTTTCCCTCCTTTTGGCTTTTCCAGACAACGTGCGCCTTCCTGAATAGACATACGACCTGCCACTTCCGACATTGGTATAAGCAATGGTAATGTTTTGTCAGCTTTCTCTACGGTTTCGTAAGCCAGACAAACTGCACCGCTATCAATCATGGCATGTGTGAGTTCTTCACCTGAAGCAAAATGAAAGTACGTGAAAACCAGTTGATTCGGACGAATAAGATTGTACTCGCTCTTAATAGGTTCCTTTACTTTCATAATCATTTCGGCAATAGCGTATACCTCCGCTGCAGCACCCAGAATCTGTGCTCCTGATTTTTTGTATTGTTCGTCGGTGAAACCACTGTTTTCGCCTGCATGCGTTTCCACAAAAACTTCATGACCCTGTTGAACCAATGTTTTTGCACCGCTCGGAGTTAAAGCAACCCGGCTTTCGTTGTTTTTAATTTCCTTTGGAATACCAATCTTCATAATAGAGTGATTTTAAAAATTGAATGAAAATAAATCTTTCAACGTCATCAGAAATGTTTATCAGTTGAATTCGGTGTAAAAATACACGATTAATTTCAAATCGGAACATGAAATTGGAATAAAATGCATTATTTAATCAAAAATAATGGTAAATGCTTATTTGATAAGCTTTAAATGTCAGTTTCAGATTATAATAAATCGAATTATTTTTGATTATTTTACGCTATTTTGTTTACTAAATTGCAGATTTACTAATGAAATAAATAGAAATATCATTGTATTGATTATGAATTGATAGTTTAAATAATTAATGTACTATTCATCTATTAACAACGTATCAATTCACAATAAAGTTGATAAATCAGGAAATAACTTTATAAATTTATCGTAAACTCATTACTGGATGTATAACTTCCAAGAATTCCAATTCCACCGGTGATATTGTTATGTATCTGAATTGGTTCCGAAAAGAAGTCGGTACCACCCATGCCGGCTGCCCGTGATTTAAGATATAGGTAATAGTCTCTGCTTATACTTTGAAGATAAACTTTAATCTCTTTTCTGTCAGGTGTTTTTCTTGCAAAAGTATAGGTCGGTGAATATTTATAAATATCTTCGGTAGTACTAAATTTAAGTGAATAGGTTTTCCCGTTAAAAAGCTCATCGGAAAATACGCTATATAAATTATAAGCATAACCACCACCAATTAAAGTTGTAGGATCATTGTTCGTGTTATTTGAAACCACATCCGTAAAATCAAAATTATAATTATTCAACGTACTATCTCTAATTGAATGCATTATGGTATCGGTAATTGTGTAGTATTCAATGGTATGAACCACTAACCGGTAATAGTTTTGCTCATTGGCATTATCATTGAATTTCAAGGTATAATTCATTGTATGTCCGGTTATAGTTGAGATGGTATCGTATTTATAAATCATGGTAGTTCCATTTCCGTAACTGTTCGTCTGAATATCATATCGAATTCCAGTCCATACACCAGTCGTATCGATGGAATTAATTACCGGTTGAGGATAAATTTTAGTTTCGCTGCTGACTTCTTTCATGGTAGAGACATTGACAATGATTTTGATTGTTTCACCAATTACCGGTTTATAGGTTCCGCGGTACATGCCTTTTTCTACCAAAGTCATTTTTTCTTTCAACACGCCATTTACCCAAACAGCCACATCGGCTGTGTTTATATTTTTATAAGTAATGCTGTCTTTCAGAAAGAAACGACTTTCGGAAACATGAGCCGACACAACAGAATCAGGAGTAATATAACTATTTATCACAAGAAGCGGAGCAGTAATTTCGCCGTTAAATTCAATGTCTTTTTCGCAGGAAACAAAAATAAAAATGCCCGCGAGTATACTTAAAACTATTTTAATTGATTTCATAATACTACTTATCTAAAGGAATTAAAATTTATACGTATAACTTACTGATGGAATAATCGGGAAAATAGAGATTTGAGTTAATGCTTTTTTCTCGGTTGATGTTCCGCTTAAATAATTATACTGGTATTTTGTAGTTACCGTTGTCAGAAATGGATTTAACTGGTTATATGCATTATACACGCTCAAGTTCCATGTCCGTCGACCATGTTTAAGTTGTTTATGAAAATTAACGCCCAAATCTAACCGGTGATATGGTTCGTACCTGAAATTATTGCGCGAACTGATATAAGGCAACGATGTTGTAATCGGATTGGTGACCTGAGTTATTCCTCCATTATAATACTGTGGATAAGAATTGTCACTTACGCTCTGAGGAACATCAGTTCCACCATAGGTTTGCAAAGCCAGTGTTCCGCAACTCCCGGTAGTGTATACCCACGTGGCAGCTATATCAAAACGGTCGCTGAATTTATGCGAAACCACAATACTCAGGTTGTGACGGCGGTCGTATTTGGCAGGAAAAGCAATTCCATTGTTTATTTCCTGTCCCGGACGATCAAACAAACGTTCCGATTTCGACCAGGTATAACCAATCCAACCGGTAGTTTTGCCAACAGTTCGCTGAGCCAGAAATTCTACGCCATATGCCCAGCCACGTCCCATGCTTACTTTATCTTCCCAACCGGTAGTTGATCCTAAAAAGGTGGCACCATCTTTATATTCAATCAGGTTATCCATGGTTTTGTAATAACCTTCTACAGAAAGATTAACCTGATTGGCAAGATTATAAAAGAAACCGGCCGAATATTGTGTGGATTGCATAGGAGCAATTCGTTTGGTAACCGGCACCCACAAATCGGTAGGTAAACTCAGATTACTATTTGATAACAGGTGAATATACTGACTCATGGTTGCAAACCCAGCTTTGACAGATAAATTATCGCTCAGCAATACACGTAAGCCAAGTCGTGGTTGAGGTAACGAATGATACAACTGGTTTTGAACAAAAAAAGCTGAATAATGTAATCCGGCATTTAATTTTACCACCGACCCCAGACTGATATTGTCTTCGAAATAAGCTGTGGTTTCATGAGCCATCACACTTTGATCGCCAATGGTTGTATCCATTTGTTGATTTATTTCTTCGCCCGTTGTTTTCAGTTGGGCAATGGTTACTCCCGGACGGAAAGTATGGAATGTATAATTAGCACCGAACTTAATATCGTGATTTGAATTTGGCGACCAGTCGAAATCAACTTTAGCCGTGTAATCTTCAATGCCGGATTTATAGCCCATGGTTATGGTTTGTGTAGCTGTGGAAGGAGGAGTTGTAATAATGGTTTTAGATTCGGTGCCCACACTCATATCAAACCGGTAGCGAGTATAGGCAGCAGTAGTATTCATAAACAGTTTATTGTTTATTACATGGTTCCAGCGTGCAGCTGTTATCAGATTTCCCCAGTTCCAGTCCATTTTTAATCTTCCTTCTTGTGATCCCGTACTTCCATAATCTGAATAACTTTGTTGCATATTGGCATAAATCACATCGTCACCCATATAGGCACTCAAATACAACCGGTCTCTGTCCGAAAACTTGTGGCTTATTTTTGCATTCAAATCGTAGAAATAATATCCGGCACTTGTATTTCCTCCTCCGTTTTGTTTTGCAGCGATAGCAATGATAGGTTGGAGAAGAATATCGGCATATGAACGACGTGCAGAGAAGTTGAAGGTTGTTTTGTCTTTAATAATGGGTCCTTCAATATTTATTTTGGAAGAAATAAGGCCAACTGTAACATTTCCATGAAATTTTCTGGTATCGCCATCGTTCAATGTGATATCAACCACTGAAGAAAGTCTGCCGCCAAAACGGGCGGGGAAACTCCCTTTGTATAAAGTCACATCCTTAATGGCATCTGCATTAAAAACAGAGAATAATCCAAGCATATGATTTACGTTATAAACCGGAACGCCATCCAACAATAATAAATTTTCGTCCGGTCCTCCGCCACGAACATACATTCCGGCAGAACCTTCGGAACCCGCTTGTACGCCCGGCAACAATTGCAATGCTTTAAGAACATCTGTTTCGCCAAAAAGACACGGAACGCTTTTAATCTGACTAATCGGCACATTAATAGCACTCATTTGAGAACCCTGAACACCAATTTCGCTGCGATTACCAATTACTGTAACTTCATTTAATTCTACACTTTCGGTTAACGAGATATTGATAACCGTATCTTTGTTTAATCCGAAGGAACGGCTTTGCATGGCAAAACCCACATACGAATAAGTCAGATTCACCGGCCCTTTGGGAACGGTAATGGAATAAAAACCATACGAATTGGTCACACTTCCTTTTTTGGAGTTTTTCTCGAAAACGGAGGAACTGATAAGTGTTTCCCCATTTTTCTCGTTGGTTATGTAACCACTAATGGTATGATTTTGGGAAAAGATAAGACCTGAAAAAAGAAAGATAAAGGCATTAAGCAAATGTAGTTTTCTCATAAAGTCAATTTAAATTATTTGAAAGCTTTGGGTAAATATTTATATTTTATAGAACTTGGGTCAAGCGACTTCCAAGTCGCTTGGGAATAATTCAATCGACTTGGAAGTCGATTGTCCCAAGTTTTTTTACAAATGTACTATGATTAACACTGCTAATAACGAACCGTTAATTATTTTATTGCTTCATTCTGTTCTAATTCCTAAAATAAGTTAAAACGGAAAATGAAACCTCTCTCTTTATTGACCGCCACCGCCGCCCTGATTGCCGCCACCTTTGACATCATCATTCTCAATGGTTTTGGAAACTTTTTTAATCTGGTCTTTTAATTGACCAAACCTGTAACTTACGGATAAGGCAAATGAGCGGGACTGATAACTTGCCGAATAATCCGATCGGTAGTCAAGAGTTTGAGTGTAACCCGTGTAATATACTCTTTCGGTAAATGGATTTCGAGCCGAAACAGAGATATTCAGTTTCTTTTTCAGGAAATCACGCTGCAATGACATGTTGTAATAATAAAATTCAGAATTTCCTCCCTGTAAATTTATTCTCGGGGAATAATATCCTCCACCCACATTCAGTTTAATTTCACCCGGCAAGGTAAATTCGCCACTCAGGGAAACATTATAATTTACTCCACGGTTACTTAAATTGCTTCCATCGCTGGTGGTCATGGAAGTATAGGATAAATTTCCGTTCAGATTAATCCGTACGGCTTTATCGGGTTGCCAGTTTCCGTATAACGACAATCCGGTGTTCTGATTTAAACCGATATTTTTATAGGTAGTATAAGTAATGCTGTCGCTCAATGCCTCTGTAACCCGTTCAATCGAATTATTTGTAAATGAAGTAAACAAACCGGCATTTATATTCAGTTTGGCTGTAATATAACTGTAGTTCAGCGAAACAGAATTATCCACCTCGGGTTTCAAATCGGCATTTCCCTGACTGAGTGCATACGGATTGGAACTATCCAGGAAAGGATTGAGATACCAGATGCCCGGACGGCTGATACGTTGGTTATAACTCAACCGGAGATTATTTGCATCGGAGAACTTATAACTCAGGCTTAACGATGGAACATAGTTTTGGAACTTTACATGAAAGTTAGTATCGGTCAATATGATGTTCGAGAATGTTTCTTCATAGCGAAGTCCGGCACGGGCACTGAATTTATCTAGTTTCAGAGTATAGCTTCCGTAAGCTCCGAGAATGTTCTGAGTCTGGTCCAGATTATTCTTCGGTTGGTTGGGCATAGGTTCCCAGGCCTGTGTAGAATCTTTTTGAAAGTAATAGTCATTCACACTATTGTTTAACCGTATTATATATTTGGCACCCACTTCCACTACATGAATTTTATTAAATGGTTCGGTATAATCCACCTGAAACGTATGTTCATCGCCGTTTGCATTATATTTAATGTTTTGATTGAAACTGGTATAATTGATTAAACCAGTCAGGTCGGACGTGTTATCCGTTTTGTCGGGAGTATGGCTTAATTTATACGAAACCGTAAGCAGTTGTTCCGGCTTTTTAAATGTACGCTGGTAATCGAGCGATAAATCAATTCCACCCCAGCCGTTTTCACTTTTTGTGAGTTGTTTGAATGCCGAAAGGGTATCGCCCGCTGCATTCATGGAATAGGTACTGCCATGATCGACATTGGAACTTCCTCCTCCGTAACCGCCTACTGTAAGACTTACCAAATTCAGGGAGTCGAATTCGTAACTGGCTTCGATATTTCCGTAATAAAACCTGTAATTCGCGTAAGAATCCGCGTATTGCGAAACATGTTTAACGGATTGAGCCACGAAGTTTTCCCTTTGACTTTCCCACGTCTGATTGGGTTCGTATTGATTGTTGTAATTCAGGTTAGCTGTTAAACCAAACTTTCCTGTTTTGGTTGATAAATAAAGCCCACCGTTATAACCTCCTTTGGTATTGACTGATCCACGCACCGTTCCTGTAAGTCCGTTCAGCGAATGGTCGGTAACAATGTTGATAATACCACCAACTCCTTCAGCGTCGTATTTAGCTCCGGGTTCTGTGATTACTTCAATGCTTTTGATGCTTGAAGCCGGCATGCTTTTCAACACCTGCGATGGATTATTGGTCATCATGCCCGAAGCTTTTCCGTTTACATAAATCTTGAAATTGGTAGCTCCCTTCAGTTGTATTTTATCATCGCCGTCCACGGTAACCATCGGCACTTTTTTCATCATATCCAGTACTGTTGCACTTGCTGACTCTGGATCGGATTGGGTATCGTAACTGATTTTATCCAGATCCACTTTGACAAGCGGCTTGGTAGCTGTAACAGTCACTTCGCCCAACGTTTTACTGTCGGGTTGCATGATTAGTTTACCTAAGTTTACCGTTTTTTGTCCGGCAACAATGGTGAGCTTTCGGGTAAGTTTCTTCATACCCATGGATTCAAAACTTAATATATATTCCCCCTCTTTATTCAGCGCCATTTCAAAATCACCTTTTACACCCGAAGCCATACGTTTCAAATAAACGTCGGGAGTGGCGGCTACAGAGGCCGAAACTGTTACATACGGGATGGTTTGATTCGACACGGAATCTATCACAATTCCTTTTACGGTATACGAAATGTCGGTTTTGGTCTGAGAAAAAAGCGGACTAAGGGCCAGTATACTAACCATTATTCCCGATAAAAGCACTTTTCGGTTCATGAGCAGGTTTATTCTAAAAATGATACTATAATAGTTGAATGTGTTCGGTGGAATATTTTAAAATTTTTCAAATGTTACAGGCACTTTATGTAAAGCAGCTTCTTCCTGTTGCATTTTCTTTGTCAGTATGGTAATGGTATTCATTGGTTTTAGAAGCGGAATCATGTTGGGGTCGGCATTTTCCACAGGGTTATGGAGAGATAATCCGGACTCAATGGTGGTAAAGTAGTGCGAATCACCTTTTTTTGTTTTTACGCTTGACTGCATGCTGAATTTGTAGGTAGATTCAACGATGTAATAACTATTTCCCTGTTTGCTATATTTTGTGTGGCTTTTTGTTATCCACACGTCGTGTTTTATGCCCAGTTTGGGAGCAAACACTTTAAAGTAGAGCGTGGTATTGTTTTTCAGGTTGTATCCGGTGTCGGTATTATGCACAGATTCTACAATAACCTTGTTCAACGTGTCGATAACTACATATCCGTTATTCGATTCGTCTTTTTTGTCGTTAAAACTGAGCTGAACCCAATGCGGATTTGATGCATTGAACAATGTATTTTGCCGGAACGTGTTGTTTGCTATAAAGCGGTTATCAAAATAAGTCATAAAATCACCGTAAAGCATGGTTTTCAGATTCGTGAAATCAACGCCGGCTGTTTTATCTTTATATTTTATGATGTTTTTTCGGGCGTCAATATAATATTGAGGATTTGCCGACAGTTTTGGTACGCGCAGGTTGCCATTACTTTTAAAGGCGTAACCCGACGAATCGCCCAACGTATAGGAATCGTAGATATAGGAGAATTCTTTTTGCTGATTCTGATAGTTCTTCGTTTTCAGCCTGACCACTTCATGAAGTATTCCGGGTATCCAACGGGGTTGTTTGTTGCTAACCACCAGTTCGCTCAGGAGAACCGAGGCCGGTGTCAGAAAAATAGTATCTCTCCACATCTCTTTTTTCAACTCCATTTTCCGGTAATTCACGTGCGAAACAAAAAGAGTCTGAAAAGGAAAATCGATGGAAAACAGGCCGTCCTTATTGCTCATAGCACCGCGTATTTTATCTCCATCTTTGGTATAAATACTTACAAAGGGCACGGGTTGACGGGTTTCTTTATCAACAACTACTCCTTTTGTCTGCGAAATGGCCGGCAGGATAAGCAAACAGAAAATGAAAGTACATACTGAAGATTTTTTAAGCATGGCAGTATACTTTTTAGAGAATATACGTATTTCAATAACCGGTACTGCTAAAAGTTTTAAAATACCGGTTGGATCAGGCTATTTGTTTACAGCTATGGTTAACGTCTAATGATTGTATACATTGTAAACCGTTGGCAGTAAATTGTTTTAATAAACTGAACAAAAGTAGCTGTTAATATTAACGACCCGTATTTTGTTAATTATCTTTATACTTTCTCTTTAACTTTTTAAACAAGTCAGAAACTGCCCTTTGATCTAATAAATTGATATACAATTGTTTTTATTCAAATTGAATAAGCCTGAATCCAAGTAGATTAACATTCTATTAGATTGCACTGATTCAGAGAATATAACAGGCTTTTAAATTCATGTAGGGGGTTGTCTGTAAATAAGCAAAATTAAACCAGGTTTCGCCCAACCCACCATTAAATTCCAGAATCAAGTTACGCGAAGCGGCATAGCGGTATCCAACTGCTGCTCCTACAAACAGCGAAGGTGAGAACGGATACGTTGAAGTAAGTATGGAAGTGTTGATTTCCACAGGGAGCGAAATATACCAGCCCGAATTTAAATTAGTTTGTGTCGTTGCAAACCGACCGGCATAGTCATTAACATAGACACGAGGTTGAACTCCCAGCGACAGTTGGAGCCCGTAACCATATCCATCGGGATACGAAAAAGGAGTAGAAGTATAAATAGCATAAAGTGAGTTCAGCACGCTGCCCGAAAGTGTAAGACTGGTTGTTCGCCCGAGTTTCAATTCGTTTACATAGCCCACATTCAGGGTGGTTTTGATACCCTGCGCCCCTTGCGATACTAATCCGAATCCCCCGAAAACTCCCTGAAGAGGTGTGATGGATACAGAATCTCCCGCAACAGTATTTTGTGCTGAAAGCATTGGAGAACTCAATAAAATGGTAAGAGC
>Ga0302215_10001210_pt1 | contig 18671 bp, 8 predicted proteins | sample II_Fen_N3_1_FD_194580 | JGI IMG/M metagenome (GOLD analysis project Ga0302215, IMG submission 194580) | Peat permafrost microbial communities from Stordalen Mire near Abisko, Sweden - II_Fen_N3_1 | ecosystem: Environmental > Terrestrial > Soil > Wetlands > Permafrost | place: Sweden: Abisko...
GATTGCAAAAAAATATGCTAACTTACTGGGTGGGAATGTGACGGTTAAGAGTATATTGGGCGAAGGTTCAACTTTCACACTTTCGTTGCCTCAAAATTATGCAGCAGAAAACAGAATTGTAGAAACCACACGATTTGAACCGAACTTTAAGAATGTGACTCCTAAGTTTCCACCGGCTAACAATTCGCAGAAAACAATCTTATTGGTAGAAGACAGTGAACCTGCAATTATACAGATTAAAGACTTTTTGGAAGAAAGTGGTTACAATATACTCACTGCCAGAGGGGGAAGTGAAGCGTTGGATATTATTTCGCAGACCATTCCGGATGCTATGATTTTAGATTTAATGATGCCGGAAGTCGATGGTTTTGAAGTGCTTAAAACCCTTCGCGAAGCTGAGCCTACAGCACATATTCCGGTGCTAATCCTTACTGCAAAGCATATCACGAAAGAAGATCTCAAGTTTCTGAAAAAAAATAATATACATCAACTTATTCAAAAAGGAGATGTTAACCGCACTGAGCTGCTCAGTTCAGTGGCTGGTATGTTGCATTTGGAAGAGGAGAAAAAAATCAGCAGAGTAACTCCACTCCTGACAACAGAGGGTCAACCATCGGTTTTGATTGTGGAAGATAATCAGGATAATATGACTACAGTAAAGGCAATAATAGGAGATAAATTTAAAATTTTTGAGGCTGTGGATGGAGTTCAAGGAGTAATTATGGCTCAGAAACATATTCCTGATTTTATTCTTATGGATATAGCATTGCCCGGAGTGGATGGAATTGAAGCCTTCAAAACTATTCGGAACGATGGCAAGCTGTCGCACATTCCTATTATAGCACTCACTGCCAGTGCAATGACATCAGACAGAGAAACGATTTTGGCGTATGGTTTTGATGCTTATCTGTCTAAACCTATTGACGAAAAAGTATTTTTTAATACGATAAATGAAGTACTTTATGGAAAGTAATCAGATTAAAATTCTTGCTATTGATGATAACCTTGATAATCTGATTATTATTCAGGCACTTGTTCTCGAGTCGTTTCCCTATGCCAGAGTGATAAAGGCATTAAGCGGCAATGAAGGTCTTCTGTTAGCCACCAAAGAGGATCCTGATGTGATTCTGCTTGATATAGTGATGCCGGATATGGATGGCTTTGAAGTTTGCCGGCAATTAAAAGAAGATAAACGGTTACGCGATATTCCGGTAGTTTTTGTCACAGCCCTGAAAGGAGATAAAGAAAGCAGAATAAAAGGACTCGAAGTTGGTGGTGAGGCTTTTCTGGCCAAGCCGATTGATCAAAGCGAACTTGTAGCTCAGATACGAGCTATGTTGAAGATAAAGATAGGAAATATTCAAAGACGTGATGAGAATATACGACTGGCAGCATTGGTGGAGGCTCGTACACTTGAATTAAAGAAAACTCATAATGCCACTTTAAACCTGCTGGAAGATTTAAAAAACGAAAATGAAGCAAGAAAAAAAACCGAGGAGGCTTTACGTGCCAGCGAAGAATTGTATAGATCGGTGATTAATGCATCGCCTGACAACATTACTGTAGCAGACTTAGAGGGCAACATACTGATGATTTCTCCCAAAGGATTGGAGTTGTTCGGTTATCAAAGCTCTGATGAAATTATTGGAAGAAATATAGATCAATTTCTGGTCCCTTCAGAAGCAAAGAGGGCAAGAAATAACATAGCATCCATGTTTCATGGAATTTTTAAGGGTCCTGAAGAATATCAGGTTTTCAGGAAAGATAAAACTATTGTAAACACAGAAATTAATGCAGAGTTTGTACGCGATGCTGATGGTAATCCAAGCAGACTAGTATTTGCTATCCGCGATAATACTGAACGAAAACTAGCTCAGGAAGCATTGCTTGAAAGCGAAGAAAAATTCCGCGATATGGCCAACCTGTTACCGCAGGTAGTATTTGAATTAGATATGAATGGAGTTATAACTTATGTGAATGAACAGGCATATGCGATATTCAAATACGAGAATGGAACGTTAATAGGAAAGAACTCGCTTGACTTACATGTTCCCGCAGAGCGAAAAAGAGCAATTGGGATTGTTCAAAGAGCTCTTTTGGGGAAGGGCGTTGAAGATAATGAGTTTCGTTTGGTAGCCAAAGATGGTTCTGTTTTCTCTGCTTTGATTTATTCAAATGCTATTGTTAAGATTGGGCGTAATGTTGGGGTCAGAGGTATAATTATTGATATTACGGAGCAAAAGAAAGCTAAAGAAAGACTACGTGAGAGTGAGGAAAAATTCCGTGAAATGGCAAATATGTTGCCCCAAATTGTATTCGAGTCAGACGAGTACGGAAACTTGACTTACTTAAACAAGCAGGGATTCAAAATTTGCGGATACAATGAAGAAGAAGGTTTAGAATTATTGGGCTCCAACGGGCTGAACTTCTTTAAATACTCTGACGACAAGACGGCAATGGAAGTTGTTCGCGACAGGATTGCCGGTAAACCGATTGATAGTAACTTGTATTATGTAAAAAAGAAAGATGAAACAACATTTCCTGCTTTAATATACTCAAATCCAATTTATAAAGACAATAAACCTGTAGGCTTAAGAGGGCTTATTGTAGACATAACAGAGCAAAAGCAAGTAGAGAAGAAGCTGAATTATGTAACGCGTTTATATGCTTTTCTAAGTCAGATAAATCAGGAAATTATTCGCTCGAAAAATATAGACGAATTATACGAAATTATATGCAAGTTGGCTGTTCAGTTTGGACAATTCCGCATGTGTTGGGTGGGAATTTATGACGAGGTAACAGGTGTGTTAAATCCGATAGCTTCTGCTGGGTATGATGAAGGATATTTAGAAAACCTGAATGTTCATCCAATGGGAGAAGGAGGAAGTGGCCCTACAGGAACAGCATTTAGAGAAGAAAGGATGATATTTTGCAATAACATTGCTTCGGATCCAATTATGTCTTGGTGGAAAGATGAAGCACTTAAGCGAGGCTATCAATCATCTTTTGCTGCCCCTATTTTTCGGAAGGGGAAGGCTATTGGAACTATGACTCTATACGCATCTGAGGTCAACTTCTTTGATGATGAAGAGCAGAAGTTATTGTTGGAAATCAGAGAAGACATTTCTTACGCCATTGATGTTATTGATTCAGAAGAAGAACGTAAGCAGGCAGAAGAAGCTTTAGAAAAGAGCCGAAATGAGCTTAAAACAATTTATGATTATGCTCCGGTAATGATGTGTGTGGTAGATGAGAAAAGGCAAATTCAATTTGCCAACAAAGCATTTTCTTCGTTAACGGGTGTTTCAGAAACCGATTTGATTGGAGGAGTAGTAGGAGGAGTGGTAGGTTGTATTAATTCATTCGAAAGTTCTAAAGGATGTGGACATAGTCCAAAATGCTCGGAATGCAGTTTACGTGCGGCTATGGAGAGCACTTTCATTACAGGCGAAGGGCATCAGAATGTAGAATACCAATCAGTTTTTAGGATAAACGACATAGAGAAAGATGTATCACTTTTGGGTTCTACAGCCATTATTAACTATGGAAAAAGTAAAAGTTTGCTCTTATGCTTGCATGATATAACGGCTCGTAAGCAAGCCGAAGATGCTTTGCATAAAAGCGAAATGTTGCTGAGAACATTTATAGAAAATACTCCTTTTGAAATTTGGGCCAGAGACATTAACAGCGTAGGTATTTTAGAAAATAAAAAATTGGTAGATCATTTTGGTTCAATTATAGGCAAAACACCAACATCAGACCCAACAATTAATGAATCACTCAGAGAGTTATGGGAATATAATAACAAACGGGCTTTTGAAGGCGAATTGATTGACGAGGAGTTGACCTTCTTCTATAAAAATGAAGAGAGAATATACCAGCAAATCATATTCCCGATTAATATTAATTCGAAGTTAATCGGGATTGCCGGATTTAATATTGATATAACTGACAGAAAGAGAATAGAAAAAGAATTGATAGACCAGAAGCAGTTCTTCGAGCAAATGTTTATGCAGTCATCCCTTAGCACGCAGATTCTGGATAAGGACGGTTGGTGTGAACGAGTAAATCCTAAGTTAACTCAACTTTTTGGAGTTGAAGCTAAAAATATGGAAGGTAAGGTCTACAATATTTTTGAAGATGCTGAAATTCAGAAAAAAGGGATACATAAGAAATTAGAAAAAGTCTTTACTAAAGGCAAAACCATTGAATGGGAAGTTTTATTTGATATTGGTTTTGCTGCTGATTCACAAAACGTCGAAATAAGCGAAAATAAAAAGGCTTGGTTTAGCAATTGGGCTTATCCTATCCAGGATAGAGATGGTAGAATTACGCATGTCATTATTCAACATACCGATATTACCGACCGTAAGAAGGCTCAGGAGGCTTTAACAGAATCGCAGGATCAATTGAAGAAATTCGCTGCTCACCTTCAAAATGTTCGCGAAGAAGAAAGAATACTGTTGGCCAGGGAAATACACGATGAGCTGGGGCAAATACTCATTGCCATAAAAATAGATATGGGAATGCTGAAGCAAAATGTGATGAAAGGCATTGGCGATAAGCATTCAGCAGAAGTCTTAGAAAAATTTGAAAGCCTTTCAAGTCTGGTTGATAATACAATTCATACAGCTCGGAAAATTATGACAGATCTCCGACCAGAAGTGTTGGATTTACTTGGCTTTATTGATGCAGTTAAACAACATCTTAAAGCTTTCCAAAACAGGTACAAAGTGCAATGTAGGTTTGAGAATGCAGACAATGATTTGCAATTTAGCTCACAACAGGCCGTAGCTCTTTTTCGTATCATACAGGAAGCACTCAATAATGTGGCAAAACATGCCAAAGCCACTGAAGTGAATGTGAGACTCAAACAAATAGATGATAATCTTACATTAGAAATAATTGATAACGGGATAGGATTTGATGAAAATCAAAAAAAGAATCATGATTCCTACGGACTTATCGGAATGAAAGAACGTGTATTTTTGTTGGATGGAGAACTAGTGATAATAAGTGGAAAAAATATTGGAACAACTGTAAAGATAACAATGCCTTACAATAAATGATACAGCTCTGGAACTAATTATCTTTCAGAGTTTAGATAATTGCCTTAAATTAGTACCAATGAAAACTGAATTTGAAATTCCATTTCCAATTCTTGGCGAAAGTGTAGAACCATTAGCCAAAGATATTTTCGACGTTGAAGAAATTCAGCGTATGCAGGATTTGTTTTCAGACGCAACGGGTGTAGCTTCAATCATTACTCATCCCGACGGCACTCCAATTACAAAGCCAAGTAACTTTTGTAGGTTATGCAATGATATTATTCGCAAAACTGAGAAAGGGTGTTCTAATTGTTTCAGGTCTGATGCTGTTATAGGTATGCATAATCTCATCGGGCCTACATTGCAGCCTTGTCTGAGTGGAGGTCTGTGGGATGCAGGAGCCAGTATTACCATCGGTAATAAACATATTGCCAACTGGTTAATAGGTCAAGTAAGAAATGAAGATATTGATGAAAATAAGCTGCTGTCTTATGCCGATGAAATAGGGGCAGATAAGGGTGTGTTCATCGAGGCGCTGCGGGAAGTACCGGTAATGTCAACCGAAAGATTTAAAAAGATTGCTAACATGCTATTTGTTTATGCAAATGATTTATCGGAACGAATTTACAAAGAGTTGCTGCTAAAAAGACAAATTTCAGAGTTGGAACGCACATATGAATTATTGCAAAAAAGTGAGGAGTCATTAGCAATAACGCTTTACTCTATCGGGGATGGAGTGATTACTACAGATAATCAGGGATTAATAACCAACATGAACCCTGTAGCAGAGCAACTTTGTGGATGGGAGCTTGTGGAAGCGTTATCTTTACCGCTGACCAAAGTGTTTAATATAGTGAATTCAGAAACCCGTATGGGAGTTGATAATCCTGTTAGTAAAGTGCTGGAAACCGGTAAAATTATAGGGCTGGCCAATCATACCGTTTTGATTTCAAAAACCGGTACCGAATATCATATTGCAGATAGCGCAGCTCCTATTCGAAATAAGCAGGGACAAATCACCGGTGTGGTACTGGTTTTCTCGGATATAACTGAGAAATATAATACAGAAGCAAATCTGCTGGCCAGTGAGCATTTTCTGAAACAAACCCAGATAATTGGTCATCTTGGTACCTATCAGCTGGATCTGAAATCGGGTAACTGGTCGAGCTCGGATGTGCTTGATTCTATTTTTGGGATACAATCGGATTTCGATAAATCGGTATCAGGTTGGGTATCCATCATTCATCCGGAATGGCAGCAGATTATGTCTGATTATATGATGAACTACGTTATTGGAGGGAAGAATAAATTTGACAAAAAATACAAAATCATTCGCCAATCAGATATGATCGAAAGATGGGCTCATGGTTTAGGCGAATTAGTCTATAATGATGCCGGCGAACCTGTTAAAATGATAGGAACAATACAAGATATTACCGAACGCAAGAATTCAGCTATAGCTTTGAGAGAGAGTGAAGAGCTATATCGTTCTATACTGAGTGCCTCGCCTGATGCTATCATCATTGTTGAGTTGGATGGCACCATTAGTATGGTTTCACTTGCTGCATTATCATTGTATGGTTGCACCGATAAGGGTCAACTGGTGGGAAAAAGCATGTTTGATTTTGTTGCTACAACAGACAGGCAAAGGGCTTTTCAAAATGCTTCTCTTAGGCCGAATGGGAATATGGGTACCATCATTTATCAAATTCAGAAAGCTGATGAATCGCTGTTTTTTGCAGAGGTAAATGGTGATATTATTTGGAATCAAACGGGGCAACCCGCCAGAATGATTTTTGTTATAAGGGATATAACAAACAGAACACTTGCTGAGAATGCTTTGAAGAATTCACAGGAACAGTTAAAAAACTTTGCATCACATCTTCAAACTGTCAGAGAAGAAGAAAGAATCCTCTTGGCTCGTGAAATTCATGATGAACTTGGTCAAAGTTTAATAGCAATAAAGATAGACCTGGGCATGATGAAGCAAAAGGTATTAAAAATCATAAGAAATAAGGATACAGAAAATATTTTGACTATTTTTGACAATCTTTTCTCTTTGGTTGATAATACAATAAAAACAACCAAGAAGATTATGACAGATTTGAGACCCGAAGTTTTATATCTGGTTGGTTTTACGGAAGCAGTGAAATTGCAGGTTAATAAATTTCAGGAAAGACACAAAATTAATTGCTATTTCGATAGTTTAATTCCAAATCTTGAATTGAACATGCAAAAGTCAGTTGCATTATTCCGTATTTTGCAAGAGTCCTTAACTAATGTGGTTAAGCACGCAAACGCAACTTCGGTGACGATACTTCTTTTTATCGAAAATGATAAGCTGATTCTTGAAATAGGCGATAATGGAGTAGGAATGGATCTTAATAAAAGACATAAGCATGATTCCTTCGGACTCATTGGAATGAAGGAACGAATGTTTATCCTCGATGGAGAATTAAAAATATCCAGTCAGCCGGGTAAAGGAACTAAAATAAAAATAGAAATGCCTTTTATTGAGAAAGATAACTAAGAAATATAATTTGATATTAAAAAATAATTCTAAAACACTTAAATATATAGTTATGATAAAAGTATTTATTGTAGACGATCATGAAATTATTCGTGAAGGACTAAAGAAAATATTAAAAGAAGAAGCAGACCTCGTAGTAGTTGGAGAAGCTCAGAACGGCGATGAAGTTTTACAAAATATTAAAGACATCGACTGTGATATAATGTTGCTAGACATGAATATGCCCGGACGTAGTGGTTTGGATTTAATTGCAGACCTGAAAAAGCTAAAGCCGCATATGCATATTTTAGTGTTGAGTATCCATCCTGAAGATAAATTTGCGCTTCGTACACTTAAAGCCGGAGCTTCGGGATATGTATGTAAAGATACAGCACTCGAAGAATTGGTAGTAGCCATTCGAAAAGTATTTATAAAAGGCCGGTACCTCAGCACAACGCTAGCCGAGCAATTGGCATTCGACTTCATGCCGGATAAAGGTGAACAATTGCCACATGAATCCTTGTCGAACCGCGAACAGGAAATTATGTATTTACTTGCCTCAGGCAAAAAGGTAAAAGACATAGCTGCCGACTTACAATTAAGCATTAGCACAGTTTTCACTTATCGGGTACGTATTTTCGAAAAATTGAAAATAAAGAGTAATGTAGAATTAACCCATTACGCCATTACAAATAAACTCGTTGATTAATAGCATTGTAGTATATTTTATGACTTTTCGTGTGTTTTTTGTAAGATTTTCTCTTTTGTGAGCTATAAAAAACCGGAAAAATGTTATAAAATACTTGTTTTTACAAACTTTGTGTATATTTGTGCATTCTTCAAGTTTGAATTTAAGTGTTTTTATAGACGAACATTAATAAGTTAGGGGTACGTGTTTTTAGCAAAAGAGACTAATAACTTATAAAGCCGACAAGCCGTAAAGACTTTTTGTTGTTATTTAATATTTTTTTAGCTAAATACCAGATTGTTTTGTCGTAAAAACTACAGTATCATAAATTTTATGTATATTTGCACACTTTTCATGTTTCTGTTTCATGTACTCAATACAGCTGGATATTTATGATGAAATTTTACGCTAAAGTTCTTAAATACATATTTACAAACGTCTCCTTAATCATATCTGTGGTTAAGGGTGCTTTTGTGCAAAAAAAATCGAATCTAGTCGACCAAATTGCTTTTATTTTTGTGTTGTGTTTACTGCCTTTGTTTGGTACTGCTCAGGTATTCACTTTTTCTTCTACTAACCCCGCAGTTCCATCTGCATACTTAGCTGTTGGTGCCACAAATCAGCCGATTTACCATGCTGCTATTTCTGCTGACAACTCCACGTGGCTAGGGTGGGGTCAAAATATCAATCAAATCACATTTACTCCTTCTGGTACCTTTGTAGCAGGAGATTTTGCCAATTGTAAATACTGGTATAATACAACTGATAATTTTGTTGGAGCTACTTTATATGGCACTACAGTAACACCTACGGTTTCGGGTGCTACACTCACAATCGATCCATACAATACTCCTTATATAAATGCAGGAACTACATTATACATTTGGATTACAGTTGATGTATTGTCAACAGCTACTGTAGGGCATACGCTTACCGTAGGGGCACTTACGACTGGTAATATTAGTCTTACTGGTGGTACAAAAACAGGTTCTATGTCTATAGGAGGTACTCAAATAATAGCTTCTCAACAGCAATTTAATACAACTGGATCATTTACAGTGCCAAATAATGTTTACTTTATTCAGGTTGAAGCTTGGGGTGCTGGTGGAGGAGGAGGTGGCTCTACCGCTTCTGGTTCCGGTGGTTCTGGTGGTGGTGGTGGTGCTTATTGTATTAACATAAGGTCTGTTATACCAGGGCAAGTTATAAACTATACAGTAGGAACTGGTGGAGCTGGTGGAAATTATGGAACTGGTGGACTTGGTGGATCATCTACAATCTCATCAACAACAGGAGGTTTTACTACATTAACAGCCAACGGAGGTACAGGGGGTAAAGGAAATAAAGATACAGCTGGAACTGGAGGAACTGCAAGTGGTGGAAGTACTAATACGAGTGGTGGAGCTGGCACTACAGGAGGTTCTTCTGGTGGTAATGGAGGTAATGGTGCATACGGCGGAACAGGTGGCAATGGTAGTACGAACAATTCGGGAAGTAACGGGAATGCGCCAGGTGGCGGAGGCGGGGGTGGCGAAGCTTCTTATTCCTGGTGGTCTGGAACCATTAACTATTCCGGTGGATCAGGAGGAGATGGACAAGTCGCAATTTCTTGGATTCCTTCATCTATTACCACTTCTATCTCAGCCTTGAGTGGATTTAATTATATTTATGATTTTGGTCCATCTGCTGAACAATCATTTTCTGTTAATGGTTTTTTGTTGGGAAACAATATTACAATAACTCCTCCGGTTCATTATGAAATTTCTACAACATCAGGTTCAGGATTTCAATCAACTCCCATAACGCTGACCCAAACGGGTGGTGTGGTGAATAATACAACCATTTATGTTCGTTTAAAAGCAGGTTATACAGTAAATACTTATGGTCCAGAGAATATTGCATTATCTGCAGGACTAATTTCAACTAATGTAATTTGCACAGGTTTTGTTTCTGCCGTCACTCCCTATATCACTGCAGGTGGAGGGTACACTTGTACAGGAAATACAATTGCTTTAACCAGCACAAGTGCTGCTAATATATCAAATCAATACTGGACAGGACCAAATGGATTTTATTCTACGTTGGCGAGTCCAACTATTGCTTCTCCAACTGGAGTAAATTCCGGAGTATATACTGTAACCGGTAGTATTTTAAGTGGTGTCAATTTGGTAACAAATGGTGATTTTGAAGCAGGAAATACAGGATTTACTTCGGAATATACTAATTGGCCTATAGGTACACCGGGAGATATGTCTGAAGGAAGATATTCAGTTGTCAAATTGCCATCTCAGGTGCACGCGAATTTTTGTTCAGGATGTGGCGATCACACATCGGGAACAGGTAATCAGATGGTTGTTAATGCTGCAAGTTCAGAGAAAGTGATATGGTCGCCAACCCAACCAATAGCTGTAACTCCTAATACAGACTATCAATTCACTTATTGGGTTCAAACTGCAGTGAATGGAAACGATGCTTCTCCTTCACAGTTGCAATTGTTTGCTAATACTGTTCCAGTTGGTCCTAAATACGTAGCAAATGCAACTACCGGGGTTTGGAAACTTTTTATTTACAATTGGAATTCGGGTTCAAACACTACTGTAAATTTGCAATTAAAAAATGAGAATTTTACTCCTGGCGGTAACGACTTTGCGCTCGATGATATCGTTTTTCAATCGCTTATACAAGTATCGTCTAAAGTGAATGTTACTGTAGGAGGCGCTGCTGCAACATTATCAATTGCTGCGTCATCAAATCCGGCAACTGCAGGAGCAAATGTAACCTTTACTGCCACTCCAGGTAATGGAGGTTCTGCACCTTCGTATCAGTGGAAAGTGAATGGTGTTAATGTGGGAACAAACAGCCCTACTTATAGTTATGTGCCTAATAATGGAGATGCTATTACTTGTGTAATGACATCGAATAGCTCTTGTGTGACAGGCAGTCCCGTTACATCCAATACAATAACAATGACAATGAACGGTACCAAGAACCTTTGGATTGGTACTCCCACAAGTACACAGTGGAATGTGGCAAGTAATTGGAAGAAAGGAGTAATACCTTCGCCGGGTGATGATGTGGAATTTGCTACGGCAGGTAATAATGGAGGTGCTGCTGCCCAAAATGATCTGGTAGTTGATGTTAATCACACTGTTGGAAATCTGATTAATCAAACGACCAATCGTACGCTGATTATCAATCCAACCAATATTCTTTTTGTAAATCAAAGTGTCACTACCTCAAGTGCCGACCGGATTTATATCAAATCGAGTTCGAGTCAGCCTAATGGTTCATTGATTTTTCACAATGCTCAGGCCAATCCAGCTACCGCTACCGTTGAGTTTTATATCAAGGGCGTGCATTCCAATACTCCGGCTGTAGCCAATAGCATAAATTACTTTTACAGCTGGCAATTTTTCGGCATTCCATTCAGGAGTGGCACAGCCAGTCCAAGTTTCGACGGTTATTATGTACGCTCGTACGATGAAAGCAAAGCAGTGGTGAATGGAAAGTGGACTGCATTAACGAACTCTTCAGTAATGAATTCGTTTGGAGGTTATGAGATAACCCAGACGAGTAACAGCCCAACTACTGTAGCCATTCAGGGAACCTTAGAGAATAGTAGTCAGACCATACCTTTGCCATATACTGCCGGTGCTTATGACCCTGGACAAAATATATTATCTAACCCCTACACAGCAGCTATTGATATCCGACAGCTTGTTTTTACAAACGCCGAACCAACAGTTTATTTGTACAACACAGGTTCATTCGGGAATTGGTATAACGCCAATGGCGAAGGGTTATACAGTACCACTTCATCCGCTCCGGGAACATATATTGCGATACCAAAGAATAGTGCCGGTACAGGAGGTATCCCATATGATATTCCATCCATGTCAGGTTTTCTGGTAAAATCTACCGGCTTATTGGGTAGTCTGAAAATAAATTACAGTTCGGTAATAACCAAGAATGTAAGCCAGCAACGTGCACCCCAAAACCGGGATTCAGAGTCTCCCAAAACTACCGATAAGGTTTATCTTGCTATTGCACTTCGTGGAGAGTATTCTGGGGATAATATGTGGTTGATAAATGAACCGGGCACCACCCACGGATACGATAACGGTTGGGATGGTTATAAACTATCTGGATTTGCAGGCACTCCACAGCTATTTGCCATGGAAGAAAGCGGTAACTATCAGGTAAGTGTATCCGAGGATCTTAATAACACATATCTGGGCTTTCAGGCAGGTGCTGATCTGGAAGACACACTTACGTTCCACAGCGAAAATCTGGAAAAACAATATTCGGGTGTTTACCTGATAGACCTTGTAGAAAAGAAGGTAGTGAATATCACTCAATCGGGAAGTAAGTATTCATTTAAGAGTGAGTCAACACCATCACCTGTAAAGCGTTTTAAAATAACAACTGAACCTTATATCAAGGACGCTCAAGATTTGAACAGTCAGATCAAGTTGTTTAATGATAATGAAACCGTTTTTGTAGAGAACCTAAGTAATGAAAAAGGAGAATTGTACGTATATGATATTATGGGCCGTTATTTGAAGAAAGAGACTTTCGTCCCTAACAGTATTTCTTCCTATTCATTTCCCCTGACAAGCGGAGCTTATGTCATCAAGGCTCAGAGTGCATCAGAGAAAGTAAGTAAACGAATCATCGTAAAACATCAAGGTGAGTAATAAAAAGAAAAACATATTAGTTTGGATTTTTACATGGGCTGCATTGCTCCTGGTGGTACTTTATTCCCCTCTGGGAAGTCCTGATTTATATTCTTCTTCGGATGGATTCTACACTGCAGTTCCTAATGCTAACCTGAGTGGCAGCAATCTGGGAAATGGTAGTTCCAATTTCAGTACCACACCGGAATATAATGAGTTGAATGTTCCAGATTATAATTCATCTGAAGTAACAAGATTGTCTTCTGGAAACTATAATTACACTACTAATTCAGGAGGCTCAACAGCCTCTACATTGCACACTTCTTACGCTGTTTCGCAATCTAATCCTATTCAGGGTGTCAAAGAAAACAAATCATCGGCAGGTGTAAATGGTGGAGCTAGTACTTTTATATCCAACAATTCGTCCAAGAACAGTGATGCCAGTTCGTCAGTGACAATGAATAGCGGTGGGGTTACTACTATGTCGTCCGACTTGGCCACACCTCCAACAACGAAGCAGGCTGTAAATTATGGTGCTAACCAGGGAGGAACTGATCCTGGTGGCGATCCTGATCCTACTGGTCCACCTCTTCCTATAAGCGATGGTTGGGTATTTTTATTACTCTTAGCTGCAAGTTATGGTATTATAAAGAAGCGATTTTTTGCACATTCATAAGCCCCGGTATTTATTTATAAACCCACGTTATTTCCTGAAAATAACGTGGGTTTTTTGTGTTTAAATATTCAGATAAGGTCGTATAAAATCCGTATAATATGAGTATAGGATTAGCATGAGATGAGTATAGCATGGATATAGGATGGATATAGGAAAGATACAGGAAGGATACAGCTAAGGACTACCCGAATTTTCGATAATATTGAATATTTATCGGTTTATGTAAACTATCTGCTACACTTAACTCGACTGATACTTCATTTATTACGCAAAATATTGTTTTTTATTCATTTATGCGGATAGTCATTGTGCTTATTTATAGGTTATTACTGTATTTTGAGGAATGATTTAGTCATCCATGTAGATTTTTGTTCTAATATCTTTATAGAATTTATTAGTACGTTTTTGTAATTTCTGCTATTTCTAACAACAAAGTTGGCTAATATTGTATCTGAAATATGTATATAGAGTTAAATATACTTGTTTAATGATTAATTAATGCTAATATATCGCTTTAAGCTATAATAAAGCATAAAATATTTTCAATTTTCTTCCCATATATCTGTTCGCCAATATTGCAACATTAAATACTGACAGATGTATGTTTATATTAGTTGTAATACTAATTACTATAAATAAACGACTTACTAGTATTATTGCTACATATTATTTATCACTCCTTCCCTTTTTCCTTTATACCAAGCGGTTTCCAGAGTTTTCATACATAGTAATGTGCCAGCATTACAGAATCAGGAATAGAATATTTCATAGTATTAATTACTACACACCTAAAAATAACGCTACAAAGCACTGTATATCAGCAATATAAAATATTTTCATTAAGTTTGTCATGTACAAAACAACAAAGGAATTAATTTAAAAGATAAACTTATGAAAGCAACTACTATTAAACTATTACTAGCGAAGCTGGCATTAATATTAGTAGTGTCTAATGCTTCTGCTCAGGATTTGATTGGTACACGTATTGATGTAAATAAAGGCTCTAACTATACCGATAAATTGTGGCTTTATACTATTGGAAGTTGCAAAAGCAGCTTTGATAATGGTTGGGATGGATTTAAAGAAATAGGAAGTCCTAAAGTTCCTCAGCTATTTGCTGTAGAGAAAGACGGCGATTACCAGATTGATGCAACAAATAATGTAAATAATACAGTACTGGGATTTATTGCAGGACAAGATTCAGTTTACACGCTTACATTTACCCACCAAAATATGCAATTGGGTTATTCTAAATTGTATTTGATAGACTCTGTAGCCGAGAAAACAATTGATGTATATGCTGACGGATCTACATACACTTTCAAAGCAACTAATAAAAAGGCTGTAAAACGCTTCAAAATAGTAAGTGAACTACCGTTGACAGCAACAGTATTGAAACCAGATTCTATAGACTCTTCTAATGCTAATGAAGGTGCTATAGCTTCTACAGCTATTGTTTCTTCCGGTTTTGCAGTTGATAATTCTAAAAATGTTATCACTCAGTCTAATACCGGTGATGCCTCTATCGTTAAGACCAAGAAAATAAAAGTATATACAGCTCAGAAAATGATTGTGATTAACAATGCAGATAAACAAGTAGGACAGTTAAACGTGTACAATGCAAGCACAGGAAAGCTGGTTAAACAATCTACATTTGGAAGCTTTGCAACTACAGTGATTCCAACAGATGAGTTATCCGGTAGTTATGTGGTATATGCAAAAACAATTAACGAAGAACTTTCTAAGACAGTAATTTTATAATAGAGTTTAAATTTGATTGAGGTTATTGATTTGATTGCAGGGTGATGTGCAGTAGAATTATATTTTACTGCACATTTCTTTGTATCCCTCAAAAGAGTTTGTAGCCAAAAACAACCGAAAATCCTTGTAGGATATCGTTTGACTTAGAATCGGGGTAGGGAGGCTTAAAGCCATCCAGATAATCAGAAAAGGAGTATCGCAAATTATACTCTATCCCAAAACTGAAATTATTATTGAATTCATATTGGTATCCAATGCCGTAAGGAATAATTGCCGAAATATCGGTTTCGTTGTTTTTTTGAGTCTTGTAATTATAGTCAATGCGTTGACAGTAATTTAGATTGGCGTTGGTATTAATCAAACCTATACCGAGAAAAATATAGATAGAATTAGGTGAATATGACCGGTTGAAAATCTGACCAAGATTGACTGTGTATTCACCATGTATGGATGCTTGCCAGATTTTTGATGAGAAGGTATAATTCCGGATTTCGGAAGCACCATCTGAACCGGTTACGGTAGTATAATTAATTTGTGCTCTATAGCCCAGGTTATTGGAGTATTTTACTTTGTATCCTAAAGAAAATTCTTTATTGCCCGAGATACCTTGAGAGAATGGAGATTTTTTGGTGTCGGCAAAACAGTATTCTGTGCCTAACGAGAGAAGTATAGTTCCGCTGTTTGCATTGCTTTTTTTAATCAGCCCATATCTACGTTGAGAAAGAAGGGACAATGGAATTAGAATAATAAGCGAAAAGAATAGAAGTAGTTTTCTCATTCAGCAGTGCTTCAAAATACTTTTAATGAATTTACGCGAGAACAAATGAGAAATTTTAGGCATAAAGTTAAGATACAAATCTGAGATTAGGTATAAAATTTTCATGATGCCCAATGCCGGCCAAACGACGTAAATACTACCCTGTCAATATTTAATTGTCAGAGAGACGCAATTTACAATGATGCATGGCATGCATACACCCAATAAACCCCTGGACATCAGTTGTTCATGGCTGATTAATCGGGATTATAATAATAGTAAAAACAAACACGGTAAGTTTCTTTAGAACTGTGTCTGATAAAAGAGATGGTTAAAATGAAAATGGATTAATACACTTGTAAATAGGAAAAACAAGTGTACAACTTTTGTGTATAAACAAATTCGGGGCAAAAATAGGAAAAAAAACCACATTCTAACCATTTTCTGCCCGAGCTGCAAGATTATTTAATAAATATAAGTTTTTTCAGTATCTGAAACTACTTCCCCCAACAAACTCACGAAGCAAAGAAGTCGGTGGAATTTCACGGTCTAATATCGGAACAAAATAGTTCAGAAACTTAATCAAACGATGCGTTTCGGTATATTCATCGCAGTATTTTGGTACTTCTGCCAAGATAGGTTCGGCATATCTTTTTAAAACGGCAAGTTCAAATAATAGAGCCGAGTTAAAAAGCACATCGGCATTTTCCTGATACGGGAATATCCACTTTTCCTCACCTCTGCGCACGCTTGGCCAGCGATTAATAGTTTCCCTGGCGGAGTAATTTCTAAAGCGAGAATCGCGAATAATACGGCGTAACAGCCTTGTATCGGTTGTGGGTATCCAGTTGTGATTATCGATAGGGATAGTTGTAAGTGCTGAAACATAAATTTTGAATGTCGTTTCGCTTGGAATATCCGGAGTAAGTGCCGGATTCAGTGCGTGTATGCCTTCCAGTACGAGAATGCTGTCATCATTCAGTTTTAGTTTCTCTCCCTTGTAATATCGTTTACCATCCTCGAAGTTGAAAAATGGGACTTCAATTTCTTCTCCGGCCAGTAATTGTTTGAGATGTTCATTGAACGTGACTAAATCCAGTGCGTGCAGGTGTTCAAAATCATATTCCCCGTTTTCATCCAATGGTGTTTCGTCTCTGTTCACAAAATAGTTATCGAGTGATACTGCTACCGGTTTTAAACCACTTACCATAAGCTGCACCGAAAGGCGTTTACTGAACGTCGTTTTTCCGGAGGAAGATGGGCCCGAAATAAGTACAAACTTGACTTTTTCTGCTCGCTGAGATATCATATCGGCAATGGATGCTACTTTTTTCTCATGTAATGCTTCCGATACTTTGATCATGTTGAATGACTGATTGTTGCGGCAAGCAATATTAAAGTCTCCAACATTGTTTATTTTCATAATTTTATTCCAACTAACGTATTCTTTGTAGATGTCGTACATTTTGGGCATTAAAACCATTTCTTCGAGTTCCACAGGATTTTCGCGACAAGGGATGCACAGCAACAAACCATCGTAATACCGGATTAAATCGTAAATTCCAAGATAATCGGTAGATGGCAGCAGTACTCCGTTGTAATAATCTATATAATCATCTATTCTGAAAAACCTGAAATACGGATTTCCAAGTGTTTCAAAAAGTGCTGTTTTGTCCGTCTGAAGATTCTTGTTTACGAACAACTCCTTTACCTCCCTGGTTTGTTTTTCCTCGCATACAATTCGCTTCCCTTGTGCGATAGTATGGTTTACATGGTCTTTAATTTTCGAGATAATTTCGGGAGTTATTGGTTCATTCAGATTTTCGAGTTTGCAGTAGTAGCCTTTGGAGATAGGGTGTTCTATCTGAAGAGTAACATGAGGATACAGTTCGGAAATAGCTTTGGACAGCACCATACACAAAGTGCGCACATATACCCGCATGCCCGATGGAGTACTTAAATCGATAAATTCAATGTCTTTGGGTTTATATACTAGAAAGTTTAAATCTTCCACCTTGTAGTTTACACGGGCAGCCATTACAGGGTATTTCAGCTCTATTTTCAAGTCATGATATATCTCTATAAGCGATGTCCCCAATGTATAGTTATGATATGATTGTGTGTTTTTGCAGTAGATGGTAACCGATTTGTCCATAAAATAGATAATTTTTATTAACGATATTTTTTGCATAAAAGCGGTGTAAAATTACATTATTTTTTTTAAATGTATTTGTTTGAGTGTCTCTAATTTTTGAATTACTTTTGTAGTCAATTTTCAGGAACTTTTGATTGTGGTCTAAATGTCTTGTAAACTGAAATATAGATATTATCACTAAATCTTAGATGTATGAACTTGTTTAATGTATATCCGCTTTTTGATATCGAAATAGCTAAGGGAATTGGCTGTAGAACGTATGACAATCATGGAATCGAATACCTCGATTTGTATGGTGGACATGCTGTGATATCAGTAGGGCATTCCCACCCGTACTATGTTCAGAAACTGACTCATCAGATAGAAAATCTGGTTTTTTATTCCAATTCGGTAATAAACAA
>Ga0302215_10001212_pt1 | contig 18627 bp, 14 predicted proteins | sample II_Fen_N3_1_FD_194580 | JGI IMG/M metagenome (GOLD analysis project Ga0302215, IMG submission 194580) | Peat permafrost microbial communities from Stordalen Mire near Abisko, Sweden - II_Fen_N3_1 | ecosystem: Environmental > Terrestrial > Soil > Wetlands > Permafrost | place: Sweden: Abisko...
TGGTTATGTGATGATGGTGTGATGTGATGATGGGGTGATGTGATGATGTGATGATGTGATAATGTGATGATGTGATAATGCGATAATGTGATGATGTGATGATGTGATGATGTGGTGATGTGGTGATGTGTTGATGTGATGATGTGATAATGTGATGATGTGATGATGTGATAATGTGATGATGTGATGGAATTAATTACTTCAAACATCAAACTTTTCAAACATCAAACTTTTCAAACTTTTCAAACTTTAAACTCACGAAACCAATTAACCAATCAACCAATCAACCAATCAACCAATCAACCAATTAACCAGTTAACCAATAACAACATGACAATGATAAAAATGGCTTTTCGAAGCTTAATAGGTAACGGTCTGAAGACATGGCTCAATGTGTTTGTGCTTTCGTTTACATTCGTGTTGATAATCTTTATGCAGGGTTTACTCGAAGGATGGAACCGCCAGGCAGTAAACGATACGATAAAGTGGGAAATTGCCGGAGGTGAATACTGGAGCCTGAAATACGATCCTTACGATCCGTTTTCAATTGATTCAAGTGCTGCTGTATTGCCGGCTACACTCAAAAATGAATATGAAGCCCATCAAATAGAACCGGTGTTGTATGCATTGGGTACCATTTATCCGGGCGGACGAATGCAAAGCGTTTTGCTCAAAGGTATCCGTCCTGATCAGCACCTTATTGCTATCCCTACGAATTTATTACAATCCGGCCGGAATGATATTCCGGTTATAATTGGGCGGCACATGGCTAAACAGGGCAATCTGAAAGTCAACGACATGATGACACTGCGCTGGCGTGATGTGAATGGGACGTTTGAAGCTGTGGATATACGGGTGGCGGGTATTTTTACAACTTCCGTTCCTACTGTGGATGTCGGACAAATCTGGATATCGTTGGATAAGCTGCAAAAGATGACCTTACGTCCTGATGCTTCTACAATCCTGATCAAGTCGGAAGAAGCCGGAGTCAGTCAACTTACCAACTGGCCCTTTAAAGACAGAGCGGAACTGACCAAACAAACGGCTTCCATGATTAAAGCCAAATCGAACAGCTATAATGTGTTTTATACCATTTTCTTTTTACTGGCTCTGATAGCTATTTTCGATACACAAACACTTTCTATTTTCCGTCGCCAGCGTGAGATAGGAACCCTGGTTGCCATGGGTATGACACAACGACAAGTTGTCGGACTTTTTACTATAGAAGGTTCCATGAATGCTGTATTGGCTATTCTTGTCGGCGCATTGTGGGGACTGCCGGTGTTCATAGCCTGCTCGGTATATGGCATCCATATGCCTATGGATGTAAGCAGTTTTGGTATACCAATGGCCGACAGGATGTATCCTGTTTTTACACCAAGACTGATTATCGGGACTATGAGTTTAATTTTGATTATAACTGCATTTGTGAGTTACCTGCCGGCACGCAAAATTGCCAGGATGAATCCAACGGATGCAATACGGGGAAAGGCGCTTTAGTGTTTTTCACGTTCCGCGTTCAATGTTCCGCGTTCGTTGGTTGATTGGATGAAATAGTAAATAGTAAATGAATAAATAGTAAATGACATGATGCTAAAATTTTTATTTAAAGGTCTTATACGCGATAAATCTCGCAGTTTATTGCCCATCATTGTGGTTGCATTAGGAGTCATGATGACCGTGCTTTTACAGTCGATACTGGGAGGCTTTCTGGGCGAAAGCATTGAATCGACAGCCAACTTTACCACCGGTCACCTGAAAGTCATGACACGTGCCTACAACGAAAATAGTTCACAACTGCCCAATGATCTGGCAATTATTGGTGTTGATACATTGAAGGCAAGTTTGCAAAAACAATTTCCTGATATTACCTGGGCCGAAAGGATACAGTTCGGAGGATTGCTGGATGCTCCTGACAGCATTGGCCATACCCGCTCGCAGGGAAATGTTATGGGAATGGGAATCTCCCTGCTTAAATCGGAGGAGGAAATAAACCGCATAGACCTGAAACCACGGTTAGTAAGCGGACGATTCCCGACAAAAGCCGGAGAGATATTACTGAGTGACGAATTGTTCCATAAAATGAACCTGAAAATCGGCGATAAAGTGACGTTGATATCCAGCGGCATGTACGGGGATATGGCCATGTTCAATTTTCATGTTTCAGGGACTCTTCATTTTGGGATCAATGTTCTCGACCGTGGTATGATGATTGCCGATATTCAGGATGTACGCTCAGCCCTGAATATGGAAAATGCTGCCGGAGAAATACTCGGGTTCTTTACCGGTGAGCGGTATGATAATAAACTGGCGAAAGCCGATGCTAAGGTATTCAATGCCCGATTTGCAGGCAGTAAAGATAAATTCACACCGGTCATGTTACCGTTGGCCGAAATGAACGATATGGGATTTATGGTGGCTTATTCTGAAAGTATACAGAGTTTCATTGTTATGATTTTTATTATTGCCATGTCCCTCGTGTTGTGGAATGCCGGATTGATTGGCGGATTGCGCCGGTATGGCGAATTTGGATTGCGGTTGGCTATTGGCGAAGACAAGCATGAAATCTATCGAACTATCATTGGCGAATCATTCCTGATAGGGATAGTGGGATCGGTCATCGGTGTGATAGTCGGTTTGCTTTTGTCGTGGTACTTTCAGGTTGTCGGAATTAATTTCGGTGATTCATTGAAAGATTCCACTTTCCTGATGCCCTCGGTGATGCGGGCGCATATTACTTTCACCACATTCTATATCGGTTTTGTACCGGGCATTTTTTCAACTGTCATCGGCTCCATGCTTGCCGGAATTGGTATTTACAAACGTCAGACGGCAAATCTGTTTAAGGAACTGGAGAGTTAAAGATATTTACAATTTATTCATTTACTATTTACTATTTAAATATGAAAACATACATTTTACTGTTGTTGTCGGGTTTGACCATGACAAGTTTTGCTCAAAATTACCCTACAGGTAAATCCATTCTTGATAAAGTGGACGATAACATGTCTGCTAAAACCCGTGTACTGACTGCTTCTATGGAAATAGGGACAGAACGTACCAAGCGTACCATGCAATCGAAAACCTATGGCGAAGGCGATCATAAAGCCTATACCGAATACCTGGCTCCGGCGCGTGAGAAAGGTACCAAGATGCTGAAACTCCAAAACCAACTTTGGATTTATTCACCGGCTACCGACCGCACCATACAGATCTCCGGGCACATGTTACGCCAATCGGTCATGGGCAGTGATATGTCGTACGAAGACATGATGAACGATAAGCCGTTACTTCAACAATACAAAGCCGAAGTAACCGGTACAGAGACTGTGGATGGACGGAAGTGCTGGGTAGTGAGCCTGACTGCTATTATTCCGGATATAAATTATTTCAAACGGAAAATATGGGTGGATACCGAACGCTATGTTCCATTGAAAGAAGATCTGTTTGCCAAAAGCGGTAAGCTGCTGAAACGGATCACTTTTACAAATGTGCAAAGAGTGGAAGGTCGATGGTATCCAATGTCTATGGTTTACAAAGATATGTTGAAAGAAGGTCCGGGTACTAGAATGACCATCCAGGATATTAAACTGGATACACCGATTCCGGCCAGCTATTTTAATTTGGGAAAATTGAAATAAACAAATTAAAGTTTTTGTCAATTGCCTTCTAATTTTATTGGAAGGAATAATAATAAAAATGAATCCAGCTTTAGCCAAACAATTGTTCAATTTGGCTAAAGTTGGATTTGTATCTTCAAGAAGGTTACTTTTTAAGTTTGAAAATCACTGGAAGTCTATACCAAACTCTCACAGGAATTTTATCTTGCATTCCTGGAATAAATTTTGGCAACAAATTTAAAACTCTAATTGCCTCAGCATCACAAGAAAGGTCAAGACTTTTTACTACCAAAATGTCTGAAACCGAACCATCTCTGTTTACAATAAATTTACAAATAACTCTTCCTTCAATTTTTTCATTCTTTGCTTTCTCTGGATATATTATATTTTTCGAAATAAATTTTAATAGTTTTTCCGATCCACCCGGAAAAGTTGGCATTTGTTCTATAAAATCAATTATTAACGAGTCACCACATAAATTTTAATAGTTTTTCCGATCCACCCGGAAAAGTTGGCATTTGTTCTATAAAATCAATTATTAACGAGTCACCACCTGCACCTGGATCTAATACGCTATTGGTATCGCGGAAGAAGCCGGTTGTCTTTTTATTTTGAGCTTGAATCAAGCACAAAATTGACAATAAACTTATTAGCAATAAAAAAAGGATTTTTTTCATAATTTTTTCGAATTAGAGGATGAATGATTTGTGTTTAGATCTGTATAGGCATTTTTTTTAGTGACATTGTTATTGTGATTTTAAGATTGAACAAATATAAGATTTTATTAATCTAATTAATGAATAATAATAATATTTATTTAGAAATGTCTTAATTCATTTCTTCAACTGATAAGAAGATCTGTGTTCACGGTCAGAGTTGAACAATTATTTCTCTTTACTGTTACAGCATTTAATATCAGTGCAATATATGATGATTATAAAATGATTTTATAACTATTTGAATCGAACAGATTAAAAATCAAAGATTATGGATAAAAGCATTAATTGGATTATAAAAAACTATATCAATTCGGTATTGGAACAACAGCCTGGATTAATATCAGCTTTCTTATTCGGTTCGTATGCTAAAAACAGTCAACGATCAGAAAGTGATATTGATATTGCTTTAGTATTTGATAATTTATCCGATTCGGAAAGGTTTAATATGCAAGTAAAATTAATGTTGATAGCATCAAAAATTGATTCCAGAATTGAACCTCATCCATTATCCAAAGAAGATTTGCTTTCAAATAATCCTTTTATAATGGAAATAAAAAGAACAGGGATAGAGCTAAAAGTATTAAAATCCAATAAAGTTTTATCAACTCTTCAAACAGTTGGTTCAGAGATAAACATTCTATCTGAACCAAAGGACACAGACTACACTAATAAATAGGAATCAGATTATTTTCGTTTATTCACAAGATATATCCCCACCAACACCACCACTGCTCCGCCAATTTCATGGAAGGTAAGAATTTCACCCAGCACAAGGACTGAAAAGATAGCCGTAAAAGCCGTCTGGCTCAACATGCTTACTGAAGCTGCGGTAGGTTTGATATGACCCAGTGCCTGATTGATGGCGAGCCATCCCAGTAGTTGCGGTACCAGTCCCAACGTTCCCAATGCCAGCCAGGTGGTGGTGCTGAATCCCCAAAGTGGGGTGGAAGTGAAGAGACAAATGAGTCCCAACACCAGGGAACTGGTGACCATCGATATGGTGGTGAACGAAAAAGTATCGAGGGAGCTTCTTCCTTTCCGGACGGTGATCAGGTATGCCCCGTAAAACATGCTCGCAATGATGGCCAGTACATTCCCGAAATTCAGGTTCGCCTGCATGACCTGGTTGAACCCTATGATTATGGTTACTCCAATCATAGAAACGACGGTTCCTATCCAGAAGATTCCTGAAGGTTTTTCTTTCATAAAGAGCAATGCCCCGATGCCCACCCATACAGGTGCCAGATTGGCCAGTAATGTCGAAATGGTGGCTTTTGAGAGCGTAATGGACGAGTTCCATAGCGCAATGTCACAAGCAAATAAAACGCCGCAAATAACCGCAATTCTGACTCCCCGCCGATCAGTGATGGGTTTCTTAAAATAAAGCCATATGGGAATGATGGCAATTGTTCCGATCAGCATCCTGTAAAACCCGGAGCCAAACCCGCTGATATTGGCAATCTTTACCAGAATGGCCGACCACGAAATGCACAGAATACCAAACAACAATAACAAATAGTGAACCCACGGATGGTTTTTATGCAGTTTAATCATGATGGAGGATTAGGAAATGAGACAAAAGAACAAAGACAAAAGATCAAAGACAAAAGATCAAAGACAAAAGATCAAAGACAAAAGATCATAGAGCCAAGAACCAAGAACCAAGAGGCAAGACAAAAGATCAAAGAACAAAGACAAAAGAAAGAAATTCAGTAACCACAATAGGGCACAACTCAATAAAGGACACAAAAATTATAGAACACAATAGACAAAAATAAGAATGTAACATTCTTAATAAAGTCATTCATCCCATAATTTTATTTGATGGATAATAACAACTTAATTGCTGAAATAACTCCCAAATTCAAACTTCAAACTCTTTACTGCCAACTACAAACTACCAACTACCGACTACATTTTCATTCCTCACCTCTTACCTCTCACCTCTTTCTACCAACTACCGACTACCGACTGCTCTCACCATTCGGTCATTTCCGGAAATATCCTTTCTCACTTCTACCTCCCGATAACCCATTTGAGTAAGTAGTTCGATGCATGGCTGCCCTGCTTCCCGATTAATTTCAAAATATAGTTTTCCACCGGCTTTTAAATGTTTTTGTGCAAAGAGTGCGATGTTACGGTAAAACAGCAACGGATCATTATCGGGAACAAATAAAGCCAGATGTGGTTCATTTTCTAATACATTGGGCAACATTCCTTCCTTTTCATTTTCGGTGATATACGGGGGATTGCTAACTATGATATCCCATTTTATTGGAAAATCAGGAGCATTGAGCATATCTACTTCTGAAAAATTAATGGTAAGTTGGTTTTGTGATGCATTTCGTTGTGCAGTTTTAAGTGCGTCAACTGATATATCAAAGGCATCAACCGTTGAATTTGTAAATTCATGCTTCAGAGCGATGGCAATACAGCCGCTGCCTGTACCGATATCCAGCATATGTAATCCGGCAGTTCTGTCATTCTCCTTTCTGATCCAGTCTACCAGTTCTTCAGTTTCCGGACGGGGGATTAATACCGACTCATCGACATAAAAGGGAAGTCCGTAAAACTCTGTTTCCCCTAAAATGTACTGAATTGGAACATATTTCTTTAGTTTTTCGATAAAACTTTCAATTTCATGCTGTTGTTCACTGGAAAAAAGTGTATTTTTGTTAACGTAAACTTCAGTGCGTGAAAATCCTGTCAGTTTTTCGATGATCAGATAGCTGAAATTCCTGATTTCAGTTTCGGGATAAAGTCCGGTAAGTTCCGATTGAATATGAAGTAGCGCTTTTTGCATGATGCAAAGATATATAAAAAGCCCACTAACGCCCAACAAGGGAATAAAGAAAATGATATGGCTATATTACAAAAAGAAACTAACAATCGCGTTCCCCTTCTTGGAGATAGTGAGAAGTATATGTCCCGTTGCCTGCAGATAGCCCAACTGGCTGGAGGTCATGTTGCTCCGAACCCTATGGTGGGGGCTGTGCTGGTTTGCGATGACATCATTATCGGCGAAGGGTTTCATCAACGTTTTGGTGAAGACCATGCTGAACCGAATGCCATTCATTCTGTAAAAGACTGTGAATTGCTAAAGCGTGCCACGTTGTATGTCAGCCTGGAACCCTGCTCTTATTATGGAAAAACACCACCGTGTGCCGATCTGATTGTTTCCTGTCAGATACCCCGTGTTGTCATCGGAACATTAGATCCCAATCCAAAGGTATCGGGTAGGGGAGTTGAAATACTTCGTAAAGCCGGTATTGAAGTTGTTGTTGGAGTCATGGAAGAAGAATGCCGCGAATTGAATAAACGCTTTTTTATTTTTCAGGAACAAAAACGACCGTATGTATTGCTTAAATGGGCCCAAACGCAGGATGGATTTATAGACAGGATTCGTACGGATCAGTCGGAGCCACCCTTGCAAATCTCAAACAACATTACCAAACAACTGACGCACAAAATGCGATCAGAAAACCAGTCTATTCTGGTGGGTGCCAATACGGTTTTACTGGATAATCCTTCCCTGACCGTCCGTAATTGGTCGGGTAAATCACCTGTCCGCATAGGCATTGACCGGCAGGGTCGAATACCCGAAAATTTTAATTTGATGGATGGGAGTATTTCGACATTCATATTTACTGAAAAAGATGGTGTCAACAAACAACGGCTTGAATTTATAAAAATCATTTTTGATGCTGATTGTCTTAAAACTATTTTAGGTGAGATCTTCAAACGAAATATCCATTCTGTTCTTGTAGAAGGCGGTGCCAGTATATTAAACAGTTTCATTGAAGCAGGATTGTGGGATGAAGCCAATATTGAAGTCTCACCCCAACGGATAACAACCGGTGTAAAGGCACCCCTTTTAACACTTCAACCCGTATCCCGGCAAACATACGAAGGTCATGAATGGCTGTTTTTTAAAAATCTAACCTAATTTTAACTTATACATGAATCACCTTATTACAGTAGTTCTCCTTGCTCTTTATGCCTATACACTGATCAGTACCATTTCGGTATTGCTCCTGGAAAATCGTAATCCGGCAAAATCACTGTCATGGGTAATGGTACTATTATTTATTCCTGTCATAGGAATGTTCTTCTATCTGTTGCTTGGACAGGACTACCGTAAGAAAAAGATTATCTCCAAAAAAAGTATCCGTCAGGTCATCGACCGGCCTGTTGCATCCTTTGATATCAACAAACTGGATATAACAATGATGAATGAGAATCAATTGAATCTCATTAAATTACTTTACAAAAACAGTGAATCTGCCGGATATGCGTTCAATAGAATAGATATACTGGCAGATGGTGAAAGCACCTTCAATGCATTATTTGAAGCAATTCGCAACGCAAAAGATCATATTCATATCGAGTTTTTTATTTTCGATGATGATAAAATTTCCAATGAGTTGCGGGAGCTGCTTATTCAAAAAGCAAATGAAGGCGTCAGGGTACGGATGATCTATGATTATTGGGGAAGTTTTGATTTGTCAAAAAAATATCTGAAATCATTAAAGAATGCAGGTGTATACATTCGACCATTTTTACCCTTCAGATGGCGCATTTCCCGAAGCAGTAAAATAAACTTCAGGAATCACCGGAAGCTGATCATTGTGGATGGGAATGTCGGTTTTACGGGTGGGTTGAATGTCGCCGATCGCTATATCTTTGGTAATTCGTTAGGCAAATGGCGGGATACGTTTGTGCGAATGGAAGGTTCGGTTGTCCACGGGCTCCAGTTACTTTTTATGGTTGATTGGTTTTTTGTTGACCGTAAATTAATCGATGGACCTCAATACTTTCCGGAACCTGTAAAGCACGAATTAAATCTGATTCAACTGGTTAATAGCGGCCCTGATTCCGACTGGGAAGCCATCATGCAGGGAATTGCTTCTGCCATTGCCTCGGCAACTAAATACATCTACATCCATTCTCCCTATTTTATGCCCACAGATGTCATTGCCACCTGTCTGCAAATGGCAGCATTGAGTGGAGTTGATGTCAGGTTAATGATTCCTGCCAGGTCAGATTCGCGGTTGTCGGATGCAAGTACCGCAAGTTATCTGGCTCCAGCCCTTGAAGCAGGTGTAAGGATTTTTAGGTATAATAATGGTTTTTTGCACAGTAAAGCTATCGTGATAGATGATTTTATTTCTATCGTCGGATCGTGCAATCTGGATGAACGAAGCTTTGTACAGAATTTCGAGGCTGATGCCTTTATCTATGAGTATAAGACAGCTTCCGTGTTAAAAGGATTATTCCTCAAGGATATAGAAAATTGCGAAGAATTAAGTAACGAAGACTGGTCAAACAGAAAACGCCGGCAAAAACTGAAAGAATCATTTGCCCGTTTATTCAGTCCATTGATGTAATTCAGTCTCCTCTAATTGTTTTGTTGATAAAAAAAAATCTTTCATACTTCTCAAAAATACTTTTTTTATATACTTTTGTACTTCTAAACAGGTAAACGGGATGTAGCTCAGTCCGGTTTAGAGTACCGGTCTGGGGGACCGGTGGTCGCAAGTTCGAATCTTGTCATCCCGACAAACTAAAAAAGCAAGGAGGTTACATGAAGGTGTAAGCTCCTTTACTTTTTAAATACAACAGTTCCTTTTTAATTTAAAGATCTATCCTTTTCATAAGGTTCATCCGGCTGTAATCTGAATATTTTGTTTGATCTGTTTCGTTTCTTTTCATTTTTTGTCCATCAGTTGGTTTATTAAAAACGTATATAGAGATTACCATACAAATAAAATAGAAAATATCTGAATTATTTGTAGACCGAGTCGGTTAGAGGGATTAGGAAAGTGGTTTTAAATAAGAAAGGAACAATACATATCGTACTGTTCCTTTCTTATTTATTATAAAACTATTGCATTTAATAATCCAATGAGCTGCTATTTTGAATATTCCAGTTCTACTTCCACCGGAAAATGATCGGAGGGCAGACGGACCAGATACTGTTGCAGGGATACTTCCGTTGGAAAGTTGGCTGACTTTATTTCTTTACTGTTCTCAACTTCCGAACGGTACGAATCGGTCAGTACCCCATAGCGGAGGACATTCAGTTTCGAAGTAACAAAAATATGGTCAATACGACTGTCGGTTTTTAAAGAAGCCTCAAAATTATTGAAGGTACCATTTGTAGCATACACTATTTTGGACTTGTCACGGGCATCTTTCAATTTGCCGGAAGTATTGAGGAGTGTATAACTTTCGTTGTTTTGATCGACGTTAAAATCACCGGTTAAAATGACCTGATCGTTCCCGCACTTTTCTTGGATGGTTTTCAACACCAGCTCAGCACTGTGTTTCCGGGCTTCAACTCCAATATGATCCATGTGCAGATTGAAAAACCAGAAAATGAATCCGCTCTTTTTATCCAGGAACTTTCCCCAGGTACAGATGCGCGGTAATACGGCATCCCATCCTTTGTTGGGAGTGTCGGTCACTGTCGACATCCAGTAATGTCCGGACTTCAGGAGCTTAAACTTTTCGGTTTTATAGAAGATGGGGGCATATTCTCCTTTTTCTTTTCCATCATCACGACCAACTCCAATATAATTGTATTCAGGCAGTGCATTGAGCATGTTTAGCAATTGACCGTGTAGAACTTCCTGAGCCCCGAAGATATCAAAATCGTGAAATTGTATCAGGTTGCAGATAACCGGACAACGCTTTGCCCAACCATTCCCGTTGGATACATCCCCTGAATTCTCATTCCGGATATTGTAAGTGGCTACCTTCAGACATTGAGCGGTTATGTTCAAAGTACTGAAGATAAAACTTACAAAGATTATACTGAAAATAATTTTTTTCATACTGATGGGTCTGAAATTACTTCTTCAATTCTGTAGAGAAGGAGTATGGAAAATCTGAGTTGCGGGTTCCACGTAGTTTATTTGGAAGTGCCGACATTTTGAAATTGATGACAGCACCTTTCGTTAAGCTTTCCTGGGTAATATAGTTTTTTAGAGCAGGTTTTCCATTGACAGTCATAGCCGAGACATATCTGTTTGCTTTTGAATTATTACTTGACTGAATAACTACCTGTTTACCGTTTTCAAGATTTAAAGTGACACTCTTGAATAACGGTGAGCCTAATACATATTCATTACTTCCCGGGCATACAGGATAAAATCCCATTGCTGAAAAGACATACCATGCCGAAGTCTGGCCATTGTCTTCATCACCGCAATAGCCATCAGGAGCGGCAGTATACAATTTATCCATCACTTCACGAATCCAGTACTGAGCTTTCCAGGGTTGTCCCGAATAGTTGTACATATACAGCATGTGTTGGATCGGTTGGTTGCCATGTGCATACTGTCCCATGTTCATAATCTGCATTTCGCGGATCTCGTGGATAACACCACCATAATAACTGTCGTCGAATACAGGAGGCATGATAAATACTGAATCCATCATCTGGTTGAATACTTTTTTACCACCCATTAAGTCAATAAGACCCTGTGGGTCGTGGAATACCGACCAGGTATAATGCCAGCTGTTGCCTTCTGTGAAAGCATCTCCCCATTTAAGCGGATTAAACGGTGCCTGAAAATTACCATCTTCATTCTTACCTCTCATTAAATTGGAAGAAGGGTCGAACAGGTTTTTATAATTCATGGCTCGTTGGGCGTAAAGATCCAACTCTGCTTTCGGACGTTTCAACTTTTGAGCTACTTTGTAGATCGACCAATCGTCGAAAGCATATTCGAGTGTACGGGCAGCACTTTCATTGATACCGACATTATACGGAACATAGCCCAGCTTATTATAATATTCATATCCCAACCGTCCTGTTGAAGCTACTTTAGGATGTACATTGTTTGATGCATGTAACAAAGCTTTGTACAAAGTATCGATATTGTATCCTTTAATCCCTTTCATATAGGCATCCGCTACGATAGAAGCAGAATTGTTTCCAACCATACATCCTCTGTGACCAGGACTTGCCCACTCAGGTAAAAATCCGCTTTCTTTGTATGTATTTACAAGGCCTTCCTGCATTTTTTGACTCATGGAAGGATACATTAAATTGACGAATGGGAACAGGCAACGGAAAGTATCCCAAAAGCCTGTATCGGTAAACATATGACCGGGTTCTACCTTTCCATTGTAAGGACTGTAATGAACTGTTTTTCCGGTTGCATTAATCTCATAAAAACTTCGTGGAAACAGAACAGAACGGTAAAGACACGAATAGAATGTACGCAGATTATCGACATTATCATCTTTCACTTCAACTTTACCCAGAACGTCATTCCATGTTTTTTTAGCTTCAGCTTTCACTCCTTCGAAATCATGATGACCCAGTTCTTTCATATTCAGTTCAGCCTGTTCAAAGCTAATAAACGAAGATGCAACACTGGCAGTTACTTTCTCACCCTTTTCAGTTGAAAAACCAATTATACCACCCGAATGATCCTCTTTTGACTCCAGGTTGTCGGTCTTGATTTTACCGTTGTCGACCGTTGCGGTATAGGTGAAAGGTTTACTGAATGTAATTACAAAATAGTTTTTGAAATTATCAGGTACTCCTCCGCTGTTTTTTGTTGTATATCCGATGATTTTATTTTCACCGGGAATAATTTTAATGTATGAACCTGCATTCATAGCATCGATGACCACAAAAGAATTCTTGCTTTTTGGAAATGTAAACTGAAACATTGCAGCCCGTTGAGTAGGAGTTATTTCGGTGGTTACATCATAATCAGCCAGATATACTTTGTAATAATACGGTCTGGCTTCTTCCGACTTGTGAGAGAACCAACTTGCTCTGTCGTCTTCATTGAAAACGGCTTTACCGGTTAAGGGCATTAATGAAAACTGACCATAGTCATTAATCCAGGGACTTGGTTGATGGGTTTGTTTGAAACCTCTGATTTTATCAGCATCATAGGTATACGCCCAGCCATCACCCATTTTCCCGGTCTGCGGTGTCCAGAAATTCATTCCCCAGGGCAATGCAATTGCAGGATAGGTGTTTCCTGTAGATAGGGACTGTTTAGACTGTGACCCCACCAGGGTACTCACATAATCAACGCAATTTACGGGTTGATTTGCTTTTATGGAAAAAGAGCAGATCAAAAGAAATAATAAGAATCCTGTTTTTTTCATTTTTAATAGATATTATTTGTGTAGTTTGTTCAATTTATCTTCTAATATTTTTATGTTAAATCCTCCAACTATTTCTGACAATACGAAATCCGCGGGACTCAGGTAAAGTGGTAAATGTCAATTGCAATAAAGGCATTCGATCCTGAGTTTCGTTCATAAGCAAATAAACAGGATCGATCAATTTTTCGAATGTGGATTTATCGGTTGTTCATGTTGCTGTCCACACATTAATGTCGGCTTTTGTGACTTACCATTTAATTTCCGATTTGCCATTTTCTTTTAAATATTGGTTTGTTAGTGAAAAGTGATTGTTCCCAATGAAACCCCGATAGGCTGACAGGGGAGAGGGGTGAACCGATTTTAATACCAAATGACGGGTTGAATCAATAAAAGCCCCTTTTTTTTGAGCATACGAACCCCAGAGCATAAATACCAGGTGTTCTTTTTCAGTGGCTAATTTATGAATAACAGCATCCGTAAAAGTTTCCCATCCCTTTCCCTGATGAGAACCTGCCATATGCGCCTGAACTGTCAGTGTCGCATTGAGTAACAAAACCCCTTGTTGCGCCCAGCGGGTCAGATTTCCGCTTGCCGGGGTAGGTATCCCCAGGTCCCGGTTTATTTCTTTAAAGATATTCAGCAAAGAAGGTGGAAAAGCAACCCCATCATTCACCGAAAAACATAATCCATGAGCTAGTCCATCACCATGATAAGGATCCTGACCAATCATCACCACTTTTACCTTGTCGAAAGGACATTGTTCAAAAGCATTGAATATAAGCGGGGCAGGAGGAAAGGTCAGTCTGGTTATGTATTCATTGCGAACAAAACCGGTTAATCCCTTAAAATACTCTTTCTCAAATTCAGTTTGCAGTTCAGCTTTCCAGGTTGGTTCGATCTTTACGTCCATTTTTTGATGTTCCACGTTCATCGTTCCGCGTTCCGTGTTCCGCGTTTTTGTTATTAGTGTGATTAATATTATTTGATATTATATATTTATTAAGTTCATCCCAAAAAGGGACTCTCTTCTTTCCGTTGTTTGTTTCTTTGTTTTTTTTCTATCAATTGATAACCCATTTCCACACAGCCGAACGTTGAACGTTGAACGTTGAACACGGAACACGGAACACGGAACACGGAACGCGGAACATTGAACGCTGAACGCGTTTATGCGTTAACTGCAGCCGACAATTGTTCCATTGCCTTTTCCAGAATAAGTCTCGAACAGGCTACGTTTAAACGTAAATGATATTCACCACCCATTCCGAAAGTAGTTCCTTTGTTCAGTCCCAGACCTGCTTTCTGAGCAAAAAAATCAAATAAATCATCTGTCTCCATGCCCATTCCTTTGCAATCCAGCCAAATTAGAAACGAAGCTTCCGGAATCATGGGTTTGATTTGTGGAATATTGTTTTTCAAAAAGTCAACTATAAATTCAATATTACCCTGCACATAACTGAGCATTTGTGTCCGCCAGTCTTCCCCTTTTTCGTATGCGGCAACGGTTGCTGCATAGGCAAAAATATTGCCACCGGTTAATTCGGATGCTTCCAGAAAGTCAACGAACCGGTTTCTTAACTCCGGATTTGGAATAATATAGGATGAACTTATTAAACCGGGCATATTGAATGTCTTGCTCGGTGCCATAAATGTCAGGCTTATCTGAGCAGCCTCATCGGAAACAGTTGCAAAAGGAGTATGTTTATATCCCTTTAAAACCATATCGGCATGAATTTCATCCGAGACAACAATGATGTTATGTTTCGCACAGATTTCAGCAAGTTGTTTCAGGGTTTCTACGTCCCAGACACGTCCGCCCGGATTGTGAGGATTACACAGAATGAAAAGTTTAGTATTCGAAGTGATTTTTCGTTCAAGATCCTCAAAATCCATTTCATACTTCCCGTTACTGATTTTAAGAGGATTGTTTATCAAAATCCTTTTATTGTTATTTACAACATGAAAAAAAGGATAATAAACCGGAGGCTGTACTATCACTTCATCACCTGGAACTGTAAGCGATTGGACAGCAAATGAAAGCCCCGGTACAATTCCGGGTAAGAACCCAATCCACTGACGTTGTACATTCCATTGATGATGATCTTTTATCCAGTTGATCAAAGAAGGGTAGAATTCTTTGGGTGGCATGGAATACCCTAAAATAGGATGTTCACACCTTTCACGGATCGATTCAAAAATAAAGTCCGGTGTCCGGAAATCCATATCAGCAACCCACAAAGGTAAAACATCCTCAGAACCGTAAAGTGCTTTGCACCTTTCTACTTTTACTGCCCCGGTATTCCGGCGGTCAATGAATTCATCAAAATTATAAGTCATCGTCATTTACTATTTACAATTTACTATTTACAATTGAAACCCTTCAAACTTCAAACTCTTCAAACTTTTCAAACCCTTCAAACTCTTCAAACCTTTCAAACCCTTCAAACTCTTCAAACTCTTCCAACCTTATTTCGTAATTTCCTCTATCGGTTTCCCGATACAGGCATTGGGGAATGGAATATTCAATAAGCGCGATAAAGTGGGTGCTATATCGGTCGTTTGATACGAAGTTGCGATAGTTTGGGGCTTTATTTGCCAACCTGAGAAGTAGAGTGGAGTATATGAAACGATTGCATTTGATTCACCTACCGGATTATTCTTGTTATCCACTTCCAGCCATCCGGGTAGCAAAGTGATGATGACATCACCAACGCAATTTTTATTTGTTGAATTACGCAAACGGGTCATATCTGAATTTGTATTCCCTCCCATATTTAATACCTGGGAAGAAGGAAATGCCGACTGAATACCTTCAAAATTAAGCAGGAAATCAGCAACAGATTGTTGCATACTGCTTAGGTTAATTTTCTTCTCATTTATCTTTTCTCTGTTCAGAAATATATTTTTACCGTAGTAGCCCGAAATCCACTTTTGTTGTCCGTAAATGGCTATTAAATAAGAGCTTAACAAGGCCAGTGAACGGTCTGCATTGAAATAACCGGCAGGAATTTTATTTTCTCCAAGTTCTGTGGGTGAGTGGATTCCGGTCTGATTTCCATACATGAAAATTAAGGTTTTATCCAATCCGATTTTACTGTCTATTTTTTGAAGTAAGTTTTCAATATCTTTATCCAGGCGAAGATACATATCTTCTTTTTCAGCCGACTGAAGAGCCATTGTTTTCTCGGAAGGACTACGCACGCTGAATTGAAGTAATAACATATCCGGATAAATATCATTTCCCAATTGTTCTTCCGTAAAAATTTTCAATCCTAAAGCAGCGACTAAACTATTTGCTGATGGTGTATTCCTAAGTATTGAAGAAGATGACCTACTCTTCTTTGAGGTAGGGTCGTATGAAAAACCGGCCTTCCTGTCTTCTTTAAACGGTTTTGAAATATAGGTATTAATATTATACATTGGTTGCCATTCACGGTTTGCATAAGAAGTAAACACTCCGTTGGTATTCATTTCATCTGCCCAGTGAGAGAGCCCGTTTTTGTAATACCCTGTTGTTACCCATTTTAAGTTGACATCATCCATCCATGCCACACTGTTGGCTGTATGACCACCTAGCATGATTGCTTCTTCAGCACCCTGAGCAACCACGTAACTTTTTGATTTGACAGGATAAGCCAGCATCATTTCATCCACAACAGTACTTGATAGCAATTTATGCGCCGAAACATTCTGAGTGGTTCCAATACCAACCTGATCATCATCTTCCAGTATCGATTGAATTTCATCATCATTCCTGTTATAAAAAATATTTCCTACAACCCCATTGTAATAAGGAGTTGAACCGGACATAACCGAAGCAATATCCGAAGCATTCCCGGCAGAAACAATATTATAGGAAACATTCCGGCAATTTGCACTCTGACTGATTATCTTTTTAAATCCGTTTGAATCAAAATAATTCCACAACATATCCAGATGTTTCTGTTGCAAACCATCCACCATAATTCCCACTATTAATCGTGGACGTTCCGATATTGACGTTTGGGCATGAAGACACAGAAATGAAATAAGAAAAGTAATAGTCAGAAGTATATGACGAAGAGAAAATCTCATTATCTTTAAATTGTAAATTGTAAATAATTAAATAGTAAATCAAAGAATTCCTTTGGTACTGGGTAATTCATATTGATAAATATCACGTTTAACAGCCATTTTAATGGATTTTGCCAATGCCTTAAAAACACCTTCAATTTTATGATGTTCGTTATCACCTTCAGCTTTAATGTTCAGATTCATTTTAGCGGCATCACTGAATGATTTAAAAAAATGCAATATCATTTCGGTAGGAAGATCACCTACATATTCGCGTTTAAAATCCACATCATATACCAACCAGGCACGTCCACCAAAATCAAGAGCAACTGAGCATAAACAATCATCCATGGGTAGATAGAAACCATAACGTTCAATTCCCCGTTTATTGCCCAGAGCCTTGCCGAAAGCTTCGCCCAATGCAATGGCAGTATCTTCAATAGTATGATGTTCGTCCACCTGCAGATCTCCATTCACCTTGATAGTCAGATCAGAACCTGAATGTTTTCCGATTTGTTCCAACATATGATCGAAAAATTTTAATCCTGTGTCAATAGAGCATTTTCCCGAACCGTCAAGATTTAAATGTATCAGGATATCTGTTTCTTTTGTGGTACGTTTAATAGTGGCTGTACGTTCCCCGGCAAAGAGAAATTCAGTTATTCTATCCCAATTGGTAGTATTTAGTGCACAATATTCCAACAATCCTTTTTCTGTCAGGATCTCCGTGTCTTCACTTAAGTAGATCGCTTTGCAACCAAGGTTTCTTGCTAATTCAACATCGGTATACCGGTCACCAATCACATATGAACCTGCTAAATCATACTCTTCCGAAAAATACTCAGTCAGTAATTTTATCCCCGGTTTACGGGTGGGCAGGTTATCTTCAGGGAATGATTTGTCTATGAATATCTTATCGAACTGTATATCTTCATTGGCAAGTGTTTGCAGAAATTTTGCCTGTACAATGTCAAAGTTTTCCTGTGGGTAAACAGCTGTTCCCAGTCCATCCTGATTGGTGACCAATGCCCATTCAAAATCGAGTTTCTGACGAATGAAATACAGATTGCGCAATACCCGTGGTAAGAATTCCATTT
>Ga0302215_10001215_pt1 | contig 18584 bp, 11 predicted proteins | sample II_Fen_N3_1_FD_194580 | JGI IMG/M metagenome (GOLD analysis project Ga0302215, IMG submission 194580) | Peat permafrost microbial communities from Stordalen Mire near Abisko, Sweden - II_Fen_N3_1 | ecosystem: Environmental > Terrestrial > Soil > Wetlands > Permafrost | place: Sweden: Abisko...
CACTCGATCTCGGATCATAATATCTCGCCCCGTAATAGTACAGCCCCGTTTCTTCGTCCAGTTCCTTGGCGTTGAATTTATACGGGGTACTCCAGGTACTTGAAGCCGGGCGTTCATCAATAAATACTTCTTCGTATGCGATATACTCTCACGTTATTCAACATAATAATTTTTATTAAAGAACAAATATTTGTATTTTCCATTACCAACGTCTTCCTCTATCATACCTTTTAAAGATCCAATTCCTTTACTTTTTGGTACTTTTTTGTGAAACAAAATGTTTTGTCCTTTCATTGATTGTTGAACAATAGATTTGTCACTTAAATCTTCATGAAAAAAAACTTTAAAATTATTTTGTTTCATTCCTGTCATTATTACAAAATTTATTGCAACTTTTAATGTATCACCAAGTAAAATAGTATCTTTAAAAAATTCCACATAAAAGTACACCGAGCTAAATTTATTTAACTTACCGTTTTTATCATAAATTAATTTACGATTAACAATAATCTCTTTATCTCTATAATTTTGGGGATCTATATAAGATTGTAGAGGCTTATCCGTATTGATTAAAATATACTCAATTATCGAATCTTTTTGTCCATTTTTATTATAATAATAATAAAATCCTACCTCTTTATCTTGTTCACAATTACCTTTCATTTTTACTCTTCCACTCTCATAATAAGCCATCTCAATTCCGTTTCTTAGTCCATTCTTTATATTCGACTCATATTCTAAAGCACCTGATGGATAATATTTTTTGTATTTTCCTTCAATTATATTTTTTATGGTTAAATACTCAGTTTTAATAGAACCGTTTTGATAATATTTCTTTATATTTTTATTTTTATTACAGCTTATAAAAATAAATGATAGAAGCAATATAAATGTTATATGTTTCATTTTATGTTGATTATTTTTTGTATTCATTAAAATATCCTCCTACTTCCTTTTTATAAAATCCTGAATTACCGTGTTTCTTTCTTTCCTTAATAACACTATCAGTATCACTATTAGGAATAGTATCATAACCTTTTACAGGCTCGCCACTCATATTGTGCATTCGCTTTTCCCATTTTACAATTTTTGTATCATAACTAATAACAACCATAGGGTCAGGCTCTGCAAGATTTGGCGCATTGATTAATTTAACTCCATTGCTAATTTGAATATGCCCCGAAATGAAATCAAAAATTTTTGCGGCACCCATAAAGAGTTCTCCTTTTGAGGAAGGACTTGTAATTGGTAAAAATAACCATTTCGCATCAATTGATGCATCATAATTCCTTGCTTTAGGCCAATCTATCGACTGAGAAGATGCTCCTCCATAAAATTTCGAACCCACATTTTGAAAATTTTCACCAGATCTACCCGCTGAGGAACTGCCTTTTCCATAATATGTTTGAGCAACAGCAGTTCCTGCTTCATTTGAATTTATCTGCTTACTTACATAATATTCCCATTTTCTTTATTTCTACCAATTGCCTGCCAACCTTCATCCTTATGCGTTATTTTATAAAACCATGCAAATGGCTTCAAAGCGAACCTACCGTCTGGATCAATGTATTTTACGGGATTATTATAACAATAAACATAAGATGAAACATTAAGAGTCATACATTTCAGCGGATCCACACTTATCCACACACTTGTCCTCGGATCATAATATCTCGCCCCGTAATAGTACAGCCCCGTTTCTTCGTCCATTTCCTTGGCATTGAATTTATACGGGGTACTCCAGGTACTTGTACTTGGGCGTTCATCAATAAATACTTCTCCAAAAGGGATATACTCCAAATGTTGTACTACGTCACCACTCTGGTTAGTAATAAGACTCGAGCTACCCAAATGATCGCTATGGAAATAATAATTCAGTGGAGTAGATATCCTGCCCTCAATTGAAGTAATAAGTCCCGCATTGCCTTGTGATATCCCTTTGTACGCAACACCCAACGAATCATATCTCGCTTTGATTTTACCGGTCAACTCATTCAACTTTGGAATGAAATTTTGTTTATTTGCAGTAGTATCTGTCAACGGATTTCGTATGGTAAATATATCCGAACTCCCCAATTTGCTTACTATCCGCTGGCTGCCCATGTAAATATGCTTGCTCTAAAAACCTTCGTTATTCAACACAATATAAAGACTTGTATAGGCAGTAAGGTTTGGTTAATCATTGAACGCCGTTTAAAATAAGCCACCAGAATCAAGCCCCCACAATGTCTTACCATTGTGGTGCGGTGATGTTTATAAAGTTTTCAGGCTTTTATTTTGGCAACACCAAATCGGAAGTTTTATAATAAATCGCCCTTACTTTTGTTTTGGTTTTTAAGTTACGTTGCTTCTCGTATCGAGTGGATGGTATCACCGTGTAAAACTCAGTATTTTTGAAGTTTGGATTAACCACACCAAAAGGATTAATCTCCATGTCTTCGTAGTTATAACGTCCTACATTAAAGTACAAGGTATCTAAATTTTCACTTTCAAGGTATGCATCACAAGGGAAAATTGTAACCTTATGCTTTTTTTTATCAAACATCAAAATGATATTAAAATAACTATCAATACCAGAATAACGTTGCCAAATCCTACCTGCATCTTTAACACGTGGGCTGGAAAAATAAAAAGTTGTTCGATTTTCTTTGTCAAATCTGGTTACTGTCATATCATCATAGGTGTACGTTGCAACCTTCTGTTCTTTATCACATGAAATAAAAAAAAGAACAGCAAATAGTACAAAAATTGCATTTCTCATATTTTCTATTTTTTGTTTCTTATAAATTCTTTTCCTAAATCAATCGAACGTTGGCTAAGTTTATCTTCACCAAACTTGGAAATAAGAGTTGCTGCCATTATACCCAATGCTGGATTTGCCAACGTTAAAACTCCTACCCCAAGAGTAAGTGCGCCCGTAATAGGTTTACTATTTCCAGTTAAGTTGTACGCACCATACCCAAACTGAGCTATAGGCTCAATCCCTGACATTTGAGCTACAGCACCAGCCGCAAAATTTCCTGCATCCCTTGGTGAGGCATATTTACCATTTAGAAGAGAACCATTACTTACTTTAGTTTTAATATCCCAATCTCCATTTGAACCTGCTTTTTTTGCATATTCAGCAAGTGATGGTTTTGACCCCAATATCTCGTTCACTTCGCTTGTTAATTTTGTTGAGTTGAAATCAATTGTCATGTTATCCATCTTTTTAACCTCGCCAGTTTTATTGTAAAGAGTTTGGTCGGCAAAACTTAAAGAATGAAGCGACTCACCCATCTTTTCAGCACCCTTTGTTGATAGTGTTGTTTTGTTTAGATCAACCCCTTTTAGACTTTTATCTGAATGCCGATATACCCCTAAATTTTTATCATTATAAACTGCGATAACTTTACCATTTTGATTTGTATGAGTTGAACGACCGTCTGGATCCACATACTTTATCGGATTATCCAAACAATACACATACGAACTCACGCCCGGATATTTCTCCGCCAGTGGATCCACACTTATCCACACACTCGATCTCGGATTATAATACCTCGCCCCATAACATTACAGTCCGGTTTCGTCATCCAGCCCGGATTGACTAGATTTGACTACTGAATACATTTAACCCTTATTCACCGCATTCGGTCCAAATAAAACTTAGTTTTTTATTATTATAACTAAAGTTCCATGATGGATTACTACCAACATCAATATATTTACCTTTATCTACATAAACAAATTTTTTAGTAAATTTAGTTCTTTTAAATAACCCTTTAGGAACACTACCTTTAATAAAAAATATTGTTTTATTAATAACATAATAACCAAAATATTTATAATCTGTTTCGAAATAACCCAAAATATTGAATCTTACAGATATTTTAGACTTGTCCTTATTTTCATTAAAGAAATAAACCTCCATTAACTTAGGACTATTATTTGTTAAATAACACTCTGAAAGTAATACTTTATTTTCAACAATCTCTTTAAAAGAATTACTAGTAATGGTTATTTGATTTACTAATAATAGTTTATTCGATTGGGTATAGCAACCAAATGATATTAGAAAAAAAATAGATATTGTACATATATACTTTTTCATTACTTTCTTTTTACTTTTATTTCAATTGTTCGCATATTTATTATTATTGGATTTATTGGAAAATCTGATCTTTTAGAATTTCCATTAAAATTAATATAACTTTTCTTGCCAGGTAAATAAATTCTAAAGTCAGGAGTTTTATACCCCAGTTTTTTCATTTGTGATGAAATCTCATTAGCATGAGATACATCACCCTTTGTTGCTCCTTTTTCAGTTCCAGATGGATAAGGTGTATTACGAGGATGACTATGATCATCCCCCCTAATTTGTATACTACTCGAAGTCATAAAAGTACTATTCGCTGAATTAGTGCTAATATCAGTAGATGATGTTATAATGTTATTTCCGTTTGAATTTTTCCCGGTTTTAGTTTGCTCCCATTCATAAGGGCTATTGTTGGAGAGCATTTTGAAAACTTTTGTACCATTTTCATCTCCATTAATGTTCATCCCATCATTTTCCTTCTTATTTATATTATAACCTTTTATCCAATTTACACTCCCTTTTGCCATAACAACACCATCAATTCTTTTTCCATTGTCATTAACATAAATGGCATCTGCTTTGGGGTTGGTCTTTTGAGTAATTTTATTTGTCTTTTTATCAACATCCCATTCATCTTCACCATCAGGATCAATAAATTTAAGAGGATTATTTAAACAGTAAACATAACTAGATAACCATGGTTTTTCTTCCGCCAACGGATCCACACTTATCCACACACTCGATCTCGGATCATAATACCTCGCCCCGTAATAGTACAGCCCGGTTTCTTCGTCCAGTTCCTTGGCATTAAATTTATAGGGGGTACTCCAGGTACTTGAAGCCGGGCGTTCATCAATAAATACTTCTCCAAAAGGGATATACTCAATATGTTGCGCCACGTTTCCCGTGATATCGGTAATGATTGAAGTACTGCCCAAATGATCGCTATGGAAGTAATACTGCTGCGGAGATGTGATTTCCCCTGCTGTAGAAGTTATCAGACTTCCATTTCCTTGAGAGATGCCTTTATATACAACACCCAACGAATCATATCTCACTTTGATTTTACCTGTCAAATCATTCATCTTTGGAATAAAATTTTGTTTATTTGCAGTTGTATCTGTCAAAGGATTTCGGATGGTAAATATATCCGAACTCCCCAGTTTGCTTACTATCCGCTGACTGCCCATGTAAATATGCTTGCTGTAAAAACCTCCGTTATTCACCACCAAATAAGGACTGATATAGGCAGTAAAATTGGTTGTTCCGGTTCGTGCACCACTAAGCACACCGTTTACCGACACCCCTTCAACATCACCGCTTTCTTTCACGGTGCGCTCTCCAGCTGCATCGTACCAGTAATTACTTACAAAACCATTATCGCTTATCCCTAACAGACGGTTTTCTTCATCCCACAGTAACTTGCGATTGTTGGTTGGCAGCAATTTGCCATCCGTTGTTTTCGTTCCGGTATTCACATACAACAGGTTTCCATTCGCATCGTATCCATAATTCTGCGTCTTTTTAACTGGCGAATTGACCGCCGCACCTTCTGTCCGGTAACTTTCGTCTGCAATATTACTAATTTGTTGTGAATTATCGGCATAAGTATAGGCCAAATTATAACCTGCATTTAACGTTCCGGCAAATTGAACCCCTGTTTGGGTGATGTTCTGCTTCTTTTTAGTTATATTATGCAGGTTATCGTAGCCCATTTTAAGGTAATATTTGGCTGTTTTATTATTGGGTCCTGTAAATACTCCGTTAGCCGAATCAAGTCGATAAAGGTTATCGTAAAAATAATTATGTAACATGGCTCCACCCAAATTGTTGGATGCTATTCCGGAATTAGTTACACTTTTAACATTACTTACTGCATCATAGGTGTACGTATTATTCATAATGTAATTTGTCCCTGCTTTTACATTCAGGTTATCCATACGCCTGTTCAGCGGGTTATACGTATAGTTGGTTGTTGTACCGTTGCCATACTTCAAACTGGCTCGTTGTTCAAACTTATCGTAGGTTATATTGCTCACATAGTTATTGGCGCTACTATTTATTCCTGTAAGTAACCCTGCGGTATTATACACGTAATTCAGCTTTTCGCCATCTGGATACGTCATGGTTTGTATACGGTTCCAGCAGTCATAGGTCCAGTTGGTTATATATGTTGCCACCGTCTGGTTTGGAATAACAAGCGTTCGACGTACTTGTGTCAGTTCACCTTGTTTACCATACCAGAATTCCTGACCTCCGCTGCCATCCTCCTGATATTTCAGGCGTCCACGTCGGGTTTTAATAATATCGTCAGTAGTACCATATACGTACCGCACATTGTTTTCTGAATGGTCGGGATAAACAATTGAGTCCAACCTGTTGTAGCGGTAGTAGTACTTTATTTTCTTTCCTGAGGCTATCATATTGGCTGTTTGCTTTGAAGTGAGATTTCCTGCTATGTCGTATTCGAAACGGGTAATGCCCGAAGCCGGATGTGTAACTTGTGTGCGGCGGCCCAACTGGTCGTAAACACTAATTGTTTGTTTCCCTTTGGTATCGGTTACGGTTACTAACCGGTCGATAGCATCGTATGCAAATTCAGTTTTAATAGCTGCACTTCCGGGTCGTTGCACAGTACGTACTGTTTTCCCATCTCCATTTGAAAAAGTGATCTGTTGATTGCTCAATGCATCGGTAACAGTTGTTTTCAAATAGTTTATGCTTTTAATGGTGTCTATTTCATAGATCATATCTGTTTTTGTACCATCGGGCAATGTTGTTCTTGTTATACGGTCGAGCACATCATAAACATTTCGTGTGGGTGTCTGGCTATCGAACAACGGATTAAATGTGGTCATTTTTGTTGTATCTTCCACCACCGGGTAATAGCTATCTGTCACGCGCCCATAAGCATCGTAATACGCCCGCCCGCTAACGATCATCTTTTCAGTACCATCGATGTAACCCTTTTTTTTCACCTGTAATGGTCGTCCAATACCATCCACAAAAGTAACAGTCGCTATATTGTTGTTCTGGTTGGCAGGATCGTAATGCCTGGTTACCGCATAAGCTGGAGCAGTTATACTCTTCCCTATTTTCGTAGCCACCGGGTGATACACAAACTTCAGGGTGTATTTGTTCGGATTAATGGGATCGTATTCATTGGGACCTGTAATACTTATAATACGCCCCAGGTTATCCAGTTTAGTAAGCATCGTGTTTTGACATTCATCGGTATTCTTGCACGCTACACCGTACTTATAGTTGTAGTTGCCAAGCGATGAACTGTAGCCGAAATGGTCGGATATGTCCGTAAGAAACAAATGGTAATATTTATCATATTTATAGGTATACGACATTCTTACATTTGCAGTTTTTCCAGGTAATTCTTTTTGGAAGATATTACCCCATTGATCATAGCCCATTGAAGTTACAGCCGTATCACCCGATGCAAGCACGTTCTTCACCATACTCAGTTGGCTGGCAAAATTATCATTCCAAACAGCTTTGGTTTGCCTGTACACCTTTTTGTCGCTGCCACCGGTAACGGTAATGGCTGTTGGCAACGAAAACAAGGTCATTCCGTATTTATCCAGGTAATTTATTTCCGTTAGGTAGTTGTACCCTCCTGTACCCTCCTCGCCCAGCGCACCCTTGTCGCTAAACTTGAACATGGATAATTCACCGTGTGTTCCGACCGAAGTGTGGTAGTCCGAATAACTCTCGGAGGTTACTAACGATTTCTGAGTAGTACCGGAATACTCATAAACAGTATTTTTATTATACTTGGGTGGGCAATAAGCAATATACTGGTGCAGGAACATGTTATCAGGCGTGAATGTAGCATCGGGCTGTGTAACATTCAGTACATATTTGCCCAGGTTAGTCTTATTATTAATATCGCTTGCCCGCGACACTAAATAGGTATGGTACTTGTTGGTCGATTGACTGTAAATTTTCTCAGTCGTTCCATCCATACCACATACTACCGAGCTAAGCAATGCCCCACGTGTATAGAAGTTTGAGTTGTCGTAAGTTTGACGCACTCTGCGATAAACCGTTTGTGTCGGATTCATATTGTCGGTAACAACTTCGGCAAATCCGAGAAACTCTCGTTCGTTGCGGTCGTATTTTCCGGTGTAATAGTTGAATTTTGTTTTCAAGCTGTCACCGTCATAGTCTATCCCGTCGTTTACCGTTACCGAACTCATTACCCATTTGCCGCCTGGGTGGTCGCAGGTTGGTCGTGTACGTGTATAGGCTAAACGTGTAATTCCTCCCAGTGGGTTAGTTATAGCGGCTAACTTATTGGTGGCTCCAATAAGCGATCGTTTCACTTTCAACTCATCCAGCTGATTGGCTGCATCACTTGCTTTTACAATATCGGGATATCCATCACCGTCAATGTCCAACAACTGGTTCAAGGTGTAATCAGTACTCGTTCCCTTACTTCCACTGGCACTTAAGGTGATTTTGATAATCCATAAAATCCGAAAACTTGCCGACAAACCTAAATTAGCACTTGTCGAAGAAGATACCGATTTAAACAAATCTTCCATTTCTTCAATTGTAAATACCTGACTAAACCCATTACCTGTATTGAATTCTACTGCTACTTTGCCCGACTGGCTTTTATATATCTTGTCGGGCAATCCATCCATATTTACATCCACCAGGTTACACATACTATAACTGGTTGTTTTTACAGTATTAACACCTACACTCACTCCAAGACCAACCTTATTCAACCATTCCAGTAACTTTCCGGCACTACCAAAAATCAGGTCCATTAACTTACCTGACGATGCACTTAAAGATCCTGAAAATGCGTCACTGGTGCTTCTGGTTATTGTTATATCTGTAAGCCCCCAATCGACCTTCGATGAGAAACCATATCCCAAATTTATACAAACATATACTTTCCCGTTATCCTTATAAACCATGTCAGGTAGCCCATCACCATTCAAATCAATGTAACTGGTGGTGGAAATGGTGTTGTTTGTACTATGAGAATAACCGATATTTACACTAAAATCCCGGCTTAATTGAGCCGAGATATTATCTGCCCCGCCTCCATCATCACCTAAACTCTTACTGGCTGAATATCCTCCATTAAACCCGTACGAATCGCTATTGTTATCACTGCTTTCATTTGCAAGTGAGTCGACTTCTCCATCACGACCTCCAATCTGATTGGTATATTCTACCTGACTATCTGTGATATAATCGGGAAAACCATCTCCATTTAAGTCCATAAAAGCAGATGTAATCACATTATTCCCATCGCTATGGGTATAGTTGCCTCCTAGATTTAAACCGGTCTTTCCAATACTTACCGAGGCTCCTCCCCAGCCTGTTGTAGCCGAAGATCGGTTTGTTAATGCCGGAGCAGTAGTAATTTCATATTTAGATCCTGTCAGAACCGTTGTCGGTGTTGTTGCTAATGAAGCCGTGATAAACTGCCTCTTAACTTTACTTCGTGCTTCTGTCGATTCTGCTATTACCGGCGATAAACAGGTAGGTATTTGCTCCAGATTTAATCGACCTGTACAAATGGTGTCACCTGAAATTAGTAAATGGTCATTAGTACCTATCCAAGAGGTAGTGTTTTTATAGGGTTTATGATTTAAAGTGAACATACACATTTTGTTTATACCCATTTTTTTAATCATTTCTTCGTTCGATATATCCGAAGGCATGGTTAAACTATCCTCTTTAATTGGGATGGCATATCGTCCACAACTTGTATTGTACTGGAACTGCCCCCATCCTAGCCACATATGACCAAATTGGGTACGATTTGCTAATTGTTTACAAAAAACGATTGGAGTATATATTTTTTCAGAACTAATACTGAATTTACATGTGGCCGTTATACTATCAGGAGATATTTTACCATCAATATATATTACAAAATAATATGGCATTTGATTAGACCACATAATATCAAGCAAATCATCTACCTTGCTATTAATTATGTATCCTTGCTTTTTGGCTAACAATGTGTTAGTAGTATTATCTGAATACACGTATAACCTATATTTAGAATTTATTTTCTTCTTCGTATTTACATTTATTCTGGTAATAATCGTGTCTGCTCTATATTGGTTTAAATTACCGGGTAGATTGTTCATGTTTTCAGGGAAGGGACAATTTTGTGTAAATAAATCGTATTTCACCCCAGCATAAAAAATTGTGTCTTTTCCCGTTATATTATTCTGACAATTTAATATAGGTTTCCAAATTATTTTATCCCATGTTTCATTTTCATTCGCTGATAACTCGAAACGGCAATGAAGTGGACCTTTTGGAACATCAAATGAACCTCCATATAAGTCAACATTGTTTATTTGTTCCTTTCCAAATTTTTTTTCCCATGAAAGCTCTTCCGGAAAATAATTTATATTTGGCTCCCAAATCTTATATTTCACATAGCTTGTATCATTTACCAAATTAGTAGTGCCATTATATCCTACAATTGTATCTGTTTTTATCATCATAGCTAATGAATCCCTTAAAAGTAATGAATCAACTGAACAATAAATTTTCAAAAAGACTGAGTCTTGTGTTATCGGTTTTGAAAATTTTCCTGAAATTTCAAAACCTGTAACTGAATCAATAACATTATCGTATTCCTGACTTACAAATGCCCCATCAGATGATTTATAGACACCATCAGGGTAACCTTCCTGATGATACTGTATCATCGGATTTGAATAGGTTATGGTTTGTTGCCAAATCACTACATCTTCAAGGAAATCACTGAAATAACCTGATCCCGACTGTAAACGGAAGTAGATTCGTTGTCCTGCATCAACATGTATTGTATTCGATGTATTTCGTTCACGAATGAAATTTTCATCCGGCTTAATTGGTTTAATGGAATCAGTCCATATTTCCTTTCCTTTCGTTTGTATAGCCAACTTTACACCATCCAGGTCTGGAATAAAGGTATCACCCAAATACTTAATATAAGTCGATATTTTGACATTTCCAGGATATGGTGCTTCCCATAAACGCACTATATCCTGCATGGGTACCTGCGAGTAATCATCTATCTTCTCTCTTAAAGCCGTCAATGCATTGCGTTTGATTGGTAAATCACAAGCTGATACCGGATCTAAAGAAAGTGTTCTTGACGGTGTTGGCGTTTGTTGGAAATTATCGCTTAATTGCAGAACTTGCGCTTTCCCACGTGGCGTCTTCATATTTAAAATCGGACGGGCTGTCAGACCACTATTGGTCGTAAAAGCAGGGATACCCGTTCCATTTGAATCGTAATAAGATATATAATTAAAATGCACGGTGTCATTCGAAACGATATCTACCAAACCATCGCTATTTACATCCGATAGATAGGTGGAAGTCTGTGAACTTCCATTCATCCAGTCCATTCCTGCATCAAAAGTAACTCCGCACTTATTTTTTTTACCAGCACCTACATTAGCCCTCCAACCGTTTGTGTACGAAGCAGACTCAGAACCTGATAATCCACCGGTATATCCTATAATCGGAATACCCGAGATTCCAAATTTTCCATTGCTTAAGTTTGGTATAAAGCACAGACAATTTGCACCATTATACGATGCTCTATATACTTTATCGGGCAATCCATCGCCATTGATGTCAATCATCATCATCTTGGTGTCAGACGAGGCACTGGAAGAAGAGTAATTATACCCCGCTCCAGCCGAAATCCCCAACCCAAATAAACTAAAACTAGCACTTGCACCTATATAAAATGATGTCCCCGAGCTGGAGCCTTTTGACCCTCCAAGAGCCGGGAATCCACTTTCGGATGCAGGTATTGAACTCCCTGATTCTACAGATGCTGTTTTAAACGTTTCTTCGGTGCTACTATATAAACTTTTGGCTACATTGTCATAATAACTAAATGCATGGTTAGCAACCTCACTCCAGGCACTATCACATTGAATAACCTTATTAAGTAATAATGTATTGAATGGACCTTGAATATATCTGAATTTGTATCCTCGAGCAGAACTCGTAGATTTATCAGGTAAAATTTGTTCAATTTTAATCGAGTCAAGAAGCAAACTGCTGTTGGATGTCAAAAAACCATAACGTCCATTCGAGCTTAACTTTTGCCTGGTTGTCTTGGGATAAAAGTAAATACGTTGATACAAAGTATCACTTTCGCTTGTACCACTACTCTTTTTACGTCCTATCTCTATCGAACTTAAATAAGTACAGTTTGCTGTAACATTATTTCCATGTATTTTGTTTGTTTCTGAGCTATAATGGTAGCGGCAAAAGTTCCGGTACTGATCTTCAACGGATGATAATTTCCATTCGGCTATAACTCCAGTGGTTAATTTATTTTTTTTTGAGTTATATAAGTTATTAGTTTTATCAGTTGTTTGATATTGAAAGTTAGTGACATTACCGGATAATTTTGAGTCGGATGTTGCTCCATAACTGTAAGTTAAACCATCTTTTGTAACAACTTTCCATGAATAACTATTGGCAGCTGATCCAAGTCGTGAAATTCTATTAAAACCACTCTCGGTTACGGGATGGAATTGTACACCTTCATTAACACCGGTAACATCTGTAATACCGGTTAATCTTTGATATAAGACACCCTTATGACCCACCGAAGCTCCCCCTAGAGTTGCGGTACTGCTTGTATCTACCACTGTAGCCAGCATACTACCTCCCATACTATACGTCTCAGTTTCATACAATGCATCATACCTCGGCACTCCCCATCTCGTATCCACCGTAATGCTTGGCACATTCAGGTCCCAGCCTTCACCCAGCCAACCGCTTCCGCCATCGCTGTTATATTGAATTGCAAGGTTTGGACTTATACCGCTACGGGCAGGTGGCAGTTCCAAAGGGTAACTAAGGTTAGCAGAACCTTGATTATTAGCTGTCGGCGGGGCGATCAGCTCTATCTTGGCTGTTGGGTCAGCCGCCTTGATTCCACTCATCATGGTAGGCGTGAATCCTTCTGTTTCGGGTGATTCGGGCGTTTTAATAATCCCGTTGATCATGTCGGTAAAGTGCGTGGTTTTCGATACCACCATACACATGGATTTATCCACCGTATCCCTTTCCAGAGCTACCCAGTGGTTTGTGGTGTTATCGAAATAATAGGTTTTTATATCGTTTTCGGTATACCCATCCGGTATTTTGGTACGGTCATATTTTAATGCAACTGTAGCTCCATCAGTAAAATGTTCACCGTGAGGCAGGAAGCGAACTCCTTTTTTTCCGTCGGTTACATTGCTCATGCCCATATCCAGTGCCGGTAAATCGATGTTCCGCAAGGATAACACAGATAACTGTAGGGTAGTAAGCAATGCTTTGTCGTTGACTTTCAGTTGGGTGTTCTCTGTTTGAAGCACTTCTGCTATTCCTTTTTCGAATGTCTTGCTTGTTTCTTGCTTTCTTTCTTCCAGTGCATATTCATTATCGGGTTGTGCATTACGGTTGAAACGTATCGTTTTTGAATACAATTTTCCCTGCAGTTCAGCGGTTACTTCCACTTGCTGTTTTCCGACAGGAGCAACTATTGTTTCGAATTCACCATCTCGGGTGATTACCTTTTTGCCATCAATCTTTACGACGGCTTTATCCCTCACATTTCCCTGCATAAAACCATGAATATACGCTTTCCCATTATACAGTGATTTTCCTGCATTGACCGTCAACGGTGACTCATTTCCATCACGTTCAACTTCGATAGACAGATCACTTACTTTATAACCATAGCCGGCATTTTCGGGTATCCCGAACCTAATGCGATTTTTACCTTTCTGTATCCATGCAGCACACAATTGAATCCTTTGACGGTGAGTTCCTGTGTCCCTTTTTGCCAGATACCCTCCCATTGACTGACGATCGTTTATACTGCAGACCACATTGCTGTAATCATCCACTCCGGTTAGTTTATAAGTAAGCCAAACACGGTCGGTAACGGTGGGTTGTTTATCAAACCGGATTGTAAAGATATTATCCGCCGGATTATCCGCTTGTTTACCATCAAAACTACCGATAATACCGGTTTGTTGCATGGCCAGGTAAGCCGTTAGTTTAACCGGCAAAAAACTGCCCTGCATTTGGTTGCCCGGAATTAATGTTGTTGCGGTACTCAACTGGCGTACGGAATTTATCCTGTGCTTCAGTTGTCCGGAAACCGTTGGATGAGATGTCACCATTGATTTATTCCAGGATTGCTGAAGTGCCATTGGATGTTTCGTATTTACCGGATTTGAAGTCTTCACATCAAATGCAAAATGGATCATAAGCATACACAGTAAACACAGTATGATTCCGATAGTCGTTTTATTTTTAATGTTTTGAAACATATACTTTTTGTTATTTTTTATGTGAATAAAGCATTCAACTTTTAATTACACTTTATAAGTTGAAATTTAATAACTTATTTTGGAAATAACTTTTTGGGTTAACTCACCATCAACCGTAATTGCTTTTATGATGTATACACCGGTAGTTGGCAACTTAATATCAAGATACTGCATTTCAGTAGTCGCAGGCAATTCTTTTTTACAGATAAGTCTGCCCATCAGATCAAACATCAGTACTGTGGATAACGAAGGTTGTTTCAACTTTAATTGCACTGTAACGGTCGACATATCCGTCAGATTTTTGTAGAAGATGGATAATACAGAATTCTCATTGATAGGCTCGGGTAATGCCTGATCAAGTAATTTTTTAACTGAATTTCCCGCTGAAACTTTATAACCGAATGTAAACACATCCTTTCCGTACCAAAATACATTGTTGAATATAATTTTCGAACGCGCCACATCCTGGGCATTGGTTAGAACATAATCTACTGTTGTAAAATTTCCTGTCCCCGAACGATCAATTATCAGGTAAGTATCTGTTTTATGATTCGCAAATCCGGTTGCCAACGAATCAAAGTAAGAAAGTTCTAACCAGTTTTTGGCGGTATTGGTAGCATTCACCAACCATTTTCGTTCCATAGTGACATATCCACTCAGCGAGGTATTGGTAGGTTTAATGGCCTTGTTGTCATCACCGAACAAAACATATTGTCCATCAGCCATGGTGTTCTCGGGTTGACTACCCATTACCAGCAAGCGGTTACGCGAGGATAAGTTATTTAGGTTGTTTGCCAGGTAGGAGTCACACGAATCACTGTAATAAGGGGCTTCCTGATACGAAGTAGTCGCCATGTTTTGGTTTAAACCAAGAAGATTTTCCCGTCCATAACCGGTGATCCGGTTGTTATAGGTTGAATTTTGCTGATTATCCCAGATTACTTTTCCTTTCCCAGAGAGATACGATTTATCCATACTCACCCCGTATTTGATCGCTAAATAACTTTCGAATATGCTACGCTCTACCGGTTGCAATACATTGCTGAAAACAAGAAGTTCGGGAGTATACCCATTGAATCCCTGGAGATTGTTTAACTCAGAACTAAATGTAGACGTGTTGTTTATGTTCGTATTTACAAATGAACTGCCTAATGAAAGGGTCGCTTTTTTCGGTTCACCCCAAATCGATGAAACGGGCTTGTTGGATTTGTAGTAGCTTGCCACACGAAGCGAACTTTCGCGTGCTTTTTTAGCAGTTATCGTGCTGTTAGCCTGAATGATCAGATTCTTAAGCGTGTCATTTCCATAACTCAATGCAGTTTTCCCGCTTTCAATACTTGGATAAATATTATTTTTACTAAAAAGTACACCCTCACTTATCCTTCCATTTAAAGCAAATATAAACCGGTTGGTATTGTTTATCTCTTTTTTTGATCCCCACACTCCGATGATGGTCGCTTGTGCCAGATTACTGGTTTTAATGATAATTTCTTTGCTAATGTTTCCTGTTGACAAATCTATGGCAGGATTAAAATTAAAGTTCATGACTGATCCTTTTCCAACCGTATATTCAGTTGATGATCCGTCCGAGGAGTAGTTAATCAACGGCACAGCATTGGTTGAGAAATCTTTCCATATATAGCTACCGTTTATGTCACCAGTCACTGATTTGGTCTTAAACCACACTTCCGGGATAATCAGACTGATATTTAATACCGTTCCGTTCGGATTAATAATTGTCCCATCTGTTTTATAAATTGTCCCCTCCGGACTTATGATCGTCCCATCAGGTTTTAGTTGTGTTCCATCCGGTTTAATGATCGTCCCATCCGGCTTTTTCTGACTTCCGTCCGGATAAATAGTCGTCCCATCGGGCAATGTGATGTTTATCGTTTTGTCTATCCGTGCATTAAAACTATAACTTTGACCTTGAATGGCTGAATATCTAAAACCATTGCTCAAAATAATAAAATCACGTGCCACATAGTTTTTTGTTGTTCCCGATTCAATTGAAGTCAGTGTGAAATTGAGCTGCGGGGTTTGTGAAATGCCTATAATCGTGTATAAACTTAGCAATAATGACAAAAGCAGGCATTTGTAATTGTTTTTCATAGTATATATATGAAGTTATTATAGATAAATCATTAAATACAGGTCCTGATAAGCACCATGATCCTGATCCTTTAAGATAGGATGATTTAAAAAGTGGATGATTAAGTATTCCCGGATTGAACAAAAGGAAATGCAAGTTCATTCGCCACTTACATCTTTAGCAAACCAGGGGTGTATTATTTTTTCAACTCTTGTTTTAGTAGATTAATCTCTTTTTGTTGTTCTATTACATATAGGGTCAGTTCTTCCACTTTTTGCAGCAATTTGTTCTGCATTTCACCCATACTCAAACCGTTTTTTTTAATTTCAACTGCTGAAGGTATTTCTGGAAGGTGAAAATAAGTGTTAACATATTTTTCCACTTCGTGTAGAGGCATTAATTTATAGATAGGTTTAAAAACATAATCAGCAGGAAAGTCTACATTCACAATCACTTCTCTTGCATGAACAATACCATTAACATCAAGTATAGTTCCAACTCCCACTTTATTTCCAATACTCATATAAGTTTTACCAGTACTTCCAAATTCAATTTTTTCGTTATATGGATTCTGTTTTATCCATGATCTAAGTGTTGTTTTAGGATCAAGAAAAGAAGCATCTATACTTACACCTCTAATGTAACTCGCAGAATACCAATTATTGCCATCAGTTTCCCTGTATGTAAAATCATTTACATAAAAATTATTACCAACATTATTTTCTGTTCTGGTAAGTGCTACATAATTTCCAGCAACACTCCCTAATCTAGCGTTATTAACAACATGTAATTTGGTTTGCGGTATTACCGTTCCAATTCCCACATTTCCATTGCTATTAAGAATGGTCATTCTTGTTGTACCAAATGTCTGCAACGATAAATCCATTTCTTCATAAGAACTCATTTCACCTGTCATAGCATAAATGGGTTTGTTGAATATGAATTTTGGCAAGTCTGTGTAAATATGCGCCCATCTTGTGCCGTTTACTGGTCCTATAGTTACATACCCATAATCCGTCTTTACTTGTAGTGCACCAGCAGTTTGGTTGCCTCTGATAGTACCATTTAGAATAGTATTCCCTTTAACTGTAGACGAACCTAAGATCAACGAGTTACCACCTACTTTTAAATCATTAATGATTTCTATTGAATTATCCGCACAGTACTGAATATCAAAATTTTTAGTGCCTCCATTTTGTGAGTAAAATCTTACCCGGGCTTTGCCACTCTTATAATCTGTTAAAATGCTTCCACTATTATAACCATATAGATGAAATAAGTTGTCATAACTAACCCCATCAGCACTTTCTTCAAGCAATATCATATCATTTCCAAAAGGATCAATATCAGAAGTGTAAGTAAATCTAACAAGTTTAGCTTCTTTAACATCTATATACCAATCCTGAGAAAAACCGGATGGAACATTTTGATGAAAAGATATTGCTCCTGCTTGACTAAATACATTAATTGAGATAACAGATAGCAATGAAGTTACCAACAAATAATAGATGTTTCGTTTCATATCAATTATTTTATTGAATTTATTTTAGTTACTATTGTTTCTAATCTTTCTTTAAACTTTTTCTCTTTCTGAGCCTTTTGATCAAAAGTAAGAACACTATCTAAAGTAGATTGATAATTATTATTAATATTGCTCATATAAGCATACGATTGAATTTTATCACTCATGGTTCTGGCTTGTAGAAGGCTCACTGCATAATCTTTTGCTTTCTTTTTAATAGTCTCTTTTTGAACAGTTGTAAGAGCTACATCTTTGTCTAAATTTTCAACCATAGTATTTGAAATTTCATCTGCAGTTTCAGGATTTGGATTCACTGCTAATATAAAGTTAGAAAACATGAGAATGGCAATAACCGCCGTAATTAATTTAAACTTTTTCATAAGAGTCTTTTTGATTTTTATAATGTTTGATTTTTGTCACTACGTTACTACAATGGTTCGTTATAAAAAAGATATTATTAAGCGGCAATTTTGCCCCAATTTCTAAGTTCAGCAATGATATTTTCATTTTTCTTTGTGTTCGGGTTTATTCCGAACCTTTCAATAAATGTTTTTA
>Ga0302215_10001217_pt1 | contig 18584 bp, 10 predicted proteins | sample II_Fen_N3_1_FD_194580 | JGI IMG/M metagenome (GOLD analysis project Ga0302215, IMG submission 194580) | Peat permafrost microbial communities from Stordalen Mire near Abisko, Sweden - II_Fen_N3_1 | ecosystem: Environmental > Terrestrial > Soil > Wetlands > Permafrost | place: Sweden: Abisko...
CTTTTCAAACTTCAAACTCTTCAAACTTCAAACTTCAAACTCTCCTCACTCCTCTAAAGTCGATACATCCCCTTCGTCCTGTCCAAGAGCTCTTGCTTTGAGGACACGTCGCATAATCTTTCCACTACGTGTTTTAGGGAGCGAATCGGCAAAAAGTATTTCTTCGGGCCGGGCAATGGGCCCCATCATGGCAGATACATGATTCTTCAATTCATTTTCAAGTTCCCTGGAGGGTGAAGCACCGGTTTTTAGAATAACAAATGCATGAATGGCATTTCCTTTCAGGCTGTGGGGCAATGGGATTACTGCTGCTTCAACAACCAACGGATGACTGACCAGTGCACTTTCAATTTCAGCAGTACCCAGCCTGTATCCGCTCACTTTGATCACATCATCACTTCGTCCGATCACCCAGATATAACCATCTTCATCTATCTTAGCTGAATCACCGGGAAGGTACCATCCTTCTTTTGCGTACTTTGTCCAATAAGTATCAATAAATTTCTGTGGGTCCTTATATATCCCTGCTGCCAGTCCGGGCCAAATGCTTTTAATAACCAGTGCACCTTCTTCACCGGGATTAACGTCCTGATGATTTTCATCTACCACACCGGCTTCAATGCCAAAAAAAGGTTTTGATGCTGAGCCGGGCTTTAGCGGCATGATGGGCAAGGGAGTAATCATAAATCCACCCGTCTCTGTTTGCCACCAGGTATCCATAATCGGACAATGCTCATTCCCCACCACTTTATAATACCAACGCCATGCTTCCGGATTGATAGGTTCGCCTACCGAACCCAATAATCGCAACGAACTTAAATCATGGCGGGCAACCCATGAATCGCCGAAACGCATTAAACCGCGAATGGCAGTAGGAGAAGTATAAAGGATATTGATACCATACTTTTCGATCATACGCCACCACCGGTTAGGATATGGATGATTAGGAGCACCTTCATACATAAAAATGGTGGACCCGTTGATCAACGGGGAATAAACCATGTAACTGTGTCCTGTGATCCATCCCGGATCGGCAGCACACCAAAAGCGGTCTTCGGGTTTAATATCGAAAACCATGCGGTGGGTGGTCGAAGTATACACACTATATCCCCCATGTGTATGGATCATCCCTTTAGGTTTACCGGTAGAGCCGGAAGTATATAACAAGAACAACATATCATTGGCATCGGTTTCTTCCGTTTCACATTTCGGACTGGCAATGGGAAGAGATTCAAGGTCGTGGTACCAGTAATCCCTGTCACTTTCCATGTAAACTTCCTGATGCGTCCGACGAACAGTAATCACCACCTCCACTGTGGGACATAATTCTACGGCATCGTTCACTATACTTTTCAGGTCGTTTATTTTACCACGTCGGTATCCACCATCGGCAGTAATCACCACCCTGCTTTCGGCATCTTTAATCCTGTCGGAAAGAGCTTCGTGGCTGAACCCGCCATATACCACACTGTGAACGGCACCGATTTTGGCACAGGCAAGCATGGCAAACAACTGTTCCGGAATCTGAGGCATATAAATAGTAACGATATTCCCCTTTTTTACACCCATGCTTTTTAGAATATTAGCAAACTTGGAAACTTCCCGGTTCAGGGCATGATAGGAAAACGTACGGACATCACCATTTTCACCTTCCCAGATAATCGCTAATTTATTTCGTGTAGCGGTTTTTAAATGCCGGTCGATGGCATTATGTACGATATTTATTTTTCCACCCTGAAACCATTTATAAAAAGGTTTTTCTGATTCGTCCAATACTTTGTCCCATTTTTTGTACCAATCGAGATGTTCGGCCTGTTCTGCCCAAAACTGATCCCTGTGCTCAATGGAATATGCGTATAAATCCTGATATTCCTTTACATTAGCCTGGTTGATAATATCTTCCGAAGGAAAATACATATTTCTTTTCTCGTCAAAGGTCATACTGCCGGTTTTAAGGGGTGAATAAAAACGATGAATTAAACTCAACCAATTATTTTCAATTACCCGGGAAAGAAAATCTTACCGGATAATAATTCTATCAAATTGACATTGAGTTCTGTAAAGATAGTATTGTAACAATCATCATGCGTTTAAGTTTCTGAAGGTATGAACTTTTATAGAAGAGTGCCTGTTAAATTTGAAGCCTTTTTCAACAGATTAATATTATCTGAGAACAAAGTTCATGACGGAAGTTGAAAAAAAAGGAATAGCGTAAAAAAAGCTATTTAAAGAGGATGTAACAAAATTATTTAATTATTTCAGTTACTTCTGCATCTGCACTACCGGGTGCAATCTCAGCTTCCAGATCAACCCTTGATTTACTTTGGGTAACAATATATACTCCGGCAAAAACAAGAACACCTGAAATGGCTTTTTCAACTCCAAAAGTGTCAATGCCAATAGCTACAGCTACAAATGAAGCAACAACAGGTTGGAGGTAATTGTACATACTCAGGGTGGTGGGACGAAGATATTTTTGACCTATAGGAATAAGCATGTAACTCAAGAATGTAGCCAACAGTACGATATATCCGATTCGCCAGTACGTTCCGGAAGTGAGCAATGAAAAATCTGTCTGCATAACCGGTTTATAACAAAAAGGGAAACAAATGATGGTACCAAATAAAAACATCCATTTCATTAAGGTGACGGGTGAGTACCTTGAAATCAGATTTTTAAATACTGTGAGGTAAATGGCAAAAGAAGCCACTGCACCGAATACGATCATATTTCCCCAAAAATTACTTTTTCCAACATGAAGTGTATGACTGCTGAAAACCAGGATTAATGCCCCCGAAGCTCCTACGAGCACACCCACGGCTTTCAGCCAGGTAATCGGTTCTTTGATAATGATGGCTGCCAGAATCATGGTAAGAATTGGCAACAACGTAACAACAATGGATGCATCGATGGGAGAAGTCATGGATAATCCTATGAAATAAGGCAATTGATTCAATGTCAGGGCAAATAACGAAGCAAAAAACAACAATAAGATATCTTTCGCAGGGACATGTTCTTTCTTTGTAAACAGGGAAACAAGCCAAAAAAGTATTAAACCGCCACCAAGCCGAAAAAATGTAAGTGCATACGGACTGAGTATTTCGGGCATTAATGTTCTGGACACAGGAGTGTTCAATCCAAAAATCAGATTGGCCGAAAACATGGCCATGTGCCCGTTAAGTTTATTCTTTTCCATATTGGGCACAAAGGTACGAAAAGTTTCAATGCGTTTTAAAATTCAAAAACAGCATGCAGATTACAAACTCTTCAAACCCTTCAAACTGATAAACTGATAAACGTTGACATATCTTCGAAGGTGTCAGGTTATTCTTCTATCCACAACGCGGAACACGAAACATTGAACGCGGAACTCTTCAAACCCTCCAAACTCTTCAAACCCTTCAAACCCTTCAAACCCTTCAAACTTTTCAAACTTTTCAAACCCTTCAAACTTTTCAAACTGATAAACAGTTATTCTCCTTTCTTCAACGCGGAACACGAAACATTGAACGCGGAACTCTTCAAACCCTTCAAACCCTTCAAACCCTTCAAACCCTTCAAACCCTTCAAACTTTTCAAACTGATAAACGGTTATTCTCCTATCTTCAACGCGGAACGCAGAACATTGAACGTGAAACTCTTCAAACCCTTCAAACTTTCCAAGCCCTTCAAACGTTTAAATCTGTCAAGACTCTTTAAACATTTTTCTCCTGTAATTTGCTAGTTTCGAGAATAGTGTTTAGTTTTGTAGTCAACATAAAATACTTACCCCTATGAAACATAATCCGAAAGAACAGCGTACACTTTTCCCTGAAGAGTGCCTGCTGAGAGAAATAGCCAGGCAACCCCGATTGTCGATAGGAATACCCAAAGAAAATTCAACTGTTGAAACCCGGCTTGCGTTGACTCCTGAAGGAGTGGCAATTGTTACAGAGGAAGGTCATAGCGTTTATGTTCAACGAGGTGCCGGAGTACCCATGCAGTATTCCGACCTGCAGTACAGCGAAGCGGGAGCTTTTATGGTGGATGAGGCGGCAGAGGTATTCAGTACCGATCTGGTTCTGAAAATTGCACCTCCAACCATCGAGGAATTAAATATGATGCACGACAAATCTTCCATTATGTCGATGTTGCAACTGACTAATTTATCTGCAGAATGCATAAAGTTAATGATGGCTAAAAAGATGAACGCCATTGCATTTGAACTGATAAAAGATGAACAAAAAACATTCCCTGTTGTTAGTTCTATTTCAGAAATTGAAGGAAATACTGCTATTGCAGTAGCAGCCGAACTCATGAGTAATGAACGTGGAGGCAAAGGGTTGTTATTAGGTGGAGTGGCAGGAATTACACCGACAGAAGTTCTTATTTTAGGAGCGGGAATTACAGGTTCGGTAGCTGCCCGCACCGCACTGGCATTGGGTGCATCCGTAAAGGTTTTTGACCACGATGTGAATAAGCTCCGCAAAATACAACATTACCTGGGTCAACAGGTTTTTACTTCAGTGATACATCCTACAGTCCTGTTTAAAGCCCTTTCAACGGCAGATGCTGTTATAGGAAACCTTCGGTATATTAACGGGTCCGAACGGTTTATGGTATCGGAGGATTTGGTAAAGACTATGAAAGCAGGTGCCATCATCATAGATATGAGCGTGGACCAGGGAGGGTGCTTTGAAACTTCCGAATGCCGTACATTACAAAACCCTGTTTATGAAAAGCATGGTGTGATTCACTATTGTGTACCTAATATATCGGCCAGGGTAGCCCGTACGTCTTCCATTGCCCTGAGCAATATTTTTGCACCTATCCTATTAAAGATTGGAAATTCCGGTTGCATAGATTCAGCCATCAAAGAAAGTGCAGGATTCAGGCATGGTGCTTATATTTACGGAGGTGTTCTGGTAAACAGACTTATCGGTGATTATTATGGTATTCCTTCGAATGATATAGGGTTATTGTTGGTAAGATATTAAAATAGTGGTTAATAGTTAATTTGACCGATTGGCATGCCTGAATTGCAAACTAAATTGATTTTTTATATCTTTGCAATCCTATTCAATAGTTATCTTTTCTATGTTGTTTGAAAAAGTATTCGTGAACTGTTGACTTATAATTGATAACTGAAAAATGTATGCTCCCCACATTGCTTGAAACATTAACCGAAGATGATCTGATTCAGAAAGAATTTGAGGCATTGCTCGATGATTACAGTAAAACAAATCACCGGCAAAAAATTGATATTATCACCAAAGCATTCAATTTTGCACGGAGCGCACACAAAGGGATTAAACGTCGGTCCGGTGAACCCTACATTATGCACCCACTGGCAGTGGCCCGGATTGTGGTTAGTGAGATAGGTCTTGGCTCAACCTCCATTTGTTCAGCACTGCTTCATGATGTGGTGGAAGATACTGATTACACTGTTGAAGATATTGAAAATCTCTTTGGAGCTAAAATTGCTCAGATAGTTGATGGATTAACAAAAATTTCAGGAGGCGTATTCGGTGAAAAAGCTTCTGAACAAGCAGAGAATTTCAGGAAACTACTGATTACCATGTCGGAAGACATCCGGGTAATCCTTATAAAAATATCGGACCGGCTTCACAACATGCGTACCCTGGGTTCAATGCCTCTGGCCAAACAATATAAGATTGCAGGCGAAACTCAATATATCTACGCTCCTCTTGCCCACCGGCTGGGACTATTCCAGATAAAAACAGAACTCGAAGACCTGAGCTTTAAATTCGAACATCCCGATACGTATAAAGAAATAGAAACAAAACTGGAGGTGGATAGAGAAGCCCGAAACCGCTTCTATAAAGAATTCTCCGATCCCATAGACAAAAAACTGACAGAGCTGGGTTACGAGTTTAAACTGCGTGCCCGGATCAAATCGGTGTATTCTATCTGGCATAAAATGTCAACACGCAATATCCCGTTCGAAGAAGTATACGATATTCTGGCCGAACGCATAATATTCAAACCCCGTGACGGGATGAATGAAAAAGAACAGTGCTGGATGCTTTATTCGGCAATAACAGCCCTGTATAAACCACATCCTGAGCGAATTCGTGACTGGGTAAGTACCCCGAAGGCAAATGGGTACGAAGCGTTGCATGTAACCGTTATGGGGCCCAGGGGACGATGGGTTGAAGTTCAGATCCGAAGCGAACGAATGAATGATATTGCCGAACAGGGCCTGGCAGCCCACTGGAAATACAAATCAGGCGAAGCGGATGAATCGGAACTGGATAAATGGTTAAAAACAATAAAAGATCTACTGGAACATCCTGAACCGAATGCGATCGATTTTATGGATACTTTCAAACTGAACCTCTTTGCTTCAGAGATATTTGTCTTCACTCCTAAAGGTGAAATAAAAACAATTGCCCAGGGTGCCACTGCACTCGATTTCGCCTATTCAGTACACTCCGACCTGGGAAATCATTGTATCGGGGCTAAGGTGAATCATAAACTGGTACCTTTGAGCTATAAACTTAACAGTGGTGATCAGATTGAAATCCTTACTTCAAAAAAACAGGTACCCCAACCCGAATGGCTTGATTATGTCACTACCGCGAAAGCCAAAACCAAATTAAGAAATTTATTTAAGAAAGAAGAAAAGGCATTTGTTACTGAAGGCCAAAAGTTGATTGAACAGGCTTTAGTAGGTGTTAGTTTATTGCCCGACAATGAAAATATCGTTCGGATACTCAACCACTACAACCTGACCCAACGGAATGAACTTTTTTTTCAGGCTGGAAAAGGATTACTGAATCTGGAGGAAATAGGTAAAATAGTATTTAAACCTAAAACACAGAATGTTTTTGTAAAATACCTCAAGATGCCTTTCGGAGGATCTTCAGATAGCAACAAACAGCCATTACCCATTGTCCCTGATGTCAAGATTGATCGGAAAAAATCGATTAAACTGACAGAAGAGAATGCCGGAAAAACTTACACTCTGGCCGAATGCTGCCGTCCAATACCGGGAGATGATGTGTTGGGTTATGTAGATGAATCGGAAATGGTCGTTGTCCATAAACGCCAGTGCCCGGTAGCTGCCAAGTTGAAAAGCAGCTATGGTGAAAGAATTGTATCAGTAGACTGGGCAACCCATAAAGTTCAGTCATTTGTCGAAGTACTTGAGATAAAAGGGATAGATCGAAAAGGTGTGTTGATTCAAATACTGAAAGTTATTTCAGAAGGATATGGAGTTAACATCAATAAGATGAGCATTGAAACAAATGACGGCATTTTCATCGGAAGATTTTATATTTATGTTCATGACACGGAAGATATCAACAACCTGTGTAAAAACATTATCAAAATTAAAGAAATCAATTCGGTGCAACGGATACAGGAATAAGCAGTAAATAGTAAGTGATAAAATTTTACAAAAAATATTTTGGTTCATACTTTGATTCATTTTATAAGCTTTAACTAATATTTCTTTGTCTTTTTAATTTTGATAAAAGGACTATTATTTAAGTCTGCCATATTTACCCCTCTTAAAAGCGTTAACTCATTCCCGGGATATTGTTATTCTTTGCACCCGGAGGGTTTACATCCTATAAATTTAAATAAAATTTATATCGTTTATCCCAACGTCTACTTTACTAAAACAAAGTAAATATCATAATCCACAATAGTAATTTAATCTGGTTCAGCAGAACTACCAATCGGGATAAGTGATTGAAACTGAATGAAATTGCATTGAGCGTATTTTAACAACTTTTCTCAACATATAATACATGGCTGAGTTTTTTTACCTTCCCTTATTTTATCATTAAAAAGTATGAAATGAATTTAATTTACTCTTTTTGATACGAATTTCCCGATTAAAATCCCTGAACAAATTCTGAGAATGATTGTTAGTTAAGTACTTAATTTATGGATACCAATCTTTTGTTTCCAAAAATAAAAAGTAATGAAAATATTGTACAAAATTATTGTCATATTATTGATTTTCATTCAATTGGAATCTGCCAGTTGCAAAGAAATAAAGGATGCAACTGCCGGAAATCTGACTGCATTTGCCACCGGTTTAATTACTCCGGTATGCATAGCAAATGCCGGTGACAATAGACTTTTTGTAGTCAATCAGCATGGCCTGATCATGTTGGTCGACTTATCAGGGATTGTAAAACCGGTACCGTTTCTGGATATAAGTGCCCGTGTTACCTTTGGAGGTGAAAGAGGGTTACTTGGCATTGCATTTCATCCCGACTACAAATCAAATGGTTATTTTTATGTAAATTACGTAGGGGTAAACGACAGCACCCATATTTCGAGGTTCAGAGTAAGTTCTACCAATCCCGATATGGCAGATCCATCCAGTGAATATAAATTACTTACAATCTATCAGCCTTTTGTCAATCACAAAGGAGGTGATTTATGTTTCGGCCCTGATGGATTTTTATATATTGGACTTGGTGATGGTGGATCGGGAGGCGACCCGGGTAACCGTGCCCAGAATATGATGGAATACCTGGGTAAAATACTTCGGATTGATGTAAATCAGGGAACTCCTTATTCTATACCACCATCAAACCCTTACTATAACAGTACTGTTGCCCGGAAAGAAATATGGGCATCGGGTCTTCGCAATCCATGGAGGTTCAGTTTCGACCGGCTAACAGGTGACCTTTGGATAGCAGATGTTGGTCAAAACCTGTACGAAGAAGTTAATTTTCAGCCAGCAACAAGTAGCGGAGGTGAAAACTATGGATGGAAATGTTACGAAGGAAATGCAGTTTATGATACTACCGGGTGTCGTTCATCGTCATCCCTTACATTTCCAGTTTTTACCTACCCACATGGACCTGAGTGTGCCATTACCGGCGGGTTTGTAAACAGAAATCCTGCATCTTCACCATTTTATGGCTATTATTTTTTTTCTGATTATTGTTCTGACAATATATGGACACTCCACAATGTATCCGGTAACTGGGTTAAGGAGGATTTCGGTTCTTTCCCCGGGAATAATTTCAGTACCTTCGGTGAGGACAATTCCGGCAAACTATATATTGCAGGCCTTACCAGCGGAACAATTTATCGTATAAATGACCAGGCAACCGGATTGACAGATAATAAGTTTTCCGATCATTTGAAGGTTATTTGCATCTTCGGATCAAATCAGGTCAGAATTGAGTCGGGCCGTACTGATGGAACAGAAATGAAATTTACCATCTATGATGCTACCGGTGTGGCTTGTTATTCTTCAGAATCAAAGTCTTCAAATTATACATTTGATATCAGCTTTTTACATAAAGGATTCTATCTTCTGAGTGTAGTCGTTAATGGACAAATCAGTTGTCACAAACTGATCAAAGGCTAATGGTGGCAAACCATAACTACTCCCTTTAATTCGTTTATTTCTCCTAATGACCAATAAACTTTTATGTTTCAGTTTATTCCCGTAGGAAAATTATATCCCTGGTAAACCCTAAAACAAGCGCTAATCCTTTCCTCGTAGGGGTATACAAATGATGCTGATTTATCACTATCGGGGTATTGTTTCTTGTTGAAACTATATTCTATTGAATTATAGCCCCTAACCGGTAAGATTCTGACCATACGGATGGTTTTGCTTTGATTTCAGATATTAATATCATATCCTCGGGTAGTGCTTATATTATTCCTTTTCTCCGGCTTTAAATGGGTTCATATCCAGTCCGATTTTTGACCATTATAAGTCCTACTTTAAATTGAAATGGACTCGTATGGACTACGTAACTACAAATAAATGACAATTCAAGGGTTCGTATAAAAGGGAATTAATAAAGATTTAAAAGGATATAAAAAGATCAGAACCAAAATTAATGCAGAAAGAGTTAATATGAAAGCTTTAACATCGGATACATTTCGATGAATTAAATTCATTTATAGGCCATTCTTCCCGCTTTTAATAAAAATAAAGTAAGAAATAAGATGCATTTTCTGTTTTTACCCGTTGAAAAAACAGAAAGATGCGTATTCAGAAAAAACTTAAATAACCACAATTTTTATGCAGAATAGGCAATTATCCCACAAAATAGTTCAAAATCAACTGAAATAACCTTTTTTTGCCTTTCAAATGTTTTCACTTTCGTAATAATTATGTAAATTTGCACGCAATAATTTTCATAGCGTAGTCCTGTATATGACACGACAACTGAAAATAGTAACGATAAAAACAAAAAACTATGTCATTTATTGCTGAAAGAGTTCAAATAGAAGGTTTGACGTTTGATGACGTCCTTCTGGTTCCTGCCTATTCTGATGTTTTACCACGTAACGTCAATCTTACCACCCGTTTTTCACGTCGCATAGAATTAAAAATACCAATTGTTTCTGCAGCCATGGATACGGTTACCGATTCGAAGATGGCCATAGCCATTGCACGCGAAGGTGGCATTGGAGTGATTCATAAGAACATGACCATTGCTGAGCAGGCAAAACAGGTAGAAATAGTGAAACGGGCTGAAAACGGAATGATTTCAAATCCTGTAACTATCAAAAAAGGTGCTTCGGTAGGTGATGCACTGGCGTTGATGGCTGAATATAAAATCGGGGGAATACCGGTTGTTGATGCTGATGGATACCTGGTAGGTATTGTGACCAACCGTGATTTACGTTTTCAACGGGATATGAAAAAGGAGATTGATGAGGTGATGACCAAAGACAATTTAATCACTACTTCACGTACCACCGACCTGGAGGCTGCCGCCGATATTTTACAACAATATAAAATTGAGAAACTGCCTGTGGTTGATAAAGACAACAAACTGGTGGGACTACTTACCTATAAAGATATTACAAAAGCCAAAGATAAACCAATGGCTTGCAAGGATGCCCAGGGACGGTTACGCGTAGCAGCAGGTGTAGGTGTGACAGGTGATGTATTCGACAGGATGGATGCTCTGGTAAATGCCGGGGTTGATGCCATTGTGATTGATACTGCCCACGGACATTCAGAAGGAGTGATTAACACACTCAAAGAAGCAAAAAAAAGATATAAAACCATAGACATCATCGTTGGAAATATTGCCACCGGAGAAGCAGCGCTAGCGTTGGTCAAAGCCGGAGCTGATGCAGTGAAAGTAGGTATAGGTCCGGGTTCAATTTGTACTACACGTATTATTGCCGGAGTGGGTGTACCGCAACTTTCAGCCATTTATGAAGTGGCAAAAGCATTGAAGGGAACTGATATCCCTGTTATTGCCGATGGTGGAATCCGCTACTCAGGTGATATCGTTAAGGCCTTAGCCGCCGGAGCAAACACCATCATGGCCGGTTCGCTCTTCGCAGGAGTGGAAGAATCACCGGGTGAAACCATTATTTTCAATGGTCGTAAATTCAAATCCTATCGTGGTATGGGATCGCTTGAAGCCATGGAAAAAGGGTCTAAAGACCGCTATTTCCAGGACATGGAAGACGATGTAAAAAAAATGGTACCGGAAGGAATATCAGCCCGTGTGGCATTTAAAGGATCCTTATACGAAGTGGTATATCAACTAATTGGAGGTCTGCGTGCAGGAATGGGATATTGCGGAGCACATACGATCAGTGAATTACACAAGGCTAAATTCACCAGGATTACCAATGCCGGAGTTACTGAAAGTCATCCACATGATGTAACCATTACCAGTGAGGCACCAAATTACAGCAGAGAGAATAATTAATACAACATTTTATTCTATTGACAGTAATTTATTGTTTTGACTGTTTATTCAGATTTATTATAATAACTTTGCGTCGTATTTTTTACAATACTAACACAACAATCATCAAAATAATCCGTTCTAACGCACGGACACCTATATCAAGTGCTCATATTTAACTGTCATTTTTCATGATAAATCTATCAATCATATAAAATATTTATGAAATCACCTGTAATTAAATTATTAGCTTTTCTGGCATTGTCATCGAGTTCATTTGCTCAATCCACCAATCCGGTGTTGATGACAATTAATAATAAACCGGTATTAAAATCGGAATTTGAATATATTTATAATAAAAACAATTCGAACAATTCTCTAGACAAAAAGACTCTCGATGAGTATGTTGATTTATTTGTTAATTTCAAATTAAAAGTAGAAGAAGCCAAATCGCAGGGTATCGATACAACCAAATCATTTATTACTGAACTGGCAGGTTATCGTTCGCAGTTAACAAAGCCCTATCTGACAGATTCAAGGGTAGATGATGCATTGCTTCATGAAGCATACGATCGTTCAAAAGAAGATGTGGATGTCAGCCACATCCTCATACGGATTCCACAAAATGCTTCGCCTGTTGATACGTTAAAAGCGTTCAACGAAATTAATGCTATCTGGAAACGTGTACAGAAAGAAGATTTTTCTAAAGTTGCCAAAGAGGTTTCTCAAGATCAGTCAGCTGATAAGAACAGTGGACATATTGGATGGGTATCTGCATTCCGTACAGTTTATCCTTTTGAAACAATGGCATTTAATACCCCTGTGGGAACAATTTCCAGGCCTGTACGTACTGCTTTTGGATATCACATTTTAAAAATCCATGGTCGTCGCAATTCGTTGGGTGAAATACTAGTATCACATATTATGATTTTTACTTCTAAAGGTGAAGAAGCTCAGAATAAGAAAGCAAAAGTGACAATTGATTCCATCTACCAACGTGTGTTGGCAGGAGATGATTTCGGTACACTGGCTAAAACTTATTCACAGGATAAAGGTTCTTCAGTTAAAAACGGCGAATTACCCTGGTTTGGTACCGGTAGAATGGTTCCGGAATTTGAAACGGCAGCCTTTGCACTTAAAAATGTGGGAGATATATCCCAACCAATCCAATCAGAATATGGCTGGCACATTATTAAGCTAATGGACAAGAAAGGACTGGCTGCTTTTGATGAATTGAAAGCCGACCTGGAAAGAAAAGTAAAACATGACGAACGTGCTAACAGCGGGCAACATGCCTTCCTGACAAAATCACGTATAGCAAACAATTACCAGGAAAACTCTGCCAGTATTCAGGAATTCTACAAATTACTGGATAAACACAAATTGACAGATTCCACTTTTATTGCATCTGCAGCAAAATTAACTGATCCACTTTTCAGCTTTGCAGGCAAAAGCTATACACAGGCAGATTTTGCCAGATACCTGAAGAAAAACAATACTTCTGAGAAAAGTATTCCTTCCGAAATTATAGACGAAAAACTTGCAGCCTTTGCAGACAGCGAATTGCTTTCATACGAAGATTCGCAACTGGAAAACAAATATGATGATTTTCGTTACTTAATGCAGGAATATCATGATGGTATTCTGCTATTCGAAGTGAGCAACCGGGAAGTCTGGGAAAAAGCATCAAAAGACACTCAGGGTCTGGACAAGTATTTTAATGCCCACAAAACGGATTATACATGGGAAAAACCACATTACAAAGGACATGTGATACTTTGCCGTGACAAAGAAACATTAGCGGCAGCTAAATCGATTGTTAAGAAATCAGAAACTGATTCAATAGATAAATACCTTCGTACCCGCTTAAACGACAGCATTCAATATGTAAAAATCGAAAAAGGACTATATGTTCAGGGTGAAAACAAAGTGGTGGATGATCAGATATTCAAAACCAAAGAAAAATACGTTCCTACAAAAGATTATCCTTTCTTCTTTGTCACCGGAAAATTGCTTAAAAACAAACCGGAAGATTATACAGATGTTCGTGGTTTGGTTACTGCTGATTACCAGGAATTCTTAGAACGTGAATGGATTAAGGCACTTCGGGCTAAATATCCTGTGAATGTTGACCAAAATGTTTTGAAAACGGTTAAGAAAAACTAATAATAAAATCACGCAAAAATAAAAGCTTTACCTTTGGCTTTTATTTTTGCGTTTTAGTTTCGTACCTGTTGAGAATATTCAATCCCTGCACATGAATAAGTTTATTTTTTTGACAATTATCTCATTGACTTTAATTGTCGTAAGTTCATGTGTTCACAAAACTCCGGAAGTTGCGCGCAAACCTCTGTTGGAAGTTGAAGGAAAATTTCTGTATGCTGATGAAGTCCAACAGATTATTCCTCCGAATGTTACAGATACTGACAGCATTGGAATAGCTCAAAGTTATATTCGGAAATGGGTGACCGATGTATTGATGTACGAAAATGCAAAAAGAAACATTACTAACAAAAATGAAATAGAAGAGTTGGTTGAAAGTTATCGTAAATCACTTACGATACATCAGTATCAACAAAAAATGATTGAGCAGCGGCTACCAAAGGAACCTTCGGAAGAAGATGTGAAGGCTTTTTACACCCAGTACAGCGATCAGCTGGTTTTAAAAGAAAATATAATCAAAGGATTACTACTTATTATACCTCAAAAGGCGCCCAAACTGAGTACTGTTAGAAGTTGGGTGCAATCCGGCAATGCAAAATCACTTGAAAGTATTGAAAAATACAGTTTACAAAATGCAATCAGTTATGATTACTTTGGTGATAAATGGTTGCCATTATCAGAAATATTAAAAAGGATACCACTTAAGATTGAAGATCCTTCGAAGTTTTTATCTTCCAATCGTTTTGTTGAAGCATCAGATAGTACTGAACACTTTTTTTTACGTATTGAATCATTTAGGTTATCCGGACAGGTAGAGCCATTCGAAATGGCTAAAGACAGGATTGGTAACATTTTATTAAATAAAAAGAAAGCCGATTTTATTTCTAAATTTGAAACTGAAATATACAATGATGCAGTAGCCAACGAAACGGTTACATTTTTCAAAAAAAAATAAATAATTATCACCCTATTAATGTGACTTGTTATGTTAGAAGTGATAAGTAAACAGATTGAACTCGAATTTAACTATAAATGTACGTTACGTTGAAAGCCAATATATATTATATGAAAAAAATAATCCTTTCCCTTTTATTTCTCTTAAGTATTGCACCTGTAAAAATGCTTGCACAAAAGAATATTATTGACGAAGTAATCTGGGTAGTAGGCGATGAATCTATTTTGCGATCCGAAGTGGAAGAACAAAAGAACCGTGCACAATATGATGGCAATCCTATTCAGGGAGACCCTTATTGTGTGATACCTGAACAACTGGCCATTCAGAAGTTATTCTTGCATCAGGCAGCACTGGATAGTGTTGTAGTGAGTGAATCAACCGTTATGAATCAGGTTGAAAAACAATTAAACTTTTATGTTTCCCAGATAGGATCCAAAGAGAAAGTAGAAGAATATTTCCATAAAACCACACTTGTGTTACGGGAAGAATTGCGGGATATGGTTCGCGATCAACAGGTCATTCAACAAATGCAACAAAAACTGGTTGGGGATATTAAATCGACTCCTGCTGATGTACGTCGTTTTTATAACGAACTTCCCGCAGACAGCATTCCGACCATTACGTCACAGGTAGAGCTGCAAATAATCAGTTTTGAACCACCCGTTCCAATTACTGAAATAAACAGAATAAAAGATCGCCTGCGTGATTTTACCGAACGGATTAATAGTGGAAGCGGTGACTTTTCAGTGTTATCAAGACTCTATTCGGAAGATACAGAAAGTGCAAAGCGTGGTGGGGAACTTGGATTTATGGGAAGGGGCCAACTTGTACCTGAATTTGCACAGGTTGCTTTCAATTTAACGGATACCAAAAAAGTATCCCGTATCGTTCAAACCGAATTTGGATTCCATATTATTCAATTGATTGAGAAAAGGGGTGACAGGATAAATTGCCGCCATATTTTATTAAAACCAAAGGTTTCAATTGAAGAAAAAGAAAAAGCTATTCATGCACTTGATTCAATTTCAAATTTAATTCGTGAAGACAAACTGACATTTGAACATGCAGTTATGAATTTCTCTCAGGACAAAAACACCGCTATGAATGCAGGATTGATGTTGAATGAAAAAACCGGAACCTCAAAATTTGAATACCAGGATTTACCCCCTGAAGTAGCTAAGGCAGTTTATGAAATGCATGTTGGGGAAGTGTCAAAACCATTCAGTATGATTAGCAAAACGTCGAATAAAGATGTTGTCGCCATTGTGAAAGTAAAATCGAAAGTGGAAAATCACAAAGCCAATCTTTCAGACGATTATCAAATGCTTAAAACATTTTATGAAGGGAAAAAGAAACAGGAATTTTTGACTAAATGGATTATCAAAAAACAAAAGGAAACATATATCAGCATAGATCCAGCCTGGCAAAATTGCACTTTCCAATATCCCGGTTGGATAAAAAAATAAGCTGAACCACTTTCAATCTTTCCGTTAGAAAGAGATGCAGGTAAATACTTTCATGAAAAGAATAAAAAATATTTTCTTATATTTTTCCCCGCAAAAATCAGGGGGCTTCAGGCACATCGTACTTTTCGGTGTGCTATGTTTGTTTATAGTAGTGTTGCAGGGTCAAATACGCCCGAAACAATTGCGTAAGGAAGTATTGCAAAGCCAGTCCCCTCAAAAAGCCAGTATAAAACCTTCACGAACTGCCCGATTAGCTGCCCGGAAAGCAAAAGTAGCCGCCGAGCACAAACCGTTAGCACCAACAGTGAATCCATTGAGCCACCGTGGAGTCACCCTGGTTTATTTAGAGCATTCAGAGACTCTTACATTTGATAAAATTATGAGTCCGGATATGCAGGTGCTAAAAGGAAATGTGCGGTTCAGGCACGACAACGTTATGTTATACTGCGATAGTGCTTATTTTTATGAGAAAGCCAATTCATTAAATGCATTTGGAAATGTTCGGATTATTCAGGGGGATACACTGTTTGTTTACGGTGATAAACTGTATTATGATGGGAATACCAAACTGGCCCGAATGCGATATAATGTACGGATGGTGAACCGAAAAACAACCCTGACTACCGATAGTTTAAATTATGACCGGATGGCTAATCTATCTTATTATTATACCGGCGGAAAAATTACAGATCAGCTAAATGTCCTGACTTCCATCTGGGGACAATACTCACCTTCAACCAATGATGCCTTATTCAAAAATAAGGTTCATCTCAAAAATAAAAACTTCATCCTTGATTCCGACACATTAAAATACAATACCAAAACGAATATTGCAAATATAGTTGGACCGACTCATATTTTATACAACGATGAAACAGATATTTACAGCACCCGGGGCTGGTATAATACTTCCACCGATCGCTCCATGCTGTTGGACCGGTCGAAAGTGAAGCATAAAGATGGGAAGACATTGATAGGAGATACCATATTTTATGATAAAAAATTAAAATACGGTGAAGGTTTCTCACACGTTATAATGAATGACTCCGTACAAAAATCAACATTGTACGGTGAGTATTGTTACTACAATGATAATACAAAAAGCGGATTAGCATCCGATTCAGCCATGTTGGTAGACTGGTCGGGCAAGGATTCATTGTTTGTTCATGCCGATACTCTTTTAACCTCTAAAGATTCAATTTACAATGTAGCTCGTGGATTTTATCATGTGAGGATTTTCAGAAATGACGTTCAGGGAATTTGTGACTCTTTGACATATTCAGCACGCGATTCCATTATGAACATGAATGGACAACCTATCCTTTGGTCGGATAACAATCAACTCTCAGGAGAATTTATTCAGGCTTTTACTAAAAACAAAAAAATAGACCACATATTTATTCAACGTCAGGCAGTTGCCATACAGCAGGAGGATTCTCTTTATTTCAACCAGCTATCCGGAAAAGAAATAATTGCATACATTGACAGCGGTCAATTGAAGGTTGTCAAGGTAAACGGTAATGCCGAAACGATTTATTATCCCCGGGACGATAAAGATTCAACGCTAATCGGCCTGAACAAGACTCAAAGCAGTTTTGTGGTGATGTACTTTAAGAATAAAAAGATACAACGTGTTGTAATGACAACTGCTTCAAATGGTACAATGTATCCACTGACACAACTTTCAGGGAATGATTTGTACCTTAAAAACTTCTTTTGGCTTGAAGAGCAACGACCTATGGAGAAAATGGATATATTCCTGACCTTTCCCAAGTATATACATCCAAAAAACAACGGACCTGACTCGAAAGATAAGAATACCGGTACGAATTCGGGGTCTGATGGCCAGAAAAACGTAGAACCTGCGAATCGGAATCCGCTTAATTCAGATACAAAACAAAAAAACTCTACTCCTGTGCGCAAAGAAACAGGGAATCCTGTTATCTGATTTCAATACCAGATTCATAAAATCCTTTACTTCAACATGAGTTTAAAACTATTTTGATACGAAGCAGAATTCTGTTACACGAATTCAAATATAGCTAACAACATCTATTATTGGTAAAAAAACTGAATAAGTAGATTTGCTCATTAAAATGTTATATATATTTGTACGATAATCCGTACAATATTTTACTTCATCCGAAAAAACAACGGATTTATTCATCGTATTTCAGATTTTACGGGTATGAGTACCATTGCCTGGATAGGATTTTGTCAGAGTATGTTCACAGCCATACTCATGTTTACTAAAAAAGGCCGGTCACTGCCGGATAAGATTTTATCAATCTGGCTTCTTCTGATAGCAATTGATTTTATGATCTGTGGACTGGAGTATGAGATTATTGGGAA
>Ga0302215_10001218_pt1 | contig 18582 bp, 13 predicted proteins | sample II_Fen_N3_1_FD_194580 | JGI IMG/M metagenome (GOLD analysis project Ga0302215, IMG submission 194580) | Peat permafrost microbial communities from Stordalen Mire near Abisko, Sweden - II_Fen_N3_1 | ecosystem: Environmental > Terrestrial > Soil > Wetlands > Permafrost | place: Sweden: Abisko...
GTCGGACATCCTTTTTACCTTGCCGGACATCCTATTGTCCTTGGGGAACATCCGATTGTGTCTGTCGGAGTTCCGATCATCCTTGGGGAACATCCGATTGTGTCTGTCGGAGTTCCGATCATCCTTGGGGAACATCCAATTGTCCTTGTCGGAGTTCCGATTGTCCTTGGGGAACATCCGATTGTGTCTGTCGGAGTTCCGATTGTCCTTAGGGAACATCCGATTGTGACTGTCGGAGTTCCGATCATCCTTGGGGAACATCCGATTGTCATTGTCGGAGTTCCGACAAGGTAAAAAGGATGTCCGACAGGGTATATTAGAGTTTCACGGGCTAAAATTGTTGAATCTATGCACTTTACCGAATAAATGTTTGTGTTGATTTATAATCCACAATACCCAATAGGACATAAAAAAACCAGCAAGGGATTATAAAATTTCACCCTTGCTGATTCAGTTACCTTCTCAGATCAAATGTTCTATTTTTCGGGAGCTAAGTTATACATAGCATGACAAGCCAGCAAAAAAAAGGACGGAATAAAGTAGGACTGGAGGTTTTTTCAATTTGCTGACAATGTGGTCATTGGTTGTTTTTTTATATCTATAAATAGGACGCAGTTTTTTCGACCTCAAAAAATGCTGAAAAAAGAACTGATTTGAGCAAAAATAAAAATCAAAGGAAGGCAGAATGAAAATTGAAGGCAGATTGTTCGGGAGGTTAGAATAAATAGACTGCTTATCTCTTTCGGTCAAGTTTAAAAAAGATAAACCACAATAGGCACAATAAGTATGCGACAATTATTATTGATATGTTCTTCACCACATAGTGCATAATAGTTTTGACCATAAGAGATAAGACTAAAAATACATAGGATTATCCCGAAAATTGGGATAATTTTCAGAGATGTAAAAAGTATCGTCAGATACTTTTACTATGTAACCTAAGTCTTTTTTCTTCAATAATTTCTATGTGTTCTATTGTGTTAGAAATATATCATTAAATATTTCAAACTACTTAGTTCATTGTATAATAGATAGAATTGACATTATTTCAAGCATTAAATCTTAAAATGCCGAAAGGCATTTGTCTATTGTGGTCTTTTTTGTCTTTTTATATTTCTATTGTGCCTATTGTGGTTCATTCTTTAATTTGGTAAAGTTGAATTAGTACATATAAATAATCTCCTTGTCTCCTCCTTATCTAATCTTAATTCCTTATCTAAGCAACATTGATTCATATTTGTAAACTACCAACCGTATTATAGAATTGAGCCATACGAATTAATTTCTATTGACTAAAAACAAAACACTTTTAGCTATAAATTTCATTTCACTCAAATACTATTGCTGTTGGTTTTTCAATTTCAAAATCTCTGAATCCAAAATCACTTGTATTAAATGAGTTTATTTTAAAAACATTTTGTCCAATGCCGGGTATTGAAGGATAAAACGCAAAGGATATCTGAAATGTATTAATAAGCAAGTTGTCATTTCTGATTAATACTCCCACCCCAATTTGCGAATATGCCTTACTCTTTTTAAATCCTGTTTCAGCATTACCAAGCATGCCAAGTGAAAAAACAGAGTAAGGGCTAAAGTGGAATCCGAGAAATTTCCACGGACTGAATGATTGTGTTTGCATCGTAAATAAAAATCGGCTGGTACCTGTCAAGGAAGAACTTGAAAATCCGTTAAGACCATGACCATTATTGAGCGTTAAGCTGTCGAATGAGAGCCGGTTTATACCCATAACAAGTTGTGGTTTTATAAACTGTCTGAATCTCCAGTTTCCTATTTTCACCAATCCTGTAAAATAATTCACACCGACCGACAAAATGCCCTGTTCGGTTTGTGAAGCATGAAAGAAAGATCCGTATTCACAGTTAAAGCTAAGGTATCCCCATGGATAATAATGACCTGAAGAAATACGAGAGCCAAAATATAAACGTTTGGCATTATTTTTTATCTGATAGCCGCCTGTCAAGCTAATTACATTCCCAACGGGCACATCTTCTATTACGTCATAATTAAAAATAAATCTGTCCTGTTCATACTTTCGTGCAGAGATGCCAATGCTTGCCAGATAAAAATCCTCATTGGCAAAAAAATGCTGCGGGTCATACAGCTCACTTGGTTTCTCGAGATAGCGAATTCGCAAAAAACGAATCGCCGAAATAAAATTAGTTGTACGAATGTTTTCGGTGTTGCCTCTTAATAGTTGCATTGCATTACCCACCCAATAATCCTGAGCGTTAAATTTCAATCGATGTATCCCGACAAGTGAATCATTTGTATGGAGATAATCCCTGCGTAATTGTTGCGTGAAATTTAGGCCTGCAGCCCATTTTGCCAAGGGCGAAAAAAACGGACGGTCAATTGCAAAACTTCTTATGAAATTTCCGTATTCATCAGTGCCAAAATGCAGTGTGCTATTTATATAAGTATTCCGAATGTTGGGAATGAAGTAATTTGAATTGTAAGCATAGTTTGCATTTGTATAATATCCGGTAAATCCACCATTAAATTCGTGACCCAATCCTAAAAAATTTCTATCCATCAAATTAATCGTAAAACTGGAACTGGAAGCTGCAACCAATGGAATAATACTCCATTTGTCTAATTCACGGATAAAAATATCGACAGAGTCTGATTTTTTTGCAGTAGTAATAACAGAAAATGAAACATCGCGCACAAACCCTCTGGCGCGTACCAATCGTTCAGATTCTTTTACAAGTAATGAATCGAATGGTTGGTTTTTTTTGATAAGTAACAGATTTCGAATTGTGAAATGCTGGGAGTTTACATGCAGATTATTTCCGACTTTAAATAAAAGATTTTTCGGTGCAACAGTAGCGTCAGAAATTGAATACCCAAAAGGGTCAAGTGTTTCGATGTTGATAGACCTGATAATTTTCCCTTCGAATGCACTGTATGGATGTTTTGTCAGCTTTTTAACTGCTTTTTTTGGTTTGGAATCAATCGGTTTAAATACTAACTGGTATAAAAACTTAGTATATTTGTTTCCGTTGGAATAGGTTTCAATGTTCTTATAAATTTGGGTTGAATCATTTAGTACAGGAGTCTTTTGCGCAGGAGTCTTTTGTGCAAATGCGAGATCACATGTTGCAATTAAAACGAAATACAGTATGGAAATAATTTTGAACCACATTTGTACACTACTTAGGGTCTGCTGAAAAACTATTTATTGCCATGAAGTGGCTAAATGTGAATTGAAAATCGGCGTAGCCAATAACCCCCAGTGAAGCTTGCGGAACTGGGGGATAGGAATGATCCAAATCCACAACCCCGAAGTGGGTTGAACTTTGATATAACATATTGTTGTTGAACCCTATTCAGGGTTCTTATTTCCCTAGTATTCTTGTCCGCCGGTTTTACCGGCGGTTATTGGCTACGCCGATTTTCAATTCACATTAAATCCTTTCAGGATTTTTGATTGCAAAAAAATAAATTGATGCACAGGAAACAAACATTTAGATTCAAGAAGTTTACACATAAATTTCAAAAAACTACATTATTCTATTGAATATTAATAGTATTCTGGTTTTTCAGCAGACCCTACTTAATGTTTTTCTTCCGAAATCTTTTGACATTTTTTTCGGTGCTTCATTATTTAATTTGTTCATTTGACGATATGCCCTCGTTCCTCGTAGCGTAATATAATCCTGCACCCGCTGTTCGGCGTATGGCTCTTGCCTATGTCGCAGCTAGAAGGAAAGCAGGAGCTTTCCTTTCCACACGACAAAGCGAAAAAACGCTTTGCCGAACAAAAATGCCGAACTACGCTACGCCGAACTGAGATTGATTTATGGTCTATATAATATTCTATAATGTAACTTCTCAAGTTCTTTATACGAGTATTTTACTTTTTTCTCATATAATTGTTTTTTACATATTTTTTCCCATGTGTTACTCCTCATTGTACTTTCTTTAATAAAGAAAAAATTCACATAATCCTTGTTTGTAAAGGGGATCCATTTTGAATTTGTACTATATCCAGTTTCAATAATGGAAGATGTATGAGCATTAACTCTATATTGAGGAGAACAAAATGAGTCTAGATCCGATTCATCAGGAGCTCTATCTGGCAAATATAAAAAAAGTTCTAACTTAGGGGTGATTTGAATTTCATTATAATACGTATAATATACATAAATGGCCTCATCCGAGAAATTGTGAATCTCTAAATTTTGTTTAGCTGGATCAAAAGCAATACAACCAAAAAAAATAATTGAAAATGACAATAACATAAATTTCTTCATAACAATAATTTTTAATATAATCAAAAAGGGTTAAATGGAGTTCTAATTGAAGTTTCAATATTTTGCATAATTATAAAAGGATTATGATTTGGCTGTTGCATCAAAAGAAATTTAGAACCACTGACGTTGGGATTTATTTCTTATCCCAATTGTATGCATTTTTAGCATTTGTAATGCGTTCTTATATTGACAATTGCAACATCCCAGTTTCCCGTAGCGTATTAATAATTCTACTCTCACTGTTCGGCGTATGGCTTTGACTATCACGAGTGACTTTTATCTGATATTCAAATCGTAAGGCAATCGTGCTTGAATGCCGTTAATCTTATCCAGATTCTTGATTTGTTTGAATAAGTTATATTGCTCACCCAATTGTGCTTTTACAAATCGGGTTTCCATATCCCCCGTCCTGCCGGATATGCCCTTCATTAAATGAGCAAATTCTGGCACTGCCGTTGGGATTTGTTTCAATCCCAACTATATGTATTCTTAGGATTTATAATCCGTTTTTAAACTCAACTTAAACAATCGTAACCTCCAGTAAACCTTTTCCACCTGCATAATCAATAGCGGAACTATACCGATAATCTTCAGCACGATTTACGATTTCAGCTTTTACAGGATTTTCGTGGATATAGTTTAGTTTCTGGTTGAAAAAATCGTTGAAATAAATGGCTTGCGCATCATTGCCCTCTTGCCAAAAACGATAATTCTTTATCTTTTTATCGTTCTTGCCAGCATACTCAAACCTATTCAACATCCATTCCTGACGACTTTCAGTTGGTTCAACAAGTAAAATCCGCAGAATTTCTTTACTTGTAAATTTCTTAAAATCCCGCATTATATCCGATACCTTATTTACACCATTTGCACCAACTATCATGTGCATGTGGTTAGTCATTAACACCCAAGCATAAATAATCAACCCTTTTTCTTTCTGGCAATATTGCAACGATTCAATGATAATATGCTTGTAAATAGGACGTGAAAATATATCCACCCAATCCACTACTGTATCAGTTACAAAATACACTTCACCTGTTATACGATTCTTTATATCCATTGTTATCTGAATTTATGCTTGACAAATGTAATGATATTTTATAATTTAAAGAACGGATTACAAATCCTAAGAATACAAGAAGGTGGGATTAAAAACAAATCCATACTCCTGTATACCTCATTTAAGAATATAAATGGGGCTGGTTGTTACTGGGATTTGTAATCCCAGTTCTTGGATTCTTTGGATTTCTAATCCAATTGCATATCCGATTGCAGAACTTTTTTACAATTTAAAGAACGGATCACAGATCCTAAGAATTCAAGAAGGTGGGATTAAAAATAAATCCCACCAACCAAGCCGAACTATTTGTTTACTTAATCATGTTTACATATCCATGTGGACAGGGGACGATTTGCCGAACTACGCTAACCCGATCAGAGGCACTTACCAACCACATATCCATTTTAACCTATCTCCTTTAGTAAATATGGCTGTATGCTTCGTGGCTATTAACAAACTATCGTTTACTTGTGTAAATATATAATAACGATTTAAGCTGGGGTCGTAGCATATTATTTTGTTGTTTTTTTTAGCAACTCTTCCTGCCGACCAAACTCTCTCTGTACTAGGGCTTATATTCCATAAACCATTACCTTTATAAGTCGCTTCGGAGCTTTCTAGCACTTCAAATATCTCAAATCTGACACTATCTAATACTGACAAATAATATCTATTCATTTGATATACACTTTTTGTTTTATGCCCCTGCGCAGACAGGCTATAAATGTACAATAAACATATTGTAAATATGAAAAATAGTCTTTTCATCTGATATATATATTTGGGGGATATATCCCCCGTCCCGCCGGATATACCATTGATTTATGAGCAAATTCTGGCACTGTTGTTGGGAACCAAAGGTCAGCGAAGCTAATTAATTCTAATCCCAACTGTATGTATTCTTTGCATTTGTAATGCGTTCTTATTTTAAGAATCCTAACATACCAGTTTCCTGTAGCGTATTAATAATTCGACTCTCACTGTTCGGTGTTTGGGTTTGACTATCATGAGTGACCTTTATCTGATATTCAAATCGTAAGGCAACCGTGCTTGAATGCCGTTAATCTTATCCAGATTTTTGATTTGTTTGAATAAGTTATATTGCTCACCCAATTGTGCTTTTACAAATCGGGTTTCCATATCTTCTGTGAAGCTTTTCAGTAATTTTGCTTCAAAATTCTCTTTTGCAGGATATTCACTTACATTGTAAGTTTTAAGTTTGGCTTTATTTACTGCCATTTTAATAGCATCGCTCAATCCACCAATTCTATCTACCAACCCAATTTTCAATGCATCTTCACCTGTCCACACACGTCCTTCGGCAATGGCTTTTATTTGGTCTATCGTCATTCCGCGTCCTGTTGCACAACGCTTCACAAATAATTCGTATCCGCGGTTTACATAGTTTTGCATCAAATCACGTTCCTCAGGAGTAAACGGACGATTCACCGAAATAGCATCACTCATTTTGTTAGTTTTTACCCCATCATAGGTTACACCGAGTTTTTCATTCAATCCTTTTATATTTGGAATAACGCCGAATATACCAATAGAACCGGTTATGGTGTTTGGCTGTGCTATAATTTTATCGGCCATACACGAAATATAATATCCTCCGGAAGCTGCATAATCGCCCATCGAAACTATCAATGGCTTTTTTGCTTTGAGTTGATTCAATGCATGCCATATTTGTTCAGATGCATATGCGCTTCCACCCGGAGAGCTTACACGAAATACAACAGCTTTAACAGCAGAATCTTTTGCTACGTCGCTGATGGTTTTTATTAAATCATTAGCCACAATGCCTTCTCCATTTTCGTCGGTAATTTCGCCAATTGCATAAATCACAGCCACTTTGTTTTTATCGAATTTACTTGTATCGGGTAATTTATTCATTGCCGAATGTTTCACAAATATTAAATGATCCTCTTTCCCCAATCCTTTTGCACTGGATTTCAGAATACTGTCAACCTGATCGATATATACTAATGAATCGACTAATTTATATTCTTTTGATTTTTCGGTTGGTTGGAACAGCATCATTTCGTCGGCGTATTCATTTAGTTGTTCAACCGAAATTTTTCGGGATGCCGAAACTTCAGTCAAATAAGTTTTCCATATTGACCCCATATAAACGGTTACCTGTTTGCGGTTGGAATCACTCATTTGGGTAGTTACAAGAGGTTCCACTGCAGCTTTGAAAGTTCCTACTTTCACTATCTGCATTTCAATTCCCAACTTATCAAGTGTGTTTTTGAAGAACATAGTTTCAGCCGAGAGTCCTTTCAATTCAACCATTCCCTGAGGATTAATCAATATCTTATTAGCTACCGAAACTAAATAATACATTTTCTGTGAATAGTTATCGGAATAGGCCACAATAAATTTTCCTGATTTTTTAAAATCAATCAAAGCATTTCTAATTTCTTTTATTGATGCAAATCCGGCATTAAGCGAACCGCCTTTGAGGTAAATCCCCACAATATTAGCATCGTTTTTTGCCTTTTCAATATTTGCCAATACGTCATCAAGCCCTAATGATTTTGTTTGAGGTTGCCCCATAGCCTCAGCAAATGCTGCTGTAAAAGGATCTTCTTGCGAGCGATCAACTAATGTTCCTTCGAGGTCGATTTCATACACCGAATTTGGTTTCAGTACGGTAGTAGTATCGCTTGCACCAGCCATTGCTCCAACTATTCCAGCCAGAATTAAAATGCCTAAAAGTGTTGTGATGATAATACCAACTATTGTGGCAAGTGTGAATTTAAAAAACTGCTTCATAAGAATAAGTATGATGGTTAATAATTAAATACAAATTGTACTACAAAGGAAAACATAATTTTCTGATTAACGAAATTATATTATTGTTATAAAGCAAAAAGGTGCAATTCGAGAGAATTGCACCTTTTATAAATTATTAATTATCAATTAGTATGCGTGACTGTCGTTATTCACATCGTTTATATCTGTTTTATTCTTTTCCATTGCCCGCCAGGCATAAAAAATGTAGGCAAGTACAAGTGGAATGAATAACGAAACGATAGACATGGCCTTCAATGTAAAAAGACTCGATGATGCATTAAAAATGGTGAGAGAACTTTGCAAATTTGGATATGCAGGGTAAAATGCTGTATTGTTATAACCTGCTATCAAAAATAAACAGCAAACAGTCACAACAGTTCCAACTCCCGAAAACCAAATTCCGCTTTTGAATTTCTCCGAAAGTAAACTTCTGCCAATTCCGTATAAAACGCAAACCACACCAAGAAGCAAAAAGACAAGTATTACCGGCATTTCAATCAGGTTTGTGAAGTATTTAAATTTCTCTAAAGAAACTGCTCCAGTAGTTGGATCAACTGCGAATCCTTCTGATAAAAGCGTCCAGATAACAAATACAAGAAAAAATACAACGAAGGGAAGCGAATTGTACAACAAGTATTTTCTGGAGCGACTTTCCAGTGTAGGGTTGTTTAACCTGTTGATGAAATATAAAAGTGCTTGAGAGCGTGCTAAGAAGAACACTGCTAATCCCAACGAAAGATTTCTTAGGCTAAGTAGTGCTTCCAAACCGTGCCAGGGATTTTGCCATTGGCTAATAACCGGTGTAAATTGGAGCGTGATATTGGCTTTATTTACAATAAAGTCAGATCCGGTGAAGAATGTTGCAATAGCTACCCCAATTAAGAAAGTACCTAAAAGTCCATTGGCAAACAGGAATGTACGATAGGTTTTAGCCCCAAATACATTTCCTGGTTTCGAATGAAATTCGTACGAAACAGCTTGCAATGTAAAGCAAAACAGTATTGCCATCCAAACCCAGTACGCTCCTCCGAAGCTGGTAGAGTAGAAGAGGGGAAAAGAAGCAAAGAAAGCACCACCAAAGGTAACCAATGTGGTAAAAGTAAATTCCCATTTTCTTCCGAGTACATTTACCAATAACCGACGCTCATCTTCAGTTTTCGACAATGAAAACAACATCGATTGTCCGCCTTGTACAAAAAGTAAAAAAGCCAAAATACCGCCCAGCAGTGAAATTATAAACCACCAGTATTGTTGTAAAAATGAATATGTAATCATAAAATAATTGATTTAATTGGTTATTTGAATCCTTAGTTTACAGTTGATTGCTTGAATTCATCGTTATTTAATATTTTATTTTTCAAGTGATAACAGATAATTGTTCACTGTTCACTGTTCTCAGGTCCTTTTTTTATTTGTTTCAACATAATACGTATTTCTGCTACTAATAAAGCTGAAAACAAAATTAGGAATAGAAAGAACGTAATTTGAACCGATTGGCTTGATATTCCTGATATTGCTGCTTGCACCGGCAATACATCCTGAATGGCCCAAGGCTGACGACCTACCTCAGTTACAACCCAACCCATTTCTCCGGCAATGTAACCTAATGGGATACTCAATAAACAGATCCATTGCAGCCATTTAGCCGTTTCAATTTTTTTATTGTAGGTGAGAAAAATTATTAATGTAAACAAGGCAATAAAATATAAGCCCAACAGAACCATTATATGGAAGGAATAAAATACCATTGGCACATTGGGAATTAACTGCTCTGGTTTATCCAAATAGCCATATCCAAACTGAGCGTAATTTGCTTTAAGTTGGGTTTTATGCATTGCGGCCGATGAGGTATCTTTTGCCGTAACCGCCTTTTGGTAATTGGCTAAGGATTGAATTGCTGCTTTTCCGCGAGTTCGTTTTTCGACGAATGAAAGTGCCAATTCTCCATTTGGAGTTTTGTACCCACCGTTTATAATATCTTTAATGCCCGGAACAAAAGTATTTGCATTTCTATATCCCAACAAGGATAGCATGTTTGGAATTTCTACTTTGAATTTATATGGATCAACAGTGTCGCTAAAGGATTTTTTATCTGAGTTCAGAACCCCGAAAACGATTAATCCTGCATTGTTTTTACCTTGGTAGAGTCCTTCCATGGCAGCTAATTTCATTGGTTGACGTTGTGCCACGTGATAAGCCGATCCATCGCCGGTAAAGGCTAAAAGCAAAGCTGAGATAATTCCGAAAATTGAACCTACAAGTATACTTTTAAGAGCGAAGTCAACTTGACGTTTTTTGAGTAAATACCATGAACTTACTCCAATTACAAATAAACCACTTAATACCCAGCCCGATAAAACAGTATGTGAAAACTTGTTTAAAGCTACTGGTGAAAGCAAAATACTCCAAAAGTCAATCATTTCATTCCTAACTGTATCTGGATTAAACTCCATTCCAACAGGAAATTGCATCCATGCATTAGCAACTAAAATCCACAAAGCAGACAGGGTTGCTCCAAAGACAGTTAACCATGTAGAGGCTAAGTGAAACTTTTTTCCAACTTTGTTCCACCCAAAAAACATGATGGAAATAAAAGTTGCTTCCATAAAGAAGGCAAAGATACCTTCAATAGCCAATGGTGCTCCAAAAATGTCACCCACAAACCAGCTGTAGTTCGACCAGTTGGTGCCAAATTCAAACTCCAGAATAATTCCGGTGGCAACTCCAATGGCAAAGTTTACTCCAAAGAGTGTCATCCAAAACTTGGTTGCTTTTTTCCACTCTTCATTACCCGTTTTCACGTAAAGACTTTCCATCACCGACATGATTACACCTAAACCCAATGTGAGTGGCACAAATAGCCAGTGATACATTGCAGTCATGGCAAATTGCGCCCGTGACCAATCAACTAACGATACATCCATTAATTCCATAATTTTGTCAAGTATTTAAATAATATAGTTATAAATAAGAGATTCTTTTTGTTGGAAATTGAATTTTAATTGAGTGCTTTACGAAAAAAAACAGTCAGTTTATCACAAGTTATCAAAGATATATAAAAAATCAGCACTAATTTCGTTCCTTTTACTTCTTGTCAGTCTTTAATTTCTCAATTAATTCCTGTCTGACATGATTTGCTTTGCTTTTATCATCGTGAAAATTTGAGTTAAGGTAATTTGAAAAAAAGAAAATTCTCAGCACCACAAACATGATAAACATTTTGATTATCATTATTAACCATAGCGTTTTGCCAACTGTCATACTCTTAAACCCGTCTCGATAGAAAGTAAACAGATTATGTAAAGATTTTGGTGCTTTCATTCCAATTATTTGAAAAGAAAAATTTGCTTTTGCTTTTGCAAAAATAATAATAAGTTTGTAGTAATTTCAAAAATGAATCAAATAGTTACAATTTTTTTTTCTAAACGAACCTTTTTGTTTCGGATAATTCAGAAATAAAAAAAACGCCGAAAGAATTTAACTTTCGACGTTTTATATAAAGATGTTTGTGTGTTATACTAATTCCCGATTTCAGATAAGAATTTAATCCTTACCAAGCGAACTTCCGTTTCGCTGTAATCATCTTCTCCTAAATCTTTAAGAGCCGGTTCAATTCTATCTGTTTCGGCGGTGCTGAAGTATTCGAATATTTCATCTATATGGTCGGAATCCATGATTTCTTCTAAGAAGTAATCAATATTTATTTTAGTTCCGGAGTAAACGATAGCTTCAATTTCATCCAATAACTCGCCAATGTCTAATCCTTTAGAAAGTGCTATGTCATCTAGTGCTATTTTTCGGTCAATAGCCTGTATAATCGAAACTTTAAGTTTCGATTTGTTAGCCACTGTCCGAACACGTAAGTCTTCAGGACGAATAATTTCATTTTCTTTAACATGCTCTTTAATCACTGTAAGAAAATCAGCACCATATCGTTTGGCTTTTCCGGCACCAACTCCCGGGATGTTTTGCAATTCGTCCATAGTAATCGGATAGCTGGTAGCCATAGCTTCCAACGAAGGATCTTGAAAAATTACAAATGGAGGAACTTCCAATTTTTTCGATAGTTTTTTTCTTAAATCTTTCAAAATTGAAAACAGCACATCGTCAGCAGCGCATGTTCCACCACCACTTTTTACTGTCACCTCATCCTCATCTTCATCAAAATCGGTATCCTTTACAATGGGGAATGGTTCAGGCTTCTTCATATAAGCTTTGCCACGAGTTGTAACTTTAAGTAATCCGTAGTTTTCGATGTCTTTCGAAATAAAACAGGCTATCATGGCTTGACGGATTACTGCATGAAGCAGTTTTTCATCTTCGTCCGATGCCGATCCAAAATTTTCTAGCTCGTCATGTTGATAAGACTTCACATCCGAAGTCTCATTCCCTTTAAGAATGTCGACAATATGCTCGGCTTTAAACTTCTCTTTTACAACTAAAATGGTTTCTAGCACCAGGGACAATAGCTCTTGTCCTTCAATAAATTTTCTTGGTTTCATACAGTTATCACAACAGCCACAGTTATCTTCCATATATTCTTCTCCAAAATAATGGAGAAGTAACTTTCGTCTACATACCGAAGATTCCGCATAAGCTTGCGTTTCCAATAATAATTGATTACCTATTTCTTGCTCGGCAACAGGCTTGCCTTGCATAAATTTGCGTAGTTTATCTAAATCTTTATAAGCGTAAAATGCAATGCATTGACCTTCGCCGCCATCGCGTCCTCCACGACCAGTTTCCTGATAATATCCTTCCAGACTTTTTGGCATATCGTAGTGCAACACATAACGTACATCGGGTTTGTCAATTCCCATTCCAAATGCGATTGTTGCAACAATTACGTCCACTTTTTCCATCAGAAAACTATCCTGATTTTCACTGCGGACAATAGTTTCCATTCCTGCATGATAAGGAAGTACAGATACTCCGTTCATCCGAAGCGTTTCTGTCAATTCTTCTACTTTCCGGCGACTCAGGCAGTAAATAATTCCTGATTTGCCTGCTTGTGAACGAATATATTTTATAATGTCTTTGTCTACATCGTTCGTTTTGGGGCGAACCTCGTAGTATAAATTGGCACGATTGAATGACGATTTGTAAACCGTTGCATTCAACATACCCAGGTTTTTCTGAATGTCGTGTTGTACTTTGGGAGTGGCCGTTGCAGTGAGTGCAATTAGTGGCGCAGCACCTATTTCGTTTATTATTGGACGAATGCGGCGATATTCAGGACGAAAATCGTGTCCCCATTCCGAGATACAATGCGCTTCGTCAACAGCATAAAACGATATTTTCAATTGTTTTAGAAATTCAATATTTTCTTCTTTTGTCAGCGATTCAGGTGCAACATACAATAGTTTTGTTTTTCCTGATAATAAATCTGCTTTTACCTGATCAATGGCTTGTTTGGATAAAGAAGAATTAATAAAATGTGCAATTCCATCTTCTTCGCTGAAGTTGCGCATTGCATCTACCTGATTTTTCATTAGGGCTATTAGCGGAGAAATAACAATGGCTGTACCTTCCATAACTAATGATGGAAGTTGATAGCACAAAGATTTTCCGCCACCTGTAGGCATCAACACAAAAGTGTCTTTACCATCAAGCACGTTTTGAATTATAGCTTCCTGATTTCCTTTAAACTTATCGAAACCGAAGTTATTTTTCAACTGCGTTGTTAATGCAGATTGTTTAGCCATATAAATGTCTTTTGAAAAAAAATTGAATGCGAAAGTAGTATTTATTGTCGAATTAAAAGCACGGTTTCAAATGTTTTTTTACTGTTTATTGTAAATAAACGCTAATTAGTTGCAACCCCTAACATTTTATTTCTCAGACAAAATTATAAACAGATTTGATATATACAACACCTTTTCAAAAAAAAAACAGGATATTAACTATTTTAGTTAGTTAATATCCTGTTTTTGTGTTTTAAAAGTCTGAAATAAAATACGTTGACGTGATTTATCAGGCAATTTTTAAGCGATTAATATTTGCTTTCTCAATCTTACTTTGCGCATAAGGAAGCAATACATTTAATGTTTTATCTTTCTTAGACGGCATTTCATACATTTCATCCATCATTATTGTTTCGGCTATTGATCGTAGTCCACGTGCACCGAGTTTAAACTCAATTGCTTTGTCTACAATGTATTCCAATACTTTTTCGTCAAAAGTCAAATCAATGTCATCCATCTTAAATAATTTGATGTATTGTTTGATAATTGAGTTTTTCGGTTCGGTCAGAATTCGACGAAGCGCACTCCGATCAAGCGGTTCCAAATAAGTGAGTATTGGTAAACGACCAATAATTTCGGGAATTAGTCCGAACGATTTAAGATCTTGCGGTGCTATATATTGAAGCAAATTATGTTTGTCAACCTGTTCATTTTCTTTTGCAGCATTATATCCAACTACCCGTGTGTTTAGACGTGAGGCAATCTTCTTTTCGATACCATCAAAAGCACCACCGCAAACGAATAATATGTTTTGTGTATTTACAGCAATCATTTTCTGGTCAGGGTGTTTTCTTCCGCCTTGAGGTGGTACGTTTACTATTGCTCCTTCGAGCAATTTCAGTAAACCCTGTTGAACACCTTCGCCGCTTACATCGCGTGTAATGCTCGGATTATCACCTTTCCGTGCGATTTTATCTATCTCGTCGATAAAAACAATGCCTCGTTCAGCTGCTTTTACGTCGTAGTCGGCCACCTGAAGTAATCGGGTAAGTATACTTTCTATATCTTCGCCGACATAACCTGCCTCGGTTAATACAGTTGCATCAACAATAGCAAAAGGCACATGAAGTTTCTTGGCAATAGTTCTGGCCAGCAACGTTTTACCTGTTCCCGTATAACCAACCATTATAATATTTGATTTTTCGATATCAACATCGTCATTCGTTTTTTCCTGCATCAACCGTTTATAGTGATTATAAACTGCTACCGAAAGATACTTTTTAGCTTCTTCTTGTCCAATAACATATTCATCAAGATACTCCTTTATCTCAATTGGTTTCGGGAGATGTTCCTTTTTTAAATTAGGCAGGTTTGATGTACTCGATGAGTTTTCTTTTACAATTTCAGAAGCTTGTACAGCACACTCGTTGCAAATATGAGCACCTTCCAGTCCCACAATGAAGAATCCCACTTTTGATTCGGGACGTCCGCAGAAGCTACAGGTTTTGTTATTTTTAGCCATTTTTCTATTTAGTCTCAAGTAACGGGTCTACTGTCGCCGGACTTGAGTTTCTTTAATTACAATTAATTGTTCGAAGGAAAGAACTTCGAAAGAAAGAAGCTATTTACTTCTTCTTTTCGTTAAGTAATATTTTGTCGATCATGCCATAATCCAATGCTTCTTCAGAAGTCATCCAATAGTCACGATCCGAATCCTTTTCAATTCGCTCAAACGGATTTCCGGAGTGGTCGGCAATAATTGTGTACAATTCTTTCTTCAACTTCTGAATTTCCCTTGCGGTAATTTCAATATCCGAAGCTTGTCCTTGTGCACCACCCATAGGCTGGTGAATCATAATACGGGAATGTTTCAATGCGGATCGTTTACCTTTGGCACCTGCCACCATTAAAACTGCTCCCATTGAAGCTGCCATACCTGTACAAATTGTAGCCACATCGGAACTAATAAACTGCATAGTATCATAAATTCCCAAACCAGCATACACCGATCCACCGGGAGTATTCAGGTAAATCGAGATATCTTTTCCAGGATCAGATGAATCGAGGTAAAGTAGTTGAGCCTGAATCACATTAGCTGTATAATCGTCAACTTGTGTACCCAGAAAAATAATACGATCCATCATTAAACGTGAGAAAACATCCATTTGTGTTACATTTAATTGACGTTCTTCCAAAATTGAAGGTGAAATGTAATTGCTCGTTATGTCGGCATATTTATCAAGTGCCAATCCGTTCATACGGAGGTGCTTGGTTGCAAAGTCGCGGAAATCGTTATTGTTCATATTTTAATAAATTTAGCCTCCTAAATTCCCCAAAGGTGACTTAAAGAGGTAAGTTGATACTCTACTAATAAATAAAAAAATTAAAAAATAGATTTGAAATTCCCCCTTTTGGGATTAGGGGGCTAGCAAAAAAGGCCTTTAACCTTTACCAAAAAGAAACAAAGATATAACTATTTTGTTTGTTTTGTTATGAGTTAAAAGCCTTTTCGGCAAAATGTTTAGAAAAATTATTTTTCTTCAAACATTTTGTTGAAATCTTCGATTGAAACTTCTTTGTTTTCTAATTTCACTGCGTCTTTTACAATAGCAAATACTTTTTCTTCAGTTACTTTTTCTACAATGTTTTTCAGAGTTTCTTCTTTCTTCATCATGTCTTTGGCGTAATTAGCAATGATTTCATCATCCATACCAATCATTCCGTATTGAGCAAATTGAGCTTTAGCCATTTTCTTAGCAAATTCTTCAACATCGTTAGCTTCAACTTTCATGTCATTGGCTTTAGCCAATTTATCTTTAATTAAATGCCACGTAAGATCTTCAATCATTTTGTGATAATCTTCGTCTAGCTTTTCGGCTGTCAGATTTTGGTTCGAAGATAATACCCAACGTTTCAAGAATGCATCTGGGAAAACCAAATCGTTAAATTTAGCGATTAGCATTTTTTGTGCGTCAAGTCCAAATTTATATTCGCTGTCTGAGATTAAACCTTCCTGAATGTTTTCTGTAATTTTAGCACGGAACTCTTCTACGCTGTTCACAATGCCATCACCATACACTTTATTAAATAAATCCTGATCAATTTCAGATTCGTGGTAACGGGTAATGCTTTCAATTTTCAATTGAAAATCAGCATCGATAGCTTTAGCTGCATCTTTCGAAATCTTAAGTAATGAGCTGATTTCAGTTTCGTTTTCAAATGCTTTTGCAGGATTGAAGACGATCAGATCGCCTTTTTTAGCGCCAACGAAAAGTGCTTTTTGAGCATCGTCTTTCATGTAAGCGGCTGTAAGTGTAGCATCTTGTACTTTAAGACCATCTTCGTTTACTTTGCCGTTTGCCATTTCAAGCAATTCGCCTTTCAGCATATCTTTTTCTTCAACTACATCTTCTTGGATATATTTACCATAACGACCGGTATACGATTTAACCTGATTATCAATCATTTCTTCGCTTACGGCAATGTTATAATACTTTACTTTGTCTTTTTTTGTCAATTCTACTTCAAATTCAGGAGCAATGCCTAAATCAAAAACAAACTCGAATTCTTCTTGTGAGTCGAAATCGATAGTTGGTTGTTCGGTTTCGTTTGGAAGTGGTTCGCCAAGAATATTCACGTTGTTTTCGCGAATGTAGTTGTACAGATTTTCAGAAACCAGTTTGTTGATTTCTTCTGCTAATACTGCTTTTCTGTACATTTTTTTAATTAAACCCACTGGCACCATGCCTGGGCGAAAGCCGGGGATATTTGCTTTCTTGCGATAATCGCGTAAAGTTTTGTCCACTTTCTCGGCATAATCCACTTTTTCAATGCGTAATGTTACAACAGCATTGTTTTGATCGAGGTCTTTTCTTACAATATTCATAATTTAATAATAGAGTAATTTTCTGATGTTTATCTTTTCGTAATGGGGTGCAAAGGTACTAAAAAAAGATATATGCTAAGCATTTAATATCAAAAAAAATGCTAATGCTTGATTTTTGAATTTCAATTAGTTACTCGTTGCTGATAAAATCTGGGATTTGCAATAAAAAAGAAGTGAACCGTTGAAAGTTCACTTCATTGATAATATATGTTTGTTTGAACTCCTAAATTAAAACATATAAACTAAATTGACCGAAGCAACCCGATTTGTGGCAGTTTTCGGTTGAGGTAGATTGAAAATAGAACTTACTGTGTTTTTAAGTCCCTGACTCAACGTCCCACCTAACTGAATTTTTTTGAATAATTCTATGCCAACACCAAAATTATAACCATAATCTATTCTGTCAGGTAAATTCAGAAATGTTTCTTCCGAAGTAGTATTATCTGTTTCGTTTACAGTTTTTCCATTCAATGTATATCCGCCATAAACGCCTCCAAATCCATATATTCCAATAAAACCGAACGTTAAACGGTATCTCAGATTCAAAGGAACTTCAAGATAATTTAACTCCCTGTAACCTTCTTTATTTGAACTTGTTATGTCAATACTATCGTAGCTAAATGAGCTCCCTTTTTGAGAAAGTAATGCTCCAATTTCAACCCCGAATCCATTTTTTTTAGGCATCTTTTGATAAACTATACCAAATTGATATCCCGTCAGATTAGTCGAATAAAAACCGGCATTGATATCAGCCTGACTAAAAGATTTAATTTCGTTAGCCATATTTATACCCGCTTTTATACCTAGCTGAGCATAAAGCCCCGATGTGCATATTAGCAGGACAATTATAAAAAAAGTGTTTTTGAAATT
>Ga0302215_10001219_pt1 | contig 18581 bp, 17 predicted proteins | sample II_Fen_N3_1_FD_194580 | JGI IMG/M metagenome (GOLD analysis project Ga0302215, IMG submission 194580) | Peat permafrost microbial communities from Stordalen Mire near Abisko, Sweden - II_Fen_N3_1 | ecosystem: Environmental > Terrestrial > Soil > Wetlands > Permafrost | place: Sweden: Abisko...
TAACCCGTAAGATTACTCGTGCAGCTGCTCGTATTGCAATGGGTATGCAGAGCAAACTGTTCTTAGGTAACTTATCATCAAAACGTGACTGGGGACATGCAAAAGATTATGTACGCGCTATGTACCTGATTTTGCAACAAGATGAGCCAAGCGATTACGTTATTGCAACAGGAATAACAACCGAGGTAAGAGAATTTGTACGAATGGCTTTTGCTGAAATCGGTATTAAGATTGAGTTTAAAGGTGAAGGCATTGATGAAAAAGGTTATATCGGAAGTGTTGATAAAGACTTATTTACAAAAACAGTCGGAGCTGAGTTTTTAGATGCTATCCTTGCTGTAAAAGAACCAATAGTTGAAGTAGATGCTAATTACTTCCGTCCTACCGAAGTAGATTTGCTGATTGGAGATGCCACAAAATCACGTACGAAATTAAACTGGATACCTGAATATGATTTGAAAGCTTTGGTGGAAGACATGATGATTTCGGATGTGAAATTAATGAAAAAAGAAACTTACCTGAAAGACGGTGGATTCAGAGTTTTAAATTATTTTGAATAAAACGTAGTACTGCAGAGACAAGTTAATACTTGTCTCTTTAAATTTAATTTCATGAACAAAAATTCAAAGATATACATTGCCGGTCATAATGGCATGGTTGGCTCTGCAATAAAACGAAATCTTGAAAGTAATGGTTTCTCAAACATAATTACCCGCTCAAAGGAACAACTCAATTTGCTGAGCGAAGAATCTGTTGCCAGCTTCTTTGCACAGGAAAAGCCGGAGTACGTTGTGCTAGCTGCTGCTAAAGTTGGAGGGATTGTAGCCAATAACACATACAGGGCACAGTTCATTTATGAGAACATGATGATTCAGAACCATGTTATTCATCAAAGTTATCTGAATGGCGTAAAAAAACTACTATTTTTGGGTTCTTCTTGTATATACCCCAGAATGGCTGCACAGCCAATGCGAGAAGATGCTCTACTTACAGGAACTCTAGAATCGACCAATGAGCCTTATGCAATATCCAAAATTGCAGGGATAAAGATGTGCGAAGCATATCACTCGCAATATGGTTGTAACTTTATTTCCATCATGCCTACCAATTTATACGGGCAAAATGACAATTATGATTTGGAGAAATCGCATGTTTTGCCTGCCTTAATCAGGAAAATGTATCTGGGGAAATGCTTAATGGAAAATGCATGGGACAAGTTGCGTGCAGACTTAAACAAACTGCCTATTGAAGGGATAAACGGTTCGTTTGGCGATGATGAAATACTTAAGATACTTGAGAAATACGGAATATCATCCGTAAATAATAAAGTCTCAATTACATTGTGGGGTACCGGATCACCAATGCGTGAATTCTTACACGTAGACGATATGGCTGCATCAAGCATTTTTTTACTAATAAACTATGATGCTCCTGACACAACACCATCGCACGTAAATGCCGGCTGTGGAGAAGATTTATCAATTAAAGAATTGTCAGAAATTGTTCAAAAAACAGTTGGTTACTCTGGAGAAATAATCTGGGATAGCACAAAACCCGATGGAACTCCCCGAAAGCTAATGGATGTATCAAAGCTAAAAAGCTTAGGTTGGGAACCAAAAATTTCGTTGGAAGAAGGAATCAAAAGAGTTGTATCTGTGTATATAAATGAATAATTCACGGTATCCGCATTAATATAAGTATTTTTTTAAATGAAGATAGCTATCGTTGGAACCGGCTACGTCGGTTTGGTTTCCGGAACTTGTTTCGCCGAAATGGGCGTTGATGTAACTTGTGTCGATATTGATACGAATAAAATCAATAATTTAATCAAGGGTATTATTCCTATTTATGAACCAGGCCTCGAAGACATGGTTTTACGAAATGTAAAAGCAGAAAGATTGCATTTCACAACAAATCTGACGTCTGTATTAAACGATATTCAGGTGGTTTTTAGTGCTGTAGGAACACCTCCGGATGCTGATGGCAGTGCCGATTTAAAATATGTGTTAGAAGTAGCCCGCACCATTGGACAAAACATGCAGCAGTATATTCTGCTCGTTACTAAAAGTACAGTGCCGGTTGGAACTGCATCATTAGTTCGTCAAACTATACAAACTGAATTAGACAAACGCGGTGTTTCCATAGACTTCGACGTAGCCTCAAATCCTGAATTTTTAAAAGAAGGAGATGCAATTAAAGACTTTATGAGTCCGGACAGAGTTGTGGTGGGTGTAGAAAGCGAAAAAGCCAAAGAGTTAATTACAAAGCTTTACAGACCATTTCTATTGAACAATTTCCGTGTTATTTTTATGGATATACTTTCAGCCGAAATGACAAAATATGCCGCTAATGCTATGTTGGCCACACGTATAAGTTTCATGAATGATATGGCAAACCTTTGCGAACTTGTTGGAGCTGACATTAATATGGTGCGTAAAGGAATAGGTACCGATCAACGAATTGGAGGTAAATTTTTATATGCAGGCTGTGGTTATGGCGGTTCATGTTTTCCGAAAGATGTGAAGGCCTTAATTCAAACTGCTGATAAAAATGGATACGAATTACGTGTGCTTAAAGCCGTTGAGAATGTGAATGCGTACCAAAAACAAGTATTATTCCATAAGTTGGAAAAACACTTTAAATCAAATCTGGCGGGTAAAACCATTGCTATCTGGGGATTATCCTTTAAACCAAACACAGATGATATGCGTGAAGCTCCATCGCTGGTTTTAATTGAAAAATTACTTCAGGCAGGCTGTAAAGTACGTGCTTTTGATCCTGTAGCAATGCATGAAGCAAAACAAATCATTCACTCAAAAATGGCTGACTTGATTCAGACTGACTCTTCGAATATGCATTTTGCCAACGATATATACGATGCTGTACTGGAAGCTGATGCACTTCTGCTTGTTACAGAGTGGAAAGAATTTCGTATGCCAAGCTGGGGTGTTGTAAAAAAATCAATGAAAGGTGCTTTGGTTCTTGATGGCAGAAACATTTACGATAAAAATGAAATGGCTGAACTGGAGCTCACCTACGATTCGATAGGCTAATCAGCTACCATTAATGACCTTACTTATAAAAAAAGACTTTGGAAATGTCCCAAAGTCTTTTTCTATTTTAATACCTCCCTTTCCACAAAAATTTCAACCACTCACCGAGTTTACTTTCTGCCGGATTATTTTGGATATTCCAGATACGCTCCTTCGCCAGTTCGTCCGGTAAAAACTGTTGTTCTACAAAATGATTTGGGAAATCGTGTGAGTATTTGTATGCTTTACCGTAGTTCAGTTCTTTCATCAGTTTCGTAGGGGAATTTCGCAAATGCAGAGGAACAGGCAGATTACCGGTTCGCTCTACCAGCGCCAACGCATCATCAATGGCAAGATAAGCCGAATTACTTTTGGGCGACGAAGCAAGATAAACTGTTGCTTCAGCCAGAATAATACGTCCTTCCGGCCATCCAATTTTCTGCAACGCATCAAAACAGGCATTAGCAATCAGCAAAGCATTAGGATTTGCCAATCCGATATCTTCAGCTGCAGAAATAACCAATCTGCGAGCAATAAACTTAGGATCCTCGCCACCTGCTACCATGCGTGCCAACCAATAAACAGCCGCATCGGGATCACTGCCCCGGATAGATTTGATGAACGCTGAAATAATATCATAATGCATTTCGCCATCCTTGTCGTAGGCCGATGGGTTCTGCTGCAAACGCTCTGTAACAGTTTCGTTGGTAAAAATTACTTTCCCCGATTCTTCGGCATTTACTACAAGTTCAAGAATATTCAGTAGTTTACGCGCATCGCCACCGGAAAACCTCAGCAGCGCCTCAGTTTCTTCGAGTACAATCTCCCGGCTTTTCAACTCAATATCAGTTGATAATGCATGTTGTGCCAGTTCAAGTAAGTCTTCTTTTTCCAACGATTTTAGCACATACACCTGACAGCGCGAAAGCAATGGTGTAATGACTTCGAATGACGGATTTTCGGTTGTGGCTCCGATGAGTGTTACCGTTCCGTTTTCCACTGCTCCAAGCAAAGAGTCCTGCTGAGATTTACTGAAACGGTGAATTTCATCAATAAAAAGAATCGGATTAGCCTGCGAAAAAAAACGATTAGCTTTCGCTTTTTCAATTACCTCACGTACATCTTTTACTCCCGAAGTTACCGCACTGAGAGTATAAAAAGGACGGTCGAGCTTATTAGCTATAATCCGAGCCAAAGTAGTTTTACCCACACCCGGAGGACCCCACAAAATGAAAGATGCCACATGACCGGACTCAATCATCTTTCTCAAAATGGCATTTTCTCCTACCAAATGTTTTTGTCCGATATAATTATCGAGCGTTTGGGGGCGAAGTCGTTCAGCTAAAGGAGGCATGATATTGTAGTTTATTCTTTCTACAAATGTAGGGAAAATTCAGCAATAGCAGCATAATAAGAAGTCGGATTTATCAGATTTTTATCATTCGCGATTTTTAGAAACAAAGCTCTTATTTATCAATATATTTCATTCATATTCTGTTGTTTCCTTTAATTTCTTTATTTTTGTAGCAGAAAAGAGTTATAAAATCATTTACCAATAAGCTGTATGAAAAAAACGATGCTATTTTGTTTTCTTATCCTGAGTCTTATTGCCGGAGCTCAAACAGCTTATCGCACCCAGATATTTTATCCGAACATAAAAACGTTGCAAGTTGGGTTGACTGGCGAAAAAATGGGCTTGCCTATTATGAAGCTAAACAGTTCGGATGTATTACAAATCAGCTTTGACGAAATGTCTCATGAAGCTCATTCATTCAGCTATAAAGTACTACATTGTAATGCCGACTGGACTCCGTCAACCATCAACACCAATGAATACCTGAATGGATTTACTACCGGCAATATTACAGATTATGTCACATCAATCAACACCACGTATTTGTATACTCACTATACTTTTCAGTTACCCAACAACGATTTAAATTTTAAAATATCCGGTAATTATGTTGTGATTATATACGAAGATAATCAGGCCGACAAACCCATTGCTCAGGTCTGTTTTTCGGTAGTAGAACCTCGTATAGTAGTAACAGCTACAATAAGGGGAAATACAGACTCGGAACTCTCAGGGAAATCGCAACAACTGGATTTTGATGTTTTACTGAACGGCTATCCTGTTCGCGATCCGGGATCGGAAATAAAAGTTGTGGTCAGACAAAACAACCGAATTGACAATCAGGTGACAGACATAAAACCCACCTACTTATCGGGTTCAAAATTGAGCTATATCAACAACGGAGCTTTAATTTTTGAAGGAGGAAATGAGTATCACCGATTTGATATATCGTCCGTTTACGCAGCAGGCGAAGGAGTTGATTTTATAAAATACATTCAACCACACTACGATGCTTTCTTGGTCAAGGATAAAATTCGAACTTCAAGATTCTACTCGTCAGAGAAAGATGTAAACGGAAAGTTTGTAATCAATATGCAGGAAGGGCAAGACGATAATACCGAATCCGATTACATGACTGTGCATTTTGATTTGCCTGCAAAACAACCTTTCCTCGATGGACAACTCTATCTGGGAGGCGAATTTAATTACAATCAGCTGAATGATGCTGTACGAATGAAATACGACAACGATGCTGAGAGTTTTACTCAGACTGTATTATTAAAGCAAGGTGGTTATAATTATCAGTATTGGTTTGTACCCAAAGGTCAGCGAAAAGGATCTGCCGAACGTGTTGAAGGCAGCTATTGGCAAGCAAACAACGAATACACTATATACGTTTACCATCGCCCCTGGGGTGAGCGATACGACAAACTGATTTGCGTCAAAATTGTTGACTAGTTATAACGAATCAACGCATCATAATATCCTCGCTTCAATCACACATGTTAGTATTTTTTTGTATTTTTGCCGCCCGTATAAAATCAATATAAATTCTCAGTAAAAGATGAAAGTATATAAGTTTGGTGGCGCATCGGTGCGCTCAGCAGAAGGAATCCGCAATATCGCTCATATTGTTTCGGGAGTAAATAACCAGCTTTTCATAGTGGTTTCGGCCATGGGAAAAACCACCAATGCCATGGAAATAGTGCTTGATTGTTTTATGAAAGCCGATCATCAGGCTTCGCTGGAAAAATTAGCTGAAGTTGAAACTTATCACCACGATATTATTACCGAACTATTCGCCCATCCGGAAATCGGTAAAGCCGCCGTCAAACCACTTTTTGATGAACTGAGACAGTATATTACCAACGGAGTTGGCGACGACTATGATCGTTGGTATGACCGCCTGGTATCCTACGGCGAAGTTATCTCTACTAAAATTGTATCTGTTTTTCTTGCCGAATCCGGCATTGACAACTCCTGGCTTGATTTACGCCAACTTATTGTAACCGACAGCAATTACCGCGAAGCCAATGTGCGCATGGACGAATCACAAATCAGATTACAACAAGCAGCCGACTTTAGTAAAAACCGTATTTATATCGGTCAGGGTTTTATCGGTGCAAACATTAAAGGTGACCCTACAACATTAGGGCGCGAAGGCTCCGATTACTCTGCAGCCGTTGTAGGCAACCTGCTCAATGCCGAAAGTGTGACTATATGGAAAGATGTTCCCGGAATTCTGAATGCCGACCCACGCATTTTTGAAAACACAGTGCACATACCGGAACTGACTTATCTGGATGCTGTGGAACTAGCTTACAGTGGAGCACAGATTATTCACCCTAAAACAATTAAGCCACTAGAAAACAAACATATTCCACTATACGTACGTCCTTTTGGTAGCCCCACAGAGGCAGGGTCGGTAATTAAAGCAACGACTGAAAAACCGATTGAAGTACCCATACTCATCTTGCGCAAAAATCAGGTGTTGGTCACTATTCGTCCGCGCAATTTCTCGTTTGTACTTGAAGAAAGTCTGTCTAAAGCTTTTGCCGTAATGAACAAACACAGGCTCAAAGTGGCTATGATTCAAAGTTCTGCTATCAGCATCTCGGTGTGTGTGGATAACACGCGCTACCTGGCCGGAGCATTGGATGAGCTGGGAAATGACTTCAAAGTAACCTATAACGACGGATTGGAATTATTGACTATCAGAGGTATCAATGATGAAATTGTTGAAAAAACCACTGCCGGAAGAACATTCTTACTGACACAACGTACCCGAAGAAGCGGAAGGTTTTTAATGAAAGAAATATAAGTCGGTTATATCTACAACACAACGATAAAACAAATTCTTGAATATCTATAATCAAAAAGAGCTGATAATGATTTATCAGCTCTTTTTAGTATTAATATAGCGTTGCTTGAGATTTAAAAAAAAAGAAAACTCCAGCTTTCCATATTCCATTTTTGATATGCAAGGCAAGAGCCTTGCTTTTAGCAGCGACGAAGTCTGGAGACTTCGCCGAACTCAATGCCGCCAAACTACGCTGAATGAGGGGTGGCAGGGCTAAGCGTTTATAAAGTAATGATAGTCAATTGCTCCGCCATCATATTCAAGAACAATGTTGTCTTTATAAAATATTTTTTTTCTTGCTTCCAGTAAATGGTTGATATATGATTATCAATACCAGACAAATGATTCCAAACCCTAAAGTACCATACAGTATGATTGCTGAAGGAGTTAAACCTGTTCGCATATTTTTGATTTCCTTCATCGAAACATTTCGATCCATATCATGAGTCAGATCTATATCTGTGAAGCTTACCAACAAGTAACACGCTTTAATAAAAAGCTCTGGAGGTTCGTTCGACTGATACACTTTAAATTTATCTCCCCGAAGCTTTTCCATCACCCAGGTCTTCCCATCGAACTTCGGAACATATTCATACGTATTATAGCTGTCAAATCCCGATTTATCCAACCAGATTGAAAATGTATGATAGTCTGACAATGAGATATGCTTTTTTCCATTCCGGACAACTTCTTTCCGCAACGAATTGTTCCTCGAAATTTCCTTCCAACTCAAGACAATATCGTTATCTGTTTTATCTAATCGTACAAATACAGTTGATTGAAAACTCCTAAACCAACTAAATCGAATGATTTCATCACTTGTCTGAATTTTTTTATGCATCAAGGGTGGTTCATTGATAGATTTGTAAAAACGTCCCATTGAGTAAATGCCATCTGACGACCATTCAATCAAAAATATATAATTCTCACTCAAATTCTTATACCAACCAGCTTTAAGATTGGCATAAAACCACGGAGGATAAATATATCTTTCAGATATTCGTTTGGGAAAATAAAGCGGCTCGGGGTTCACTTTATACAAGTGATACCTTAGCTGTTGTATTGGGAAATACACAATCGTTTTCAAACTGTCGCCGCCATATTTTACCACATTATGTAAATAATGTAAGGCATTTACAGCTGATGTAGGAAGAACAGAGTGCCGATTTACGATTGGTGTTTTAGCCTTATCATCCGAAACTTTTACTCCAATCCCAAAAACTGGTTCATAATAAGGTACCAGAAAATCACTGTAATATGCTTTCGCCAATAAATAATTAATTTCAGCATTGGTGGAATCGAGCTGGAAGGCTTTGTTCAGATAGTACACTTCTTTCTGAGCATATTCTTTATCACTGAGTTTTCTATTCCCTGAATTAAAATACTTTGATTTCAGAATATACAAATTCTTATTATTAGGATGCTTTTCAATAATATTGTCAAGGAAAATATTGACTGAATCTACCTTGTTGTCCGAATCTACATTTCTGACCTGATAATTATCGCATATAAATTCTATTGCACTTATATTCACAGGATCCAACCTCAGAATCTTTCTGGCAATATCCATTTTATCTTCATTTTCTTTGTCGCTAGGATGCCAATACAATCTTCCTTCCAGTTCCCGAATAGTTTCAGCACTCAAGGCAGTCAACGGTAGCAATAAAATAAATATATATAATAATTTTCTATGCATATAATACGATTCGTTTTTCCCCTGTTTGCTGTAGCATAAATAATCCGGCACCCGATGTTTGGCATAGCATCCCGCTATGTCAAAGTTAAAAGGAAAGCTCCAGCTTTCCATATTCTATTTTTGATATGCAAGGCAAGAGACTTGCTTTTAGCAGCGACATAGCTAAAGACGCTATGCCAAACAACCCAAGACCTACGCTCAACTGAGCGGTATTACTAGTTTACCCTTTCAGCCGGTTAATTCCTTGCTTTTTATACAATAAAAGTAAAAAATCAACCTCGCCTTTCAAAATTCTAATTATACTGCAAACCTAAGAGCGTGTGTTAGGGGCTGGTTTTTTATTTTACTAAGCAACCACTTTAACTTTCATGTTGTCCAACAGTAATTACTTTATCGTTTTTAAATTCTATGTCGAGATAGTCAGGGTCAATACTCATAATACTTGGTTTGAAACCTAGATAATAAGTCCAATAATTTTCTTGTTTCCAACCGTCTGGCTCACCAAGTAGTTCTGTTACTTCATTTTTTGTTTTTCCGATTAAAATTTTACTCTTAATTAAATCTGCTGAAAGTTCATAACGTTTTTCGCTGTCTGACGCCCATTTTTGTTGGTTGAAGTCATGACTTGGATAATAAGAAGCGCTGAAGAAAAATGCTAAAATGATTAGAACATAAATAACTGGAGTGACAAAAATAGTCGTAAACCAAGTTGCAATTTTTCGTTTTTTGTTGTCTTTAATCAGTTTCTTAAATAACCAACGCCAGAAAAAGAATGTGCAAATTCCGAGAATAATGAGTATAAAATAAACTTCAATACTTACCCCAAATAGTTCCGGTATATATAGTAAATGATTCATGTTGCTTTTTGTCGAGTTACTAAAAATTGATTGTCTTGTCGAAAGCTTATGTTCATTCAATCTCTAAAGGTTTTATAGAACTCTCCGTCAACGTAAACTTTATAATCATTTGCTCGTAAACCCGCTAAAAGTAAAGGTCTAATTTTTTCAATTCTTATATTGTGGATTTCCTTTTCTCCAACTTTAAACTCGTATGTTTTTACGAGATCAACTGAAAACATTCTTATATCTTTTATAATTGTCTTTCCATTGACTGATATTTTAATATTTCCCCAAAATTTATTGAAGCTAAAGAAAATTACTTGTTTTTCGTTTTCACCAATTTCAACTGTGAATTTCATGTGACCTGTTTTATTAATTGTTGTTATATATATGTTGATTATCAGTTTTCCTCGTCCTTCCAGATGTATTTATCTTATTCTTTGCAGAATGGTTCTGATTGGTTCCCACCAACCACCCCGCACCTTTATGCAAGCAAGTAATGGTTATATATCCGTGAGGACAAGTTCAACATAAAGACTTTCATTCATAAATTCATTGTCTGTGTCAAATCCATGTTCTTTTAATATTTTCAATCCGAGTTCATAATTTTCTTCACTGACAGATAATTTAGCACATCCTGAGACATGAAAAGGGCAATCGGCTTCTGCCATTAATACAGTATTCTTTTCCGACTCAATTCCATTTAATTTCAATAAGATTTGTGCGTCACTACATTCCCAGTGCATCATGGTAATCATTAAATTCTTTCTATTGCTCATGTTTTTCTTTATTAAGTATCTATTAAGTATGTCTATCAGCACCTTCGCTGCCGCACGATTCTATCGTGTGGCTAACCATAAACTAACCGCCTATTCCTCCTTAGCATTACCACGCGATGCAATCGCGAGGGAGCGGTGGTTATGTTTCATTTTTTGTTATTGTCCAATCGTCAGCTTTAGATCTTCTTGTTGCAACAAAACCAAGCGGCAAGTCTGCGACTTCAAGTAAAGATATGTCAAGCTGAATTATTTCATCAAGACTTAAAATCAAAACAATATCCTCATAATTATCGAAATTGTCATCACTATAAAATTCCCAGGAACCATCTTCAAAATCATGAGAAATGTAAGTGATCTCTTTTCTGTCGTGGACAACAAATTTTGTTGTAAAAACAGCTGTATTTAAACTGTCTGGAAATACTTTATTTAATTTCATGTTATTTCACTCTTGCTCCCCGTTCGCTGGCGCGGGTCTGCGACCCGTGTCAACTTCATTTTTTCAAATTCTTCTCCTTTTTCTTTTATCTGTCTTAGCACGGATTACAAATCCGCGCCAGCGGGGGGTACAACCCCTTTATTTCAGCATTTTCTTTTGGTGTCAATAGTTCAGCAGGATCAATCATATTAGTTATTTATATCTTAGTTTCTTTTTCAATATGCTATCGACATATCCTATACTCTCATTTTCATTGAATATTAGAATATTCATTGTGTTATTTTCTTTGATTTTTATGGTGTCAAAGATTATATTAAATGCATTTCCAGAAATATTATAGTCAATTACAATTCCATTTACTATAAAAATATATGTTGAGGTTTCAAGCCCATCGATTTTGACAGGATCTACAACGAACTTAGTTGGAGTTATCTTATTTTCTTTAAGAAGCATAATACCAACAGAATAATCATTTTCAGTTTTGGAATCATTTTCAATAATCATCTTCCTGATTATTTCCTCATGTTCGCCGAGATTTACTTGATTGAAAATCTTTTGTTTGGAAATTGAAGCTCTCCACAAAATAGATAATAGGAATAACTTAAACTTTGTGTATTCTATATTCTCAAAATAAAGTAAGTTATTTCCTTCATATGTATTAGCGTATATAATTTTTTGAAATTTATCAGGATTTCCTATTCCTCCAAAAATAACTAATTTAGCATAACTTTCTAACTTCCCAATAATTTTACTCTCACATTCTGCACATAAAATATCGGAATCATAAAATCCGGTTGGTTTCATTTTACCAATTTTCATTTCTTTCAAATAAACAGGTGCAATAAAATGCTTTTCGTTGAATAATCCGTGATACATAAAATCTGGGATAATATGAGATTTCTTTATCAATGGTTTTTCATTGTGACATAATTTACAAATCATATTATTATACTTGATTATTTTTTCAAATTCTCTGTTTTTTCAGATATTGATATTTGTGTTTTTTATAAAAACACATATTTACTCTAACTCGCAATATTGAATATCAAAAACAAGAAAGCTTATTTTCTTTTCTGTCGATTTATGCCACAGTTCCTTTTTATTGTGTCTCCACTATTTCTTTTTTTTGGCTTGCTGCTAACGACCGAGGCTATGGGCATTTGGCGGTTTGCGGGAGCATTCGCTGTCGTGGAACGACAAGGTGAATGCGGGAGCAAAACTGCCGGAATGCACGTCAACCAGCCAATGACCATAGGCGGGTGTTAGCGGTTCGTTGTTTTCTTGTATTTCGTAATATTTATTTTATAAAACGGTGAATTGCTTTATCAGCGTTATCTTGAAATGTAGTATTTTTCAAATCAGTATAAAACGTGCTCTGGTCAACCACGACCCCTGATAACTTACCCTCTTTACTAGCATAAAAAATGCCACTTTTATATCGCTCATCCGAAATGCCATCTACAAAGCGTTTTGCACCTACTTCTAATTTATGCACCATTCCTCCTATCAATGGGAATACAATAGGCATCATAAAATACCTCAACATGAATCTCATTGCCGGAGGAAGATTATTTGGTGCCAGAGTTCCCTTTGTGTTCCCGGGACTCATAACAACAAATTTGAGGTCGGGATATTTTCTTGCCATAGATAACATCCACATGGTTGCTGCATATTTGACATATCCGTATGCTTGAGTTACATCAAATTTATTATCAAAGTATGATCCATCAAGAACAGCAGCAAACTCATCTACAGAAGAAGTCTTCATGGCAACCGGTTTCATTCCGAGCATCTTTACTCCCGGTACAGCTTCCGCACTGGGGTATAGAACTGTTTTTTTTAACTTATCATGTTTGATTAATTCCTCCACTAAAATTACATGACCTAAAATATTCGTAGCAGCCAAGTCATTCATGCCCGATGGCGTAATTTTCGCAGCCGTTTTCCCAACCATTCCACCTGCATTTAAAATTATTGCATCAATAGGTTCCTTTATTTTTTCTACTGCTTTTCTTACGGAATCTGCATCAGAAACATCCCCAATAATAATTTCAAAGATCTTTTTTCCCGTTTCCGCTTCAAGGTCTATTTTTGCTTCTTCTGCTTTCGCTTGATTTCTACAAAAAAGAATTACCTTTTTTGTTTCTTTTTTCAATGCTAACTGTCGGGCAGTCTCTTTCCCAAGCCCAATATTTGCTCCAGTTATTAATATACTTTCGTTCATTTTTTCTGTTTTTTTTAATTGTTTTTTTTTATACCGCAAAGTTACAATTGAAAAAATGCACTAACTTGTCTATAAAGTCCAAAGAATGGTAAATTCAGTTCAACTACTTCTTACGATACTCACTAGGCAATTGATTATACTTTTGTTTAAAGGTCTTTGTGAAATTTGAAGTATCTTGAAAACCAACTTCGTAACAAATTTCAGATACAGATAATTCGCTTGATTGTAATAGATCAAGAGCCTTTTCCAATTTCTTTTCTTTAATGAAATTGGCTGGTGTATCACTAAATTGTGTTTCAAAATCTCTCTTAAATGTTGACAAGCTACGATCTGTCAAACTGGCTAACTCGACTATTGAAATGGATGAGTATAAATGTGCTTCCACTACCTCAAACAAACCTGCTTGTCTTGGATTAAATAAATGAGAGAATAGAGTAATGATATTTTCTACATTGTCTGTTTGAAGAAGCAATAGGATGAGTTCTTTGATTTTTAATTTAAGCAAATCGTCTGTAACCAAATTTGGGTTCTCAAAATAAAAATCAAGGCTTTGAATAAAATTGGATATGACACCTTGTTTTTCTATTTTCCTGATATAGGGTTTGTGAGCATAACCTTTTATGAAATTTGGAAATTCGTTTTTGTATAATTCTTTCAAAATGTCCGGATATAAATGAACAGCAAAAACTTCACAAGTCTTGGCAGGATGTTTTCGAATAGCGTTTGAGAAGTAGTTACCACATCTAAGTAAAACACTTTCCTCTGTTTGAATGGATAAGTTGTCAGTAGGGGAAGTGATAGACATTACCCCTTCCTTAAGATAAGTAAAACAGGCTTCGTCCTGAAAAACTGAGCCAAGTCTTAATGGCGTCTTGATTATTAATTTTTCAATTGCACATTTATTATTGATGTCAAAGTGTTTTCTGTCGAGTATCATTTTTTATTGTAGTTTGTGGGTTTCTGTACAATGACCGCTAACGACCGAGGCTATGGGCATTTGGCGGTTTGCGGGAGCATTCGCTGTCGTGGAACGACAAGGTGAATGCGGGAGCAAAGACCGCTGAATGCACGTCAGCCAGCCAATGAACATAGGCGTGTGTTAGGCGGTCGTATTTATTTTTCGTTCAACCATTTCAGCCAATCATTTGCAACTTTGTCCCAGTTAAATATGTCGTAATTTGGTTTGTTTTCTTTAGTCAACGGAAAAAAATTGTGTTCAGTCCCGATATAAGGATTGAACTGAAAGTTGTCTTTCCCTTTTCGTATAAAATCAACTCTCACAAAGTCAACAAATGGTGCGCACCAATCTTTGGTTCCATAACAAACTAAAACCGGGATTTTCAGTTTTTCTAAATACTCAATTGGTGGGGTCGAAAACTCATAGGTTGCTTTATTCGTGTCGCCATATGTCGCATCCATTTTCGTTTTGTTCTTAACCACATCCTGCCAGTATTCAATGTCGTTCTCCGCACTTTTTACACTATCTGATTCGGTTGCTCTGTCTTGTTGTATAATTGACATAATTCGCCCCATTGGATTCCCACTTGAGTAAATCAAATGAGTTACTAAATGAGAAACGCTTGCTATTTTTGCTGCAACGGTGCTTCCTTCGGAATGCCCAGCTAAAACTAGTTGCTTTTTGGAAACCCAGTTTTGTTTTTGCAAGAATTTGATTATTTCAATGTCTCTGTCAACATAATAGTCTAAAAGATTTCTGTCTGAATACTGTTTAGGATAATGTCCAGTGCTGTCAATCAAGTCAAAGCTTCTACTTAGTTTCTTCACGTCCATAATTAATGGAATAAACGGCTTGCCAACTATTACTAAGTGATATTTAATAGCTAAACTGTCTGGATTAAATGAAAAAACTCCATAAGGACCTTTTTCGTCATACTTAATTAATGGTTTCGGTAAACTACCTTGACAAAAGAAGAACAATGGTTTCCGTTTATTTTCTTCTCCTTTTTTTGATTTTATCAAAATGTCAACCTTTTCTGATTTATAGTCAAATTGCAAATGAGTATATCCATAGTCTTTTGCTGTCTTAGTTTGTCCGAAAGTCGCTAGCGTCAAAGTCAAAATGAGAATTGTCGTAAGTACTTGTTTCATCGTCTTTTTTCTTTTTTTAATATGCCGCCTAACGACCGAGGCTATGGGCATTTGGCGGTTTGCGGGAGCGTTCGCTGTCGTGGAACGGCAAAGTGAATGCGGGAGCGAAACCTGCTAAATGCACGTCAGGGAGCCAATGAACATAGGCGTGTGTTAGGGGGTCGTTTTTTCTTTTTCTATAATTCCATATGTCGTTTTAAGCACACTTAAGTCAAACGGAAAAGGTAATAACTGTCCTTGAGTACTTTGAACAAAGGCTCTCGGGTGAATAACACCAAAGTCGGGTTTCTTTGCAGGTGTCACAACAACCATGTCATTATCAACAAAAATCTTTTTGGTATTACATAATTCAAAGACTCTAATTGTATCTCCATTTTCAGTAGTTCCAATCGTTATAGAAGCTGTAGCAATGGTTCCACAATCAACTCCAGCTGTCATATGTGAAATTACTTTCAATTTTGTCGGTTTGTCAAGGTCAAAATACACCCATTTATTCATAAAGTCATTTGCACTGTCTAATTCAAGTTTAAATGTGTCTTTTCCTACAATTGAACTTTTAAATTTTCTTTTTGTCAAGTTGCTATCAGGAACAGTCGAGATACTTCGAAAATCGTTTGTTTTCGTGTTAATACCCACTGTCACTAAACGATAAGAGTGACAAGAAGTCAAAATGAAAAGTACCAATATTGTTGTTTGTAAATGTCTCATCTTTTTTTTCTAAAATGCCCCCTAACGACCGAGGCTATGGGCATTTGGCGGTTTGCGGGAGCGTTCGCTGTCGTGAAACGACAAAGTTAATGCGGGAGCAAAACCTGCTAAATGCACTTCTGCCGCCAGTGCACATAGGCGTGTGTTAGCAGCATGGCCATTGGTTGTATTTAGTTGTTCTTCGTTTTATAATAGTCCAAGTCTGTTTCATTTTAGTCTAGCATAATTACACTTTAGCCAAAGGTCATTATACTTTAGTCGGACACAAATACACTTTAGCCGGAGGCTGTTACAACTTAGCCGAAGCTTATTACACTTTATCTGAAAGCAATTACATAAAAGTCGGAAGTCGATTTACTTTAGCCAAAGCCTATTATATCTTTTACGGTGTCTGTTTTATTTTAGCCGAAGCTTATTTCATTTTGTCCGAAAGCCATTACACAATAGTCGAAAGTCATTTTACTTTATACGCTGTATATTACAAATTCGTCAGGTTTTCACTTACAATTACACTTTGTTTCACCGTAATCAAAAAATGTTATTGGTCTTCGAATACTTGGATACGATTCGAGAAAAACCATACAGATGCTGTCTCCAATTTGTTTATCGTCATCGGTCAAAGCTGGTCCTTCATATGTTTCTCCTTTATATTCAAATCTATACATTAAATCTGGTGAAGTATGTGGAGATGTTAATCGTATATTTGTTATTATGCCTTTTTTACAGATACCATAATGTTTTAGAAGTTGAACTTCAATGAAATAACGTATGAAAACATAACATGTAAATATGATACAAATTATAAAAATAATTTTCCCACTTGTGAGTTTCCCTTTTGTGATTTTTCCTTTTGTCTTTTTCATACCCTATGAATTTGCACATCTTTGCATTTGTTAGCTTTATAGCTCCGGCTTCAATTGTTTTACTAACAGTCTTTTTGTTTTTTTTGGCTTGCTGCTAACGACCGAGGCTATGGGCATTTGGCGGTTTGCGGGAGCATTCGCTGTCGTGGAACGACAAAGTGAATGCGGGAGCAAAACTGCCGGAATGCACGTCAGCCAGCCAATGAACATAGGCGTGTGTTAGGTTCTCGTTCTTTTTCGTTTGTCGTCTTTTCGTGTTTAATTTGAGAATTCAAGTCACAAATTTTCATGAATATATTTTGCTGTTTTTCTATCTTGCTTTTAATTCAGTAGCACCTCAGAAACTTATTTGTGGTAATGAAAGTCTAAAAAAACCATGTTCTATTTCTTAAAAGCGGTATGAAAATAAACAAGGCTGGAATTAAAACATATATACATATAATTGTCAATATCCTATATTTAAATGTTTTGTTTTTTATTGCATACAGTCCCCCATAAAATAAGTATCCACCAATAATCCACACAACAACAATAGAAAATAATGAAGTCAAAAGTCCATAAATTCCTGACGAGTCTTCTGAAAATATATTTTCAAAAGAAAACACATGATCCCAAAATTTCCCGGACGATATAATCAGAGTGAAATCGTATAGTCGTACCATGGTGAGTTTAATAACAAAGTTTACAACTGGGTTAAATGAAATTACAAGCAATGCCAAAACCCATTTTCGTATTCCGAAAATATGCATATTTTCATTTTTCTCTTTGTCATAATACTCATTCTTAGCTTTCAAATTTCCGAAATATGAAGCGAGTAAAATGCCTGTTGTCTGTAATGATAGAAGTATATAGAAGTCGGAATCTAAATCACTTATGCCACTAACAAACGAGTCATACGAACTGATAAGTTTAACGATTATAAGTGTTAATGGCGTAATATAAACTACGAGAAAAGAAAATATAATGCTAAGAAATATCTTAAATTGTCGAGAATAATATGCAAACAGATAAACTATAAAATATAGTATTACTGTGTTCAACACACAGCCAAATATATAAAATGACCAGAGTTGAAAACCACTTAATTCTTTGCCGTAACTCACCAAGTCATTAAATGTAAATTGCCATACATTCAAGTAGTTAATGCCTAGAAATAGACAAAACAAAACCAAATAGATTAAATTCTTTTTTTTCATTCTTTTTCTTGTTATTATAATTGAGACCTCAATGTTTGTATGGCACTATTTTTTTTTAGAATGGAACCTAACATCTGTATATGCGCTGTTCTATTTGGATATGCGCTGTTCAATAGCGCATATTTCCATTTTATGTCCGGTTCTATATTTTTACAAGCCCAAAGATAATAACATTACTTTACAATATCAATTATTATGTTGTTTTTTTTAATTTAGACAATTTTATGCACAGTCTCTTATCAGGAAACTCTTCAAAAAACAAACCGTCTCCGGCACATTTACCGGAAACGGTTTTCTGGAAAAATTTCAAACTTTCAGAGGTCTGTGCAGCTGTTGCAGCCTACAGACTCTCCCTGTCCGTGGTAGTATAAGCTATTTTACGCTGATGTTTGACAAAAGCTGAAGCTATCCGTCCAAACTTCAAACAGCAATTGCATTACGCCGAACAGAGACAATGATAATTTAAATCACCGCCTGCATAATCG
>Ga0302215_10001221_pt1 | contig 18557 bp, 17 predicted proteins | sample II_Fen_N3_1_FD_194580 | JGI IMG/M metagenome (GOLD analysis project Ga0302215, IMG submission 194580) | Peat permafrost microbial communities from Stordalen Mire near Abisko, Sweden - II_Fen_N3_1 | ecosystem: Environmental > Terrestrial > Soil > Wetlands > Permafrost | place: Sweden: Abisko...
GCGCTAAAGGTGTTGTCCGCAGGGCCATGCAGGCAGCAGGATTCGTGGTAGAACGATTGCCCGGTCCTCCGGGTAAACGTGAAATACTTCGGGGGAGGAAGAGTTGGGAAGTTTGAAGGGTTTGAAGAGTTTGAAGAGTTTGAAGGGTTTGAAGGGTTTGAAGAGTTTGAAAGTTCCGCGTTCAATGTTCCGCGTTCCGCGTTGAAAACAGGAGAATAAGCTGATATCGTTGAAGAGTTTGAAGAGTTTGAAGAGTTCCGCGTTCAAAGTTCCGCGTTCCGCGTTGAAAACAGGAGAATAAGCTGATATCGTTGAAGAGTTTGAAGAGTTTGAAGTTTGAAGAGTTTGAGGTTTGTAACCCCCCTTTAGGGGTTGGGGGTGTATTTTAATTTAATTAGTTGCATATGAAGAAATACAGTGCATTTTATATTCCTTACCTTGTGTTTGTCCTGACGCTGGTAGTTTTGATTATTTGCAATGAAAAAGCAAATCTTCATCTCTGGATCATTTCTTTTAATTCGCCAATTGCGGATGTATTCTTTCGATATATTACCTTTGTTGGTGATTGGGTGCCGTATGCTGCAGTGGCAGGTTTGCTTTTTTACAGGTATAGAATGGCAGCTTTCGTGTTGTTCTCACAACTGGCATCAGGGCTGGTATCCATCATTATAAAGCAAACATGGAATGAGCCACGGCCGGTGCTGTATTTTAAAGAGCATTTTCCAACCATACAACTGCATCAAATTACCGGAGATCACATGCATTCCTCCCACAGTTTCCCATCAGGGCATACCATTACGGCATTTGCATTCTTTCTGGCTTTGTCTTTTTTTACGAAAAGACCTTCGTTGCATTTCGTGTATTTCATACTGGCATTTATGGTAGCATATTCCAGAGTATATCTGTCGCAACATTTTCCAATTGATGTTCTTGTGGGTTCATTTATTGGAGTTTCTGTCACCATTGTTTGTAAATATTACTTTGATAAACAGGAGCTGAAATGGGCAGATGGCTCATTACGAGATGTTTTTTGAGAAAAAAGAGCTGGTAAGGTCGGATTATTAAAATAAAAATCTTATCTTTGCAAGCTCAAATTAAAAAAGAGGGACTGAGTTTTTTAAGCCCTGTTTTTTAATCATTAATCATTTATAATTAACTACTTGTATGTATTTAACAGCTGAAATTAAGCAGGAAATCTTCGGTAAACACGGAAAGTCTAACACTGATACTGGCTCATCTGAAGGCCAGATAGCATTGTTTTCATACCGTATCAACCATTTAACTGAACATTTGAAGTTAAACAAAAAAGATTATAGTACAGAACGCTCTCTTGTTATTTTGGTAGGAAAACGTCGTCGTCTTCTCAATTATTTGAAAGATACCGAAATTTCACGCTACCGTGCAATTATCAAAGAGTTGGGTATCAGAAAGTAATTCTGGCTTTCAAACCTTTAAGAGGCGTTTCAAAATTAGTTTTGAAATGCCTCTTCTTTTTAATGACCCCAACCCCTAAAGGGGGTAAATTTTTTTGAAAGTCAAACAAGTAAAATAATAATCAGTAAATTGATTAATAAATCCAGGGGGTTAAAATAAAACATATTCATTTAATTCTCCGTCAGGCTGGCGGTATATAAGTGGTTTTTATGAATTTGATCTATAATATTGGTATCTATTGTTACGGAGCATTCATTTTTCTGGCTTCGCTTTTCAATGAAAAGGCAAGATCGTTACGTGATGGACAGCACGTTGCATTTAAACTCCTGAAAGAAAAAGTTAATCCGATTGGCGGCTATGTATGGTTTCATGCAGCATCGCTCGGTGAATTTGAGCAGGGAAGGCCTGTGATGGAACAATTGAAGCGTGATCAGCCGGAAGTTAAGATACTGCTGACATTTTTTTCACCTTCCGGTTATGAAGTGCGTAAAAATTATGCAGGTGCCGACATTGTATCTTACCTTCCATTGGATCTACCCGGTAATGCGAAGTGTTTTGTGGAGCTGGTTAAACCATCAAAAGCCATTTTTATAAAATATGAATTCTGGCCAAATTATTTGCTGGCATTAAAAGAGGCGAATGTTCCGGTATACAGCATATCATCCATATTCAGGCCGGAACAGGTTTTTTTCAAAAGTTACGGGAAATGGTACAAAAATTTATTGAGTACTTTCTCCCATATATTTGTCCAGGACAAGGTTTCGTTGGATTTACTGGTGAAACATCAGATAAACAATGCTTCGGTATGTGGCGATACACGTTTCGACAGGGTGTACGATTTGTACACACAGGCAAAACAACTTCCGTTGATTGAAGAATTTGTAAAAAACGCCCCGGAAGTAATTGTTGCCGGCAGCACCTGGCCCGGTGATGAAGAAGTACTTGTTCGTTACCTGAAACTTCATCCAAAGGTGAAATTGATACTGGTTCCTCACGAAGTTCATAGTGCCCACATTTTAGCTATATCGAAGTTGTTGGATGGCAGGTTTGTGCGTTATTCAGAAGCAACACCCGAAAATGTTAAGACGACAAATTGTTTGGTGGTAGATGTCATTGGTGTTCTCTCTTCAATTTACCGATATGCTCATGTTGCCTATATCGGAGGCGGATTTGGAGTCGGCATACACAATACGCTCGAGGCAGCAGTATATGGAATACCCGTTGTCTTTGGACCAAACTATCAGAAATTTCGTGAAGCACGTGAATTAATTGCAGTTGGAGGAGCATTTTCAATTTCGAATTATGTTATACTTGAAGCTCAGATTGACAGACTTCTGAAAGATAAACATGCCGGAAAAATGGCCGGGGAATATGTGAAGCAAAATACAGGTGCGACGGAGCAAATTTGTAATATTATTAATTAATATACTATTTATCAATACATAATCACATCATCACATCATCACATCATCACATCATCACATCATCACATTTATAAATTATGCAAAAACCTTCCATCCCAAAAGGAACCCGCGACTTTACGCCACCTGAAATGGCAAACCGCAATTATATTTTCGATACGATAAAAGACGTTTTTCGCCTGTATGGTTTTCAGCAGATAGAAACACCTGCCATGGAAAACCTGTCTACCCTGATGGGAAAATATGGTGAAGAGGGGGATAAACTGCTCTTCAAAATACTGAATTCAGGTGATTTCCTTTCCGGGTTGAATGATGTTGAATTACAGGGACGTAACAGCATTAAGCTAACCAACAAAATATCCGAAAAAGGATTGCGATATGATCTGACAGTGCCGTTTGCCCGATTTGTGGTACAACACCAGAATGAGATAAGTTTTCCGTTTAAACGCTACCAGATACAGCCGGTATGGCGTGCCGACCGGCCACAACGGGGAAGGTACAGGGAATTTTATCAGTGCGATGTGGATGTTGTGGGGAGCGATTCATTACTGAACGAACTTGAACTGATTCAAATTGTCGACGAAATATATCGCCGCTTGAAAATCAATGTGGTGGTTAAAATAAATAACCGTAAAATACTCTCCGGGATTGCTGAAATAATAGGGGAAGCCGAGAAAATAACCGATATAACTGTTGCCATTGATAAGATGGATAAAATCGGATTGGAAAAAGTGAACGAAGAAATAGCTTCTAAAGGTATTTCACAAGATGCTATTGACAAACTTCAACCGATATTAAAGCTCAGCGGATCGAATACTGAAAAGCTGGAACAACTTAAAATTGTTTTAGCGGATTCGGAGGTTGGGTTAAAAGGGGTCACTGAATTGGAAACGATCTTCGGATTGTGTGACGCAATGAAGGTGCAAACTGCCATAGAACTTGATTTAACCCTGGCACGTGGACTTAATTACTATACCGGGGCTATTTTTGAAGTGAAAGCGCTCGATGTGGAGATGGGAAGCATTACCGGAGGCGGACGATACGATAACCTGACAGGAGTTTTCGGCATGGATGGTGTGTCGGGTGTGGGTATATCATTTGGTGCCGACAGGATATACGATGTGTTGAATCAATTGGATTTGTATCCCGAAACATCGATGGAGCAAACTAAAATTTTATTTGTCAGTTTTGGTGAAAAGGAATTGATGTATTCATTGCCATGGCTTTGCAGCTTAAGGGCAAAAGGTGTGAATGCTGAGATCTATCCCGAGGCTGCTAAAATGAAAAAACAAATGAGTTATGCCGACAATAAAAAGATACCATTTGTTGCCATCGTTGGCGAAACGGAAATGAATGAAGGAAAGGTAATGTTGAAGAATATGAAGTCCGGCGAACAAGGACTTGCTACGTTGGAAGAAGTGATCGAAAAAATAATGTGATGATGTGGTGATGTGATGATGTATGATGTATGATGTGGTGATGTATGATGTGATGATGTATGATGTGATGATGTATGATGTGATGATGTATGATGTGATGATGTATGATGTGATAATGTGGTGATGTGATGATGTATGATGTGATGATGTGATGATGTGATGATGTGATGATGTATGATGTGATGATGTGTTAATGTGATGATGTGATGATGTATGATGTGATGATGTATGATGTATGATGTGGTGATGTGAAAATGTGATGATGTGGTGATGTGATGAAATTATAAAGAATAGGAATCCTGAAGATCAATAGATCCTCAGGATTTTTTTTTAACTGTGAAGCTTCAATTCATAATTTAATTTCACCACATAATAATAAAGCAACATGCGGAAACCAAAACGTAATTTATCTGAAAAAGTCTGCAATTTCAGTAAAGACCTTATTAAAACCATTATCCACTTCGGTTGAATCGAACAGAGCACCTACCGGAAAAGGGTTTTCATGAGTGTATGGAAATGAAAAATCCAACCGGGTAAAACGATTTGAAGCACAAGCAGCTCCTAATGCCTCAGGTATCCCATGAAAGGACATAACTTTATCATTTAATAAAGAAATTCCTTTTAACTTAGTACCTAACCTGGTAAAAAAAAGTTCTCTCTTTGACTTGTTGCGTTCAGAGGATATCATACAATTAAACGATTCAAACATATTATCAGTGACCGAATGTGATTTTACAGATTTAGTGAAATGTGTCAGGTAATAATCATAGAGCATTTGGAATGCTTTTTTATCCATGATACTTCGTGATTGACCAACCATAGAGCTGAATATACCTCCTCCACAAAATAAAAATAATTTAGAGTCGGAGAATAATTTGAGTGGATTTGTCATCATGGTGATCTCAGCCAAAAAAGCACCAATGGAATATGCAAAAATATCAATATGGGTATTTTCGTTGAAGAGTACCTGTTTGCCCTCTTTGATTTGTTTAAAAAGTGCACTCAGGTCATTGATGCTTTGTCGTCCTGAACTGTAAAAGCGATATGGCTTATCGCTGATTCGTTCGCTTAACGCTACGTTGGCTAAACTAAGCGACCTGTCTTCCCCGTTTTGTAACCGGCGAAGTTGTATGATGTTTTGAAGATCCCTTGGATTCGACCAGCTTACCGGTGATCGGTTCATATGAAAGGCAATTGGGAAAAGAATAACCGGTTTTCCGGTATTTGTACATAAATATTCTGCCCAGGTAAGGTATTTATTCCAGTTACGTTCATTTAGACCATGTAAAAGAAGAATGGCATTATCCGCCTTTTGACATCCACAAGGCATAAACACAGGATATAAAAAAGATGAATTTTCGCTTATAGTATCATCATTGATGTCGCGTAGCATGTTTTCATTCTGATTCTCTTGGTGCAGGCTTTGAAATGAAAAATAACGAATGTCAATATTTGAATCAGCCAGATGTGTGTCAACTCCTAATTTGAATTGAGCATTGAGTTCTTTATATCGTTGAGTGTATTCCATTCTATGAAAATTAATTGATTTCGAACACAAAGTTAGTTCTCAATCAGATAATTTGCAATTTTATGGGGAGTCTGTCAATAGTAAGGGACGAAAACCTGTATTATGGGGTGAAAATTCAAATTAAGGGATTAATTTAAACCTTCCCGGCCAGGAGTTGTTTTACTTTGAATAGAAAGATATACTTTTGCAGTTGATTCCATTTAGAATAGAAATATGAATATCAAGATTCCTTCCTATTTGTACGATAAAGCCAATATCTACCGGTTGATATTTTTTACTGCTTTATTTGCCTTGCTGTTTATCAATATCTTTCAACCCTTCGGATCCAGGGGGTGGTATCCTGATATATCCGATTTTAAATATTTCTTTTTCTCCAGTCTTATTATACTAACAGGTATGCTGGTGGTAGTCATTAGCCGGCTAATCATGCTTCAGGTTGTAAAAGGGCACTCACTGACCTATATGCAATATGCACTTTGGGTATTGGGGGAGATCTTATTTATGTCACTTTTCTATTCCCTGTTTTCAAAGTTTATTCCCAGTGAAGGAATGAAACGGGATTTTGTGGAGATATTTCATAAATCAACTGTAAATACCAGCCTGATACTTTTGTTGCCCTATTCCATTCTTTGGTTGTACTTTTCCTGGCGCGACAAAAATAATTTATTGCAAAAAATGACAACTGAAGTTCATCCTTCTGAAGTTCAACGTAAAAATTCAATTGCATTTCATGATGAAAAAGGCGAACTACGTATCACTATCATCCTTGAAAATCTGCTGTATATTGATTCTTCGGATAATTATGTTACTATTCATTACCTCAATAAATCTAAATTGTCGCATTTTTTGATTCGAAACACATTAAAGTGGATGGACGAAAACCTGACAGGTGATAGCCAGCTAGTGCGATGCCACAGAAGTTTTATCGTTAACCTGGACAAAGTGAAAGTTATCCGTAAAAATAAAGGAGGAATTATTATGGAGTTGGATATCGTCAATACACCGGATATTCCGGTATCCCTCACGTATTATGAAAGTGTTATGTCTAAATTCTCCCATTATTCAAAATGAAATTTCAAAGTTCTGTAAAAATCAATTTACATTTCATACTTCACATATAAAAACAGATAAAATCCGGCACGTAGATTTTTCATTCTTTCTAAATATTTAAAATGTTTCACACATCATGGATCTATTAAATTTATTTGATCGAAAACCTTATAAAATCGGTATCGCACTCAGTGGGGGAGGTGTAAAAGGATTGTGTCATGCCGGAGTATTAAAAGCTCTTGAAGAATTTGGTATCAAACCGGATATCATCTCGGGAGTAAGTGCCGGTGCTTTGGTAGGTGCTTTGTATTCAGATGGATACACGCCGGACGAAATTGCCGTTTGTTTTGAAGAAATAAATTTCAAAACAATGACGAAAATCAGGATTCCTAACGGGGGGTTTTTCACTACGGAAATTTTCAAAAAGTTTCTAAACAAAAAATTACGTGCCCGCACGTTTGAAGAATTAACTATTCCTTTAAGGGTTGTGGCAACCGATCTGGATAATGGGCGGAGTGTAACTTTCAGAAACGGGCATCTGATTGATCCGATAGTTGCGTCCTGTACGTTCCCTGTACTTTTTACCCCTAAACTAATTGATGGGATTCATTATGTAGATGGAGGGGTCCTTAAAAACTTTCCGGTATCTACCATTCGAAAAGAGTGTGAAAAGGTGATTGGTATTAATGCCAGTCCGTTGGTGGCGAACGAATACAAGCAAAGCATTCTAAATGTTGCGTTGCGATCCTACAATTTTATGTTTAAAGCCAATATCATTCATGACAAAGGACTCTGTGATTTGCTGATTGAACCTGTTGATATGGGTAATTATGAAACATTTGATGTGGATAAAGGACGTGAGATTTTTGAACTGGGTTATCGGAGTGCCAAACAATTGCTTGAAGTTAAACTGGATACTAATTTAGTTTAAACAGGCACGAATTTAAATCAATAAGCTGTGAATTGCTTGAAAATAGTTTTTTTTTGATTACTTTTGCGGCGAAATAATAACAAAAAACAATCATAATATGGATCCGGTATCTGATCGTTTGGCAGCGTTGTCTCCTTCTGAGACTCTTGCAATGTCCCAAAAAAGTAATGAGCTGAAAGCTCAGGGTTTTGATGTAATTAATCTTAGTGTTGGTGAACCCGATTTCAACACACCCGACCATATAAAACAGGCGGCTAAACAGGCTATTGATAATAACTTTTCGTTTTATTCTCCTGTTCCCGGTTATCCCGGATTACGGAATGCCATCTGTGCAAAATTAAAATCCGAAAACGGCCTGGATTATAAGCCTGAACAAATTGTTTGTTCGAATGGTGCCAAGCAATCGGTTTGTAACGTACTGTTATCCATTATAGGTAAAGGTGATGAAGTGATCATTCCGGCACCTTTTTGGGTGAGTTATCCAGAGATGGTGAAATTAGCAGATGGCACATCGGTAGTTGTTTCGGCAGGTATTGACCAGGACTTTAAAATTACGGCTGCTCAGTTGGAAGCTGCTGTAACACCTAAAACAAAAGCGATCATACTTTGCTCACCTTCAAATCCAACAGGTAGTGTCTATTCAAAAGCTGAATTAGAGGAATTGGCAGGAGTGCTGGCAAAATATCCAAAAATAATTATTCTGTCCGATGAAATCTACGAACACATCAACTATTTGGGTAGGCATGAAAGTATTGCCCAGTTTGAAAATGTACGTGAGCGTGTGGTACTGATAAATGGCGTTTCAAAAGGATATGCAATGACAGGTTGGAGGATTGGCTGGATTGCAGCCCCTAAATGGATTGCTTCAGCCTGCAATACGCTACAGGGACAATATACTTCCGGACCGAATTCGGTGGCTCAAAAGGCCGCTGAAGCTGCTTATACCGGCGATCAAAGTTGTGTGGAAACTATGCGCGTTGCTTTCGAACGCCGTAAGAAGCTGGTAGTAGAACTCGCACGTCAGATTCCGGGATTGAAAGTAAATGATCCTCAGGGGGCATTTTATATTTTTCCGGATTGCAGCAGCTATTTTGGAAAATCTTTCAATGGTAAGAAAATTGAAAACTCCGGCGACTTATCCATGTTTTTATTAGAAGAAGGTCATGTGGCCTGTGTGGGTGGTGGAGCTTTCGGAGCACCCGATTGTTTGCGCTTTTCGTATGCCACTTCGGATGAAAATCTGGTAAAGGCATTCGGATGGATTAAAGAGACGCTGGCAAAGCTGAATTAATTTGCACTAACTAACTAAAACAAGGCGTTAAATTTAAATTTAACGCCTTGTTATGTAAATGGACATTTATAAAATCTATATTAAGTTCGAAATAAGTAAAAACATTCTGTCAAAGATTCATGTTTATTTAATAAAAACGAAATGAAAAAGCTTTCATTCCAAAATGGAGATCGACTTCCTTCTATCGGGTTGGGGACCTGGCTGTCAAAGAAAAATGAAGTTTACGATGCTGTAGTCGAAGCAATACGAGTTGGTTACAGGCATATCGATTGTGCCTATATTTATCAGAATGAAGCCGAAATAGGGAAAGCTATTCAATTTGTAGTTGAGAGTGGATGGGTAAAAAGAGAAGATCTGTTTATCACTTCTAAGCTATGGAATAGTGATCATGCGCCTGAACGGGTAGAAGTTGCAATCCGCAGGACATTGAATGACCTGAGGCTGGATTATCTTGATTTGTATTTGATTCACTGGCCGGTAGCTTTTAAGACAGGCCATGAACAGGCAAAAGATGCGACTGATATATTGACTCCTGATGAAATGCCTATTCTGAAGACCTGGCAAGCTATGATTAAGATGAAAGAAGCCGGTTTGACAAAACATATCGGGGTATCAAACTTTAATATCCCAAAACTTCAACATCTTATCCATTACTCCGATAAAATACCGGAGGTAAATCAGATTGAACTTCATCCGTATTTACAGCAAAAAGAATTAGTGGATTTCTGTGGTGAAAATAATATTCTGGTCACAGCATACTCTCCATTGGGAAGCCGGCATTTGATTCATAGTGAGGCTGGTTTGACAAGAGAAAAAGTCATCATTGAAATTGCAGAAAAACAAACCTGTTCACCTGCACAGGTATTGCTTGCCTGGGCAATTCAACGAGGTATTGCGGTTATTCCTAAATCGGTAAATTCAAACCGGATTATTGAAAACTACGGATCATTAAGTATCAGCTTATACATAGATGATATCGCCCGAATCAACTCATTGGAATCTAACCTTAGAATTGCCAGAGGAATGTTTTGTGTCCTTCCGGGTGGGTATTACACACTTCAAAATATATGGAATGAGTAGATTTGCCGGAGTATAGGATGAACATTTACAGGATGTTGATTCACCTAAGATCATGGTTGTAAAATCCGGACAAGAAATTGTAAAATTAAAAGTGCCATTTGAAAATCTTTCAAATGGCACTTTTAAATTGAGATGTTAGCTGATTGCCGGTGAATATTGAATTAAAATCCTCTTATGGCTTCAATTCCTGGCAAAACTCGTCCTTCAATAGCTTCAAGCAATGCACCACCACCTGTTGATACATACGAAACCTGGTCAGCGATACCGAATTTGTTGACACATGCTACTGAATCACCACCTCCTACAAGAGAAAATGCTCCTTTTTTTGTAGCTTCTACTATGGCTTCCCCTACAGAGAGAGATCCATGGGTAAAGTTATCAAATTCAAATACACCTGTCGGGCCATTCCATAAAATTGTTTTAGAAGCCTTAATGACATCCGCAAATATTTTTTCAGTTTCAGGGCCAATATCCAGACCTTCCCAACCATCCGGAATCTCATCTACAGGCACGAATTGTGTGTTGGCTTCATTGCTGAATGCATCGGCAATTTTAGCATCAACAGCTAAAACGATATTTACATTTTTTGCTTTTGCTTTTTCCAGTAAATCGAGTGCCATTTCAAGTTTGTCATCTTCGCATATTGAATTACCGATTTTACCACCCAGTGCTTTTGTAAAAGTATAAGTCATTCCACCTGCAATGATCAGGTTGTCAACTTTGGTAAGAAGGTTTTCAATAATTTCAATTTTTGAAGATACTTTTGATCCACCCATGATGGCAGTAAAAGGACGGGCTGTATCAGTCATAATTTTTTGTACTGCAATGACTTCTTTCTCCATTAAATATCCGAACATTTTGCTGTTTTCGTCGAAATACTTTGCAATAAGTGCAGTAGAAGCATGGGCGCGGTGAGCAGTTCCAAATGCATCGTTTACATAACAATCTGCATATGATGCCAGTGTGGCTGTAAATTTCTTTTGGTTTTCCTTGGTTACTTTCTTTGCAGCTGCTTTTTCTTCTTCGGTAGCTGTGTCCGGTAAACGGGGTTTACCTTCTTCTTCTTCATAAAAACGAAGGTTTTCAAGCAATAATGCTTCACCCGGTTTTAAGTCAGCAGCCATTTCTTTTGTTTTGTCATTTGCACAATCAGGAGCAAATTTTACTTCAACACCCAACAATTCAGAGACGTGAGCTAAAATGGATTTTAATGAATACTTCATGTCCGGATTCTTCTTTGGACGACCCATATGCGATGCGATAATCACGCTCCCCCCATCAGAAAGAATTTTTTTCAGGGTTGGCATTGCTGCACGGATACGGGTGTCATCAGTAATTTCAGAATTCTCGTTCAATGGCACGTTGAAATCTACACGTACGAATGCTTTTTTACCCGCAAAATTAAATTTGTCAATAGTTTGCATATTGTTATTTATTTGAATGATTGATAATTAATTTTTATCTTTTGCTAAAGTTTTTCGAGCACAAAGATACGAATAATCTTATAATTTTATGCAATTTGTACAGAGTCAATTTTGTTTTTAAATACCGTATTTTATTTGAAAAAAAATTAAAGAAATTTTTCTTTAATGAATTTATAATTGTATCTTTGTCACTTAAAATCAAAAAAACAATTCAACAATTAAAAATAAAAATAGTATGTCAAAAGTAACCGTTGTTGGTGCCGGTAATGTTGGTGCCACTTGTGCAAATGTCCTTGCATTTAAAGAAGTAGCTGATCAGGTAGTAATGCTCGATGTGAAAGAAGGTGTATCCGAAGGTAAAGCCCTGGATATTCTTCAAACTGCAGCATTATTGGGTTTCGATTCCAAAATTGTTGGTTGTACCAATGATTATGCTCAAACTGCAAATTCTGATGTTGTTGTTATAACCTCCGGAATTCCCCGCAAACCGGGAATGACTCGTGAAGAGTTGATCGGTGTAAATGCAGGAATTGTAAAAAGCGTTGCTGAAAACATTCTTAAATTTTCTCCGAATGCCATTATCGTAGTAGTAAGTAATCCAATGGATACTATGACTTATCTTGCATTGAAAGCAACCGGTCTTCCTAAAAATAAAATTATCGGTATGGGCGGTACATTGGATAGCTCTCGTTTTAAATGCTATTTAAGCAAGGCATTAAATGCTAATCCAACAGAAGTGGAAGGTATTGTTATTGGTGGTCATGGTGACACTACAATGATTCCTCTTACACGTTTTGCAGGATACAAAGGTCGTCCGGTTACTGAGATCCTTGATAAAGCTACTCTCGACAAAGTAGTTGCAGATACCATGGTTGGTGGAGCCACTTTAACTTCATTACTTGGTACTTCTGCCTGGTATGCACCGGGAGCAGCTGCTGCCTATTTAGTGGAATCAATTATCCACGACCAAAAGAAAATTATCCCTTGTTGTGTTTTCCTGGAAGGTGAATACGGTCAAAACGATATCTGTATTGGTGTACCGGTTGTTATTGGTAAAAACGGAGTGGAAGAAATTATCGATTATAAATTGAACGCAGAGGAAAAAGCATTGTTCGAAAAAAGTGCTGCTGCTGTTCGAGTTACAAATGATATTTTAAAAGAAATCAAAGCTTTGTAAGTTTTATAAATATTCTTTAAGAGTCGCAATATGATATGTTGCGACTTTTTTTTACAAAAATTCAAATACTTGCATAAATAAACTAGTTGTAGAATCCTTTATCAGGGAATATTAGAAATAATCTTAATATATACCCTAATAAAGTTAATAAAAGTTTCTAAAGTACGCATAAATGTAATTTATTTTAATAAAAATAGTTTTATATTGTGCTTTGAAAAAAAACTTTCTATCTTTGTAATTGTTCCAAAAAAAGAAAACTTACAATACATTTTAAAACTAAACCACTATGTTTGAATCTCATCAGTATTTGCGACAATTTTCCATCAAACCATCGGTTCAACGTTCGGCAGTGATGAATTTCTTATTAAAGAACCGGATTCATCCGACCATTGATGAAATTTACCTGGCATTAAGTCCGTCAATGCCTACTTTATCTAAAACCACTGTGTACAATACCCTGGATTTATTTGTTGAACGTGGTGCAGTACGTGCATTGGCAATAGACGAAAAAAATGCACGGTATGATGTGGATGTCTCTGCTCATGCACATTTCATGTGCCGTTCATGCGGAGCTATCCGGGATATTTTTGATTTAAAAACCAGTATGTTTCAGATACCGGAAACTACAGCTTTTAAAATTGACTCCGTTGAAATCTCATATTTCGGAATATGTGAGAGCTGTCAGGGTAATTAATTTTATCATTAACTTTTAATATAAGCATACTTTTATTAAGTATGCTTATTTTTTGATCTATTATTTTCATATCTTTGCCTGTACATTAAAAATTACAGATTGATAGGTTTACTTTTGACTAAATAATTTTTAATGGAAGATGGTCATACAGACTGCAGAAAAATCTATGAAATATAATATCGAATGAAGAAAATCGCCCTGTTTTTTTGCTTTTACCTGTTTTTTACAACCTTCATTTCAGGCCAACCGATAAAAAAAGGTCTGGCATTTGGTGCTTTACCAGCTGTATCTTTTGATTCCGATTTAGGATTTCAATATGGTGCTTTGGTAAATTTTTATCTCTATGGTGATGGATCAAGGTATCCCAAATACAATCATTCACTATACATGGAACTGTCCACTTACACCAAGGGAACTACCATAGCGCGGTTACGATATGACTCGGAGCAATTAATTTCCGGAGTTCGTACCACCGTGGATGTCAGTTCTGTTACTGATCAGTTATCCGATTTTTATGGATTTAACGGATATCAGAGTGTTTACAATGCAGGACTGAGTAAAATGACTCATATTTTTTACAAAAATGAACGCAACATGTTCCGTGTTAAAGCAGATTTTCAGGGATACTTCGGAAAGTCTAAGCTTGGTTGGGTAGCAGGATATACATTTTATAATTTTGCTATCGATTCGGTCAATATTTTAAAATTGGGATTGTCATCAGTTCCGGGAGGTACTTTGTATCAACGGTATCAGCAATGGGGATTGATCAGTAAAGACGAAGCGTCAGGTGGTAATATTAATTATCTAAAAATAGGACTTAAATATGATACCCGCGACCAATTGGCATGTCCAATGAAAGGGATTTATACAGAAGCAGTCATTCAATCAGCACCTGAATTTCTGAATAAAAAATTTCCACACACTAAAATAGCGGTTATTCATCGTCAGTATTTTACATTAACATCCAATTTATCTTTTGCTTACCGTCTTGATTATCAAATGTCACTTGGTAACGAGCACGTACCATATTATGCCCAACCCTTATTAATTACCAGCTATTTGATCGCAGCAACCAATCAGGGAATGGGTGGTAAAAGCTCAATCCGTGGTATATTACGAAACAGGGTTGTCGGTGATAATGTAGGATTTGGTAATTTTGAATTCAGGTATAAGTTTCTACGATTTGAGATGCTTCATCAAAACTTCTATGTTGGAACGAATGTATTTTTTGATTCAGGAATCATCCTTAAACCCATTGCCATTGATTTTAAGAATATATCCACAGGTGATAAGTCAACCTATTTCAATGATTACTCTGCCGGTAAATTCCATTCTGCAGCAGGTGTAGGTTTAAAAATAGGATGGAATGAAAACTTTGTTATTTCTACTGATTTTGGTAAAGCATTTGATAAACAGGATGGAAATACAGGTTTTTATATTGGGTTGAATTATTTATTTTAGTAAATCAAAAACTTCGGTTTCATTGATGAAAAGTTTTTATAATATAGTAAGATGTAAATGGAGTTGATTTTAATCAGTGCTGCGTTGATTTGTTGCTTTTATCTTGTTCTCATATCAATTTTTATGATTGGTTGGAAACGCACCCCTGCATTTGTTCCAAAAGGGGATGAAAAAATTCATATAAAGTTATCGGTCATCGTTGCCTGCCGGAATGAAGAAAATCATATCCGTCAATTGATTTCATGCCTGGCTCAACAAAGTAATCAGAACTTTGAATTGATCATTGTTAATGATCATTCTGATGATGCAACGCGTCATTATATTAAAACTGCTCAAACTACATTTCCAACAATCCGACTATTAGATGCCACTGGGTATGGTAAGAAAAATGCACTTAAAGAAGGTATCCTTCTTTCTTCTAGCGAATTAATTGTAACAACAGATGCCGATTGTATGCCCTCTTTCCATTGGTTGGAAACGATTGCCTGTTATTTTCAGAAATACCCGGCAGGATTAATTATTTGTCCGGTTAAGCTTTCAGGCAGCGACAACCTGGCTTCCAGGTTACAGGTACTTGAATTTACCAGTTTAATAGCCTCAGCTGCCGGATCTGCCGGTGCAGGAATGCCCGTGTTATGTAATGGGGCAAACCTGGCATTCACAAAAAAGTATTGGCTCGAGAGTCAGGAAAATCTGCATGAAGAGGAATTGTCAGGTGACGACATGTTTTTACTGGAAGCTGTTAAAAAAAGAAATGGTGTAATCAGGTTCCTAAAATCTGAATCTGCTTTTGTTACTACCGAACCATCAGGAACAGTAAAAGAATTTATAAAACAACGCCGTCGGTGGACTTCCAAATCGCCTGCTTACACTGATTGGCAAATTATAGTAACAGCATGTGCAGTATTCTCTATAAATTTGCTCATCTTGATATTGTTCTTTTTTTCTTTCTTTATCCCAGGTGTTTTTATTGTTTTCATATCACTTTTTATTATTAAATATGTGCTTGACAGTGTTTTTCTAAATTCTGTCCGTCACTTTTTTCATGTAAACGATATCTGGGTTTATTCTTTCCTCTTATCAATTCTATATCCATTCTATGTTGTAATGGTCACAATTTCTTCCCTGGTTGTTAAAACAAAAAAATGGAATTGATGAAAAAAGAGGCTGTTTCAATTGAAACAGCCTCTTTTTTCATCTCGTTATATATAATATATCTCCTACCAACGCGGCTTTATACCGTTTAAGTACTTCCTTTGCCTTTCCTGAAGATGGGTTACCAATTCCATAGCCGATATCGAAAACGGAACCGCATCCTTCACACACCACTTGTGCTTTGTCATTCGGATATACGCGGATGTTTTGTTTTGCTTCATACGGGCAACTCATATCAAAGGCATAATATCCACCATCTAATCCTGTATAAACCAATATCCCTCCAAATCCTGTTCTGTCAGTGGCAACTACGCCCTTTTCAAAAGTAAGGGATTTGTTGTACGAGTTTCTGAATGTCGGATAGGTTGTGGTCAGATTAAGTTCCATATAAACCTGAAAGTCAGGGATGGAAGATACGACATTATCATTGCAACCGGCAAATGAGAAGCTGATTATGAGTGTAAATAAAAGATGTTTTATTGACGATTTCATTTTCTGTACAATTAAAAGCGGGTGAATACCATTCACCCTGACTTTTATCCTAATTCACCAATTTTCCACAGTTCATCATTCGAAAAAGTGGTATTTTGAATCGCATCGATATTATCCTGCAATTGTTTCACCGAACTGGCACCTACAATCACTGAATTAACCTCGGGGGTACGCAGACACCATGCCAGAGCCATTTGTGCCAGTGTTTGCCCACGATTGGCTGCCATTTCGTTCAGTTTTGAAATTTTAGTTACAACTTCAGGGGTAATTTGATTTTTCTGTAAGAATCCGTAACTATGTGCCGCCCGTGAATTTTCTGGAATGCCATGAATGTACTTGTCACTTAGCAGACCTTGTGCCAGAGGTGAAAAGGCAATAAATCCCACTCCGTTTTCTTCTGCCAGTGGCAACACATTCTGTTCTATGTGACGGGTGAATATATTGTATCTGTCCTGATTAATCAGGCAAGGTGTCCCGTTCCTTTTTAATATCTGATAAGCCTCGTGTGCTTTATCTTCGGGATACTTGGAGATTCCAATATACAATGCCTTTCCCTGTTTCACCATGTCGGACAATGCTCCCATGGTTTCTTCAAGCGGGGTTGTGGCATCATAACGGTGCGAATAGAATATATCCACATAATCCACATTCAGGCGTTGAAGACTCTGATTCAGGCTTGCAATTAAGTATTTCCGTGAACTTCCGTCCCCATAAGGCCCAGGCCACATATCATGCCCTGCTTTGGTGCTGATAATAATCTCATCCCGGTAAGCTGAAAAATGATCTTTCATGATCTTGCCGAAATTCTTCTCGGCACTTCCATACGGTGTACCATAATTATTAGCCAGATCAAAATGTGTGATACCCCGGTCAAAGGCAAAGTGAATCATTTTAAGCGCTTCCTGAGCATCATCCACGTCCCCGAAGTTGTGCCACAAACCGAGAGAAATAAGCGGAAGCTTTAGCCCGCTTTTACCACAAAACTGGTATCCTACCGAGTTTGTATACCGGTCGGATGCCGGAGTATAGTCACTATTTGACATGTTTATTGATTTTCAAATGGAACATGAAAGTCTTGCTTACAAACTTTAATCTATCAAGGATCAGCCTTGTTTAGAATTTTACTGAAGGAGCTTTCTCAGCACCTTTTTCCGATTCAAAATAAGGCTTTTCTTTAAACCCGAATATTGAGGCAAATATTGATCCCGGAAATTGTTTAATAGGAACATCATAAAGTTTAGCAACATCATTGTACCTGTTACGTTCTACAGCAATCCTGTTTTCGGTTCCTTCCAGCTGAGCCTGTAGTTCCAGAAAATTCTGATTGGCTTTCAAATCGGGATAGTTCTCGGTAATCATCAGTAACTTGCCTAGTGCAGAACTTACCTGACCCTGTGCTGCCTGATATTCCTGTAATTTTTCTGGTGTCAGATTTTTAGGATCAATGGTTACCTGTGTTGCTCTGGATCGTGCAGCAACTACAGCTTCCAGGGTTGAACTTTCGTGAGTGGCATATCCCTTCACCGTTGATACTAAATTAGGTATCAGGTCCGAACGACGTTGATACTGACTCTCAACATTTGACCACTGGCTGTTTACATCTTCCCTCAGGGTAATTAAACCATTGTAACGGGAAGTACCCCATAAAAATAACATTGCTATTACAGCAACCACTGAAATTAAAATAATAGAACTTTTTTTCATTGTTTTAATTTTAAAAATTTGAATAATTATTGAATTATTTATTATTACCTTACTGTTTATTTTTTTTCGGTATTTGATACTTATTTGTTTTCAATAGTTGTCTGATTGAAATGCTGGTAACTGAAAGGTTGAAAAGTTTAAAGTTTGAACAGTTTGAATAGTTCTGGTTTAGGTGTTTAAAAGGATTGATCCTCTTACTACCTACTACCAACTTCTTACCATCCGCTGGTAGATCCGCCTCCTCCCGACATACCGCCTCCGAAGCTTCCGCCTCCT
>Ga0302215_10001222_pt1 | contig 18532 bp, 15 predicted proteins | sample II_Fen_N3_1_FD_194580 | JGI IMG/M metagenome (GOLD analysis project Ga0302215, IMG submission 194580) | Peat permafrost microbial communities from Stordalen Mire near Abisko, Sweden - II_Fen_N3_1 | ecosystem: Environmental > Terrestrial > Soil > Wetlands > Permafrost | place: Sweden: Abisko...
ACTCAGCATTTGTTGATCGGTTAGGTTTTCACCCAAAAATGTTTTTGCCTTAATCTGAAACTCTTGATTTGTATATTGAGTGTACATTGAAGCACTGAGGGATGTTAATTCTTCAGCAGAAGGCTTAATTGTTTTTAAATCTAAACTTACCCCTGATGTCCAATGCGCTGTTTTGAATTCTGTACCGAGAAAAAGATTAGGGATTAAAGCATTTTTCAAATAGGATGCACTGGGACCTAATGGCCCTTGCGAAAGATATTGCATTTCATAAACTGCAGCACCTATTAAAGAAATCGATGAGTTTAAATTTTGAATAATCCTGATTTGCGGACTGCGATTGTTCGGTTGGAAAGGCGCTCCTCTATCACATTCAAGTACTGTAGGCATTACATTCCCGAATAAAGGATGCCAAGTTTGGCCGATCATCAATTCAGTCTTCTTCCAGTTTAATTTGAAATAAGCATGACGAATTCGAATCACAAAATAACTGGTTCCGAAACCTGCAAAATCGGTTTCAATTTTAGCTGATGAGTTGGCTCCAAGTATAGATGAACCATTTAAATCAACTCCAACGCGAGTATTTACACTTAACATTTCAGCCTGAGGTACATCGTTCAAGTCTACATTTGTAGAATTTAGTGATATCGGTTTTGGATATAAATAAAACAATCCGTCAATAGATTCAGTATTTATTCTGGAATTGAAATAGAAATCGTTTCGGACAAAACCATATAGTTTTATTTTACTTGCCGGTTCTTCAGCCAGGAGGATAGTTGAAAATGTAATAATGATAAGTGGAAGGAGTCTTTTGAAAGTCATAAATGAAAGAACGAAATTGAGTATTCTAATTATTGTATTTGAAATAAAGTCAAAAGTTTAAATGTTCATAAAGTATTTTTAATCCAATACCAATTAAAATAAGACCACCAATCAGTTCAACTTTAATATGAAATCGTTTTCCGAAATGCACACCTATATACATTCCAATAAATGTAAAAATGAAACTTGTTGAACCTATGATAGCAATTGCTTTCCAAATAATCCCAGGGTAAGGAATAAATACTATACCGGTTGCGAATGCATCAATACTGGTTGCAAGTGACAAAGATAAAAGAGACGCCCATGCAAAAGGATTTGTTACTTTTTCGGAATCAGGATCGATAGGTTTAGAACCTTCTATTACCATTTTCCCACCAATAAGTGACAATAATCCAAAGGCTACCCAATGGTCAATGTTTTTCATATACTCTGCGTATCCTACTCCGGCAAAATAACCTATTAATGGCATTATAGCCTGTGATAAGCCAAAAAGGATAGCCATTCTGAACGTCAGCCAAAAGAAATGTTTTTTTGCATGAATTCCTTTGCTTATTGATACTGCAAAACAATCCATCGACAAACCAATACTAATAATAATGATCGAAAGAATATCCATCTGATAAATCGAAATTACTTATTTTGTAAATGTATAAATGTAAATAAACAGTTTAAAATCAAATGAATTAAAAAATACAAAAGATAAAAAGAGAAGATTTGTACAATATAGGTTTGTACAAATCTTCTATACTCTAAATATTCAATTTTTCAAAAACTTCATTTTACTTACAACATTGCTTTCACCTGTTCGTAAACATTTTTACCTGTAAATCCTAATTTTTCATCAAGGACCTTATAAGGAGCTGAGAATCCAAACGTTTCAAGTCCGAAAATTTTACCATTAGCACCCACAAGTCCAAGAAGATTGACAGGAAGTCCTGCAGTAAGTCCGAAAATTTTGGCTTCTTTTGGTAAAACGCTTTCCTGATAATCTATCGTTTGACTTCGAAATAAACCTTCTGAAGGAGCAGATACAAGTCTGATTTTTATTCCATCGGCACGAAGTAATACAGCACCTTCATGAAGTGTTGAAACTTCTGAACCGGAAGCTACCAGTATCACTTCATAATTATCATCACTTTCAACAACATAAGCACCTTTTCGAGCCTTTTCAGCGTCAGTTTTACGGTTAGAAGTGGTCGGAAGATCAGCGATATTTTGACGAGACAGAATTAAACCTGTAGGTGTTGTTGTATTTTCTATTGCCATTCTCCATGCAACAGTGCCTTCTTCAACGTCAGCAGGACGCAATACCAACATAGAATTGTGTCCTTTGTGGTTTTTTAGTTTCTCTAACAGGCGAATCTGAGCTTCTTGTTCAACAGGTTCATGTGTTGGACCATCTTCTCCCACACGAAATGCATCATGAGACCAGATAAATTTGACCGGTTGTTCCATTAATGCTGCCATACGCACTGCAGGTTTCATATAGTCGGAAAATACAAAGAATGTTGCGCACGCAGGAATAATTCCACCATGCAAACTCATACCTATACTAATAGCAGCCATTGTTAACTCTGAAACACCTGCCTGTAAAAATGCTCCTGAGAAATCATTTTTTACAAATGCTTTGGTGTTTTTCAGGAAGCCATCTGTTTTGTCAGAATTGGATAAATCAGCACTTGCAACCACCATGTTTTCAACTTGTTTTGCAAGTTCACCCAATACTGTTGCCGATGCAGCACGGGTCGATTGATTCGGCTTCTGCACAATAGCATCCCAATTGACATTCGTTTTGCCCGAGAAGAAGAAATCAAGTTTTTTGGCTAATTCAGGATTTTCTTTTGCCCAGATAGCTTTTGTGGCTTGTTTTTTTGCCACAATTTCTTTCAGCTCTTCTGCCCGTTTAGCATACAATGCTTTAGTTTCTTCGAAAATAACAAAAGGATTCTCAGGATCTCCACCAAGATTTTTAATACTTTCCTGATAAGAAGCTCCACCTTCACTTAGTGGCATACCGTGTGTGGCACATTGACGTTCAAAGCTTGTTCCGTCAGCCTTCAGCGCACCTTTACCCATTATTGTTTTCCCAATAATTATTGTTGGTTTGTGAGATTCTGTTTTGGCTTCTTTTAATGCCGTACGAATTTCAACTGCATCATTCCCGTTAATTTCAATGACATTCCATCCCCATGCTAAATATTTTTGAGCAGTGTTTTCGCTGGTTACTGACTTGGTTTCAGTTGAGAGTTGAATATCATTCGAGTCATAAAACATAATCAGGTTGTCCAATCCAAGATAACCTGCTATGCGACCTGCACCCTGAGATATTTCTTCCTGTACACCTCCATCAGAAATGAAAGTATAAATAGTCTGGCTCATAACTTCACCAAAACGTGCTTTTAAAAATTTTGCAGCTATGGCTGCTCCAACTGCATAGGTATGACCTTGTCCCAGCGGACCTGAAGTATTTTCAACGCCACGCATTATATCAACTTCAGGATGACCCGGTGTAGGGCTTCCCCATTGACGAAATTGTGCCAATTCATCCATTGTGTATTTCCCGGTTAATGCCAGGACTGAATATAACATGGGAGACATGTGACCAGGATCCAGAAACATGCGGTCTCGTCCTTGCCATGAAGGATTTTGAGGATCATATTCTAAAAATTCGGAATAAAGTACATTAATATAATCTGCTCCACCCATCGCTCCACCCGGATGACCCGATTTAGCTTTTTCGACAGCAGAGGCAGCAAGAATTCGAATATTGTTTGCCGCGCGGTTTAAAATTTGAATTGAATTCATATGAATTGATATAAGTTATTGTTTATTTATTTGTTTTTTTATTTCCTGACTAAGAGATATTTTTTTATTTTTAATCGCCTTTTTTTGAGGCCAGAAATGATAACCTACTATATAATTAAACCCCCAGGTTGATCCATTATTCTGTCCAAATCCAGGAATATACCAGGGTGCTACTTCACCTAAAATATCTTTACTAATTAGGTTTTTATTACGAATATTCCAACCCATATAGAAATTAGTGATTACTTCAACCTGGACTCCTACAACAAATTCATACCATATTTTAGTTGAATTTTGAGATGGATAATCAAAAGTTTTTGAACCACCCCAAAAATTGTCCGTAATGGTCACGTTCGTTACATTATAATTGAAATTACTCATTCCTAATCTGATTCCTGCAAGAAACAAATTATTGGTAGGTTTCGAATCAGGTTTATTCTTTCTTAGGTTAAAATCTACTCCTATTCTTTCAAATAATCCATTCGTCTTAAAATTAATGTTGTCAGTTGAAAATTTATTTGCACCTGCTACACCTAATTCAATAGTTGGAAATATCTTATGTTTCAGGTCCAGTTGAAATCCACCTTCAGTTGAATAAATACCACTATTCATAAATGTTGATGTTAAAATCGAGGCCGCATCAATATGCAAGGTAAAACCATTCAGCCATCGCGTAGAATCCGGATGATTGATTATTTGTTTCTTCTGCTGAGCAATCGACGTGTTTACTGACAGGCAAAGAAGTAAACTACTTATATAAACGAATATTCTCTGCATTGATGGTATTTACATCGTGAATTTTAATTTTAACTGAGTCAATATAATGATTTGTCATACTTATCGTATCAATTGAATGGGTAACTATGCAACCACATTCCAATGATAAATAATCATTTAAATTTGAATGATAAATAGTCAAAGTATCTAGTATTGTATTGAATTTGAATTTGAAAATTGATTGCGGTGAAAAATTATTTAAAGGTAAATTAATTGTACTGATTTTTTTTTGATTATTATATAATATTGAGTCAATCAGACGATACTGACGTGTCAGGCTGTCTTGTATCATCCCCTGAACGGTTATACTATCAATACTTAAGGAAGTTGTTGTGTTTATCAATGTTGTGTCATTGTGATTAACATGATAAAATCCAAGGGTCAATTTTACATATTTTGTCTGGATACAAGTTTCTTCTGTAGCACATGAAAAAAATAATAAAATTGAGAATATGAAAACTATGAAAATAGATTTTTTCATTCTTTGAATAAACTGATGAATAAAATGTTTTATTAAAAAAATAAATTTAAAAAAACAAACGTACTTCTTTTTTTAGTAAATCAATTGCCAGTTCACTTGGTGTTTGATCGCTTGCATTATAAACCTGAATAATTCGCTCAGCTAATTCATTTGCTGGGTTTACCGGATTGCATTGTGATGCACATGTATTTACCAATCGAAGCAAACTTTCTTGTGCGCCTCGTATACAATTCCAAATTTCATTACTTACATAAATTTGTTGAGATAGATTATGCGAAAATTCTTGTCGGATACTTGATAATAACAGTGAGTGAAGTTCCATATTGGTCATTTCAGGCTTAACAGCATTCACTATTAGAGTTGCAGGAGTTGTACGTTCCAATACAAGTATTAATCTCTCGTATGCACGAAGACGAATGGGAATAAGAGTTGTAGAACTATCTTTGCGAATTTCAAAATTGCGCCTTTTTTCTTCATTCCGCAATAATTTATCAATTAACAAGTATGCTGTCAAAAGTACAATTAAAGCAGGTAAAATTATTTTAAGAATGTCCATTGTTTCCATTCAATACATCAAATTTATTCAGACTATTTTTTATTTCCTGTTTTTTGTAGCTTTATATCTATGGGATGAATAGTGACTAAACAACCTTTAGGAATAGAATTTAAGTCATTTTCAATAGATTTGAAAAACACATCTAATACCACCGTTTTATCAATCATTTCAATGACTACCGGCAGTTTTTCTGTTAATTCCCAAAACTTAGAAGAACTGATACGTGTGCTACTCAGTCCATAACCCATGATTCCTCGATAAACTGTTACTCCTGCAATTCCTTTTTCTTTTGCCAATACAACTAAATGTTCGTATAACAGCTCAAATCCAAGTTGATCAGTGCTACTGGCATATATTTTCAAAATGCTACTTTCGGATTCTTTCATATTACAATAAATTTGAAGTTACATATCCTAAATAAACAGCCAGAAATCCAAAGAATATACTTAAACAGGTATATATTAAAACAGATGCGAATTGTCCGTTTTGCATTAAATTAAAATTCTCTAATGTGAATGATGAAAATGTTGTAAAGCCTCCACAAACTCCGACCATTAAAAAAAGACGGAATCCGGGTGAAATAATCTCACTTTTAGCTGAAATTCCAACAATAAAGCCAATGATTAGACTCCCCAATACATTAACCGTTAAAGTCCCAAATGGTAATGAAAATACAGTCCAGTAAAGATTAAGTTTAGAAACCAGGAACCTGGCAACACTTCCTATAAATCCACCCAATCCTACTATTAGAAGCTGCTTCATTTATCTATTTCAATAATCAATGATCAGAATTTAATCTCCACTTATTACTCAATTACCCAATCAACTATATTTCCTTCTCTATCTGATAATTATTGCGTTCTGATGAATTTCGGGTTACTAATTCCGCAATAAATCCGGATAAAAAAAGCTGAGTACCTAATATCATTGCTAACATAGAGAGATAAAAATATGGACTCTCAGTAATCAATGGCGATTTGACATGTTCAATTATTGCAATAAATTTGTTTAAACCCACCAAAATTACTGCAATAAAACCAAGTACAAACATTAAACTTCCAAATAAGCCGAAAAAATGCATAGGTTTTTTTCCAAATCTTGATAAAAACCATAAAGTCATTAAATCAAGATAACCATTTACAAAACGGTTCAATCCGAATTTTGTTTCACCGAATTGTCGTTTCCGATGTTCGACAACTTTCTCACCAATATTTGTGAATCCTGCAATCTTAGCTAAAAAAGGAATGTAACGGTGCATTTCACCAAATACTTCTATATTTTTAACTACTTCGTTTTTATAAGCCTTTAAGCCACAATTCATATCATGGAGCTTTAAACCTGTCACTTTTCGAGCTGTTGCATTGTATAGTTTTGAAGGGATATTTTTGCTAAATCTGGAATCGTAACGTTTTTTCTTCCAACCTGAAACTAAGTCATAGTTGTCATTTTTTATCATCGAAAACAATTCTGGAATTTCATCAGGGCTGTCCTGTAAATCTGCATCCATGGTTATAACTACATCCCCTTTTGCTGCTACAAAACCACAATATAAAGCAGGTGATTTCCCATAATTATGGCGAAACTTTATTCCCCTGACATTTTGTGATTGCTTTTGAAGTGATTCTATTACTTCCCAGGATTTGTCAGTACTACCATCATTTACAAAAATAACCTCGAAAGTAAATTTATGTTCCTTCATTACTCGTTCAATCCACTCGAATAATTTTGGGAGCGATTCTTCTTCGTTATATAAGGGCACAATTATTGAAATATCCATAGCATTTGTTTCAATTTAGTTATATCAGTAAAGACGATTGTAATTGATAAATTTCTATTCTTCAAAAACACTTTTCTCTTTTTTAATGAAAGCGGCCATTATTAATCCTACAAATAGACCCATCAATAAGTTCGACCAGATATATATTAATGTATAACTTGCAGGTTTAAGCATACTTTTCGTTTGCTCTATTAATTCGTCACTTATTGGAAATTTCATTGAATTTAATACTTTCAATGATTCCTGAAACATTTGATCTAAATAATCAGGACTAATAAATTTAAAATAAATATATTTTACTACTGAAGATATAAGTGCTGCAAAAAAGAAAGTGAGTAAGATAAATGAAAATGCTTTCCAATAGGTTATAAAACCTTCGCATTCAGTATCCCGAAATCTAACTGATAATCGATATATTCCAAAAATAATCAAAACTGCAATTACGTTTGTAAGCAAAACTAAAGTCGTTATTTTCGATATTGAAAATAAGAAATTAATGGAGAAAACAACTCCCATAATTAAGCCATTAAACATAGCTGATTTCATAATATTTGGTTGCATAATGACACTTTTTTATTTAAGTTGCAAAAGTACAAAAAAAACTACTATAACTGAAACTATAAATCAAATAATTACAACCCAAATCCGGTTGTCTGATTACTGGTTATGGAATCAAAAAACTACAAAAAAAATAGAGATGGCGAATTGCGAACTCTATTCTTAAGTTTCAAAATCAAATTGAACAAATTAAAAAGAAGATTTTATAACTTTCCATCCTCCAAAAACAATTGCTAAAATTAACATGAAATTCACACCGTTTCCAATTGGTAAATTTGGAGGTGCTGGCAATGGGTCATCGCCACCACTATCCGGTGGAGGTCCTCCGACACCATTCGGATTATAAACTGCTCCGGTTAAAGGAATTTGAGTAGAACTTAGATCGGTGAAAACAGAAACAAATCCTGGAAGAGAACTGTTAGTGTTTAATGACTTTTTATTTGAGTTAGTATTATAAGCCATAAATCCGGAAGAGAATGAAATTCCTGAAGATACATCTTGATTTTGATTTGTTGAAGTAGATGTCGGTTCACTAGAAGAATTTATTGGTTTACCGTTCGTTAAATCATATTTAAAAGGTTGACTTTTTAAAAAGGTCTCATTCCCATTTGTAGATTTAATTCCCTTTGAATAACTCATTTTATTAGCTGAAAATCCTTTTTTCTTAGAATTTGAATTATTAGGAATCTCTAAACCAGTATTCTGTGAAATTTCATTTGTTAATGCTCGTGCAGATTTGATTTTCCCATTATCAAATCCTGTTACTACTATTGCCTTATCCATAAAATTCGTTTCATTAAAATAAGAACCTCTTAATGGGGATAGAATCAATGCAAGTATTACGCTAGTAACAAATAATGTCCCAAATATAACGTAAATAGTTTTTATTTTATACTTCATATTATTTCGCTTAGCGAATTATTAATTGAGCTCTGATTTCTTCCATATCACATTTAGCTTTAGCAAAGTAAACTCCAGGCGCTATGTTTGAAAATTCAGTAATTCCTTCAACATTAAAAGGAACGTCTCGAACTATTACACCTGCCATATTATACAGTAATATATTTCCGGCTTTTCTTGTGAAATTTTGAACGAATACACTCCCTTTTGAACTAAAAATCTTCAATTTTGAATTTTCTTGAAGTAAGTTAATAGGAGTGATAATTAAAGGTGTTGTTACTATTTTAAAACGTTTTGTTGGAGCGGGCGTTGTAATAGCAGTAAATCCATATTCAGTACCATTTGCAGTTATATCAACTGTTTTGTTTTCCATTAAATCAACTAAATATATACTTCCATATTTTGATTCGGTGTTTTGATGGTTAAATATCAGTTTGAAATTTGTCTCACTTCCAGCCTGAAAACCTAAATAGGTTTCATTCATATTGTTTACTGCGTTTATTTGATAATTGCCATCATCTTCCATTGAGAACAATTGAGGTGTTAACGCAGATCCAAAAAGTTTTGGTCCATCATAACCAAAATCATATTTATGTGTACATACTGGATCTGTAAAAATCCACATTTTATCCGAATAATTATTTCCCATGACATCTATTCGGGTTCCTACTTTTAGAATTGATTCGCTTGTTCCGGGTGCACGTTGTTGTGTGGTATTTGTGATTACAGAGCTGTATGGAATAGAAATAGTAGCATTGTTTCCCATAGCTTTTACAAGAAAACCCTGCATTGACGGTATTTGACTTGTTGTACCAAGTGTACCGGCAAATGCACCGTTTGAGACTGTATACTGTCCGGCACTTGTACCATCAACAGTTGCTCCGTTATTTGATTGTGAACTCCATTCATCTCTGCTGCCGGCATTGTATAAGTAAACATTTGGCTCTGTATTCGTAAACGCAATTTGAGATATGTCAATTGCAGCAGTATAAGGATTGGCAATTATATTATTGCCTGTCCAGTTTGCACTCAAAGTATATCCTAAAGGATAATCAATGAAGTCACTATGATTTAATATTCCGGTAAAGATAAAATTCTTCGCGTCATTTGGTTGTGTAACTTCATACCCTGCTACCGGTGACATGGCATCGTTTGTTGTTGCCATTGTTCCACCGGGAGCTGATGGTAACCATAATCCAACATCCTGACCACTTGAGTCAAAGTTAGATTCATTATATTTTCTTACACGAACTCCTGTACCACCAAAAGTGCTACCTGCTGTAGTTCCGGTTACCGGAATACCAAAGAATTGCCAATGATATTTTGTATCAGTAAATGATTTTGAATACATTTCTACTGTGCCAGCAGGATTACCATCGGTCCAAACAAGTGAACCATTAACTTTCCCTTTTGCTGATTTTATGATAATACCCGAATTTCCTGCATTATTAATTAATGTACCTACTACATTTAAACAATTTCCGGTATTTACATTCCCGGTATTTAATATTAGTGATTTGCCTGAATTAATTGTTAAATCATTGACGGTATTTGTAGTGTTTAGTGTACAATTTCCATTTATAATAGGGCTGTCTGATTGATCCCCATAAGTAGGATTACCTTTCAAACCAGGAACCTCTTTTACATTCCATAATGATGGATTCTCCCAATTTCCAGTACCTGTAAACTGAGGGATATTTGAGAAACTGGATTCCTCAGACAATATAGTCCCGGATTCATTTGTAACATATCCTTTAAAATAAATAATCGATCCTCTTGAAACTCCTCCAATTACCGGAAAAGCATAAGTCCCTGCAGATGAAGTAAATTCGTTAGAAATAAATCCATTATTTTCGGGATTTATATTCTCCATATAACTCCAGTAAATACCTCTTTCAGTTATTGATCCTTTGGAAGGTGCATCTATAGTTGCACCAAGAGTTGCATTTATAAGACCAATATTTGAATAGGTTGGTGAATGAATATTTTCCAATGAGCATAGTTTTGGATTTCCACTACTGCCAATATTTATGTTGTAACGTGTAAGGGCATCCATCAGGTTATAATCATAGACCCTAAACCAATAGACATTTGTAGAATTTGGAACGTTAATTACAACAGATGTTCCGGTGCCATTGTAGACTACCTGCTCAATTCCATTTCCTGTATAAGATGTATTTGTGTAGGTTGAATTTCCAGTAGGATTTGAATTCTCTAACGGATCCGAAAAATTATTTACAGTATTTGCTTTAATTATTCTATTCGTTCCTTTTCCTTTTGTACAGCTTATTGTAATTGTTGTCGGTGTGACAGAAACAATTGAAATGACAGAAGCTTGAGTTGATGGTGCTGTAAATAAATCACCGGCAACTGATACACCTTTAAATTGAGCTGATCCGGTATTGTTTGTTGGTACAGGTGTAGCACCATCCATTCTGTATGTTGAGTTTTGGACCCATCTTAGATATATTTTTGCTTTGTTTTCGCAAATCTGGGGTAAATTATAAGAGTAACTTCCCGTACCATACGATGTTGTTAATGTTATATTCCCACTTATATTTGTCCAGGAAGTTCCATTTAAACTGTATTCTAATTGAATATCTCTTAATCCTGTTTTATCTGTGGTTTTTAATTGAAATGAAACAGAAATATTAATAAAATTAGCAGTCGAAAAAGCATCTGTTAACCAGGAATCATTTCCAACAGAATTCCAATTATAACAAGATACCTGACTACCGCCATATGCTCCAGATATTCCGTGATTATTTAATTTGCTTAATACATTGGCTGAAATCCCACTATCTGAACTGCTGTTTGTTGCTAATGTCCATCCAACGATTGTTTGACCTATAACTGATTGACCAATTAATAAAGCAAAAGCCAGAATAAAAAGCAGTTTTAATTTTTGTGTAAAATCTTTATGATTCAAATTTGTATCGTTTTAGCAGGATGTAAATTATAAAGGATGACATTTAATAGAAGAAAAAGTAAGTTAATACAATGTTTAAAAAAAACTATAAACATTTATGTACTTTAACTGTACAAAAATAATTACAATATTCAAGCTTAAAATTAATAATTGTATTAAATATAATTAAACAATACATAGTTTGTTTATTGTTAACGATAAAGATTCTTTTATTAACCTTACTCTTTAAATTCAAATTAAAAAATCTGTTTAATCTTTTTCACATTTTGTTTTACAAGTTTACTGAATATCTCTGAAAATTTAAATCTTTGTCAAAATTGAAGTTGTTATAATTTATTTTAAATTAAATCATCATTTTGCAAAGTTGCTTTAAATGAAATCTGACAGTAATAATCAAAACAATAAAAATGAATTTTTCTCGATCTATTAATTTATAATTAAAGTTTAAATGAATGGTTGACTTGAATATTTATAAAACTATTCCGAATGAAACAGGAATCTGATTTTAAAAATCGACAATCTGGAATTAATTAAATCAGTGTTATTAGTTAATTTATAATATCATAAATAAAAATCAATGATTTCCTTTTATCAATATCAAAAAAAATAGAGGTGGCTTTGCAACCTACCTCTATTTAATATAAAAACGAATGTATCAAAACTAAAGAATCGATTTTCTAATTTTCCATCCTCCAAATGCAACTGCTAAGATCAACATGAAATTTAAACCATTTCCGACCGGAAGATTTGGAATCCCATCTCCACCGCCTTCTGAAGGAGGTGGGTTACCATGAGCATCCATTCTGGCTCCCGCTTTTGGGTTTTGAATTGCAGTGAGATTAGTTGTTGTTGAAACGTATCCTGTTGTAAGTGAATTATTTGTAGTTGATGCCTTTTTTTTAGTTTCAATATTATTGGAAGCTATAAAAGAAGCATTTGGAACAACTGGCGAAACATTCTGATTCGTATTAACAGAATTTTTTGTCGGTTCACTAAACATGCTGATTTGTGATTTACTAGCAACATCATAATCATAGGGTTGTTTAGTGGAAGTATAGTTATTTGATTTGTTGCTTTCTGCACTGGATGAAGCTATTTTCTTCCTGACATTCGAAGTTTTAGAAATATCTAATCCGGTTGTCTCAGAAATTAAATTAGTTTGAGCACGCGCCGTTTCTATTTTTCCCTTGTCAATTCCGGATACTACTAAAGCCCTATCCATGTAATTTGAATAATTAAAATACGAACCTCTGAGTGGTGATAAAACCAGAGCTAAAATTATTCCTATTATAAATAATGCTCCGAAAACTATTGATATAGTCTCTAATCTTTTTTTCATATTCTTTAGGTTTAGCGGATTAATAATTGAACATTAACTTCTTCATTATCACAGCTCGCTCTGGCAATGTAAACTCCTGCAGCTAAGTCTGATATTGTTGTAATACCATTCGAATTAAATGGAACATTTCGTACTGCTACCCCTGTTAAATTGTAAAGTACAATATTGCCGACTTTCCCTGTGAAGTTTTGAATAAATACACTTCGTTGAGAACTAAATACCTTTAACTTCGAATTGTCATTTACAATGTCACTTCCGGTAATCGTTTTAGGAGTAGTAATTATTTCAAAGCGTTTAACTGCAGTGGTTGAAGGAGTGGAAGTGAATTTATATTCTGAACCACTTGCAGTAATATCAATGGTTTTATTGGCAACCAAATCTACCAAATAGATTCCCTGATACTTACTATCTAAATTTTGATGTGTAAAATTCATTGTGAAATCAGCATCAACTCCCGGTTGAAAACCTAAATAAGTCTGATTTAAATCATTAATGGCGTCAATTTGATAATTAGCATCAGCTTCCACCGAGAATAATTGAGTGGTTGATGCCAACACCTTTCTGCCATCAAAACCATTATCGAAATTACGGCTAAATGACGGATCTGTAAATATCCACATTCGGTCTGAATAGTTTGTACCGAGTACATCGATTCGGGTAGCCGGAATCTCTGAAGAGACGCTACTTTGTGAACGTTGTGGTTTTGAAGCACCGGTTGTAATAATCGAGCTATAAGGAATTTCTAACGTAGCACCTGCACTGTTGGCATTTACCAGGAATCCTTGCATAGAAGGAATTTCAGCCGGTACTCCGAAGATACCTGCAAATCCTCCTGTCGAAACAGAATACGTTCCTGCATTGCTTCCCGGAGTGTTTTTTCCACCATATGATATCCATTCTTCACGACTCCCTGTATTGTAAATGTAAAATGCATTTTCTACATCGCCTGTAAAAGACAACAATCTTATGTCTATTGATGCAGTAAATGGATTAGCTAAAATATTACTTCCTTGATAATCTGCATTATTCGTATAGGCTAACGGTTGACTAATGTCAGTGTGGTTTAAAGTCCCTTGAAAGGTATAAGTTTTTGCAGTAGATTGCACGACTTCATACCCTGTAACCGGAGAAAGTGTTTCATCGGTTCCCATGGTTAAGCTAGGATATGGATACCATAGTCCATAGTCATGACCTGATGCATCATGATTCGCTTCATTGTATCTTCTCACCCGTTCATCTCCCCCTCCAACATTAAAAGTTGTTCCGACTGTTTGACTTTGAACCGGTATTCCAAAGTATTGCCAGTGATTTTGTCCGTTGAGCTTAGTTGCTTGTGAATACATTTCTACTGATGCCTGTGGCGTTCCCGAGGCAAAAGTGAGGGTGCCATTTGGAGAATCTTGTGCTGATTTAATAATTAAGCCAGAAATACCAACACTATTAATTAAGATACCTACTACATTCATTGATTTGGCTGGGTTTATTGCTAAACTACCAGAAGAAATTGTTAAGTTTGTAACACTATTTGATGCTGTAAGAGTACAAGTTCCATTAATTGTTGTTTTATCATCAATACTAGCATGGTCAACTGTTCCGGTTGAACCGGGCACTTCATGTACATTCCAATTAGTTCCATCTTCCCAATTGCCTGTTCCTGAGAATATCGGTGAATTGTTGAAACTTTTCTCATCTGTATAGATTGTTCCGTACTGATTTTTAACGTATGCTTTGTAATAAATTGTTTTACCTCTTTGAAGATATGTATAAGTTTGATCGTATAAATAGTCCTCAAGATGAAAATAACCATCTGAATTCAAATTATCAGTCATTAGTTGCACTGCCTCTGGATCGGTATCTATAAAATTTTGTTTTGTACTATATAATATACCTCTTTCACTAATTGTACCTCTTTTAGGTGCTATAGTAGCACCTATATCAGCTGTTACTAATTTGAAATAAGCATCATTCAGCGTTATTTGTTCTAAGTAACATTTTACAGGGTTTGTAGGAGCATAATCTACTGCAGCAGCATACTCAGAAGGACCATATCGGGTTAGGCCGGCATTGTACTCATAGTCAAAAACACGAAACCAATATGTATCCGTTGCACTAGGTACTTGAACTGTAAACGTGCTTACAGCATTTACATCTGTTGTGTTAAATATAACAGCTCTACCACTTCCACTGTATTGACCTGATATTGCAGTAAATATTTCGTTATTAACAGGAAGTGGTGTAAAGTCATTTGTGTTGTTAATCATTAATAATTGAGGTTGAACTCCCCCCTTTGTCCAACTCACAGTTATAGTTTTTGAAGTTCTGGCTATGATTTTTATAGCAGATGATTGAACTACAGGATATGAAAGTGCTGCTGCTGAAATATTAACACTACTTATATAATTTTTTCCGGAACTTGAAGTAGCTACTGCCCCTGATTGAATCCATTGAATGTAAAGAGTTGGTTGATTACTGGCTCCTGCTGGTAGAGTTGCTGTTTTAGCAACAGTTCCGGATGTTGGAAGTATGCTTGAAAAGTTAGCAACTTGTATCCAACTACCTCCTGCACTGGTTTTATATTGTAAATCGAAGCTCTTTGGACCATTAGAATCGCTTTTCATATAAAATGAAATGTTTACATTTGAGTAACCAACTGTACTAAGAACTGAAGAAGACCAAGAATGTCCTGAAGAATTCCATCCAGTCGCATAAGCCCATGTTGAACCATCTAAAGCTGGAGAAGTTGCATTAGTTGAAAAAGTACCGGTATTCAGAGATGCTGGGGTTGTTGGAGTAGATGTCCATGCAGAAATTAAATCATAACGTATAACCGTTTGACTAACTACGTTTTGCCCAATCAGCAACACAATCGCCAATATAAGCAGCAATTTAAATCTTTGTGTAAACATTTTTAGTTTCATAGCGTATTGTTTTAGAAATTTGTAAACTCCAAAATATGACATATAATAGCAGATAAAGCCAGATAACACAACGTTTTAAAAAAAATACAAACATTTATCCACTTTAACGCTACAAAAATAATAACTTTATTATGAACTAAAATGAACTATAGTATTAAATAAAGCTAAATAAATCAATTGTTGTGATAATATTATGGAAATTAATGGGTAAACTAAGAAAATTTGAGTTGTAACGAATATAATTTTTAATTATTTGTTTTCAGTTTGAAATATTACTATTGTATAAAGTTAATATAAAATGAATAATGTAGCAATAATTTTAAATTTTAAAAAGAACGTGCTGAAATGCTAAGTGAAATAATAGGATTATCCCCAAAAGCTCTTATCACATCAAAAAATCGATGTTGGATTTTTAGTTTTATAATTTCTTAGAATTTGTGTTGTCGGATTTATAATTTAATACTTTACAGGTAATCATTTATAAAAATATCGGTGTTACAAACTTTATGAGTTTATAACACCGACATTTTTTAAACAAGAAACACAATTAACTGGAAACAGCTGATAATATTTTATAGTCCTTTCTCAGACAAATAACGTTCCGCTTCAATGGCTGCCTGACATCCTGTTCCTGCAGCTGTAATAGCCTGCCGGTAATGAGGATCAGCTACATCACCTGATGCAAATACTCCCGCAATGTTGGTAAGTGGAGTCCCGGGAATTGTCTTTATATAACCAACTTCGTCGGTTTCAATCCACGGTTTAAAAATTCCTGAATTAGGCGTATGACCAATGGCAAGAAAAAAACCATCGATATCAATATGAACCTGTTCTTCATCCGGCAGTCCTTTATGTTTTATCAGATTTGCTCCCTGAACAACACCTTCTCCTGTTAAACCTAATGTCTCATGTTCAAACAGAATTTCTATTTTAGGATTTTTCATCACACGATCCTGCATGATTTTGGAAGCCCTTAACGCATTTTTACGCACAATAATATAAACCTTTGATGCCAGTCCGGCAAGATAGGAAGCTTCTTCACAGGCTGTATCTCCGCCGCCCACAACTGCAACTGTCATTTTGCGATAAAAGAATCCGTCGCATGTAGCACAGGCCGAAACACCTGATCCGGCATATTTCTTTTCGTCGGCTAACCCGAGGTATTTTGCAGTGGCTCCGGTAGAAATGATGATAGTTTCTGCTTCAATTATTTTCTCACCATCAATAGTTACTTTATACGGAGATGAAGTTAAATCGGTGGCAGTAGCTGTACCATATCGAATATCAGTACCAAATCGTTCTGATTGTTTTTTTAGATCAATCATTAATTCAGGTCCGGTAATTCCTGCTGGATAACCGGGGAAATTCTCAACTTCAGTGGTGGTGGTTAATTGTCCACCGGGTTCCATACCTTCGTATAAAACCGGTGAAAGGTTGGCCCGTGAAGCATAAATGGCAGCTGTATAGCCTGCAGGTCCTGATCCAATGATCAGGCAACGTACTTTTTCGTTCATATATTTTTTTATTGTTTTTTAAGCGATAATTTATCTGACAAACAAAAATAAAATCAAAAAGTTCTGAGAATACGAAAGGGCAGAGTCTATACCTTTATTTAAAAATTCAATGTAGAAATTCAATTTAATGAACTATAGAATACATTATCTTAAATCATTAGTAACAACGCCTTTGTATTTCGCTGAATTAAAAACAAATAGATTGTCAGGAGCATTTATTCCTTTTTGAAAATTATTAAGAACTAGTAGCGTTGATCCGCCATTTTTATTTGCCAGTTTAATGGACACCAGATTACCACTGCTTTTGTTTATCTGAACATCAATTTTTTGTACGTCATTGTTTTTGATTTTCGGAATCATTTCAATACAGAAGTTTTGTGCTGACTTGACTTTAGTAGAAAACCGAATGATACATTTTGATTTAAAACCTGACAGAATAGCCATTGGGTTGGTCTCCGACAGATCTTTTACTGTTGGTTCGGTAATTGAAACTTCATTGTTTTGTGAAACATATGCCCACTGTGTTTTACCATCAAACCATGCTTTCATAGCATCCATTTCCAATACAAATTTGTTTCCTTTCAACGTAAATATTCCCGTTGAAACCATAGGTTGCGGATCTTTCTTATCACTGATTGTCAACTTAAAGTTTGTTCTGACAGCACTCGTTTTAGCTTCTGTAAGTAAATTACTAATCGTTTTTTCAGCTTGTGCATTGTTTTGAGCTGAAATGATTTGCGTCATTAATAGAATAAAAGTAAAAGCAAATATTATTTTGTTTTTTATCATGTTGTTTTATTATTTAATATACTCAACGTATTCTTAGTACTATTAGTGTACTTTAGCTATTTAAAGAAAACGCTTTTGTGTCCTTCGGACGACAAAAGGTTTATTTCGGACGACAAAAGGTTTATTTCGGACGATAAAAGGTTTATTGGAAGTCGTTATTTAAGCCGGTTTAAAATCTGTTCCAAATGATTGCTGTCCAGCACCAGTACCTGACGGGCTTTGCTGCCTTCAAAAGGGCCGATAATACCTGCTACCTCCAGTTGATCAACTATTCGTCCTGCACGGTTATACCCAATAGAGAACTTGCGTTGAATCAATGAAGTAGAACCTTGCTGATTGGCTACAATTAAATGGGCAGCTTCTTCAAACA
>Ga0302215_10001224_pt1 | contig 18524 bp, 14 predicted proteins | sample II_Fen_N3_1_FD_194580 | JGI IMG/M metagenome (GOLD analysis project Ga0302215, IMG submission 194580) | Peat permafrost microbial communities from Stordalen Mire near Abisko, Sweden - II_Fen_N3_1 | ecosystem: Environmental > Terrestrial > Soil > Wetlands > Permafrost | place: Sweden: Abisko...
CATATGCGTAAATGATCTTTCGAATAAGTGTTAAAATCTAAAGGAAAGATATAATTTAATGTGTACTCATTTTTCTTCCCATCTCACCTATAATTAACAGAATATTAATGATATGATTTGAAAATGAAAAGCCAATGCAAGAATTTTTCGCATTGGCTTAGTCAAATTTGACTTATATTTCTTATGTCAAGAAATTACGGTGTTTCTTAAAATTACACACACCACCCAATAAGGTTGATTATAGTAAATGTTCAATAATATTAGCTACGCTCTAAAGAAAAGGTAAAAACTTCTACTTTTAGACTTGAATAATCCATCTCGTTTAAAGATTAATCTTAACCAATCATTTACAGGCAGTTAAATGTTACAAAATTATTTGGTTACGTAAAAACCCCTTTGTTGCATCCCGAGAATTATTAATTAATTTTGCATCTTAAAAAATCTTTAGAATAAAATTTCTTATTTATGAAATCAATATGACAATAATATAAAACAATATAAATTAAAGCTTAATAAATTTAAAACTTTTATCTCTATTTTTCTTGTCAGAATACAAAAGCATATAATTACCTTTTACAAGATCTTGTACTGAGATTCGACCATTTTTCACTATCTCTTTCTTTAAAAATCTTCCAGATATATCCAAAATAATTACAGTTGCTTCTACACCATCATAATTTTTAAAATTAATCCAGTCTTCAGCGGGATTAGGATACAACTCTATTTTATTCTCTTTTAATAAATTATCATTTGTACTTAAGGTATTAATACCCGCACCATTTGCAATGAGTGAAAAGTTTTGCAAACCACCAACTAGTGTCCCTTTGTGAGTAACAGAAATTGTATAATTTCCTGCTGGCACAGAAATATCAACTCTTTCAAAATTATCAACATCATTAGTAGAACTATTAGTAGCTGCACTAAGCGTTGCAGCCATACCCTGCAATTTCCAAGGGTAGTATATCGTTCCATTAGATGAAGTGATTTTTAGATCTAAATCGTTAACAAGGTATTTCGTGTTTGGATCTATTGTTCCGGAATTTTGACCCGGATATTGAGGATCTGTCCACGATATAGATACCTTTAAAGGTTGAGAACCATTGGAAGAGATTGACTTTGTAAATGTTGCTCCATTTGAAAGTATATTTTCCTCTATAATAGTTTTATCTGAGGTTAAATTTTTATCTCTGATTACTTTGGCTGCGGCTTCAGCATTAATTAGACCCCAACCATATTCATAATCTGGTCCCACATTAGAGCCCGCTTCATCAGCCGTATGCATTATAAGACCTTTAATTGTTGAAGCCTTCATATAGCTAGAATATAGCTGATTATAATACTGTTGAAGCAATAAAACAACACCAGTAACCCCTGGTGCAGCCATAGATGTCCCAGACATTAAGCCTGTACTGGTATCTGAAGTAAAAGTTGTTGACCTTACATTGACGCCTTTCATTGCTATTTCAGGCTTTATTCTACCATCATCACTCGGTCCAAAACTACTAAAACTTGACATCACCACACTATCTGGTCCAGTATAAGAAGAGACCCCCTCCACAGCAGCCACTGTTAAAACATTTTTTCCTATTGCCTCACCAGCTATTTGATCATATCCATACTTTGTTGCCATTTGCATAGAATAAGGTACACTTGTATCATTTCTACTATTACCTGCTGCGAAAACCGGCAGATAAAACGGATTACTGAAACAGAATCCATCAATTGCTCTAGCATCTGAAGTATAAGCACCAAGTAACCAAAGTTGATTATTACTCGTCAGTTCAGGACCATAAGAATGATTAGATACTAACATACCAGTAGATGCTTCACCTACCATTTCAGCGAGATCATTAGTCCAGTCAAATGAAGAGATAGAAGAATTGAACGCCAAACCTCGAACCAAGGAACTTACTCCTTGAGCAGCAATAGTACCCCCAACATGTGTTGCATGATTTGCTATTGGAGCACCATCAGCTAAATAAATTTTTGACAGTCCGCCAACCATAAATTCTTGATGAGTACTTCTTACACTTCCACCATCCCAAACTCCAGCTCTCATTCCTTGACCTTGAATATTTAGACCTAAACTACCTCCACTATATAGAGCTGTAGCTCTAGCTGTAGTTCCTGCACCAAAATTATACGTGCTTACGAATATAATATCCCCATTTGGCGAAACATCCTTTATTTCCTTAACTCCAGAATTTCCAAATTCAATTCTTTTTTTAAAAGTAGGGTTTTTGAGTAAATATGCATCAACTCTAGCTTTTCGTTCAGATTCATTTTTATTTAGTTCATTAAGAATTCTAGCATTTGCGACACTATCTGAATGCGTTGCAATCATTCTCCTTTCTTCAGCAGTTTGAGAAAAATATAGGGCTGGAAGAAGCAAGATCAAAAAATATGTTTTTTTCATTTCTTTATAATTAAAACAATAAAATTTTATATATCAATATAATATCGCAAAATTCTTAAAAAAAAACCAAATACACAATAAAAATACAATATATGTGGTAAATTCAAATTTTATCAAATACCTTATCCTTTTTCACAGTTTTAAATTATAGGTTTAGATTGTTAGATTTTATGCATAGTCCTCTTGGATTGTACAAAAATTGATGATTTTGATAAGAATATTTGATTCTAAAGTCAAGTAAGTGAGTATTGTAGTATTTGGTATTTGTAAAAGAGAAAGGATGCAGAATCTATTTAATCTGAAATTGCGAAGCAATAGCTACCACGGTTGGCTTTACTAAACGTAGTTTCAGGTGCTTTCACAAGCTTTTCTAACAAGGGATTTTGAGATGTCAGCAAATAATATTTTTGTTTTTTTGTATTGTTTTAGGGAAAAATGTTGAGGAACAAATAATTCAAATATTATCTTCCTAAAACATCATTGCTCAACTTTGAAAGCAAATTATTGTTAATTAGTAAATCTACTAAACTTATACTTAAAGATAATTATTTAGCTGAAACTGAGCATTTGTAAAAATTTAAACAATATTTTAAAATTTGAAACATTTATATATTTATTATGTTACAAATACACAAAATTTCTTTTGGATGTTTTTTATTTGTAATTTTGAAATTAATATAAATAATTTAATAAAAAATGAAAAAGATAACGACCAGTATATTATTTGCAACTTTTATATCAGTAAGTGGACAATCAAATTTTTCTTTAGCCAATAATGGTGGGTTTTTACCTCAAGACAATACTATATTCAATAAAGTAAATTCTCCAAATGCGGGGAAAAATATTTCTTATAGTGATATACAAGGAAGTCCCTATTATGGTAAAGGATTTTCTGTGGCAACATTTTCTGGAAGTAGTGAGACTGCACCAGCGAGATATAATTCATATAGGGATGAGATAGAATTCACAAAAGAAGACAAAACTTTTGTTCTTCCAAAGAATGATAAATTTTCAATAATTACTTTTACTAATACAAAAGATAAATTAGTTCGTCTAGAGACTTCAGATGATTTGTCTGGTTATTTTTTTGAATTAGTTGATGGAAAGTTTGGTCTCTATAAAAAAATTAGAACTAAATTTATTGATGCAGTAGTAGCTGCAAATTCTTATGCGACAGATAGACCTGCCGTTTTTAAATCTGTTGATCCTATTTTTTATATTAAAATTGAAAATAATAACTTTATTAAAAACCCGAAAAATCAGAAAGATATTATTCAGCAGTTTCAAAACAGAAAAGAGGAGCTAACATCCTTTTTTAAAGAAAATAAAATTAAATTTGATAAAGAAGAGGATTTAAAAAAACTAGTTACTTTTCTTAATAAGAGTTAGAAATTAAACGCAAAAGGTTTAGAATTTATATAGTACTTCTTGAGTTCTTAAGTTATAAAAAAGTAAAGCCAACTTTGCCTATTACGCGCTGCGAGACAGAGTAGATGCCCTTCACTTATTGGTAGAAACTCCGCCGTCACCTTACGCTAAAGTAATCAATCATCTGAATGCATTGACCGATCAGTATAATAAACTGCTCATCAACAGAACAGACAATACATTACCAGAAACTCCTGAAAATCCTCAGGTTTAAAACAAATTAAGCATAAAACAAAAACTGCCCGCATCATCCGATGCGGGCAGTTTTAATATATATAACTGAATATTATTTCAATTTTTTCTTTACAGCAACTTCTTCATATACTTCAAGAATGTCGTTCTGTTCGATGTCGTTGTAACCTTTCAGGTTCAATCCGCATTCGTAGCCTTTTGTAACTTCTCTTACATCGTCTTTGAAACGTTTTAAACTTTCAAGTTCACCATCGAATTTCACAATACCGTCTCTCAGTAATCTTACTTTCGACTGTCTTGTTACTTTTCCGGTAAGAACCATACAACCTGCAATAGTACCAATCTTAGAAATCTTGAAGACTTCACGGATTTCTACATTACCGATTACCTGCTCCTGAATCTCCGGAGAAAGCATTCCCTCCATTGCTTCTTTTACCTCATCGATTGCTTTATAAATAATAGAATAGGTTCTGATTTCGATTTCTTCTCTATCTGCCAATTCTTTTGCGTTGGCACCGGCTCTTACGTTAAATCCGATGATAATTGCATCTGAAGCTGCAGCCAAGTTGATATCAGATTCAGTGATTTGTCCTACACCTGAGTGAAGAATATTGACACTGATTTCCTCTGTTGACAATCTCTGTAACTGATCAGAAAGTGCTTCTACTGAACCATCCACGTCACCTTTCAAGATAATATTCAATTCCTTAAATTCTCCTAAGGCAATACGTCTACCCAATTCTTCAAGCGTCGTATGTTTCTTGGTTCTGATAGAAAGTTCTCTCTGTAACTGCTCTCTCTTATTAGCGATTGCTTTACCTTCACTTTCGTCTGCGTAAACTCTGAATTTATCACCTGCTGTCGGTGCTCCGTCAAGACCTAAGATCGTTGCCGGAATCGAAGGACCTGCTTCTTCAAGGTTTTTCCCTCTTTCGTCAAGCAAAGCTTTTACTTTACCGTGGTTTTTACCTGCTACTACATAATCTCCAACTTTTAAAGTTCCAGACTGTACCAACATTGTTGCTACATATCCTCTACCTTTATCTAATGAAGCTTCAATAACAACACCCTGTGCAGCACGGTTAGGATTAGCTCTTAATTCAAGCATTTCTGCCTGAAGCAATACTTTCTCTAAAAGGACATCCATATTGTTACCCATTTTAGCAGAAATTTCCTGCGCCTGAACGTTTCCACCCCATTCTTCGACAAGAATATTCATTCCTGAAAGTTGCTGACGGATATTATCTGGGTTTGCATTTGGCTTATCTACCTTGTTGATTGCAATAATCATTGGTACACCTGCAGCCTGTGCGTGAGAAATTGCTTCTTTCGTTTGAGGCATCACGTCATCATCGGCAGCGATTACGATAATTGCAATATCGGTAACTTGTGCACCTCTCGCTCTCATTGCGGTAAAGGCTTCGTGACCCGGTGTATCTAAGAATGTAATTCTTTGACCATTTTCAAGTTGTACATTGTAAGCACCGATATGCTGAGTAATTCCACCTGATTCACCTGCGATAACGTTGGTTTTTCTAACGTAATCCAGTAATGAAGTTTTACCGTGGTCAACGTGACCCATTACCGTTACAATTGGAGCTCTTGAAACAAGGCTTTCTTCTGTGTCGATATCTTCTTCAGAATCTGCTTCTTCAAGATCAGCATCAGAGAATTCAATTTTAAATCCGAATTCATCTGCTACCAATAGTAAAGTATCAGCTTCCAGTCTTTGGTTCATGGTAACCATTACACCAAGAGAGAAACAAGCAGAAATTACTTCAGTTGCACTTACATCCATCAAACTTGCCAGTTCTCCGACAGTGATAAATTCTGTAACTTTTAGTGAAGTATCTCTTGCATCGGCTTCCTGCTGACGCTCATTCTCCTCTCTACGATAACTTCTTTTATCTTTTCTGTGTTTAGCAGATTTAGATTTACCTCCTTTATTGGTTAGTTTTTCAAGAGTTTCCTTGATTTGGTTTTTAACTTGCTCGTCTGTTAATTCGACAGGCATCGTTCTTTGACCAGGTCTGTTGTTGTTCCCAAAACGGTTTCCACCACCTTGTCCCGGAGGTCTGTTTCCTTGAGGACCACCTTGTCCTGGAGGACGGTTTCCACCTGGGCCACCCGGACGATTTTGACCACCTTGTCCTGGAGGTCTGTTCCCTTGAGGACCACCTTGTCCCGGAGGACGGTTTCCACCTGGGCCATTCTGACCTTGAGGACGGTTTTGTCCGCCTTGATTATTTCCACCTTGTTGGTTGTTTCCAGTATTCTGGTTCGGACCACCCGGCTTTTCGATTCTTTTTCTTTTCTTCTTGGCTGCATTTGGCTTAGGCGCAAACTGCGTTAAGTCAATTTTTTCACCAACAATTTTTGGCCCATCCAGTTTTTGATAAACCGTTTCAATCTTCTGAGACTCCTGAGGTTCTTCTGCTACAGGTGCTGGTTTTTTCTCTTCCACTTTCTCAATTGGTTTTTCAACCGGTTTTGGTGTTTCTTTTACAGGCTCTACAGCTTTTACTTCTGCTTTTACCTCTTCCACTTTTGGTTTATCTTTTCTGGCAGGTCTGTTTCTATTTCCCTCAATTTGAGACAAATCAATTTTGTCCAACACTTTAAACTCCTGCTTTTCAGGTGTTGGTTTTGTTTCAGAAACCACTTTTGGTTCTTCTTTAGCTGGTTCCTTCACTTCTTCTACAACCTCTTTCTTCTCCTCAACAGGAGTTGGTGCAGGTGTAGGAATTTCTTCCACAGCTTCAGGTTTTTTAGGCTCCAAATCAATTTTACCTAAAATTCTGGTTTCTGGTTTATTAGCTTTAGCTCTTATTACTTCAGGTGTTTTTTTCTCTTCAATCTCCAGTTTTTCTTCCGGAACTTTAGAAATAACCACCTCATGGGAAGCTTTACGCTGTTCGCCGTCTTTGGCAAACTCAGCTTCCAATGCAGAATATGCCGCCTCTTCTAATTGAGCGTTAGGATTGCTTTCAACCACGATATCTTTAGACTGTAAAAATTCTACCAGTCTCGACATCGATATATTGAATTCCTTAACCGCTTTATTTAATCTTATTTTTGGCATCTATATTATTTACTGTTTTTTTTAATTCTTAAAATTAAAGTATTCTTTACTGCTGTTAAAATTATTTGCAATTTTATTATTCAAATTCTGCTTTCAAGATATTTTTCACATCATTGATGGTTTCCTCCTCAAGGTCAACCATCTTTAATAGACTCTCTGTATCTTTATCCAGAACTGATTTTGCAGTCGTAAGACCTACTTTCTTAAACTCATCCAAAATCCACTGCTCGATATCGTCATTGAATTCTCTCAAATCAACGTCATCATCTTCACTAGCTTCTCTGTACACGTCAATTTCGTAACCTGTCAACCATGAAGCCAATCTGATGTTTTGACCTTGCTTACCTATAACTTTAGAAATCTCTTCAACAGGGGTATAAACCATTGCATAGTTTGTCTCCTCATTGATGTCAATTTTATTGATGGTAACATTTCCTAAAGCTCTTTTCACCAATATTTCAGGGTTTTTTGACCACTGAATTACATCTATATTTTCGTTTCTTAATTCTCTTACCACACCGTGGATTCTTGATCCTTTTACTCCGACACAAGCTCCTACAGGATCTATTCTGTCATCATAAGCATCAACAGCGATTTTAGCTTTTTCTCCCGGAATCCTTACCGCTTTTTTAAGGATAATTGTTCCGTCCTGAATTTCAGGAATCTCTAATTCCAATAATTTCTCCAAGAATTTCGGAGCCGTTCTTGAAATGATAATCTGAGGTTTAGATCCTTTAAAATCAACAGATTCTACAATAGCTCTGATGTTTTCACCTTTCTTGAAAAAGTCTGATGAAATTTGATTTTCTTTTGGCAAGATAAATTCGTTGTCTTCGTCATCTAATAAGATGACATGTTTGTGACGAATGTGGTGAATTTCACCTGTTACAATCTCTCCAATTTTATCTTTAAATTGCTCATAAAGCATCGCATTGTTATGCTCCTGCAATTTCGTAGCCAAGATTTGCTTTAAGGTAAGAACATTTCTTCTTCCCAATTGAGCTACCGGAATTTCCATTGTAAAATCTTCACCTACTTCAAAAGTCGGGTCGATTTTCTTCGCTTCGGTAATTTCGATTTCTAAATCATCATCTTCAGACATTTCGTCTTCAACGATAGTTTTATTTAAAAATATCTGAAAGTCACCTTTATCAGGGTTTACAATGACATCAAAATGATCATCAGAATCAAATCTTTTTCTCAAAAGAGTTTTCAGAGAATCTTCAATAATTGCCATCAGATCGATCTTACTGATCCCCTTTTCGTCTTTAAAATCACCAAAGGATTCAATCAACGCTATATTATCCATTTATCTTTTTTTCTTTTATTAAAATTTAACTACTACCAACGCTTTTTTGATCTCCGAGTACAAAATTTCTTTTTCCTCTTCCACGTCTACTTTACCTTTACCGATATCTTTCGGTTTTCGGTAACGAAGAATTAAAGTAACTTTTTCTTCGTCTACTTTAGCCAATTCACCTTCTATCATTGAAGAATCCTGAAGCATTACTTCAATCTCTCTTCCAATATTTTTATTAAACTGTCTTGGTGTCGCCAAAGGCTCACTCAATCCCGCAGACATTACCTGAAGGCTGAAATCATGCTCATCACGATCTGCATTGAATTCTATGGCACGGCTTGCATCCAGACAATCCTGTAAAGTCACACCATTGTCACCATCTAAAATCACAGTAACATCATCTGCTGCAGAAATCTTTAAATCAATAAGAAATAAATCCTCTCTTGTCTCAAGGAAAGTACCTAATAATGTTTCAATATTTTTTCTAAACTCCATATATTTATTATCATGGTCTATCTGTACGAAAAAAGGCTTTCTTGCGAAGCCTTCCCATTTTTCCGTATATCTTATGCAAATATAAGACTTTTTTATAAAATAAACAAATACGCTTCATAATCAATTGAATAAGTTTTAAAAAATATTAGGATATCCATTTGAAATAATTAGATTTATCAATGATTTTGAACAACTTATTCTTTATTTAAAAAGACAATGAAAGTATTTTTAGTATTTTTGTCGAGAATTTTTTAAAAACATACATTTTGAATATTACAATAGTAGGAACAGGTTATGTAGGATTAGTCACTGGAACTACGCTTGCAGAACTTGGAAATTCTGTATACTGTGTTGATATAGATGAAAAAAAAGTAACGGACATGAAAAACGGTATTGTACCGATTTATGAACCGAATCTTGAAGAAATGTTTCTCAGAAACATACAGGCAGAAAGATTATTTTTCACTACTGATTTAAAAAAAGCTTTAGATAAAAGTGAAGTAATATATCTCGCTTTGCCTACTCCACCCGGCGAAGATGGCTCTGCAGATCTTTCTTACGTTTTGAAAGTAGCCAATGATATTGGTGTAATGATGACTGAATATAAAGTTATCGTCAATAAAAGTACGGTACCAGTAGGAACGGCAGACCGAGTAAGCGAAGTCATTGCTTCAAAAACCCAAATAGAATTTGACGTCGTTTCTAATCCGGAATTTTTGAGAGAAGGTTTTGCGGTGGAAGATTCTATGAATCCGGCGAGAGTCGTTGTGGGATCTAGCTCTGAAAAAGCAAAAGATATTATGGCTCAGATTTATCAGCCATTTACCAATACCGGAATTCCTATTATTTTTATGGATGAGAAATCATCTGAATTGACAAAATATGCATCTAATTCATTTTTAGCTGTAAAAATCACATTTATGAATGAGATTGCCAATTACTGTGAAAAAGTGGGTGCCGATGTAGATAAAGTAAGACTCGGAATGGGAAGTGACGATAGAATTGGTCACCGTTTTCTATTTCCCGGAATCGGATATGGCGGAAGCTGTTTTCCGAAAGACGTGAAAGCATTGATAAGATCAGGTAAAGATGAAAATTTCAACTTTCAGATTTTAGAAGCCACAGAAAATGTGAATATTTCTCAAAAAGTAATCCTTGTTTCTGAAATGGAAAAATATTTCGGAGGTAGCATTCATGGCAAAACCATTGCTGTTTGGGGACTTGCTTTTAAGGCAAATACCGACGACATAAGAGAAGCTTCGTCTTTAGATAACATCGAATTATTTTTAGAAAAAGGAGCAAAAGTCGTTGCCTATGATACTGTTGCTGAAAAAAATGTTCAGAAAATTCTTGGCGACAAAATACAGTACTCCAAATCAATGTACGAAGCCTTAGAAAATGCAGACGCTTTATTTATCGCAACAGAATGGCCGGAATTTAAAAATCCGAACTTCAAACTGATGGCTGAAAAAATGAATAACAAAGCAATTTTTGACGGAAGAAATATGTATCCTCTTGAAACTCCTGAGCAAAATGGTTTTTATTACAAAAGTATCGGAAGGAAAACAATTGGTAGTTAAATTTTAGAATAAATTAATTTAATATAAAAAAAACCGCTTGACGGTAACAACATATAATGAAAAACATCATCATCACTGGCGGCGCAGGTTTTATAGGATCTCACGTTGTAAGAGAATTTGTAAAAAATAATCCTGATTCTACGATCATCAATCTTGATGCATTGACTTACGCAGGAAATCTTGAGAATTTACAAGATATCGAAAACGAGCCTAATTACGTTTTCGAAAAAGCAGATATCACAAAACCCGAAGAACTGAGAAAGGTTTTTGAAAAATATAATCCTGATGCTGTTATTCACTTAGCGGCAGAAAGTCACGTAGACAGAAGCATTACAGATCCGATGGCATTTATCAATACCAATGTGAACGGAACAGCAAATCTTCTTAATCTTTGCAAAGAATTCTGGACATTAAATCCAGATCACACTCACGGAAGATTTCCGAACGAGAAAAGAACGAATCTCTTTTATCATGTTTCAACGGATGAAGTTTATGGAAGCTTAGGAGAAACAGGATTTTTCCTTGAAACAACGGCATACGACCCACAATCTCCTTATTCTGCTTCAAAAGCAGCATCTGACCATTTGGTTAGAGCTTACGGAAATACGTATGGAATGCCTTTTATCGTTTCCAACTGTTCCAACAACTACGGACCCAATCATTTTCCTGAGAAACTGATTCCACTTTGTATTTCAAATATCATTAATGAAAAGCCATTGCCAATTTACGGCGACGGAAAATATACAAGAGACTGGCTGTTTGTGATTGATCATGCAAAAGCAATCCATCAGATTTTTAATGATGCTAAAACTGGAGAAACATATAATATCGGAGGTTTCAACGAATGGCAAAATATTGATTTGGTGAAAGAACTCATTAAGCAAATGGATGAAAAGCTTGGAAATCCTGAAGGACATTCTGAAAAGTTGATTACTTATGTAAAAGACAGACCGGGACATGACAAACGTTACGCCATTGATGCTAATAAGCTAAGTAATGATTTGGGATGGAAACCCTCTGTAACTTTCGAACAAGGTTTGGGAAAAACGATCGATTGGTTTCTTGAAAATAAAGAATGGCTGGAAAATGTGACTTCCGGAGATTATCAGAAGTATTACGACGGACAATATAAAGCACCACTTTATGAAAGGAATTATTTTAGCTGGCGGTTCAGGAACAAGATTATTTCCATTAACAATTGCAGTAAGCAAGCAACTAATGCCTGTCTACGACAAGCCAATGATCTACTATCCACTTTCGACGTTATTGTTGGCAGGAATTAAGGATATTCTGATTATCACTACACCTCACGATCAGGCTGGTTTCGTCAAACTTTTGGGTGACGGTTCACAGATTGGCTGTAATATAGAATATGTGGTGCAGCCAAGTCCGGATGGTCTTGCTCAGGCATTTATTTTGGGAGACAAATTCATCGGTGACGATTCTGCTGCATTGGTTTTAGGAGATAATATTTTCTATGGTTCTGAAATGGGAACTTTGCTGAAAAACAAAACAAATCCTGATGGTGGAGTTGTTTTCGCCTATCATGTCGCAGATCCTGAAAGATATGGCGTTGTAGAATTTGATGAAAATTTCAAAGCTGTTTCTATAGAAGAAAAGCCTTCTCAACCTAAATCTAATTATGCCGTTCCGGGATTATATTTTTACGATAATGAAGTAGTAGAAATTGCTAAAAATATACAGCCATCTCCTAGAGGAGAACTGGAAATTACAGATGTCAATAATGTGTATCTAAGTAAAGGAAAACTGGAAGTTGGCGTTCTCGACAGAGGAACCGCGTGGCTAGATACCGGAACTTTTGATTCTCTGAATGACGCATCAGAATTTGTACGCGTTATCGAAAAAAGACAAGGTTTCAAAATCGGCTGTATAGAAGAAATTTCTTTCAGAAACGGCTTCATCAACGAAGAAAAACTGCTTGAAACTGCTGTAAAGTATGGCAAAAGCGGATATGGAGAGTACTTGAAAAAGCTGGTCTTGTAAACCACATTAAAATCTTATAGTTGCTATTATTAAATCCCACTGTAGCAATAAAGATGATAATCAATTAATTATTATAAATTTGCAAAAATTTTCCCACAAATGAATGAACAAAAATGGAGCAATGTAATTGAGTCAAAACATTCTTTATTCCGTCTTAATTTAAAAGAAGTATGGCAATATCGTGATCTGGTATTGATGTTTGTGAAGAGAGATTTTATTTCGTCTTTTAAACAAACAATTTTAGGTCCGCTCTGGTTTTTCATCAATCCCATTTTAACAACTATTGTTTTTACCCTTGTTTTTGGTAATATTGCCAATTTACCAACAGACGGCATCCCTCCAATATTATTTTATTTAGCAGGAAACACACTTTGGGGTTATTTCAGTACCACGATGCTCAGCGTTTCTAATGTTTTCGCAGGAAATGCCGGTATCTTCGGAAAAGTATACTTTCCACGATTGGTCACTCCAATTTCTACCATTATCTCCAGTTTTATGAGATTGAGCATACAATTGGTGTTATTTTTCATTGTTTTAGGATACTATATTTACTTGGGAGAAGTACAACCCAATTATTGGGCATTTTTCTCTCCTGTTCTTATTATTTTCCTTGCATTATTTTCTTTAGGATTAGGAATGATATTTTCTTCATTGACCACTAAATATAGAGATTTGTCTCTGTTATTAGGCTTTGGTGTAAGTTTATTCATGTGGTTTACTCCGGTTATCTTACCCACTTCTTTGGTAAAACAGAAATTAGGTAGCTACGGATATTTGGCAGATCTGAATCCTTTAACACCAATTTTCGAATGCTTCAAGTTCGGATTCATAGGCTCCGGAGATTTTAATATGACAAGATTGCTAATCAGTTTTACTTTCATCATCATTGTTTTATTTTTCGGAATCGTTGTTTTTAATAAATCTGAAAAATCTTTCATAGACACCGTATAAAATTCACACAAAGAGAAAAATTATTTAATCAATAAATTCAAAAATATGCTTGCCTTAAAAGCTGAAAATATATCAAAACAATATCGTCTCGGACAAGTGGGAACGGGAACTCTAACCCATGACCTCAACAGATTTTGGCACCAAATCAGAGGAAAGGAAAATCCTTATTTGAAAATTGGAGATACCAACGACAGGAGTTCTAAAGGGTCGTCTGATTATGTCTGGTCTTTGCATGATATCGATTTTGAGATTGAGCAGGGAGATGCAGTGGGAATTATTGGAAGAAATGGAGCAGGAAAATCTACCTTACTTAAACTTTTGAGTAAAGTAACAAAACCCACGAAGGGAAAAATATATACGAACGGAAGGATTGCTTCACTTTTAGAAGTAGGAACCGGTTTTCATCCGGAAATGACAGGTCGTGAAAATATTTTTTTGAATGGCGCCATCTTAGGAATGACCAAAAAGGAAATCACAAGAAAATTTGACGAGATTGTAGATTTCTCGGGAGTAGAAAGATATATTGACACTCCGGTTAAGAGATATTCTTCGGGAATGTACGTTCGTTTGGCTTTTGCTGTAGCCGCACATTTAGAATCTGAAATTCTTATTGTAGATGAGGTTTTAGCAGTCGGTGATGCTGAATTTCAGAAAAAGTGTCTTGGAAAAATGGGCGATGTTACAAAAGGTGAAGGAAGAACCGTTTTATTTGTGAGCCATAATATGGCAGCGGTAAACGAACTCTGTAATACGGGAATATTACTAGACCAAGGTAAAGTGCTAATACAAGATTCTATCGACAAGTGCATTATCGAATATCAGAAAAAAAGCGGTCACATTTCCTCTTACGATAAATTGAATGATAATTTTGCAATTGAAAACAAAAACATTTCTATAAATAAATATTCTGTAACCCCAATTGAAGGAAATGTTTTAAATGTAACATCCGGCGCTCGTGTGAAAATAGAATTTACAAGTAAAATTAAAGCTTCAACACTCGATTTATCTTTCTATTTAAGAAATTCACATGAAGTTACGGTAATGAGTACAGGCATTATGGTCTCGTCAACAGGTGACGATGGCGAATACTCCGTTGTATTTGAAATTCCTGCCAACACTTTGAATGAAGATGGTTATTATTTTGAGATGTTTTGGGGAATCAATAGATCTGATGTAGCATTTAAAACAGAAGCATTCGGGTTCGAAATAAACGGAATAAGAAACCAATTTGGCGAAATAATAAAATCTCCAGGGGTAATATTCCCCATCATTAAATCTACAATTAAAAAACTATAATAGTTTTAAAAAAACGACTAATTAAATTTTTTGAATCATGGTTTTGAATATTATTTTCTCCTACAACAGAGCAATGCAGCTTGATTATCTGATAAAGTCTGTTATTGCCCGTTTCAAAATAGATTATAAACTTGTTGTTATTTACCATACTTCTGGGGAGCATCAAAAAGGGTATGAGTTATTGAAAGAAAAGTACGCTACATTCAACAATATTTCTTTTTCCGAAAGAAAAAAAGTTTTATTCGACCCATCTTACATCAATACATTTCGATCAAAAGAATATCGAGCGTTTTTTTTAGAAAGAAATTTCATAAAAAAAACCTCCGACAATTTCAAAGGTTTGGTACAAAAAGAAATTAAAAAAAGCAATTGCGAATTTGTAATGTTCAATACAGATGACGGCGTTTTTTTAGAAGATATTGTAATACCTGAGAAAGTTTTTGAAATCATTAGAAAAAACCCAGAAAACGCCTCATATAGAATGTATGTTGGGGGAAATCTAGATGGTCTTCCTTCGTTTGTTCAGAAAAAAGAAGGCTATTACGAGTGGGATTATTATGCAGACAAAGAAATTCATCACTGGACTTACCCTTTTTCTGTAGATGGCACCATTTATCACTCAAAAGGATTACTAAAGCATCTTAAAAAAATCGCTTATCATAATCCGGTAACGTTAGAAGAAAACGGATTTCAGTACATGCGAAAAAAAAGATTGATGAAAATAGGTCTAAGTCCTATTCACTCTCAGCTTTTGCTCACCAAATTAAATAGAGTTACGGTAGATACTTTGAACCCAACCATACATATTAAACCAGAATTTTTAAACGAAAAATTTGTAGATGGTTACAGACTTGAATTAAGTATTCCTGAAATTATCCATAATTGCAATATTGTTCCCGAGGAGATTTCACTTGTAAAAGGCGACATCAGAGAACTAATCTATAAAATGGATGATGCAGGAAAAAAAGTACAGAGTTTATTAGGAATAGAGGGCGCCAAAGAACAGTTAAGATAAAGAAATATTTGCATTATGCATCCACATTATATTAATTTCAGCAAAATAGGATCACCCAATCTAGGCTACATTTCCGTTGCCGAAAATTTCGAGAATATCCCTTTTGAAGTGCAAAGAGTTTATTGGACTTATTTTACACCACAAGATGTTACCAGAGGCGGCCATGCCCATTTGGCTTTGGAGCAAGTGATTGTTGCAGTCTCCGGAACGATAACTTTTATAACAGAAGATTTACAGGGAAATAAAACGGAATTTGTTTTAGACAGTCCCGAAAAAGGACTTTATATCCCAAAACACATTTGGCGAGACATTAAATTTTCCCATAATGCCGTTTTGCTATGCCTTGCTTCAGAAAAATATACGGAAGACGATTATATTAGAGAATATGATAAATTTTTAAAACTGAAAGATGGGTATTAAAATTCATCCTTTGGCAGATGTGCAATCTCAAAATATTGGAGAAAATACAATGATTTGGCAGTTTTGTATCGTTTTAAAAAATGCACAAATCGGAACCAATTGCAATATCAACTGCAATGTTTTCATAGAAAATGATGTGGTAATTGGTAACAACGTTACCATAAAACCCGGTGTTCAGATTTGGGACGGAATTACCTTAGAAGACTCTGTTTTTATAGGGCCAAATGTCACTTTTACCAATGACCTCTTCCCACGTTCAAAAAACACAGATTACGACATAAAAAAAACTCTGGTGCAGAAAAGAGCATCCATCGGTGCAAACGCAACCATTCTTGGCGGTGTGACGATTGGCGAAAATGCTTTAGTGGGAGCAGGAAGCGTGGTTACAAAAAATATTCCTGCTAATGAAATCTGGGTTGGAAATCCGGCCAAATTTTTAAAAAATATTTAATCTTGAAGCCAAATTTACCAATTTTAACGGGTTTAGGGTTTTTTGCAGCATTCTATGTATTTATTTTTCATATAGATCTTAGACTACCCTTAACTGTTTTGGGCAAAACAATTTCTTATGTTATTGCTCAAGGAGCAGTTGGCGTAAATGTCTTCTTTATCCTTTCTGGATTTATTTTATTTTATAATTATCATGATAAAAAAGTGAATTTTGTAGAATTTATTTTAAAAAGACTTGCCAAAATTTACCCTGTTTATTTGGCGGGTTTTGTTGTTTGTTTTCTTGTAGTTGAGTTCATGCACATTAAAGTAGATAATTTTTTTGAAGTGATGATGATGAATCTATTACTGGTTCAGTCTTATCTTCCTAAATTTTCTATGCAGTGGTATGGAGGTGGCTCTTGGTCAATTTCTACCGAGTTTTTCTTCTACTTATGTTTTCCTTTACTTTTAAATTTTATTTTAAAATTATCAAAAACACAAATATTCATTTTTTTGTTTTTGAGTTTTTTTTGCAGTGTTTTTACTGGGATATTATTGAATCTAAAAATGATCGATTTTCAATTGAGCTACTCATTCCCACCATCTAGAATTTGGGAATTTATTATAGGAATGTTAACTGCTGCATTGGTTGTCAAACATAAAGTAACTATTAATAATCTATTGATTTTAGCAGTTGCAATATTTTCAATATATTACTATTATTATATTGGATATAAATTGCTAGGGTATGTTATTCAAAATATAATTCTAGTTCCATTAATGATAACCATTCTTATTAGTGTATCTACTCGAAAAAAGCACGTTTTATCATTTTTGGGGAATAGATTTTTCGAATATTTAGGAAAAGTCTCTTACAGTTTTTATATAGTTCAAATTCCTATAATGATTCTTTTAGAGAAAAATATTGGTTTCAAAATATATAATACTTCTATTACTTTTAGTCTTATATTTTTCACAAATTTATTGGGAGCTATAATTCTTTATCATATAATAGAATCTCCTCTTCATCAATTTTTAAATAAAAAAATAAAACATATTTTTGTTAAAAAAACCACAAGTTTAACATGATTAAATTCCTTGACCTTCAGAAAATAAACCTTCAGTATCAAGCTGAAATAGAAGCCCGCCTTTTAGAAACCTTTCGCAGTGGTTGGTATCTTTTAGGAAATGAAGTAAAAAACTTTGAAGCAAACTTAGCTACTTATATTGGTTCTCCCAATGCAATTGGTGTTGCAAATGGTTTAGACGCACTTCGACTTATTTTTAAAGCATACCTAGAACTTGGTCAATTAAAATTCGGAGATGAGGTTATCGTTCCCGCAAACACTTATATTGCCTCTGTTTTAGCCGTTACCGACAACCGCTTAAAACCTGTTTTCGCTGAACCGAATGTTGATCATTATAATTTGGATATATCAAAGATTGAAGCTTTGATTACTCCAAAAACAAAGGCTATCATGGTGGTTCATCTATATGGGCAAATTTGTTGGTCAAAAGATTTAGAAGCTTTAGCAAAAAAATACGACTTAAAAATAATTGAAGATAATGCACAGGCAATTGGTGCAGAATGGAATGGTATAAAATCCGGGAATCTTGGTGATGCTTCGGGATTTAGCTTCTATCCTGGGAAAAATTTAGGTGCGTTGGGTGATGGTGGTGCAGTAACGTGTAAAGATCTGTTATTGGCAAAAACAATCCGTGCATTAGCAAATTATGGTTCTGATGAAAAATACGTCAATAAATATCAAGGTTTAAATAGTAGATTAGACGAAATTCAGGCTTCCGTTTTAGATGTAAAACTGAAATACATCGACGCAGATAATGATAAAAGAAGAAAAATTGCCGAAGAATATGTTGCCGGAATAAAAAATGATAAAATCATTTTGCCTATT
>Ga0302215_10001225_pt1 | contig 18518 bp, 10 predicted proteins | sample II_Fen_N3_1_FD_194580 | JGI IMG/M metagenome (GOLD analysis project Ga0302215, IMG submission 194580) | Peat permafrost microbial communities from Stordalen Mire near Abisko, Sweden - II_Fen_N3_1 | ecosystem: Environmental > Terrestrial > Soil > Wetlands > Permafrost | place: Sweden: Abisko...
TAAAATCCCAATAGAATTTATAACTCTTACGTAGTAAATGCCAGTATTATTATAACTAACTCTCCTGTAAACAATACGTCATAACAGACTTTAAAATAGACATCCACCGTATAGGGTTTATACGATGGATTTATTGGTAAACATTTGTTCTATTAATCTTTAATTATTTTAAATTGCTGGGTTTCTCCGGATTGGTTCTTAATCTGAACCAAATAACAACCTTGACTAAGATTAGATATATCTACAGAATTATTCTTTGACAATGAACTAAATAAGACCTGTTTGCCTGTCAGGTCGAAAATTTTCGCAGATTGTAATGGATTGTCACTGATTACCTGGAACTTATTTTTTACTGTGGTTGGAACTATGCTTGCATTAAAACTCATCACCTCCTTAACCGCGGATACAGTAAAATCATGAGGTATATTCTCTCCCATCAGACTGGCAAGATAAACTTCCAGAGCTGTATAACCTTCCGAAGTTTTCCTGTTGCGGTCATTCGGATTATTCGGGTCTAATGCATTGGTAACTTCCCAGGTATCCGGCATACCGTCATTATCGGTGTCAGTGGGAGCAACAGCTGATGCATAAGGAATGTAACCTTCGGCATTATAAGACTTATCGATAATCCCCCACGATCCAAGGGAGGCTTTAAATGTGGATGTTCCGTTTGTTACTTCACGTATTACTCGACGTTCCACAGAATCTCTGTTTATGGTACCAACTTTGGAAAGGACGGATGTAAAAGCGTCCGTCGCACTTTGAATATTCGTTTTGTAATGAGAATATCCGACCCAGACACTATTATACACTACATTGGAAGGTGGTGAAAGTAACGTGTCAGAACCTGCTGTAGCTTTTGTTGGCAGTGCTACTGTTCCTGCTGTACCCGACCATTTCCAGGTGAAGGCGTTCCAGTTATTCGAATTTATAGTTGGATAACCTTCCATTATATTTCCAGAGAGATACCATTTTGGGATATTCGCACCGGCAACTATATAATTGGTGAAGAAATATTTAGTCGAAGGAGTGGCAAGTCCTGGTTTATAGTAATTGCCAATAAAGTTACAGGTATGCGAACGGTCGCCTGTATTTACATCGCCACCGTAAGCTGCACTGGTGCTACCCCAGTTATATACCACATTGTTGATAAATTCAATAAAAACATTTGTTTCGTTAGTAGTTCTGGCTCCGTTAAGACGTGGCGAACGGGATTCGTTATTAGTCCACAGGTTGTGATGATAGGTGGCGTTGATTCCTCCTGTTTGTGACCCATAACCTCTGTTACCTTTACCATGTCCATCGTCATAGAGAGCATCATGAAATATTGTCCATTGAACAGTAGTATAACGATTGTCGTAAAAAGTAAGGTTCTCTTCACCTGACCAACCAAAATTACAATGATCAATAATTACGCGAACAGCATTTTCACAATCCATAGATCCACCTGGCAGAAAGGTACTGTCTGCCGCACTTTCACCAATACGAAAACGCATGTTTCTTATCACCAAATCGGTACAGCCACCCAAATTTAACCGACCATTACGTATCAATATTCCCTCGCCAGGAGCTGATTGTCCGGCAATGGTCATTTTAGCTCTTGTACATCGGATTTCATTTCGGTTTACAACAGTATTGCCTGATGTCTGCAAATAAGGTTTAAGTTTGATAATCCCGGAAACACGAAAAAGAATTGTGATTGAATCTCCCGGATATTGAGCTAATGCCCAGCGAAAGCTTCCCGGAATGGGTGCCTCTAAATTGTTGTAAGCGATATAGTCCTGAAGGTTTTCTACAAAAACTACTTTCCCACCTCTACCACCTGTGGCATATTTACCATAACCTTCTGCCGAAGGGAATGCCGGTGTTTGAGAATTTACAGATGTGAAAGCTGCTGTAAGAAGTAACAGGGTAAGAACGAAAGAAGTTTGAATTTTTTTCATTGTGTTATATTAGATAAATAATTGAAATAAAAATACATACTCTATTTTATATTGTTTGAGAAAAATTGATATTTTATGTGGAGTAATTAATATGAAACTGTCAATTCTATTTAAAATAAATTTTTATCTGTTCCTATTATTAATTTATTAGTAAATGACAGGCCTTTATCGTAAATTTTCAATAGATATACTCCTTGAAATAAGTTGTTAAGTGGCAATATTGATTCATTCATATTTTGGGCGATAATGTTGCCTGTAGTCGTTATTAATTGCATCTTTTCCACACAATGACTGAGTGTAATTGCTTGATGATTTAATGTAATCTCTATATTCTCTATCTGAACATCAGATAAGGCAGTTGCAATGGTTGCAGCATCACTAAGTACACCAATAGTATTCAAAGCACTTACGCTGTATGTGCCGGTATTCCCCGAGTTGTCAACATAACTGATTCCTGTTACCGAGCCAAGGTATCTGCCATCTTTGTATACGATATAACCAATTGCCCCACTTACTGCCGACCAGCTGATAGTTGATCCGTTTGTAGTAACATTTTCAGGCTTTGCAGTTGGGGTAATCGTTGTAATGGGATCAAAAAAAGTAGTATAGGTGGTGGAGTAAACCTTTTGGGTGTTTAGTATGCTATCAGCATCATATTGTTGCAACTGGAAACTCCAACCGATTCTTCCGCTTACAACTGCCGGTGTTCCATCCGGGTTCAGACTATTGTATTCGGCAAAGCTGGCTGTAGTTTCGTTTCCACCCATTGTCGCCCAACCAGCAGGTTTGATATGTTTTCCAAGCGTACAGTTTAAGTAATATGCACCGGCATTGATATTCCATGGCCGGCCTAAGTCATAACTTCCTGTGGCGACATCTGAATTTGCTGTTATGTTACATCTGCGAAAAACGAAACCAAGTTTTAATGTTTTTCCTGAAACAGTTGATACTTTTGTAGTATATGAATCTTCAGGGGCTACAATATGACCTCCACCATTCACACAATTGATGGTGCAATCGTCAAAGAAAAGAGTACCTCCGGCGTAAATAAAATCAACAGCTCCTTCGAGCCAGCATTTCTTAAAGTATCCGCGTGTGCCTTTCTTTGACCGGTAAGTATCCTGGTATCCCAAAACTTTGCAGTTTCTGAATATCTGACGGTCACCTGCAGTATACAGGGCTTCTGCCATACCTGTAGCTCCGGCTGCATTTTGTATGCTTATATTTTCGGCATAAAAATCAGTAGCATAAAGCTTAACGGTACATACATCTTCGTAAGTAGGAGAACCACTTGAAGCTCGTGACTGGGAGTGAGTGATAAGTACACCACCATAACTTTCGCCTATCAGACTTATTTTTTTTGTGGAAGCTGCTGTTTTTGTCCCCAATGCAACTTGCTCATTGTAGGTCCCGTTTTTGATAAATATCATGCTGGTTTGTCCATCGGGACAGGCATTCAAAGCTGATTGAACGCATGTATAATCGCCGGAACCATCTGTTGCGACAACATATCTGAAAACCTGAGAAGTTGCATCTATTGAAAACATCAACATACAGGTTAACATAAGAAGTAAATTTCCGAATTTCATTCTTGTTGAATATTTTTTGATAATTATTATAAAAAACAATTCCTGCAGATGCCCTTTAACTAATTTGTTGCTAAATTGGGGCATCTGCAGGAATATATTTATTGGTCTGAAAAATTAATTGTAAAGCTATATCTGTAAGCTTATTCGGCTAATGGATCAAATGTTCCCAGACCTCCTCTTTGAGAATCAGTCCAACCTATTGTTTGCAGAAGTGTAGTATTATTTACTTGTGCACTTGCCCTCAATCCAATAATATAATATTCCGGACGGTACGAAATAACTTTATTTTGTGTATCTATCATCCTTTGTTTACGCGTTAAGTAACGATAGAAGTTTATAACACTGTCTCTTTGAATCGTATCGTTCGAATTGATATTCCATGCCTGTGGACGTTTAATGGTATTGCTATTGGTTATTATTGGATCATTATTTTTTCCAGTAACAGTATTGAATTCTGATGCTTGAGCAATACCTCCTCCGGTAACAGAACTTGATACGCGCAATTCCAATCCATTTCGTCGTTGTCCATTAAGAGGATTTACTCCAAGATACGTGCAGGTATTGCCTCCAAAACCGGAAAGTGTCCAGGTACTTTTCAGACTTGCTTGCCCGGCGCCACCATCCCAAAGCATCCAACGGCGCATGTCATCAAAACGTTTTCCTTCGTAAGCTAATTCAACCTGGCGTTCGTATAAAATCGCTGCAAAAAGTGCTGCACGATCACCTGCCAATCCATCGTCCAATCCACAGGTTCCGGTGTATCCGACACGCTGACGAATCAGACGCAAAGCTGTCAGCGCTTCATTGCCATGACCAAATCCACAAGCAGCTTCAGCAAAGTTGAGTAATACTTCTGCATAGCGTATTTCAATGAAAGGAGCAGAACTTCGCTTGAATGGAGTAGTTGTTAATGAGTCGAACACATATAATGGTGCTATATTAACATCAAAATCATCTGTTTTTTTCCGAATGTAAATACCTTTATAGTTTGTAGCCAATTTATCCGCACCAAATCCCGATTGTTGTTCATCTGCCTGTTTGGTCGTTGTTTCATACCAGACATAGTTCCAAAGTTGGTATTTAGCCCCCGGAGTGTATGGACATGTGGTCTTTTTTGGAATTCCGCTAAAGGCCCATTGTACTCCCGGAAATGCAAATGTGCGGTAGAAGCGGGGATCCCGGTTTTTAAAGAATATATCTTTATCATAATTATTGATGGCGTTTTTATTTTTATCCAATGCAGGTAACCCCGTAGCCATTGGGAAAAGATCAACCATTTCCGCTGTTGTACTTTTACCGCCTCCGGCACCTGTATTGGATGGCCTGATTGAATTTTCCCATGTATTATTAAGATCTGGTGCGGTTGCGTTGGTTGCCGGAGCCAGATTATTGTAGAGTGTTACAAAAATAGCTTCAGGACTTTGATAATCTGAAAACATTTTAGCCCAACCGGAAGCATGTATTCCCGGATTACTCAGGTAAGCCAATCCATAATATCCACTTGCATTAAGTGTGTCAACTGCACGTTTGTTCACTTCATACGCAGTTTGCCATCTGGCAATATCATCAGCGCGGTTAAACAACGGGCTGGCATATAATAATCGCGCCCGGCCTTCTACAGCCAGTGCAGTTCCTGCTGTTACACGACCCCAGTTACCATCGTCCCACTTTAAGGGTAGGTATGAGGCGGCTTTTTCTAAATCCTTGCATATAAAATCAAGACATTGTTTAGTTGTTGAACGCGGAATTGCCAGTTGAAGCCCTCCACTTGTACCTGCCAGTGGATTTTGAACCTTATCGACAATAGGTACTCCACCATACACTTTAACTAAACGGTAATAGGTCCATGCACGGAAGAAATAGGCCTGTCCGAGTAACTCTTTCTTTTGTGCATCCGGCAAAGTTCCTCCCTCAATACCTTCAATGGCATCATTACAATTACGGATACGTCCCCAGGGAGAACGGGAAGTTTTAGCTTCGCTATAGAAAAAGTCAGGGACGGTGGTGTTTGTCATGACGTTATCGGTGACAAAATCAGACAATCCACCGTATTCTTCGGTTGAAGTTGCGTAAAGATCCGCTGTTCCTGTACTTGGATTGTCAAAAGAAACGTCGGTATTGGACTTTGGAAGACATAATGCATATATATCGTTTATCCTTCCTTTTGAACCTGCATAATCGTTGTAGATAGCAGCTGTAACACGCGAATAATCTTGCTTTTCTTTCAAAAAATCATCGCTGCATCCTGTAATGAGTGTTGTAGCTAAAAATAAGCCGGCACCCAAATAATATTTATTTATATTTTTCATTTTTGTCTTATTAGAATGAAACATTAACACCGATGGTTATTCTTCTCAAAGTTGGATACCTTCCGTAGGTCCCTGACATTGGATCTATAAAACTGTCAGGATAGGGATTGTAAAGACTCAATACATTTTGAACCGTTGCATTAATACGGCAACTTTCAATACTTGCTGCTTTCACCCAGTTCTTAGGTAAAGAATAGGCCACTGTAAGTGTTTTAATAGAGACTGAAGTAGCACTTACTCTCCAGAAAGTTGATTGCTCATTATTAATACTGTATCGTAGGTTTGGATACTTGGCAGTTTGATTCTTTTCTGCAACTACGTTGCCCAGATTGTCGAGCACATTTTCGTATACAAACATATTATTGGCCCAAAATGAAGGTAAATTTGTGTATTCCATTACATTATATCCGGTAGCTGTTGATACTAAACTTGAAATGCCACGTGCATCACCCGGAAGATATGTATATCCACCCCAGTTAGCTCCAATTTGTGAATTGAATGACAATCCTTTCCAGTCACCACCCAGATTAACTGTAAATCCCCAAGGATTGCTACGGTTTGAAATCAGGACTTTGTCGTTTACATCCACATACCCTGCTTTCGGATCGTTTGGATCGTTAGGGCCATAATAAGTTCCATCTGTTTTTTGCGATCCACGGATATTATTGTAAATCAACATGCCCGGACTTACTTTATCTTTAGTCATGCCCATGTAGCTTTTAATCTGGTATTTATCGAAGTATTCTTCAATTTCCTGGTAATTATGGAACATACCAATACTTTCATACCCCCAGCTACCAACATCCACCCGCTGATTTGGATGGTTGGCATCAAAAGCAATCAGTGATGGCCATGGTGCAACCAGTACTTTGTTGTCGCTGTATCCGGTATTCACTTTAACCCAATATTTAAGGTCTTTCGTAATATTGTCTTTCCAACCTAATGATAATTCTATACCGTATGTATTAATGGAACCATAATTTTCAGCAGCAGCTTGTGTGCCAACAGTTGATGGATAATTAGCTGAACCTTGTTTCGTCATAAATACATCCCGGTTCTGATTATAATATCCATCCAGATTTACACTAAGTCGGCTTTTCAGGGTGTTCATGTCTATCCCGAAATTTGATTGGTAACTTTTATCCCAACGTGCAAGACGGTTTACGGCAGCATCGGGTACTCCAATATGTGATCCTGAAGCTGTACCTGATCCTGTAGAACCAAAAATTGCTCCTTTGTCCTGATTTACACTGTAGGTAGTCAACCATTGCCAGGCTTTGATGTTATCCTTACCCAGTAAACCAAACGATCCACGAAATTTCAAAAAGTCAATACCATGAATTTTTTCCTGAAACCAGGGTTCTTCTGAAAGTACCCAGCCTGCTGAAAGGGAAGGAAAGTATCCCCAATAGTTCTCAGGAGCAAATTTGGTGGATGCATCCGAACGAAACAAAAATTCCAGCAGATACTTGTTGGCGTAGGCATAATTTAATCGGCCCACATAGGATAATGTACCGGATTCGGAACGGGTAAACACGGTGGCTTGTGCTCCGTTATCGGCTCCGTTCGATTGGTAATTGGTAAATGTGTATGGGTTTGTCACAGATCCTAGCAGGGTTTCAGTTTCAGATTCCGAACGTTCTATGGTAAATAATCCGCTCACATCATGTTTGCCAAAACTACGGGCATAACTAACTACAAAGTTTGCCTGATAACTATCTGATCTATCCATGGATCTGCTCAGAATATTACCATTTGATACTGTGATTGATTTCAGGTTGCTGTTTGACAGATTCAGACTATCACCTGAAAAGAGGTGGTTTCCACTACCGGCACGTCGATTGATTTGGTACAAAGTATAATTTGTACCGTAAGTGTCATTTTTATTTGTACTGATATTTTTTGAGTAGGATACCTTTAGTTTAAGCCCTTTTAAAATATTGCTCCATCCAAAATCGTATTCAATCGATGAGTTCAGGGTCATGTTTTGACTCATATTTTTACTGTAATCTCCCAGATCCTGAATACTCTTGAAATTATATAACTGGGCAGTCTCGTATTGATTATTACTGACGCCGTACGATGCCAAAGGCAATCCGTTGACATAATCAGGCATATAACGCGGGTGTGTTAATAAATAATCATAATCATTATCCCCGGTCGATGAGCCTACACTACTGTAAGCATTTGATGTATTTCCGTAATCGCCGGATACCTGTAACGATGCTTTTAAAGATTTGGTGATCTTTGCATCAAGTCCTGCCCGGTAATTCCAACGGTTGTAATCCAGTTTTCCAATATTACCATCCTGATTCATGTAAGAGATACCGGCAAAATAATTTGCCCTGTCGGTGGCTCCACTTATATTTATACTGTGTTTCTGAGTCATTGAAGCTTTCCATTCCCGATCCAATAAATCATAATTGAGATTTTTCATCGCAGCTAACTCATCTGCCTGAAAATAATCAGTCCTTGCATTGGGTGTGGTTGTGCTTGATGGGTCAGCGGCTCCTCTTACGCCATTCCATATTTTACCGTAGTCATAGGCACTTAGCATCTTAGGACGCGAAATTTCATCCACCACACCAAACTGACCGCTGTACGATACTTTTGGGGCACCTTCTTTCCCTCGCTTTGTTTTTACTAATATTACTCCTTGAGCCGAACGGGCTCCATAAACTGCTGCTGATGCATCTTTCAGAACGGTAATGCTTTCAACCATTGTTGCATCCAGGTTGTTGAAGGCTGCTTCTGTTGTAATATAGTCGTCGATAACATATAATGGGCTTGTTTCAGGAACATAACCTGAAACACTCGAAAATGCTGTAGCAGCTGTTGACTGACGTATGTTAATAGTTGCTGCCGATCCGGGACGGCCTTCACCGCCACTTACACTAACACCATTCATCTGGCCCTTGAGTGCGGTAGCCAGGTTGGAGGTGTTCAGGTCTGTAACCTCTTTTGCCGATAAGGTTACAATAGAACCGGTCATGTGTGCTTTCTTTTGTACACCGTACCCTACTACCACTACCTCATCAAGATTTGCACTTGATGATTGAAGATTTATTATCAGATCTTTTTTATCAGTAATATCAATTTTTTGTTGTTGATAGCCAATATAAGAAACCTGAATAAATTTTTGACCTGAAGGTAAGTTGCTTATTGTAAACTTACCATCCAGATTTGTAACCGTACCCAATTTTGTTCCGATTACTAGTAAATTAGCTCCGATAACAGGCTCCGATTTCTCATCTAAAACTACCCCTGAGATTGTTTTAGTTTGTTGTGCCATGGCCGGCATTAGAAAACAAAGGACCAGGAGCACACTGAATATATAACGATATTGTTTCATATTTTTATCTCAAATTGTTGTTTAATCCTGTTACTTTGCAATTGGTAACCAGCGAGGGTCTCCACTTTGTTTGCTGATAATGGTTGTAGCACTAGAACCTATTGTGAAATCTCCGGTTGTGACATTTGCAAAGGCCGGATCCTGACCATATCCTGTACCACTTTTATCTCCATTTGTATGATCGATTTCTCCTACCTGAGGAAAAGCACCATCAAACCAATAACAATTATTGTTGAGGGTTTTAACCATTGTATTTGCTCCTGCAGAGAGTCGTCTGATGACATTCTGACTTCCGCAATCCACGAAGATGTTCTGGCTGACATTCAAATACACAGTTGATCCGGAAGAACTGGATGCTGTTCCCATACCGTTATAGTTGCCCATTTGGCCTGTCTTTACAACATTATCGAATGTGTTGTTGAAGAAGTTGATACTTCCACTTACAAAACCTGCACGATCGGGTCGGCCACTGTTGTTGTAACGTAGAAAATATCCTGTGGTTGCAGTATTGCCCCAAACAGTACTGTTCTTGATAGTGAAGATATTTGCAAAACCTGCCTGAAGAAAGATAACAGCTCCACTGGCATCGTTAAGGGCATTCAGTGCTATCTTACAATCGCTGATTACCAGATTTGTCAAACAGTATTTCACATTTGCATCAAAAATTAAACGTCGGTTGATATTATTAAAATTGCATTTGTAAAAGAAAATATCTTTTGGTATAATGTAATAACTGTTGTGTGCAGAGTTCAGGATTGCAGGATCAGGATTGGCACTAAGAAGTAATAATGCTGCATCTGTTACATCAGCAGGCATGGCATTACAATCAAAATCCATGTATTTTAATGTAAATCCTGCAGTAGTGCGAAGTCTGCCTAAATTACCATATGTGACGGTTGGATGGAAAACTTTATCTCCGCGTAATGTAATCCAGTGTTTCTGAAAATCAATAGGTCCGGATAATGTGTATTTACCATTCGCAACTAATGCATAGGCCAATTCATTTGTTGAGTCCGGGATTACAGTATTGCTGAAATACTGGAACAAATCAGTGCCATCCGGAATGACTGCATATGCCGGTAAAAGAGTACTATAATGTGCTGTAGATGCTAACACCGCTTCTTTATTGTTATCCTTTACATTCCCAAGGGTCTTAATAACAACCTTGTACTTGGTATCTTCTTGAAGAGCACGTGTTACAGTACAACCATCGATCACATCATTTTCTTTTCCAACTGCAACCGGATTATTCGGGTCATCAACAATATACAAGGTGAACTGATACCCTCCGGCACCATATACTACCGGCCATTTAACCACCAGATTGCCTTTTACGTCTTTCGAGAAAGTGACCTTTGTAGAATCGGGCGATACTAACGTTGTGTTGGTAACACCGGAAGAGAAAGTCCAGTCCTTCATGTAGCCGTCAATACACGAAGACAATAGCAGGATGACTGCTATCGCAAACATTAAACGGGTTTTTTTTAACGAGATTTGTTTCATATTATTAATTCTAATATTCAATAAGCCGAAGCCTATATTGTTAATATTTAAATAATACATTTTGTATTATGGAATTTAAGCTTTAATTCTTGTTTTTTTTTTAGGATTTATAATTTTAAAATATATTTCTAAATTTATGAGTTCATTACTTTAGTCTGAAAATAAGTATTTTAAATGATATTGTTCTTAAAAATGGTTCGATGTATGAAGTAAGACGGACGGATTAAGAATTTGTAATCAGTAATAAAAAAATATTTTGGAACTGTTTCATAATTAATTATGCATGCCTGGAATCTGATAAAATATCATTGTTTAAAATCCGGGATTTTAATAAGTCAATAAACAAAATATATTTTTAATGTTAATTGGTCCCTTTTAGTGTTTACAATATTACGGATTAAAATACATTTTGTACCCATCAATTGATTGTTTGTTTATAGAATTAAGAATAATTGATATATGACTTAGTCCACTGAAGTCATTCTATGATTCAACTGCTTATTGAAATATTTTTAATAGTATAAAAACTGAACTTTTACAAACCTCATAAAGGGAGTGCTTGTTTTTACCTTTATATGCCTGCATTTTAGCTCCGACAGGTGTCGTGCCTGTTTTTTGAATAAAACACATTGTCGTTTCATTCTTATTAATGTTTCCGTCTTCTGAAGGATTAAAAACCGGAGTCTGCCGGTTCAAGTAAGTCTCAAAATACGAATTAACCCATAGGATGCATTTTGTCATAAACCAGAACTATACGGTTTTCGTATGGTTAATAACTAATCTTATTCTTTTTCTTGCAATTCATTCCTGTTTCTAATGCTTAGAAAGTGGTCGTTATAGGAGCAATTCAACGTCTCTTTTCCCCCGCCACTCGTTCACAGTTGCCTGGGGGTTCCGAGGGTCTGGACCCTCGGAACCCCCAGGCAACCCCCTTTAAAGACTCACTATTCTCCCTTTATACCTAAAAGGGAAGCATGTCAAGATGCGTTGGATTTCAATTTGAACTAAATAAAAGATCGTTTGAAGTGGTTTACCATCGAAGTTCGTGGGTACTTAACAGTGGGGATCGTTTAAAATTATGGTCTTTAATGACTGGCCATTCTGTAAAGAATAGAGCGCAATGCAATATTGAATGATATTAATCCGGATTGAAATCTTGAATGAGCAACTGATCCTTTTCACCCGAAATAGGAATAAGTGTACTATCTCAATATTGATGAATCATAGTAAAAAGCAGCCTATTTGATGTTATTTTATAAACAAAACAGCTGTTTCAGATAAATTGTGTTGTACAACATGAAAATTATTCATTTTAGTTCCAAAATATACTTCTATTTTTGCAGCATAGTTCAGCACAGATGGATGATTGACAAAATATCATTATTCATCACTCAATCTTTAGGTTGCATGGGATTAATTTTGGAAAAGTTACTACTTGACAAGTCAGTAGCTACTTCTTACGAAAAAAAGGACTTTAATAAAACGAATATATAATCTTTAAATACCAATACCTACTTTATGTCACACCCAAAACTTATCACAAAAGAATACAAACTCCCGTTTATATTCATCACTTCGTTGTTTTTTCTGTGGGGACTTGCTCATGGAATGTTAGATACTTTAGACAAACATTTTCAGCAGATTCTCCATTTGCAAAAATGGCAGTCGAGTTTTATTCAATTTGCTTTATATGGTGCCTATTTCAGCATGGCAATCCCGGCGGGAATGTTTATGAAGCGATTTGGATATAAAAAAGGAATCGTTTTGGGATTGTTTTTGTTTGCGTCGGGTGCATTATTTATTGCTGCCACAGCAGTATTGGAATCGTTCTGGGTTTTCCTTACGTGCTTATTCCTTTTAGGATGCGGATTGGCTACTCTTGAAACGGCTGCAAATCCATATACTACCAAATTAGGCCCGATAGAAACTGCAGAAAGAAGAATCAACCTGTCTCAATCTTTCAATGGATTAGCATGGGTGCTGGGACCACTTATTGCATTATACATTTATAACAGTAATAGTGAAGTGGAAGGAGAAAAATTTTATTCTACCATTTTACCTATGTTGGCCATTGGATTATTGGTGTTGACTGTAGCATTTGTATTTATGCGTTTGAAACTTCCTGAAATTAGCGAAGAAGATGAAATTCATGCACATGGGTTTATTGATACTTCAGCAGATGACAAGCCAACATTTCACATTCCACTGAAAAAACAATCCCATTTTGTGCTAGGAGTCATAGCTCAATTCTCTTATGTGGCTGCACAAACTGGAATTTTCAGTTATCTCATAAATTTTGTCACCGATGCCGGACAACATCCCAGATTTGATGTGAAGTTGGCACCGTACTTTTTAAGTGTCGGGTTTGCTTTATTTATGATTGGCAGGATAAGCGGTAGTTATTTAATGTCGCTGGTAAAGCCGACCATAATATTAGCTATTTGTGCCGTTATAGCAGCTGTTTTGCTACCTGTGGTGAGTATGAAGTTAGGATGGGTTTCTTTAATTTCGCTCTATTCGGTATTTTTTGTGATGTCAATTATGTTCCCAACACTATTTGCATTGGCAATAAAAGATTTGGGACCACAAACTAAAAGAGCATCATCTTTTCTGGTCATGGCAATTGTTGGTGGAGCTGTATTTCCTCCGGTAATGGGCTTAATTGCCGATAATTTTGGAATGTCAATCGGATTTTTGGCACCTATTCCATTCTTTGCATTTATTGCATTTTACGCTATTCGAGTTCATCTGGTCAGAGAAATTCATCTGGTTCGGGAAGTCCTGAAAAAATAACAGTCAATGGCACAAATTAAATTTTCAAATTCTACATCAAAAATAAAATCGTTGGCTGATGGAATCAGTCTTTCAATCATGCAGGGACGATTGAAGGTGGGTGATAATTTGCTATCAATTAATGAAGCGAGTTCGTTGCATAAAGTTTCGCGCGATACCGTATTCAAAGCATATAATGAATTAAAAAAAAGAGGGTTGATTGATTCAACTCCTCAAAAAGGATATTTTGTAACCGGGGAAGTAAACCATATCCTGCTGTTGCTGGATACGTATTCCTCATTTAAACAAAACCTGTATCATCGTTTCATTGCCAACCTGCCCGAAAATTATAAAGTAGACCTGATATTCCACCAATACAACGAGCGGTTGTTCGAAACCATAGTGCGTGAGAGCATCGGCAAATATAGCATGTACGTGATTATGAATTTTTCGAACACCCATTTTTCAGAAACACTCACTGCTATTCCGTCCACTAAACTCTTACTGCTTGACTTCGGGGATTTTGAGAAATCTGAGTATTCATATATCTGCCAGGATTTCAACCAATCGCTTTTTGATTGTTTGAACGAGGGGAAAGAATTGTTGAAGAAATACAAAAAACTGACTTTTGTTTTTCCTGAAGAGCTTTGTCACCCGGTAAGTGCCATAGAATATTTCATTAAGTTCTGTTTAACAGAAAAATTTGAGTACGAAGTATTCCGTAAAGAGTCTGATTGGAAGGGGGTAGAAGCAGGGACTGCCTATGTCTGTATTTTGTCGGAGGATCTGGTGAAAATAATCAAAGCTGCGGATTCGGCGGGATTGAAAGTAGGCAGTGATATCGGGTTGATTGCCATCAATGATGAACCTGTGCTCGAAGTGATTAAAGACGGGATATCCTCTATCAGTATCGACTTTGGATTGATGGGGGAGAAGGCTGCCAATTTTATTACAGGCAAACAACCTATTCAGGAATATCTTCCTACTGAATTAATAATCAGAAGCTCAATATGAGAAATGACTATTTTTTTATAAGTATAACAGCACAGTTCAGCATAGTAGAACCCGATAAAATATCATCAGTAAGAGATTCAATATTAGTACTCTAAAACTGATAATTCGTGAAATTAGTTTTTAATTCGTGAAATAAGAAATTCAACAATAACATTAAATAGTTCAAAACATGAAAACAGGAAAATTACAGGGTGAAAATCCAAAAGTAGGAATCCGTCCCATTATTGACGGTCGTCAGGGTGGCGTTCGTGAAAGTCTGGAAGAACAAACCATGAATATGGCCAAAAGTGCAGCGGCTTTAATTTCATCGAAATTACGCTATGCAGATGGTACCCCGGTGGTATGTGTCATTGCCGATACTACGATTGGTCGAGTGTCACAAGCAGCTGCCTGTGCTGATAAATTTGAAAAAGAAGGCGTCGGCCTCACCTTGTCGGTAACCCCTTGCTGGTGTTACGGAAGTGAAACCATCGACCTCAATCCCTATTACCCGAAAGCCATTTGGGGATTTAACGGAACCGAGCGTCCGGGAGCAGTATACCTGGCAGCCGCATTGGCAGGGCATAACCAAAAAGGGGTGCCTGCATTTGGCATTTACGGACAGAATGTTCAGGAAAACACCGATACCAGCATTCCGGCAGATGTAGAAGAAAAGATACTTCGTTTTATCAAGTCGGGTATAGCCGTAGCCAGGATGCGTGGTAAATCGTACCTCGGCATTGGCGGTCAGTGCATGGGCATTGCAGGTTCCATTGTAGACCATGATTTCTTTCAGGATTACCTGGGCATCCGTGTGGAAGCTGTGGATGAAGTTGAAATCATTCGCCGTGTTGAAAAAGAAATCTTTGATCCGCAAGAATTTGTGAAGGCAATGGCCTGGACTGAAAAATACTGTAAGGCTAACGAAGGTACTGACTTCAATTCTCCTGAAATGATGAGCAGTCCTGAACAAAAAGAAAAGGATTGGGAATATGTCGTGAAGATGACGCTAATCATGCGTGACCTGATGATTGGTAATCCTAAATTGAAAGAACTTGGGTTTGCAGAAGAAGCACTTGGTCACAATGCCATCCTGGCAGGTTTTCAGGGACAACGCCAATGGACTGATTTCATGCCTAACGGAGACTACAGCGAAGCACTGCTCTGTTCTTCCTTCGACTGGAATGGTATCCGCGAAGCTTTTATTCTCGCAACTGAAAACGATTCGTTGAATGGCGTTTCCATGTTATTCGGTCACCTGCTTACAAATACAGCCTCCATATTCTCCGATGTACGTACTTATTGGAGCCCTGATGCCGTGAAACGCGTGACAGGCTATGAACTGGAAGGCGTAGCTGCCAACGGGATTATACATTTGATTAATTCCGGAGCCACCTGCCTGGACGCAACCGGTGAACAAACCGATAAAGATGGAAAACCAGTAATGAAACCTTTCTGGGATATCACAGAAGATGAAGTTTTGAAATGTCTGGAAGCTACCACCTGGTATCCTGCCAGTCAGGGTTATTTCCGCGGAGGTGGTTTCTCATCGAACTTCCTGTCAAAAGGTGGCATGCCGGTGACTATGTTAAGGTTGAACAGAATCAAAGGGCTGGGACCGGTTTTGCAGATTGCCGAAGGCTGGACAGTGGAGCTTCCTGAAAAAGTGCATCAGACGATAAACGAACGTACCGATAAAACATGGCCTACAACCTGGTTTGCCCCACGTTTGAACGAAACGCAACAGTTTAAAGACGTGTACAGCGTGATGAATAACTGGGGAGCCAATCACGGAGCCATTTGTTATGGTCACATTGGTGCTGACCTGATTACTCTGGCTTCCATGCTCCGTATTCCTGTATGCATGCACAATGTTCCACTGGAACAGGTATTCCGTCCAAGTGCATGGGCTGCATTCGGTATGGATGCCGAGGGTTCGGATTACAGGGCCTGCCAGACTTATGGTGCGTTGTACAAGTAAGAGGAAAGACTAAGATCAAAGGTCAAAGGTCTAAGGTCAAAGGTCTAAGGTCAAAGGTCAAAGGTCTAAGGTCAAAAGTCAAAAGTCCAAGGTTCAAGGTCAAAAGACCATAGACCTTGGACCTTAGACAGTAAATGTCAATAATATAATCCTTTTAAAAGCGTTGTGCTGCTTGTGTCAAAAAGTACAGTTTTAATGTCAATATTCACATAGTTTCTTCCTGTTGAAATAAATATCTTTGTGGCACTTAAAAAAAATAATATGAAAAACAAATCATTCTTAGCATTCGATATCGGTGCTACCAGCGGACGCTCTATCCTTGGAACACTCACAGATGGAAGGCTTCAAATGAAGGAACTAACACGTTTCCCGAATCAAATGCTACAGATTGGGAATCATTTTCACTGGAATATATACTCCCTGTTCGACCATTTAAAAGCAGGGTTGATTGCTACTAAAAAGGAAGGTGTGCATATTACTTCTATCGGGATTGATACCTGGGGAGTTGATTTTGCATTACTGGCCAAAGATGGTTCAATATTAGGGGCCCCTTATGCTTATCGTGATCCTCATACCGATGGAGCTCCCGAAAAATACTTCAATATTGTTCCCCGCAAAGAAGTGTATGAACTGACCGGAATCCAGGTGATGAATTTCAACAGCCTGTACCAGTTGTTTGCTTTGAAACAAGCCAACAATTCACTCCTGGAAGCTGCCACCGAAATGTTATTTATGCCAGATGCCCTGGCCTACCTGCTTACAGGAAATAAAGTGGTTGAATATACCATTGCCTCTACCTCCCAGATTTTAAATCCATGTACCAAAAAGTTTGAATCCATATTACTTGAAAAAGCAGGAATATCTCCCTCAATTTTAGGCGAGATTGTTATGCCCGGTCATGTGGTAGGTACCCTGACCGATGTATTGGCTGACGAAAGCGAATTGGGTAAAGTGTCGGTTATCGCCGTTGCTGGACACGATACGGCTTCTGCGGTGGCAGCAGTACCTGCAGAGAATGAACGGTTCGCATATCTGAGTTCCGGTACGTGGTCGTTGATGGGCATTGAAGTAAAAGATGCCATTATCAATGACGAATCGTATGCGTTGAATTTTACCAACGAAGGTGGGATAGAAGGAACTACCCGTTTCCTGAAAAACATTACCGGCATGTGGTTGCTCGAACAATGCCTCAAGGAATGGAAAAAAGAAGGGATTACCTACGCGTATGAAAAGCTGGTGAACATGGCTGAATCGGCTCCGGCTTTCCAGTCGTTGATTGATCCGGATGATATTACATTTGCCAATCCAGCAAGCATGACCTCGGTAATTACGGACTATTGTGTGGCAACCGGTCAGAAAGCACCATCCACCCATGCCGAGTTTGTTCGTTGTATCTTCGAAAGCCTGTCCTTAAAATACAAATTTATATTAGGCAAACTGAATTCACTGGCACCGTTCACCATTGAAAAACTACATGTGATAGGTGGCGGTTCAAAAAACCCGTTATTAAACCAATGGACTGCCAATTCAATCGGGATACCCGTGATTGCAGGACCTTCGGAAGCTACAGCAATCGGAAACATCATGATACAGGCAAAAGCAGCCGGTTGTGTGGATTCATTACAGGAAATGCGTCAAATCATACGTGAATCGGTTCCATTGGATGAGTTCTTGCCTGAGAACAATAAGATCTGGGAAAATGCTTATGTGACCTTTTTGAATATTATCCAGAAGAAACAATTACTGCAAAGTAAATAAAAAACAACCTGAGAAAGTAACCTGTTCTCAGAAAAGGATATACAGACATTCACAAATCAGCATATCCCATATTACGCTTTAATTTTAAAACTATCCAAAAAACATAAATAGAAATGGCTGTTGTAGTAATTTTGCCAAAACAAGGGCAATCGGTTGAAAGTTGTATCATCACCGAGATTAAAAAGAAAAAAGGCGATTCGGTTCAGAAAGGCGAAGTTTTATTCACTTACGAAACAGATAAAGCCACTTTTGAAGAAGAATCACCTGTCGACGGGGTTATCCTGGAAAGCTTTTACAACGAAGGCGACGAAGTACCTG
>Ga0302215_10001229_pt1 | contig 18488 bp, 16 predicted proteins | sample II_Fen_N3_1_FD_194580 | JGI IMG/M metagenome (GOLD analysis project Ga0302215, IMG submission 194580) | Peat permafrost microbial communities from Stordalen Mire near Abisko, Sweden - II_Fen_N3_1 | ecosystem: Environmental > Terrestrial > Soil > Wetlands > Permafrost | place: Sweden: Abisko...
AGTTTTTGTACTTTTGCGGTAATTTGTATATAAAAGAGATTATGAGCACAGAACTTAGCGAACAAGAACAGTTCAGACGACAGAGTCTGGACGATTTACGAAACTTAGGCATAGACCCCTATCCTGCCGCACTTTATCCAACCGATGCATTTTCCACCGATATAAAAGCTGAATTCAAAGATGAAGAAAGCGGTAAAAACGTATGTGTAGCCGGACGTATCATGAGCCGTCGCATCATGGGGAAGGCTTCTTTTATTGAACTTCAGGATTCCAAAGGACGTATACAGGTATATGTTAGCCGGGATGATATCAATTCGGAAGCACAACCAGAGATGTACAACACAGTATTTAAAAAGCTGTTGGACATTGGTGATTTCGTAGGTATCAAAGGATTTTTGTTCCGCACTCAAACAGGTGAAATCAGCATACATACCAAAGAACTGACCGTTCTAAGCAAATCGCTACGTCCGTTACCGATCGTTAAATACAAAGATGGAGTGGCATTCGATGCATTCGAAGACCCTGAACAACGCTACCGTCAACGCTATGTGGACCTGATAGTGAATGAAGGCATTAAGGATGTATTCATTAAACGCACCAAAGTGTATCAATCCATGCGCGATTATTTCAACGCGCAGGAGTATATTGAAGTAGAAACACCAATCCTTCAATCTATACCAGGTGGCGCAGCTGCCCGCCCTTTTATTACACATCACAATGCATTGGACATGCCGCTTTATTTGCGGGTAGCCGATGAGTTATACCTAAAACGATTGATTGTTGGCGGTTTTGAAGGCGTGTACGAATTCTCCAAGAACTTCCGCAACGAAGGGATGGATCGTACCCACAATCCTGAATTTACTTGCATGGAAATATACGTAGCCTATAAAGACTACAATTGGATGATGGATTTCACTGAACGAATGATCGAGAAAATTTGTTTGGATGTAAACGGGACCAACCAAACAACTGTTGGAGATAACACGATCAGCTTTAAAACTCCTTTCAAACGCATCACCATGATTGATTCCATAAAAGAATTTACCGGAATCGATATCAATGGAATGGATGAAATACAACTTCGTGAAGTATGTAAAACATTGCATATTGATGCCGATGAAACCATGGGTAAAGGAAAAATGATTGATGAGATATTTGGTGAAAAATGCGAAGGAAATTATATTCAACCCACATTCATTACTGATTATCCACTCGAAATGAGTCCGTTATGTAAACGCCATCGTGATAATCCCGAACTAACCGAACGATTTGAATTGATGGTAAACGGAAAAGAACTGGCCAATGCGTATTCGGAACTAAACGATCCGATTGACCAGTTGGGACGTTTTCAGGAACAAATGAATCTGAGTGAAAAAGGGGATGACGAAGCCATGTTTATTGATATGGATTTTGTTAGATCACTGGAATACGGCATGCCTCCTACTTCAGGAATGGGAATAGGAATGGACAGACTGGTTATGTTGATGACCGGTCAGGTAGCTATTCAGGAAGTACTTTTCTTTCCTCAAATGAAACCTGAAAAAACTACCAAAAAAGACGGAAATGATAAATACATTGCACTGGGAATACCTGAAGAATGGATACCGGTTGTTCAGAAAGCAGGTATATTAATGATTGCAGATTTAAAAGGATTGAATCCAAACAAATTTCATCAGGATATTTGCGGACTTAACAAGAAATTAAAACTGGAGCTGACCAATCCATCAAAAGAGGATGTCGCTTCCTGGATTGCAGGTGTGGATAAGTAGTTGGTTGATTTGTTAATTGGATGATTGGGTGATTGGGTGATCCCGTAAACGGGACGTCTCTTCGTTCCGTTGGTTGATTAAGTTTTAATACCCGGGAAAAGAGACTTTAGATATTGGACTTTAGACAATAGAAAAGAAATGAACGAAAAAAGTAAAATTGCTATAATTGGTGGTGGAAGTTGGGCAACGGCAATTGCTAAGATTACACTTACTAATGCTGAAAGTATCAACTGGTACATGCGCCGGCAGGAACAGATTGATGAATTTATACGACTCAGTAAGAATCCATCCTATCTCACCGGAGTAAAATTTGATACCGACAGGATCCATTTTACAAGTGACATCAATAAATTGGTTCGTACTTCCGATATTTTGATATTTGCCACTCCTTCTCCTTTTTTAAAACAACATTTAAAAAAATTAAAACGGTCATTCGACAATAAATTTATAGTTACTGCCATCAAAGGAATTGTACCGGATGAAAATATGATTGTATCCGATTATTTTGAACAGGTATATGGAGTATCAAAAGATAATATAGCTGTCATTGCAGGTCCTTGTCATGCGGAAGAAGTTGCACTTGAACGACTGTCTTATCTCACAATTGGATGTACAAACCGTGAAAAAGCCCGTATGATAGCTCAACGCTTTAATACCAGCTTTATTCGCACATCAATTAGTGATGATATTATGGGTATAGAATTTTCATCCGTGATGAAAAACATTTACTCAATAGCTGCCGGTATATGCCACGGGTTGAAATATGGCGACAACTTTCAGGCTGTACTGGTTTCGAATGCCATACAAGAAATGAATCGTTTTTGCAATGCTACCAATCCGATGCACCGAGACATAAATGAATCGGCCTATCTGGGTGATTTATTGGTAACAGCATACTCTAAGTTTAGCAGGAACAGGCTTTTTGGCAGCATGATAGGAAAAGGCTATTCTGTAAAAACAGCACAAATAGAAATGGAAATGATTGCCGAAGGGTATTATGCAACGAAATGTATTCACGAAATAAATGAAAATTACCAGGTAAGTATGCCTATTGTAGATTCAATATTTGAAATCCTGTACAACAGGTGTTCACCTACTATGGAGATACGAAAATTATCGGAAAGACTGAAATAATTTAATATTTGATAATTTGATAATTTACTATTTGACAATTAACTATTTGGCTAATTAACCAATTAACTAATTAACCAATTAACCAATTAACTAATTAACCAATTAACCAATTAACTAATTAACTAATAACGAGTATACATCAAACTATTAATTATATGCAAAACATGAAACTATCTATCGATAAAGCGTTTGGATTTGTTTCCGAACAACATGTAGCCGGTTACAAAGCGCAGGTAGAGGCAGCAAATACAACCTTGCACAATGGTTCCGGAAAAGGAAGTGATTTTTTGGGTTGGTTGGACTTACCTTCTTCAATTGACGAAGCACATTTAACTGATGTCGAAAATACAGCTAAAATCCTACGGGATAATTGTGAAGTTGTAGTAGTTATTGGTATTGGCGGAAGCTACCTGGGAGCAAAAGCAGTAATTGATGCCCTGTCAAACAGTTTCGACTGGTTACAAACAGAACGTAAATCACCTGCTATAGTTTACGCCGGTCAGAATATTGGAGAAGACTACCTGTATGAGCTTCAGGAACTTTTGAAGAATAAAAAATTCGGGATTATTGTTATTTCGAAATCAGGCACAACAACCGAACCTGCTTTGGCATTCCGTTTACTTAAGACACAGCTGGAAGATCAGCAAGGAAAAGAAACGGCACAAAAACTTATTGTAGCCATTACCGACAAATCTCGTGGTGCTTTACGTACCCTGGCAACTCAGGAAGGATATAAAACTTTTATAATTGAAGATAATATCGGAGGCCGATATTCCGTTCTTTCACCGGTAGGTCTGTTACCAATAGCAGTTGCAGGATTCAATGTTCGTCAATTGATTCAGGGAGCAGTTAAAATGGAATCAGTTTGTGGATTGGATTCTTCATTTGAAGAAAACCCTGCCGCACAATATGCAGCAGTAAGAAATGAATTATACAAAAGTGGAAAAAAGATTGAAATACTGGTAAATTTTCACCCTAAATTACATTTTTTCGGTGAGTGGTGGAAACAACTTTACGGTGAAAGTGAAGGAAAAGATAATAAAGGTATTTTCCCTGCATCTGTTGATTTTACATCGGATTTACATTCTATGGGACAATGGATACAACAAGGTGAACGCTCAATATTCGAAACTGTGATTTCTATCAAAGAAAGCAACTACAACAAAATTTTTCCTACTGATAAAGATAATCTGGATGGATTAAATTTTCTGGCAGGCAAAAGGGTGGATGAAGTAAATAAAATGGCTGAACTGGGAACCATGATAGCTCATATTGATGGTGGTGTCCCAAACCTGAAAATTGAATTGCCTAAACTGAATGAATATTATTTAGGTGAATTGATGTATTTCTTTGAAAAAGCATGTGGTATCAGCGGTTACTTATTGGGTGTAAATCCATTTGATCAACCGGGAGTGGAAGCATATAAAAAAAACATGTTTGCATTACTCGAAAAACCGGGGTTCGAAGCTGAAACAAAAGCAATAAAGGCCAGGATTTAAGTAATTAATAATGAACAATTAATAATTAATAATTTCTAAAACGCTAAAATAAGCATTTGAATATTAACAAATAAAACATTAAATATCAACGATTACTTATGAATCAAGTATTTTAGAAAACCGATAAAAAAAAACATCTGTAAAATTTTACAGATGTTTTTTTTTATCAGTTTTCTAATTATAATACGGGTTTTGGCTTAGGTATTTTGATTGGCGTTTTCAATACAAATGAAACAGAATTATTTCCCATGCTGCTCATGTCTGAAAAGTTAGCATCTGAGCTAATATAGAAAGTTACTTTTGCATCGTTATTCGCCTTTTTGGCAATGTATTTAAATGGAAAATAAAGACTTGTTATTTTATTTTTAAACAAAAAATTGCCATTCGAGAAGTCAGACGATGCAGCTGAAAAGATTGAGTCAAGTGAATAAGATGAAGGAAATATGATTTTTGTTGAACTTGTGTCGGACTGAAGGATTTTTAATGTTGAAAGATTATTCGAGAAACCATTAAATAGCATACGAAAAATAATGGTATCACCAACATGAATTGTGTCGAGCAAGTAAACACCTGATTCACCTGTATAATATCTATTTAAAGTATCGGAATTAATAACAAAAGGTTTTGATACAAATAATATTTCGGGTGTATTGTTGTTAGAACTTGAGATATTGCATGAAGAAAATATAATTGTAATAAGTCCTAAGAGTATAAATATTCTGGTTTTCATAAATTTAATAATTTCCAAATAAATTACAAATATTATGCCAAAACTCCCTTACAATTGCTAACAAATTAAAATATAAAATTTATAACGTTTGGATACAAATAAATATTGACTTTTAAAAATTAAGTCGGGGTGACAAGATTCGAACCTGCGACCTCTACGTCCCGAACGTAACGCGCTACCTACTGCGCCACACCCCGTTTTAATAGCACATGCAAATTTACAGATTTTTTCTTTTAAACAGAAAAGATCGGATTAAAAAGACTAAAATTCATATAAAAAAATTATTTTGGTTCACGTATCAAAATTCAATAAAACTGTTTAGGTCTATAATCGGTTAAATGGTATGACAAAAAGATCTGTTTTAACTGACAAAATCAGTATCTTTGCATAAAAATAAAACTTCATGTTTTCAAGCCAAATAGAAAAATTTATTCATTCTTTTAAATATCCTGTATTTAATCCAAAAGCGATTTTCTTCGATATGGATGGCGTCCTGTTTGATTCGATGGGAAGTCATGCTATTGCATGGGTTGCAGCTTTAAAACAAATGGGACTTCCATTTACAGAGAATGAAGCATATTTGAATGAAGGCAGGACAGGATCTTCTACAATAGATGGCGTATTTCTAAAAGAACAAGGAAGAAATGCCACAGAAGAAGAAAAGCAAACAATATATCGATTAAAATCCAAATTGTTTGACGCATTAAAACATTCTGAAAAAATACCTTATGTAAAAGATTTATTAAATAAAATCAAGTCACAAAAATTAGAGATCTTTGTTGTTACCGGTTCAGGTCAACCATCATTGATTGATAGTTTAGAGGTTAATTTCCCGGGTGTTTTTCAAAAGATAAAAATGGTAACCGCTTATGATGTCCAATTTGGGAAACCACATCCGGAACCCTATTTAAAGGCATTAAAAAAGTCAGGATTAAACCCCTGGGAGGTTGTAGTCATAGAGAATGCACCTCTGGGAGTTGAATCTTCCTTCAAAGCCGGATTGTTCACCATTGCTGTAAACACTGGTCCTTTAGATCCTTCTGTCTTAACTCAAAGTGGTGCAGATATCGTTTTCAATAGCATGAAAGAACTCTTTGAATTGTGGGATTCGTTTAGTGAAAACTGGTTGATAAAAAATGACCAAAATGCAACGTTAAGAGATATCTAAATGATCACTTTAATTTTAGACCCTGTTTTTTTTTATATTCTACTTTAATTTTCAAAACTTAGAAAATATAAATCTATGCAAGTTTTCAAATACCCTACACGTGAGGAATGGAAATCTCTTTTAACCCGTCCTTCCTACGATAGCACTTTATTATTTGATTCCGTTCAAAAAGTACTGGATGCAGTTCGAATACATGGAGATACTGCTGTTAAAGAATTTACAAAACAATTTGATAATGTGATTCCTGATTGCGTTGAAGTAACCAAAGAAGAAATAACCGAAGCTGAAAAATCAGTATCTGTTGATTTAAAACAGGCTATTGAAATGGCCCGGCGTAATATATGGAAATTCCATTCGGAACAACAACAAGAGTTACCTGAAATTCAGACTTCACCCGGAGTATATTGCTGGCAAAAAGCAATAGCTATTGAGAAAGTCGGTTTGTACATACCGGGAGGTACAGCACCTTTATTTTCCACAGTTTTGATGTTGGGAATACCGGCTCAGATTGCAGAATGTAAAGAAGTCATATTATGCACTCCTCCGAATAAAGAAGGCAAAATACACCCTGCAGTGCTCTATGCCGCAAAAGTAGCAGGGATTCACAGGATATTCAAAATCGGAGGAGCACAAGCCATAGCAGCTATGGCTTATGGAACAGAAACCGTACCGAAAGTATATAAGATATTTGGTCCGGGTAACCAGTATGTAACTGCTGCCAAACAACTGGTATCATTGCGGGATGTGGCTATTGATATGCCGGCAGGACCATCGGAGGTGGAAGTGATAGCTGATGAAACTGCAAACCCTGTATTTATTGCAGCCGATTTACTGTCACAGGCTGAACATGGTGTAGATAGTCAGGTCATTTTACTCACGGTAAGTGAGAAGTTGATTGAACCTGTATTGGCTCAACTGGAGATACAACTAGAACAACTACCCAGGAAAGAATTTGCCCGGAAAGCTTTGGAAAACAGTAAAATAATTTTACTGAAATCATTGGAAGAAGCTGTAGAAATGACGAATGAATATGCTCCTGAACACTTAATTATTTCGACACGCTTTTACCTTGGTGTAGCTGCCAATATCATCAATGCAGGTTCTGTATTTTTAGGAAACTACACTCCCGAAAGTGCAGGCGACTATGCTTCCGGAACAAATCATACATTACCTACCAATGGATATGCCAAAGCTTACAATGGTGTAAATCTGGATAGTTTCATACGAAAAGTTACTTTTCAACAAATCACTCAGGAAGGTCTGACCAATTTAAGCAATGCCATTATTCTAATGGCTGAAAGTGAAGAACTCGTTGCGCACAGCAATGCTGTGAAAGTAAGATTAAATGAAGAAAGAGAAGTTGAGGAGCGATATAGCAGTCACAGAAGATAAGGAATGAGTGAGTAAGAGGCAAGAGGTAAGAGGTAAGAAGTAAGTAAAATAGTAGTTGGTAGTTGGTAGAAGAAAATAGAAGAAGAATAATTAGAAGAGTAAAGAAATTTCTGGACAATTCAAACTTTAAATATTAATTATATTTTTCATATCGCTGCAAGTAAAACAAATAGGTTATGGAACAAACACAAGGTAAAAAAATGGACTTAGATAAATTATTACGGGATAATATCCGTCAGCTACAACCATACTCAAGTGCCCGTGATGAATTCAAAGGTGAAGCTTCGGTATACCTTGATGCGAATGAGAATCCATATAATGCTCCTTTTAACCGGTATCCCGATCCGTTACAATGGGAAGTGAAAGAGCAAATCTCTAAAGTTAAAAATATTCCTGTAGGAAATATATTCCTGGGTAACGGGAGTGATGAACCCATCGATTTATTGTTTCGTGCATTTTGTGAACCGCGACTTGACAATGTTGTTGCAATTGAGCCTACTTATGGTATGTACAAAGTATGTGCAGCAATCAACGATGTTGAATACCGCAAAGTATTGCTGGATGATAATTTTCAGTTTTCCGCCGATGAAATGTTGTCTGCAACAAACTTATATACTAAAATAATCTGGCTCTGTTCACCCAATAATCCTACCGGAAACAGTTTAAACAGGACTGAAATTGTCAGGCTGCTAAACGGTTTTGAAGGAATAGTGGTGTTGGACGAAGCTTATATTGATTTTGCATCGGAAAGTAGTTTTTCGGAATTTCTATCGCAATATCCGAATCTGGTCATTCTGCAAACATTTTCAAAAGCATGGGGAAGTGCAGCTATCCGTCTTGGTATGGCATTTGCTTCCACCGGAATTATTAATGTACTGAATAAAATCAAATATCCGTATAATATCAACATACTCACTCAAAAACAAGCATTGAAAGCTATTCAACATGCTGATCAGGTAAAAGAATGGGTGGAATCATTGTTGATTGAACGAACGGTGTTAATAAATGCATTACAAAAGTTGCCTTTTATTCAACACATCTATCCTACCGATGCCAATTTTGTATTGGTGAAAGTTACGAATCCCAATGAAATATATCAGTATCTGGTGAGCAAAAGTATTATTGTCCGGAACCGCAATACTGTCACATTATGTTTAGGCTGTTTGCGTATCACAGTTGGAACCCCCGATGAGAACCGGATATTAATAAATGAATTAGTTAGTTTCCATTTATAAAATACTTTAAAGCAGCTTTTTACTTTATAGATCTAAATAAAATCAAGGTTTTGGTTTTTTATCTTAGAAAAACACTACTTTCATTTTTAGATTCTCAAACTTCATTATAAATTTTTTCTTTTGAAAATCATTAAGAGTTTCAGCTATGATTAATTATATCAGGAATCTTGTAATATTTCCATTGGTAAAAATTAGACTTACTTCAAATTTAAGGACTCAAAAAAAAGCCATATTATCTTCCCTGAACCTGGATATTATTGAAAGTAAAAGTACAAACGACTCAAGTTTGGATGATCTTGATTTTAAAAAAATGAAAGATTATTACGGACTAGCTGTTCCTGTTATGGTTGGAGAATCATACTGCCTGTTGAGAGGTAAAAAAATGACATTAAAGGAAAGACTTGCACTTACTTATCTTGGAGGATTAACAGGATTGTTTGATGATTTTTTTGATAAAAAAAATATGCCGGTAAGCAATATAAAGAATCTGCTGGAATTTCCACACAAAATGACTGGTGATAACTCAGGTGAGAAATTGATTCTTAAACTTTACTTGAAAGCACTCGGGAACTCATCCAATCCTGAAAGATTAAAAGAATACTCTCTGGCTATATATAACGCACAGGTTTTAAGTAAAAAACAAATGTGTTCAGATTTAAACAGTAATGAAATTAAAGAAATAACATTTCAAAAAGGAGGCAATTCTGTTTTGTTTTACCGCTGTTCCTTTATTGAAAATATCAGTAATCCCGAAAAGGAATTATTATACAAATTAGGTGGAATATGGCAAATTGAAAATGATCTGCTGGATGTATATAAAGATCATAAAGCCGGAATTAAAACAATGGTTACTACCGAAAAAAAAATAGATAATATTCGAATATTTTACAAACAGCAAATAGTTCAATTAGTAGATTTACTGATTCAAACCGGATATTCAAATACACAGAAAAGAAGGTTTTTAGATAGTATACTCCTGTTTATCAGCATCGGATTTGTTGCAATGGATGTGTTGGAAAAAAATGAAAAAAAGAGCAAAACTGTTTTTCAATTGGAATTATATGAACGTAAAGATTTAATATGTGATCTCGAAAAACCTGTCAATATATTGAAGATAATTCACTATTTTGCAAAATACAATCGCTCATTGGCTATAAAATAAATATTTGTATTCAAATTAATCTTTCCATTTTAAGAAACCGCTACTAAACCAGACCATTAAATCAAAAGAATGAATTTTAAATCAGTATTCCTTTTTTTCTTATTATTCATCTTAAGTCAAACTGCCCTTGCAACTCACAAAGTTTATATTCTTCACGGATATGCCGGTTCAGCAATCCAAATGGATAAAATCTACAAAGGATTAAAACATGAAGGGTACATTGTAGAAAACTATACCTATCCTGGTTTTACAGAAAGTATTGACAGTATTTCACATGATTTATTTGTAAAGGTAAAGAATGAAAATTATGATACCGTTTCTTTTGTAACACATTCTATGGGTGCATTGGTTGTCAGATCGATGTATCATTATTTAGATCAGGCGATTCAATTTCCATTTATCTATCGTTTTATCATGTTAGCACCACCCAATAAAGGAACCGGGATAGCAGATTTCTTTTCAGGTCCAACATTAAGTGTATTTTTAGGTCCGAATATAGATCTTATGCGCACTGATTCAACTTCATACGCCTTTAATCTTCCTGTCCCAGATTGTGAAGTAGGTCTAATTGTTGGAATAAAAGGTAAAAAACCATGGTTTAATCCGTTTATGAAAGATGATAATGATGGGACAGTAACTATGAAAAGTGCCATTCTTGGCAACGAAAAAGAGATTGTAACAGTAAATTCAATGCATATCTTAATGCCTCTGAAAAAAAAAGTAGTAACATATATTATTAAATTTATGAAAACGGGAACGTTTGAAATAACAAACATCAAAAATAAAGAATCCAGTGACAAAGCAACCTAATGCATTATAATTTGTTCATACAAATTGAGTTTTGCTATTTCACAAAGGCTAAATAATTAGTATATTTGCACAAAATAAAACAACTTGCACCCGACAGCATGCTGTCAACATATATATATACAATAAAATGGATAAGATTATAGTCAATAATTTTAATGAATTAGAACAATACGTTGGGAAAGAATTGGGCGTATCGAATTATATAACCATTTCACAAGATCAAATTAATCTTTTTGCCGATGCCACACTGGATCATCAATGGATACATGTTGATACCGAACGAACTAAAACAGAGAGCCCGTACAAGACAACCATTGCCCACGGGTATCTTAATTTAGCGGTTTTACCATATTTATGGGATCAAATTGTTGAAGTAAACAATTCGAAACTGACTGTAAATTACGGAATTGAGAAACTCAGGTTTAATCAACCGGTATTAGTTGACAGCCAGGTAAGATTACGGGCAAGTCTGCGTTCATTAATCGACCTGAGAGGCACATCAAAAGCTGAGATTCAGGTTTCAATGGAAATAAAAGACAACAAGAAAACTGCACTTGATGCTACTATTGTTTTCCTGTATCATTTTAATTAAAGTATATCTGATCATTCAAATTAACTCCCTTTGCAGGTAAAACCTCTCAAAACTTAAGTAAATGAAAAAGGCAATCATTGTTGGAGCTTCTTCAGGCATGGGTAGGAGTCTTGCAAAACTGATGGTTGAAAATGATTATCTTGTAGGCATTACCGGAAGAAGAACCGAACTTCTTCGTGAAATTAAAGCTGAAAGACCTGAAAGTTACAAAATAAAAACTTTCGACATTACTCAAACTCAAACTATTATCCAACAGCTTGAAGAGCTGACTCATGAATTGGGAGGACTGGACATACTCATCATTTGCTCAGGTACAGGTGATCTGAATGAGAAACTTGTTTTTGAACTTGAAAAGAAGACCATTGACACCAATATAAGTGGCTTTACAGCTATTGCCGATTGGACATTCAACTATTTCGTAGCGCAAAAACAGGGTCATTTTGTTGCTATTAGTTCGATTGCAGGACTTCTGGGGAATAGTGTGGCACCGGCATATTCAGCTTCGAAAGCTTATCAAATAAATTATCTTGAGGGGTTACGTATTAAAGCAGCAAAAAGCGCCCTCCCACTTTTCATCACCGACATTCGTCCCGGATTTGTAAATACCCCTATGGCTAAAGGACAAGGGGTTTTTTGGATGGCATCTGCCGATAAAGCAGCTCTTCAGATTTTCAAAGCAATTCAAAAAAAACGTAAAGTTGCGTATATTACCAAACGATGGGTTCTGATTGCACTTCTTTTTAAAAGCCTGCCTGTACGATTACTCGAAAAATTATAGAGAATAAAACATTAAGAATCCCGTTTAAGTTATTGAAACATTTGAATGTTTTTATTACTCATAATGACATATCCCCCTGTTTATTTCCACAGAGATTACAATATAGCTCAGAGTTGATGATTTTGTATTTATAAAGACAAGACACTATTCACTTTTAATTATTTAACACTCAAGAACATTAGGATTTCCTGAATTGTTTTATAAGAAAATTTTTTTTCAATTGATTATTCAGTATTAATAATTTAATTCTATTATTTATGCTTTACAGAAAACTTGGAAAAACAGATATACAACTTCCATCAATCGGGTTGGGTTGTATGGGTATGAGTCATGGTTACGGCGAACCGAATGATATAGAATCTATTGCCACATTAGAAAAAGCGATTGAAATAGGCATTACATTCTGGGACACTGCCGATATATACGGTGTAGGGAAAAATGAAGAACTGATTGCAAAAGTTCTTAAACCAAACCGGGATAAGATTTTCATAGCTACTAAGTTTGGATTCTTACCCGGTGTCGAAAATAAATATGGATTTGGTTTCGATGCTTCTCCAAAACACATGAAGACAGCAGTAGAAAACAGCCTTAGACGATTGAACACCGATGTAATAGATCTTTATTATGCCCATAGGATTGATCCGAATGTACCGGTAGAAGAAATGGTTGGTGCAATGTCAGATTTGGTAAAAGAAGGAAAAGTACGATATCTGGGTTTATCAGAAGCATCTGCCAATACCCTCCGTCGTGCTTGTGCTGTTCATCCGATTTCGGCCCTTCAAAGTGAATACTCCTTACTGACACGCGATGTTGAGAAAGAAATACTACCTACCTGCATTGAATTAGGTATAACATTCGTACCTTTTAGTCCACTGGCACGTGGATTAATGACAAATACACTGGATATAAGTCAACTTAAAGAAGGAGATTTTCGGAAAACATTGCCCCGTTATCAACAGGAATTTGCTGAAAACAATACTGCATTATCCCAAGGATTTGCTCTTATTGCCAAACGTAAAAACTGTACACCTTCACAACTTGCATTAACATGGGTATTGGCACAGGGTGAGTATATAATTCCAATCCCCGGGACTAAGCGAAGAACCTATTTAATGGAAAATGCAGGTGCCATTGGAATGGTATTAACAAACCATGATTTAGCTGAAATAGATGAATTACTTGCTAAATATCCAAATACCGGAGAACGTTATAATTCAAACAGCAATAAATTAGTTGATAGGAATTAAACAGTGTGATTTTTGGTAAAAGTTCCATTATTATAGATTAAATGGATTAAATTTTGACTTTGTAACTAAAACACAGAATATTTACATAAACAATTTCGCTTCAATATTTTTTCAATTAAAATTTAGTTGTATTTTTACAGTGTAATTTCATAATAAAATATTTTACATTAAATCATACCTATATGAATCATTTACTTTTCTTAGATTCTCCTGTTATTATTGTTATAGCTTTGATCTTTTTATTATTATTCGGTGGAAAAAAAATTCCTGAATTGATGAAAGGATTGGGTAAGGGAATTAAAAGTTTCAAAGAAGGAATGAATGAAGTCGAAAATGACATAAAAGACGCAACTACAGATACAAAAAAGGAAACTCCTAAGGACACTAAAGAAGACAAAATCGATTCAGCTAAATAAGCATGATTAAGTCTAATGACAGTGAAAAATCTTTCTGGGAACATCTGGATGATTTAAGGACTACGCTATTTCGGATTGGCGGATTTGTCGGATTAATTTCTCTTGTATTTTTTGCATTCATGAGAGGAATTTTCGATAATGTAGTTCTTGCACCTTCCAGAAATGATTTTTTTCTTTATCAATGGATTAAAGAAGTTAGCACTAAAGTTCCTTACTTCCCCGATTTCATTACCGGCACTTTTAATGTGAAAGTAATCAACATTAATCTTGCATCGCAGTTTATGGTTCACCTGACTTCTTCGTTGTGGTTTGCATTGGTTTTCAGTTTTCCATTTGTGATTTATCAACTTTTCGTATTTATAAGACCTGCACTGTATGATAATGAAAGAAAAAATGCAGGTCAGGTATTTTTATTTGGAAACGTATTATTCTTCATGGGAGTAGCAGTGGGTTATTTCTTTTTGTTTCCTTTGACTTTAAGATATTTGGCAGGATACCAACTGAGTAAATTTATAGAACAAAGCGTTTCTCTGGATTCATATATGAATACTTTTCTAATGGTTTGTTTTTTTATGGGTCTGGTATTTGAGCTTCCAATAGTTGCATGGTTTTTATCAAGGATTGGGATTTTACATCGCGAATTCTTCAATAAATACCGAAAACATGCATTTTTCAGCTTGTTTGTAGTGGTTGCAATATTTTCACCAACAGGCGATCCATTCACCATTTTACTATTCTTTATCCCTATTTATGCATTGTGGGAATTCAGTGCGCTGGTGGTAAAAAGAAAACCGGTTGAAATAGAAGATGAAATTATTTAATAATCGCACCTGGAAATCAGACGTTCTGTCCAAATGCGGTAATTTAAATGATTCAAATCAGAAATCATGTATTAAAGAATTATACTGAGATCTTAATTTTAATATTACCTGGATGAATACTTTCAGTTTGAGTTTTCATTTTATAAAATACCGGGACTGGAAGTATAAGAAATAACCGAAATTTAAAATAAGCAGATACGTAATTTCAAACTAAATTAGCAGTCATTTTTTAAGCATTAAATCATTAAATTTTAAATCAATTATAAAACTATACGAAAATGAAACGAAGAGACTTTTTCAAATCAGCAGCAGTAGTAGGTATTGCATCTTTCTTTAAAACCAATGCACTTGGTTCAGTATTAACAGGCGAACCGGTTGCGGTTCATTCACAACCCGATCTGGTGGCTGTAATGGGTGGAGAACCTGCAGTGATGTTAGCTCGTGCTTTAAAAGAATTAGGTGGAATAGGACATTTTGTAAAAAAAGGTCAGAAAGTAGTTATTAAACCAAATATCGGTTGGGACAGAACTCCCGAACTGGGAGCTAATACCAATCCCGAACTGGTTGGAGCATTAGTAAAAATGTGTAAAGGAGCAGGCGCTTCTCAGGTAATCGTATTCGATCATACCTGTCATGACTGGAAAAAAAGTTACACAAACAGTGGAATTGAAAGAGCTGTTCTTGCTGCAGGAGGTAAAATGGTACCGGCTAATGATGAATCTTATTATGCTGAAGTTGATTTTCCACGTGGTGTAAATTTAAAAAAAGCAAAGGTTCATAAAGCTTTGCTAGAATGCGATGTATGGTTTAATGTACCTGTATTGAAACATCATGGTGGTGCAAAAAACACTATTTCTATGAAGAACCTGATGGGTATTGTTTGGGACAGAAGTTTTTTCCACAGTCATGATTTACATCAATGTATTGCTGATGCTGCTACTTTTCACAAAAAACCGGCTCTGAATATTGTGGATGCATACCGTATTATGAAAACTAACGGACCACAAGGAAAGTCAGCTTCAGATGTTGTAAAACTTAAATCATTACTTGTTTCACCGGACTATGTTGCAGTGGATGCTGCATCCATGAAACTTTTCTCTCAGGTTGTACCTACAGATATGAAAGATGTACGATATATTGCATTGGCTGAAAAAAACAGAGTGGGTACACAGAATCTTGAAAAACTAAATGTAAAACGAATCAAACTTTAATCGTTTAAGTGAATAGTTTTCAAATTTCAAATTATTACTAAGTTTTTATCAATGAAATTTCTTAAAAATATACGAATCCTTTTAGCAGTTTTATTTTTTCTCCCCATTTTTTTGTTCTTTATTGATTTCACCGGTAAATTGCCGTTGGAAATTCATAAATTGATGAGCATTCAATTGATTCCGGCGTTATTATCATTCAATTTGATAGTGTTGGGAATTCTGCTTGTTTTGAGTTTGCTTTTTGGAAGAATCTATTGTTCTACCATATGTCCTTTAGGAGTATTGCAGGATGTTCTTACGTGGAAGTCCCGTTTTTTTCGTAAAAAAAAGAAAAAAATCCGTTATAATTATACGGCTCCAAAGAACATTTTAAGATATTCAATACTTGCGGTTACCATTGTAGTATTTATTTTTGGGAGTTCTTTTCTGGTAATTCTTCTTGATCCTTACAGTACTTTTGGCAGAATTGTTTCTCAATTATTCCGTCCTTTGGCTATCTGGGGAAATAACGCATTAGCCTTTATATTTAGTGCAATGGGGAATTACACTTTTTATAAAGTTGAACAGGTTAGCTTTGTTCCAATGGCTTTTGGAATTTCAATCTTATTCTTTTTATTAATCACACAAATGTCGTGGTTCAAAGGAAGGTCCTACTGTAATACCATTTGCCCTGTCGGGACTTCCCTTGGATTACTTTCTAAGTTCTCAATCTTTCATATATCAATCGAAGAATCGACATGTACCCGTTGTGGAGCATGTGAAAAACAATGCAAATCGCAATGTATCGACAGCGAAACAATGAAAGTGGACGATACACGATGTGTAAGCTGTTTTAATTGTCTTTCAGCGTGTAAGAAAGGAGGAATCAGCTATGATTTCCGTTATAAAAAGAAACAGGTTCAACCAATTGAAGAGAAAGTAAGTAACAGCAGACGTACATTTCTACTTTCAACTGGTGCTGCTCTTGTTTCTGTTGCTTTATCCGGCACAAACAAAATCATTGGTAAAGATGATCCTATCCTTTCCCGGAAGCCTGTCATGCCTCCCGGAGCAACCGGCATTGAACATTTTAATCAACATTGTACCGGTTGTCAGCTATGCGTTTCAAAATGTCCAATGCAAGTATTAAAACCTGCGGCTTTTCAATATGGAATTACAGGTATTATGCAACCTCACCTTTCATTTTCGACACATATTTTCTGTACATTCGATTGTAATATATGTACTTCCGTTTGTCCAACAGGTGCGTTACAACCACTTGCAATTGATGAAAAAAAATTGACTCAGCTTGGTATTGCCCAGTTCCGTAAAGAAAAATGCGTAGTATTTGCAAAAGAAGAAGATTGTGGTGCCTGTTCAGAGCACTGTCCAACACAGGCAGTACATATGATCAATTATAAAAACGGACTGACTATTCCGGAAGTTATCAAAGATCTATGCATTGGTTGTGGTGCCTGCGAATCAATTTGTCCGGTCCGTCCTTATCCGGCAATTTATGTTGAAGGTTCAATCAAACAAGGGAAAGCAATTAAGCCTTCAGAATCTAAAAAGTTTATTAAGAAGATTGATGATTTTGGTTTTTAATTATCACCTTAAATAACTCATTAGTATTCTAGTATCAGAATTATTTCACTGAAAATACACAAAACCGTATTAATATTATCTCTAAAACGAGGTATTGGATTGTATTTTCACATCATCGAAATAAAATTAAATTGTAAAGAATCAGAAAATATATTTAACAATATTAATTTTCTTATCATGTTTTTTATATCAATTTAAGTTACAAAAGATTGAAGACTAAAATCTTTGAATTTCAGTTTGGCAATTGATTGATGAAAAAAAGCTATCTTTGCAATGCAAACTTTAAATGTGACGAATGCTTGAGATTATTATAAAAGGAGTATTGATTGGATTGTGTATTTCAGTGCCATTAGGACCTATTGGGATGCTAACAATCCAACGGACACTGAACAGAGGCCAGAAATATGGAATTGCTACCGGATTAGGAGCAACTGCTTCCGACTTAATATATACTATTATTACATTATTTTTCTTAAGCTTTGTTCTTGATTTCATCGAAGACCATCGCTTTATCATTGAATTAGTGGGTAGTTTAGTAGTAGGACTTTTTGGTTGGTACATTTTCCAGAGTAATCCTGCAACACAACCAAAACCAAATGAAACAAACAAACACAGTTTACTGGGTGATTTTGTAACTTCATTTGGTTTAACATTTTCAAATCCTTTAGTTCTTTTTGTGCTTATTGCTTTATTTGCCAGATTTCAGTTTATTGGAAATAAAACTACTTTGTTTGTTTCAATTTGCGGTATATTATCCATTTTATGTGGAGCTTTACTCTGGTGGAACTTATTAACTATATTAGTTAGCAAATTTAAGAATAAACTGAATATGAGAGAACTTAAATTAATTAATCAAATCACAGGCATTATCATTCTTCTGATCGGATCCATAGGATTAATCCTAACTTTAATAAAATAAAAAAATCCAACTCATGATCAC
>Ga0302215_10001230_pt1 | contig 18474 bp, 14 predicted proteins | sample II_Fen_N3_1_FD_194580 | JGI IMG/M metagenome (GOLD analysis project Ga0302215, IMG submission 194580) | Peat permafrost microbial communities from Stordalen Mire near Abisko, Sweden - II_Fen_N3_1 | ecosystem: Environmental > Terrestrial > Soil > Wetlands > Permafrost | place: Sweden: Abisko...
CTTCTTAAGCCCTGATTTATGCAGATCTTTATCGGCAGGGGTTCGGGTCTTCAAATTTTATAAGCGAAACGGGCTGCAAAGGTAATCCAAATTTTTATCCCTACCAAACTTTTTGAAAAAAATATCAATTTAATTTCTGTCCTCGTTTCTATTATCTCATGTTAATATATTTAACCATCAACTCTGAACCAAAAACTCCAAACCAAACCGTACTTCTCTCTCAAAGCGGGTGCAAAAGTAATCACTTTACCTTTACGAACCAAACTTCTTACAAAGATAATTTGGGAAAAAGATATGATTTGACAGTTAATATACTGTATCAAAGTTTATTTAGCACCTGAAAAAAAAATTTGAATGTTGGACTATCAAAATAATATTATTTGAATAAGAATCCAAAGCGGAGTTGTAATTTTTTGTATATCTGAAATTTAGCATATAAAATCAGATTTTTAAGTATAAAAGCACAACAGAATTAAGAATACAATTTATTTACCAAATTACATGTTTTAAATAATTTGTGTACCTTTGGCATTCAAATAAACACGAGTTGAACTGATTAAAAATAAGTTATATCTAAATGTCCTAGATTGGTTGTAATCTTGCAGTACAAACTTATATATTTGAACCCAATTCTTTTCAGATTTTACTAATAATGTGATTATGTCCGATATAATTAATTATATAATAGGTTTTTTGCTGGGCGATCAGATTCCATCTGAAATAAAGTCGAAAGTTGGATACACAAACGACCCCAATGAATTCCAACATTATAATCTTGTTATTTTTCCTTCAAATTTCTTTAACGAAGGTGTCTATGGCACAGAACAAACTTTACCTCATTTGCCATTAAAAATATGGGAAGAAACTCCAATTCTTTTTGGCGAGCCATATTCCGAGCAAATTGGTGAAACCTGCGTTATCCATGCAGATTTAATTGCAAGTACCTTTTTTTTAATTTCGCGTTATGAAGAACTCATTCGGAGAAAAGAACGTGATGTACATGGCAGATTTCCGGGAAAAGAATCACTTCCTTATCGCGCAGGGTTCATTGACAGGCCATTGGTTGACGAATACGGCAAATTATTAAGAGCCCAGCTTCGTGAGGTATGTTGTAATATACCGGAACCTCCTGCTAAAATAAAAAAAATGTATCTGACCCATGATTTGGATCAAATTGCACATTTCAGAAATGTAAGAAGTTTAATCGGCGGTTTTTTAAGAGGTATAAAAAGACCGAAAGAAGGTAACAAAGCATTGAAAAGTTTTTTTGGAGGACTACGATACGACCCCTGGTATACTTTCCCTTTTTTATATAAACTGGACAATGAAGTAATGACCAAATTAGGGAAAGAACGCTGTGAATCAATCATTTTTATCCGTTCAGGCGGGGGAAAACGAAAGGAAGATAAGCCTTTTTCAAATTTAATTCATCCTGATTATAAAAACCTGATTCGGTATTCAAAACGAAAAGGAATTTTAATTGCTTTGCATACCAGTTACGATGCCGGAGTTAATCCATCTTTAATTGCGGATGAGAAGAAAAAGCTAGATCATTTTACGCGTACCAAAACAACCTATAACAGAAATCATTATCTCGACAGCAGAGAACCGGAAGATATGCAGGCTCTTTTAGATGCCGGCATTACCGATGATTTTACATTGGGTTATGCTGATATGGCAGGATTCAGGCTTGGAACATGTCGTCCAGTGAAGTGGATAAACCTGAAAACAAAAGAAGTTACATCCCTGACATTACATTCACTTGCCATAATGGATGGCACGTTGGATGATAAGCGATATATGTATATGAATGCTCACGACGCCTATCAGTATTGCGAACAGTTGATAAATTGCGTGGAAAGTTACAACGGCGAATTAGTTTTACTTTGGCACAACACCACCGTGGAAAAAACCCCTCAATCATATCAACGCAAACTGTATAAAGATCTGATTAAATTCCTTCAAACCAAATAATATGCAAAAAACGGCCATTGTATGTGTAACCAATGATCTGATTACCGATCAACGTGTGCATAAAACCTGCATGACCCTCGAAAAATGTGGTTATTTCGTCATTGAATACGGAATTTTAAAACCTGACAGTTTGCCATTGCAACGTTCCTATTTTACGTTACGCAAAAAATTACTTTTTCAACACGGACCTCAATTTTACGCCGAATTTAATATCCGGTTGTTTTTATATTTGATGACTGCTGAAGTTGATTTGATTTTTTCAAACGATTTAGACTCTCTTCCCGCAGCATTTCTGGCTGCTAAACTCAGAAAGAAAAGGTTGATTTACGACACGCACGAATATTATACCGAAATGCCTGAATTAGTAAGTCGTCCGTTCATTCAAACCATTTGGAGAAAAATGGAAGATTACTTTTTTCCAAGACTGACTGATATATTAACCGTAAATAATTCTATTGCCAAACTTTATAGCGACAAATACAACAAAAAAGTATTTGTAAGCCGTAACATTCCGCCTACTTTTTTACCAGAAAAACAAAAAACAAGAGAAGAACTCGGATTACCAACTAATACACGGATTATAATTCTTCAGGGAACTGGAATTAACATCCAACGAGGTGCCGAAGAGGCTGTTGAAGCGATGGAATTTCTTGAAAATACGGTTTTGTTGATTGTTGGAAAAGGCGATGTATTTCCGATTCTGCAAAAAATTGTTTCAGAAAAAAAGCTTGAGGATAAAGTGATTTTCAAACCCAAAATGCCTTTTGCTGAACTTCGCCAATATACAATGAATAGCGATTTGGGACTGGCAATTGATAAAGATACCAACCTGAATTATCATTTTTCGTTACCCAATAAACTGTTCGATTATATCCATTCAGGCATTCCAACGCTTTCGTCGGGATTAATTGAGTTGAAACAAATCATTGACAAATACGATATTGGCTACTATATTCAAAACCACGATCCGAAACATATTGCCGAAGTAATTACCGGCATTTTTGCAGATGAAACCCGTTACAATATTGTGAAGCTAAATACGGCAAAGGCAAAAGAAGAATTGTGCTGGGAGAATGAAGAAAAAGTGCTGATTAAAATAATAAATCAACCGTAAAAGGAAAGAATACTAAATTTGCTTTAATTTCGGATAAATCTATATCAAACATTAATTGTCACAAGATATATGGAAAATTACATCAAGTATAATGTCAATTTAATAAGAATATTAACTGTTAATTGGCTTCAAGTATTTACAGTTGCAGTTATATTTCTAATATTTTATAACAACAACTTAAATTTTGATTTACATGATTTTTTATTTGTTATTTGTTTATCACTTTTCACAACTTCATTTCCCGGTTTTATAATTTTTCTTTACTACTTATATCTTGATTGTTTTAAAACAATCTATTTTTCTTCAAATAAGACAGATTATTTGTTTAGAGTCAAACGATTTGGAGAGTTGAAAGAATATGATAAAAGAGATATTGATTATATAGATGTTTGTTTTAATGAAGTTGGTATGGGAATTCAAGTAATTTGGACACCTTTTAAATGTCTAAATATTCACATGAAAAATGGAGAAAAAATTATAATTACAAATTTAATTTTAAAATTAGATAAGCTAATACTTAATTTGAAACAAAAAGACAGACAAATTAACCTATTAAATAGATTTAGTTTTTTACCATTACCAAAATAAAACATGATTTCTATCCTCATTCCCACATACAATCAGAATATCACCAAACTGGTAGCAAATTTGCACAATCAGGTTGTGGAATTGTGTGTCGATTTTGAGATTATTGTCATGGAAGATGGCTCTAAAAAGTTTGTTCAGGAAAATGATTCGATTGCAGAATTATTGAATTCCAGACATATTATTTTAAAGGAAAATGTGGGTCGTTCGGCAGTGCGGAATAAACTGGCCGATGAAGCAAAATACGACCATTTACTTTTTATGGATTGCGATGCTGAAGTTTCTTCGCCCGATTTTGTTAGCAGATATATTACTTTTTGTAAGGAAGATTGTGTTGTTATCGGTGGAACAGCTTACGATCCAAACGAAACAAACCCAGACTACAGTTTGCGCCTGAAATATGGTCGGGTTCGTGAAGCCCGCACAGCTTTGGAGCGCGGAAAGAATAATTTTGCCACCTTCAACTTTCTGATTTCCAAATCTATTTTCAATCAGGTTCGTTTTGATGAAAGTATTCGTGGTTATGGTCACGAAGATATGTTATTCGGGCATCAATTACATCAATTGGGTTACGAATTTATTCAGATTGAGAATCCGTTGATTCATAAAGGACTGGATGATAACCAAACTTTTCTAAAAAAAACGGAAGAAGGAACACGCAATTTATTCTTGCTTTATAAAACGGGACATTATCCTTTTCTGGCGCAGGAATCGAAATTGTTGCAGGTTTATCTCAAATTTAATAAGGTTGGACTTACAAGACTGCTTGCTCTTAAATTCGATTTTACTAAAAATATTTTACATTGGTTGCTTCGTTGTAAAAATCCTTCGCTCCCACTCTACGATTTATATAAACTTCTATATTTGTGTAAAATATCACACTCAAAATGACATGTTGTCAGCACCTAGTGAAAACTTTTCAGAATAAAAACCGTTATTTCTGTCAAAACAGACAGTTCTCTGCTTTGGCACAAAATTAGCTAAGTGAACAATGCTTTTAAGTTCTGAGAAAGCAAATAAACATAATTAATAACTTTTAAAACTGAAAAATATGAACATTAAACCATTAGCCGACCGTGTGTTGGTAAAAGCTGCTCCGGCAGAAGAAAGAACAGTGAGTGGAATCATTATTCCAGATTCAGCAAAAGAAAAACCGTTAAAAGGGGAAGTACTGGCAGTTGGTAACGGAACCAAGGACGAAGAAATGGTTGTTGCCGTGGGTAATAACGTATTGTATGGCAAATATGCAGGAACAGAGCTTGAATGGGAAGGTGAAAAATACCTGATCATGCGTCAATCGGATATTTTGGCAATTATTTAAGCAGCAAGAAGTAAGCGGTAAGAAGCAAGCATCTTGCAATTGTAAATCATAAATTAAAAATCGTAAATTAAGAAAGATATGTCTAAAGAAATTTTATTCAATATTGACGCTCGCGATCAACTTAAAAAAGGAGTTGACGTGTTGGCAAATGCCGTAAAAGTAACGCTTGGACCAAAAGGTCGTAATGTAATTATCGAGAAAAAATTTGGTGCGCCACACATTACCAAAGATGGCGTAACAGTGGCTAAAGAAATTGAAATCGAAGATGCATTTCAAAATCTGGGAGCACAACTTGTAAAAGAAGTAGCTTCGAAAACAAGCGACGATGCCGGTGACGGAACAACTACCGCAACCGTGTTGGCACAATCCATCGTGGGTGTGGGAATGAAAAACGTGGCTGCAGGAGCAAATCCAATGGATTTGAAACGCGGTATCGACAAAGCGGTGGCTGAAGTGGTAAAAAGCATTGCAGCGCAAGCTAAAACGGTGGGTGATGATTATGACAAAATCGAACAGGTTGCTTCTATTTCGGCAAATAACGATGCTATTATCGGTAAACTGATTGCTGACGCTATGCGCAAAGTATCGAAAGACGGTGTTATCACCATCGAAGAAGCCAAAGGAACCGACACAACTATTGAAGTGGTTGAAGGTATGCAATTCGACCGTGGTTATATTTCGGCTTATTTTGTTACCAATACCGAAAAAATGGAAGTGGAAATGGAAAAACCATATATTCTTATCCACGACAAAAAGATTTCAAACCTTAAAGAATTGCTTCCGGTATTGGAACCGGCTGTTCAATCTGGTCGTCCATTATTAATTATTGCCGAAGATGTAGACAGCGAAGCGTTGACAACCTTAGTTGTAAATCGTTTGCGTGCCAACCTGAAAATTTGTGCCGTGAAAGCTCCGGGCTTTGGCGATCGTCGTAAAGAAATGTTGGAAGACATTGCTGTACTGACCGGTGGCGTGGTAATTTCGGAAGAAAAAGGCATTAAACTGGAACAGGCAACCCTCGAAATGTTGGGAACTGCTGAAAAAGTAACGGTAAATAAAGATAATACAGTCATTGTAAACGGTGCAGGTTCAAAAGATGCAATTGTAAGTCGTGTAGGACAGATTAAAGCTCAAATTGCTTCGACAACTTCGGATTACGACCGCGAAAAACTGCAGGAACGTCTGGCAAAATTGTCGGGTGGTGTGGCCGTTCTTTATGTTGGTGCCGCTTCGGAAGTGGAAATGAAAGAAAAGAAAGACCGCGTTGACGATGCATTGAGTGCAACCCGCGCTGCTATCGAAGAAGGAATTGTTCCTGGTGGTGGTGTGGCTTATATCCGTGCTATCGATTCGTTGAGCACAATTAAGGCTGACAACGATGACGAACAAACCGGTATAGAAATCATCAAACGTGCCATTGAAGAACCGCTTCGCCAAATTGTGGCCAATGCAGGTAAAGAAGGTGCTGTTATCGTTCAGAAAGTACGTGAAGGTAAAGGTGACTACGGTTACAATGCCCGCACCGATGTGTATGAAAATTTCTATGCAGCTGGAGTTGTTGACCCGGCAAAAGTTTGTCGTGTAGCCCTGGAAAATGCAGCATCCATTGCAGGCATGTTCCTGACAACCGAATGCGTCATCACCGAAAAGAAAGAAGAAAATGCTGCTCCTCAAATGCCTATGGGCGGCGGAATGGGCGGAATGATGTAATAAAAGTAAATTCGTAGTACGACTTTAAGTCGTGCTACGAATAATTGTCTTCAAACAAAAAATCTCCGAACGACGATAGTTGTACGGAGATTTTTAATTGATAATGTGTGCAGCTACCAAGCCGAAATTTCATCCACAAACAGGACACTTCCATTCGTTACACCGGCCGGATCTGCCTCGCAGTTGCCCGCATTTTGAAGCACAAGCTTCAGGTATCTTACTTCCGTTGACGGGAAAATCAGTTCCGGTCGAAAAATTTCCCAGGTGGGCAACGTGCCTTTGGGCATCTCTTTTTGGGCAAGCAACGTATAATCCGTACCATTCAACGAGCCGAATAATTTTATTTCCGGCGAAATAATACAACACAAAGCAGGCGCATTGAGAATTCCCACCGAAAAGCGTTGGATGGATTGCGCTTTTTTCATATCAATCCTTATTTCGGCATCGCCGCCCTTGCGGAAAGCCACCCACTGCGTGTACGCTTTTGCATTTCCGGGAACTCCATCGGTCAGCGCATTCACGTTTCCGCCGTTGTACCACGTATTTTCAAAGTTTTTGGTATAACTCAATCCGGTCAGCATACTTACAACGTAGCTCTTTGAAATTGTTTTTCCAACGGCTTTTCCATGTTCATAAGCCGTTGCCGAAATTTCTGTCGATTCCTGTAAAACAATTGGTTGATTATAAACCTGATTTTTACCATTGATAGAAAAATGTATTTCTGCATCGGGATCATCGCAATTTAAAGCAACCTGAACCTTATTGTCAGCAGTAAGAGACGATTGAAACTGAACTTCGTAGAAAGCGCGGGAGCAATTTATATCAAGTTCTTTATAGCGTTGAAACTGGGTTTTCATGTTATTGCGGAAAATGTTCCAGTTACGGTTCGTCTTGCTGGTCCACAATACTTCCGACATGGCTGCCAAGCGGGGGTAAACCATGTATTCCACACGCCGGCTATCCGGCATATATTCGGTCCAAACGTTAGCCTGAGCCCCTAGAATATGCTTTGCTTCATTATTAGTTAGTTCAGTTGGCACCGGTTCATACTGATACACCATACTTACCGGCAAATAACCCCCGATGGTCATCGGTTCGGTTTCGGGGCTTGCCTGAAATTTATCGAAATAGCAATAGTTTCCAGGCGTCATTATTACATCGTTTCCGGCTTTGGCAGCAACAATTCCACCTTTAGTTCCACGCCACGACATGACTGTAGCATTCGGAGCCAAACCGCCATCTAAAATTTCGTCCCAACCAATAATCCGGCGACCGTGTGCGTTCAGAAAATTTTCAATCCGATGAATAAAATAGCTTTGCAAACCATTTTCATCTTTCAGATTCTCTTTCTGAATCAACGCCTGACATTCGGCTGACTCTTTCCAACGATCTTTCGGGCATTCATCGCCGCCGATATGAATATATTTACTTGGGAAAATAGCCATAATTTCAGTCAACACATCTTGCAAAAAACTGAACGTGGTATCACCCGGACAAAACACATCCTTGAAAATGCCCCATTTTGTGGCCACTTTTATAGTCGAATCATTATTGCACGAAAGATAAGGATAAGCTGCCAGTGCCGCCTGTGCGTGACCAGGCATTTCAATTTCAGGAATTACGGTAATAAACCGTTCGGCTGCATACGCCACAATTTCTCGGGCTTCATCCTGAGTATAAAAACCGCCGTAAGGTTTTCCATCAAACTGCTGGGGGAAGCGTTCAAAATAATATCCGATGATGGTTTCATCGCGTTTTGAACCGATTTCGGTAAGTTTCGGATATTTTTTAATCTCAATGCGCCATCCCTGATCATCCGTCAAATGCCAGTGAAACGTGTTGAATTTATGAATGGCCATGGCATCGATATATTTCTTGATAAATTCAACAGGGAAAAAATGCCTACAGACATCCAAATGCAAACCACGATACGCAAACCTGGGTGCATCAGAAATATTGACGCACGATACAAACCATTTTACCTGTTTTTTGATTTTTCCGTATACTTCAGGCGGTAACAACTGATATAAAGTCTGGATTCCGTAGAAGAAGCCATTGGCAGCCTGAGCCTGTATCCGAATGGTTTTCGGCGAAACAATTAAATTGTAAGCCTCCGGATTCGTTTCGGTTATTGTTTGAAAAATTATCATATTAACCGAATCGGCATTTTCAATATTTTTCACCGGCAATTTCATCCCCGAAACGATTTCAATCTGATTCGAAAATTGTTGGGCAAGCTTCAAAACGGCCGGTTGCTTAAAATCGCACAAAATAGCCGTTCGGTTATTGATCTTAAACGAACCTTCGGCAGGAATCAGCTGCTGAGGATAGGGAATAATTGTGTATTTTCCTGCGTTCATAAATGAAAATGTACAACTTGCAATAATAAAAAATAAACAAATACTACTTCGAAGGAAAGCTGATGAAGTTTTTATCATAGAATATCAAATTTTGAATTAATGTTCCACAAATATACAGAGTTTTAATTTATTAAACCTAAAATTACAGGGCAAAATAAGAAAAATCCGGAATAGTTCAATCGTTAAACTAAAAAACATGACAAAACCTGAAATTTTATTTTCTTATATATCAATAATATATAAATTATTACTTGATTTAATTAAAAAAAAATGCGAACTTGGGCTATCGAAAAAAAATAAATCCTTACTTTAGTGCTCTGAAAACTATCATTAAATAAGCATGTTAATAATTGGAATTGCAGGCGGAACCGGTTCGGGAAAAACAACCGTCGTACGTAAAATTTTAGAACGTTTGCCTGAAGGCGAAGTAGTAATTCTTCCTCAGGATTCGTATTATCGCGATAGTGGACATTTGCCGTTGGAAGAACGACTGGAAATCAACTTTGACCATCCTGATTCCATCGAATTTGAATTGTTAGTCAGGCATTTGAAAGACCTGAAAAAAGGCAAAACAATAGAACAACCTATTTATTCGTATCTCACCTGCACTCGTTCGGTGGAAACGATTCCCATTAATCCCTGCCATGTGATTATTATCGAAGGAATTCTGGTTCTTTCAAATCCGGAACTTCGTAAAATGATGGATTTGAAAGTATTTGTCGATGCTGATGCTGATGATCGTTTAATGCGTGTAATTAACCGGGACATTATTGAGCGCGGACGATCGGTAAACAAAGTCATGGAACGCTACGAATGTACCGTAAAACCTATGCATTTACAGTTTATCGAACCTTCGAAACGCTTTGCCGACCTTATTATTCCACAAGGCGGAAACAACCATATTGCCATTGATATTTTGACAAAATATATTGAAAATAAACTTTCAAACGAACAGTTAACCATTAATCAGAAAACTATTGACTGATAACTGTTGACTGATAACTGAATCATCTTATGCTAAAAAAAGACCTTCCAAACATTATGTTTTTGGATATCGAAACGGTTCCACAAACATCAGATTTTTCGGAATTATCAACCGAACTGGCTCATTTATGGGAAGATAAATTCGAATTGATTCACAAACGAATGCCTGAAAAATATGCCGAAGAAACAACGGCCGCAGAAGGCTATAATACCAGTGCCGGCATTTATTCCGAGTTCGGAAAAATTGTTTGTATTTCGGTTGGATTCATTTACCTCAAAGGTGAAGCTATTCATTTCCGCACAAAATCTTTTGCCGGTGACAATGAAAAACGAATTCTCACTGATTTCGCGGAATTAATTGTAAAGTTTTGTTCCACAAAAGATCATACACTTTGCGGACACAACATCAAAGAGTTTGACATTCCGTATATTTGCCGGCGAATGCTGATAAATGACATAAAATTGCCATTTGTTTTTCAGATTGCCGGAAAAAAACCATGGGAAATTACGTTTATCGATACGCTTGAATTATGGAAGTTCGGAGATTATAAAAACTACACTTCCTTAAAGCTTCTGACAGCCGTATTTGGAATCCCGACACCGAAAGATGATATCGATGGAAGTCAGGTTGCAAAGGTTTATTACGAAGATAAAAACCTGGAACGGATTGCAGTATATTGTCAAAAAGACGTGGTTGCCACAGCTCAGGTATTTTTGCGCCTGAACGGATTTCAACTAATAAAAACTGAAAATATTGAATATCTGAACAATTAATAATTAAAAAATAATCGTTGTTTATAACCAAAATTGGCGGTTTTATAAAAAAAAAGTAGTATTTTTGATAAACAGAGAACAGGAAAGGGTTCAACTTTTTAGCATTCCTGTTTGTTTGTTGTTAACTTGTCTGAATAAGGCAGGTTATTTATTTTTCAATTGTTCATTCTCCGAAATTGATTATGCAACATAAATACACCATAATCTTACTCCTTTTTTCAGGTCTAGTATTTAATTCCTGCCGTCATAAAAAAACGGAAGCACCGTCCATTGTTGTTTCCTCCGATTTAAAAAATATTATTACTTCCGACACACTTCGTGTAGCCACCATGTATGGTTCTACCTCCTATTTTTTATTTCGCGATGAATTAATGGGATTTGACTACGAAATGGCCGAAAATTTGGCCACTTATCTGAATGTAAATTTAAAATTCACCATTGCTCGTTCAGAAACTGAAATGGCACAAATGCTTCAGGAACAAAAAGTTGATATTGTTTCATACAACATGATTGAAACCAAAGGACTCAAAAATTTATTCAGCTTCGTCCTTCCTCAATCGGAATCCTATCAGGTTTTAGTTCAAAATATGGGCAGCAAATCCGTTTCAGATGTAACCGAACTAGCAGGAAAAAGCGTTTATGTACCGGCTAACAGTATATTTTTGAACCGATTGGAAGATTTAAACGAGGAAATAGGTGGAACAATTAAAATACTGATTGCCAATGATTCGTTGACCGACGACGATTTAATTGATATGGTGGGTGAGAAAAAAATAGAGTATACACTTGCTTATCACAACGTGGCACTGCTTCACAAATCTTATTACAAAAATCTGGATTGCCGCATGTCTGTAGGTTTTGACCAGCATAACGGATGGTTGATCCGTTATTCGAGCCCCGAACTAAAAAAATCAATCGAAAAGTGGGAAAAACTCCCGGATACTCAGACAGCTCAGGCAACTTTTTTCAGCAAATATTGGGAAAGCAGCCCTTATTTTGCCATGCGTAAAGTCAGGATTCCAAAAGGATCCATTTCCCCTTACGACAATTTATTTAAAAAATATGCAACCCTTATTAACTGGGACTGGCGGTTATTGGCTGCCGTAGCATATCACGAATCACATTTCGATTCATCATCCACTTCCTGGGCAGGAGCAGCCGGTTTGATGCAACTCATGCCGCGAACAGCGTCCAATTTCGGTCTGGATCGTAAAACCATTTTAGATCCGGAATTGAATATCGAAGCCGGAGTTCAGTATATCAAAAGTTTAAATCTTGCATTCAGAAGAATCGAAAATAACGAAGAGCGGGTTAAATTTATTTTGGCCGCCTACAATTCAGGCCCTGCACATGTACTTGATGCGATGGCTTTGGCCAGTAAATACGGAAAAAATTCTCATGTCTGGTTTAATCAGGTGGAATATTTTTTACAAAAGAAAAGTGATCCGGAATTTTACAACGATCCTGTTGTAAAATACGGATATTTCCGTGGAAAAGAAACCGCCCGGTATGTACATAATACTCTGGATACGTATGAAAAATATTCAGGACGAAAATAATTTAACTTGAAAAATATTAAAAACGAAAAAACACAATGCCAAAAAGTGAAATAATTCTTATCAATATCTCCGGTGACGATAAACCGGGAGTAACAACTGCCGTTACAGGGATTCTGGGGAAATACAATGCCACAATTTTAGATATTGGCCAAGCAGATATTCATCATACCTTGTCGCTTGGGATTCTGTTTAAAATGACAGATGATACTCAAACAGGAAATATACTGAAAGAAGTTCTTTTCAAATGTTCCGAATTGAATGTCAATGTTCGTTTTACGCCTGTAGCGGTGAACGAATACGATAACTGGGTTTCGCGTCAGGGTAAAAGCCGGTATATTGTCACTATTCTGGGGAAAGTTATTACCGCCAAACAATTGTCGATGGTAACAAAAGCACTTTCTGATCAGGAATTAAATATTGATTCGATAATAAGGCTTACGGGCCGGCCATCGCTCGAAGAAAATGTTGAAACATCACTTCGTTCGTGTATTGAATTGTCAGTACGTGGCACATTGAAAGATAAAAATATTCTTTCGGCACAATTCATGAATTTCACGACCGAACTTGGCATTGATATTTCGTTTCAAAAAGATGATATGTATCGCAGGAGCCGTCGTCTTATTTGTTTTGATATGGATTCTACTTTGATAAAAACTGAAGTAATTGATGAACTGGCCGACCGCGTCGGAGTTGGCCAACAGGTACGGGCTATTACCGAATCGGCTATGCGTGGTGAAATTGATTTCAGTGAAAGCTTCAGGCAACGGATTGCATTATTAAAAGGATTAGACGAAAGTGTGCTGGAAGATATTGCCCTTCATCTACCGATTATGGAAGGTGCCGAACGTTTAATATCCATTTTGAAGAAAATTGGTTTTAAAATTGCTATCCTTTCGGGCGGTTTCACTTATTTCGGAAACAGATTGAAAAAACTTTTTGATGTTGACTACGTTTATGCTAATGAACTTGAAATTGAAGATGGAAAACTGACCGGAAATTATATTGGTGAAATTGTTGATGGCAGACGAAAAGCTGAATTATTAAAACTTATTGCGCAGGTTGAAAAGATTGACCTCGAGCAGGTTATTGCTGTTGGTGATGGTGCTAATGATTTGCCAATGCTAAATATTGCCGGGCTTGGAATAGCATTTCACGCCAAGCCAACCGTGATTGCAAATGCACAACAATCCCTTTCCACTATCGGACTTGATGGGGTACTTTATTTCCTTGGATTCAGGGATATTCACATCGATAACTAACAAGTGGTAAGCGGCAAGCAGCAAGGGGTAAGTAAAAAGGAATTGAGATTTTAACCCATGAATACAGAAGATGATAAATAAAAAAAGAGCAATAGTGATCGGTTCCACGGGCATGGTGGGAACTCAATTGATACAATTATTATTGCAAAGCAATGAATATTCCGAAATTGTTTCGCTTGTTCGATGTCCCAGCGGAATAATACACCCAAAACTAATTGAAAGTTGTATTGATTTTGACAATCCGGAAAGATGGAGTGATTTGGTGAAAGGTGATGTTTTGTTTTCAACCCTTGGAACAACTATTGCTCAGGCAAAAACTAAAGCAGCCCAGTATAAAGTTGATTTTACCTATCAATACAATGTCGCTGAAATAGCTGCAAAGAATGGAGTTGCAAAGTATGTGCTTGTTTCTGCAGCCGGTGCCAATGCCAAATCCATGACATTTTATATGAAAATAAAAGGCAAACTGGAAGTTGCCGTTCAATCGTTGCCTTTTGAAGTCATAAGCATCATTCGACCGGGTCAATTAGCCGGAAACAGAACTGAAAAACGATTTGGTGAAAAAATCGGACTTGCTGTTATGTCGGTAATAAATAAGCTCGGATTATTAAAACCTTACCGTCCCATTCATGCACGTCAGGTAGCTCAGGCTATGATAAATGCCGCTTCCAAAAAAGAATCTGGGTCTTATACGCTGGAAGAAGTTTTTAAACTGGCTCATTAAAATATTAAATAAATCAGATTCGTGATGATTTTTGGTTGGATTATTGTTTTAAAATAAACAATATATCCAACCATCTTTTTTATATTTCGTGCAGAATTTGTTTTGCTTACCATTCTTAAATTTTAGTTTATGAAAATAAGGCTTATACTGATTATCTCAACTTTTTTCTTTGTCGGTTGTTTTTGCAATAAATACAACAATCAAGTTAACGGGCTGACAAAAGGTCAATTACCTGATTCTCATTCAACTTCAAATGGTTTCAGAATTTTTTGGAATGATGTTAAAACAGACTCTCGGGATTTTAATAAGATGAATCAATATTTTCCTTCATCCAATTTGATTTCAAAATATGCATTAAAAAAAACGGATTCAAAATACAATTTTTCCGGATTTATTCAACTAAAAGAGGATTTCGATTATAACGCATTTCAAAAGTTGGGTGGAACACTTGTGAATTACTCTGCAGATTTTCAAAGTTTTTCAATTCCAATTAATAATATTACAAGTTTTGTAGAACTCAAAGGTATCGGGCGAATAGAAATGAATATAAAAATCAGGCAAATAAAATAATAAAATGAAAAGACAAATTCTATCAATATTGTTGGCTTTTCTGCCACTTTTCATATTTACTCAAGCTTATAAATCAGGTAAAATTTCGCCTTATACAGCTTCATTCCTAACTTCTATTCACGGGAATACTTCAGATTCCATAAGTACTAAAAAACTGCTGACTCGTTATTTAATGAAAAGCGTAAATAATCAACGCTTTGTAAATGTATTTATTCAACTCAATGAAAATGCCGATCCTGAAGTTTTAAAATCATATGGAGCTCTGATTAATATTAATTTACCTGGAATTATTTCTGCTCAGGTGCCGGTTGAAAACCTGGAAACAATTGCCATGTTGCCGGAAGTGAAACATTTGGAAATTGGAATTCCTGTTCGTGCCAAAATGGATAAAGCTCGCGTGGCAACAAATGTAGATAAAGTTCAGGCAGGGACTGATTTGCCGGCACCATTTAAAGGAAAAAATGTTGTAATTGGAATTATTGATAGTGGTATTGAATTTGGTCACATCAATTTCTACGATTCACTTGGAATAACCTACCGGATTAAAAAAGTCTGGGATCAAAATGTTGCGGGAACTCACCCAACCGGCTATTCTTACGGAACAGAATATAAAACACAATCTGCAATTCTGGCAGCCCAATTTGACAACAAAACCGAAACTCATGCAACCCATGTAACCGGAATAGCTGCTGGTGCTGACAAAAGCAACGGAAACGTTTATTATGGTGTGGCACCCGAAGCCGACATTGTATTTGTAAGTTATAATCTGAACGATCAGTCCAGTGATAATGTGAGTATTGCCGATGGAATAAAATACATTTATGATTATGCCACTTCTGTAAACGAACCTTGCGTGGTAAATATGAGTTTAGGCACCCAAATGGGACCGCATGATGGAACTTCTGCATTCGATCAGGTTTGTGACGCCCTGCAGGGCAAAGGAAGATTACTGGTTGGTGCTGCCGGAAACGAAGGCATGGACAGTTTACATCTTTCTCAGACATTTACTCCGACAAATACAACATTAAAATCATTTTTCAACTACTACGTCAACACCAAAATGGATGGAGCCACAGATATATGGGGTGATGCCGGAAAAAACTTCACAATTCGCGTGGTTGTTTACAACAAAACCACAGGAAATGAAGTTTATACCACACCAACATTAACTGCCGCCACTACAAACAGCCAGTCTTATAATCTTACCTCGGCAAACGGAGCCGTAGGTTCTATACAAATTTTCACGGAAAGAAATGCAACAAATACCAAACCCAATGCTTTTGTGTATACTTCCATGACAAGCATTACAAGTGGAAACTATATTGGAGTTATAATCACTGCTCAGGATGGAACCGTCCATTCCTGGGCAGATGATGTCAATGCTTATTTCTCGGGCAAAAACATTACCGGTTGGACTTCGGGTAATTCAAATAACTCAGTGAGTGAAGTTGGCGGAACTGGAAAACAGATTATTACAGTAGGTGCTTATACATCCAAAAACACGTTTACCAATACAAGTAACGCTACTTATCACTCGAGTGAAGTGGTAAATCAGATTGCTGATTTTTCGAGTAAAGGACCAACTCTTGATGGCCGAACAAAACCGGATATTACCGCACCGGGTTCATTGCTGATTTCATCTTATTCCAGTGCTATAATTACCAGTACTTCATATAAAAACTACATTGTCAAAATGACCACCGTGAACGGTAAATCATATTATTACGGTCAATTGTCAGGAACATCGATGGCGACTCCAATGGTTACTGGAATACTTGCCACATGGTTAGGTGTGAAAAATGATTTATCACCGGACGATGTTCGCACCATTCTTCAAACAACTTCTATTTCTGATTCATATACCGGAACAATTCCTTCGGGCGGCAGCAATATCTGGGGATATGGAAAAATTGATGCCTGGAGTGGCATAAAATCATTATTGAAAACCACTCAATTGCAACTGATTCAGCAGAACAGCGACAATGTACTTATTTATCCAAATCCAACCGACGGTGTTTTATCATTCCTGTTTGCTCATAACGATGCAAATGTAAAATTATCTGTATTTGCCATGAGCGGACAATTGGTTTATCAGCAGCAGGTTGGAGCAGTAACACTGGCACAGGAAGTTGTCGTGAATTTGCCGAATCTGATATCAGGGGTTTATCTAGTTACTGTCAAGGGTAATCTTCCATATAAATCCCACCAACTTCTGTTTCGTTAATTAAACATTTTTCCTGGCAAATAATGTTATTATCTCCAAATTCAAGCTCTTAAAAAAACAAAATTCAGAGCGAAAGCGTTTGAAGCCTGAATGCACGTGTGAACAATTATGTATCTTTGTTGCTGTTTAACAAAATTAATTCCAATCGATGAATAAAAATTATCTGATTTATTGCTTTCTTTTTATTTTCAGTTCGTATTCCCTATCACAAAATTATACCATCAGCGGTCATATTACGGATGTTAAAAACGGCGAAACACTTATAAACTCATCAGTATTCGATAATCTTTCTCACAAAGGAAGTGTTACAAATTCGTATGGTTTTTACTCACTTACCATTCCCAAAGGTAAAGTTGATTTGGTTTTTTCATATGTTGGTTATACGCAGCAAAACAAAGCTTTTAAACTCACGAATGATACCGTTATCAATATCAGCATGTCAGAAAGTACGGAACTTTCCGAGGTGACAGTTTATGCCAACCGCAAAGATCTTGGAGTTCACGGATCGCAAATGAGTGCCATCGAAGTACCTATAAATCAAATAAAATCAGTTCCAACTCTTTTTGGAGAAACTGATGTTCTGAAAGCGTTGCAATTATTGCCCGGAGTAAAAGCAGGATCACAAGGTTCGGCAGGCTTTTATGTCCGCGGAGGCGGACCTGATGAAAATCTGATTTTGCTTGATGGTGTTCCGGTTTACAATGTCAATCACCTTTTCGGATTTGTTTCTGTTTTCAATGCAGATGCCATTAAAAATGTAACTTTATACAAAGGCAGTTTCCCCGCTCGCTTCGGTGGACGACTTTCGTCGGTTGTAGATATTAATATGAACGATGGAAACAGCCATACGTATCATGGAAATGTCACAATAGGACTTATTTCATCAAAAATAAATTTCGAAGGACCGATTGTAAATGAAAATACAACGTTCAATCTTTCAGCACGCCGTTCGTATGCAGATATTCTAGCACAACCTCTCATACAGTCTACTCTTGCTAAACAACCCGGTATGAATAAAACTTCGGCCGGGTATTATTTTTATGACCTGAATGCAAAAGTAAGTCATAAGTTCTCGGATAAAGACAGGCTTTATTTGAGTGTATTTACCGGCGACGATGTGGTTTATGCCAATATAAAACAAAGTTCAACCGATATTCAGGGTCCGAATTCTACGGTTGTCGGCTCGCAAAGTACCTGGCTCAAAATGGACTGGGACTGGGGAAATATTCTTACTGCACTTCGCTGGAATCATATTATTTCCAACAAACTGTTTATGAATACAACAGCGTATTACACCCGTTATCAGTTTGTGCTGG
>Ga0302215_10001233_pt1 | contig 18466 bp, 14 predicted proteins | sample II_Fen_N3_1_FD_194580 | JGI IMG/M metagenome (GOLD analysis project Ga0302215, IMG submission 194580) | Peat permafrost microbial communities from Stordalen Mire near Abisko, Sweden - II_Fen_N3_1 | ecosystem: Environmental > Terrestrial > Soil > Wetlands > Permafrost | place: Sweden: Abisko...
TCTGATTAGTATCACTCATCTTATTTCTGTTCACACAAAATGAAAATCACATCAAAGTTCTTAATTGGCATCAGTTTTTGTTTTATTTCTTTTTGTCTGAATGCCGAAACTTCTCCCATCACCTGGAATGCCAGGTGGATTAGTCATCCCACTGCCAACCTGACCAATTTTGGAGTATATAACTTCCGCCGGGTTTTCAACCTGACACAAAAGCCAGCTCAATTTATGATTCATGTTTCAGCCGATAACCGGTACCGGCTATTTGTGAACGGTACGGCTGTAGCCTTTGGACCTCAACGCAGCGATATTGCGCATTGGAAATACGAAACTCTCGACATAGCTTCTTATTTGACTGCCGGGGATAATGTCATTGCTGCCCAGGTGCACAATGAAGGTGCTGACAAACCAATGGCTCAGATTACGTTTGAAACAGGCTTTATACTCCAGGCCGATATAGCTGACCAAACAGTAGTCAATACCGGTTCAGCCGCATGGAAGGTCAACATAAACGAAGCGTACGCCCAATTAAGCAACAACGACTTAGCCTGGTGGAACTGGGCTCACGGATGGTATGCTATCGGAGGCACAGATAACGTAAATGGCTTGAAGTATCCATGGGGTTGGGAAACATTGAGCTTTAATGACAATGCCTGGTTGACCCCCAATGTCATTTCTGACGGTCAATGGATTTTAGAACCGCGTCAAATACCCATGATGGAGGAAACGATCGAACACTTTCCAACCATTGCCAGAAGTACAAACATTACGGCTTCCACCGGTTTTTTGAACGGAACTTCCTCCCTGTTTATCCTGCCGAATACCACAGCAAGCATTCTGCTTGACATGAGTTATGAAACAATCGGTTATCCTGAATTGACTGTTACCAGAGGACTCAACAGTTCCATTAAAGTGACTTATGCCGAAGCCCTGTTCGATGCGAAGAGCAATAAAGGAAACAGAGATAGTATTAAAGGTAAAACACTTTCCGGTTATTGGGATATCTTTAAACCCGATGGTGGTAAAAACAGACTATTCCGTCCGCTCTGGATGCGGACTTTCCGATATATTCAATTCAATGTAACTACTTCGAGCGATACCCTGTTTATCAACGATTATCACAATGTATTCACGGCTTATCCATATACCAGGACAGCAACCTTTAATTCAGGGGATGCAAATCTTCAGAAAATATGGGATGTTTCATGGCGTACCATGCGGCTTTGCGCAACCGAAACTAATTTTGACTGCCCGTATTACGAACAATTGAATTACGAAGGTGATACCCGTATCCAATCGATGATTGCACTTTATACCTCAGGCGATGACCGTTTAATCAGGGATGCCATCCGTCAGTTCAATAATTCTATCCGGCCTAATCGGGGAATTCCTCAGGGAGCCTATCCTTCCACCTGGGCAGCACCCGATTATTTCATCCTGCCCGTATATTCCTTGTATTTTATCGGCATGGTGCACGATTATTTCATGTACCGAAAGGATGATGCCTACGTACAACAGTATCTCCCCACCATAAGGAAGGTTTTAGATGATTTTAATTCCCGGATTGATGCCACTAAGATGCTTGGAAAGAGGTTATATGCTAAGGATTGGAATTTTGTCGACTGGTCATTCAGCAATGGTACACCCGACGGTGGTGATACCGGCAATTCAGCCCTGTTATCCCTTGAATATCTGAAAGCTATACAGGAGGCTGTCAGGATATTTACGTATTGTGGAAATACCGCCGATGTAGCACTCTGGCAGGGAAGAGCCGATGAACTAAAAGCTGCCATTAATGCAAATTGTTATGATGCCGTGAATAATATCTATTTTGAAACTCCTGCAAAGACAAAATATACGCAACATACCAATATCTTAGCTATCCTGACCGATGCTGTTGACATTAGCAAACAGAAAGATTTGATGACAAAGGTTCTTGCCGGTAGCAATATGACGCTATGTACCCTTTATTATAAATATTATTTATTCAGGGCATTAAATAAAACAGGAATGGGAGACCTGTATGTCGGCCAGTTAAGCAAATGGAACGAAATGCTCAACAATGGGTTAACTACTTTTGCTGAGATGGACAATGTGAATACCACCCGGTCTGACTGTCATGCATGGAGTGCAAGCCCGGCGTTTGATTTTCTGTCAACCGTGGCAGGAATACAATCGGCTGAACCAGGTTTTAAAACAGTAAAAATTTCACCGGCATTCGGTGCTTTAACAGCCATCCATGCAAGCATGCCTCACCCTAACGGTACTATTTCGGTGGATCTTGTGAAAGATGCAAGTGATAATGTCAGCGGCACCATCATATTACCAAAAGGACTCACTGGTAATTATTATTATAAAAACAAAGTTGTGGTATTGAATGAAGGATTGAACACTTTATCTGCTACTGATGTAAAAGATGTCAGGAATTCAAGTTTCTCGATCTTTCCACTGCCATACCACAACGGGAACTTAACGATAAAATATCCGAAGATTGAAAATGGAATAGTTTCTGTTTCAATCTCAGATATGACAGGTAGAATCTGGTTTAACCAAAACGTAAAGATGAACAACGGAAAATGTGAATTAAAACCCACACTTCCAAAAGGATGTTTTATTTTAAATATCAATGAAGAGAATGTAAAGTTACTGGTGGAGTAGAAAATGACGTAAAACAAGACTATTAAATATACTCTCATAAAAAAGTGCAGGATTTGATTGAATATGAATTCAATCAAATCCTGCACTTTCTCTTTTTAGTCTCTTTGGATTCTTAGATTATAGCGGAGTTCTATATTTATTGTTTAATGATTTGCCTGGTAAATACGCCTTGATCTCCAGTAACAATTTTTACAATATATCCGCCGGAAACGTAATTACTCATGTTCACCTGGGCAGTACCATTTATTGTTTTTGCCTTATAAACCTGAGTTCCTTTGAGAGTATAAATAGTAAAATCAGCCTGAGAAAGTTGATTTGCTAATACAATGGTCAATTTATCAGTCACAGGTTCCGGATAAAGCTTAATATCAGCATTTAAAAGTGAAATGACACCCAATCCGGTTGTTGGTGCTTTCTGGGTAACCAGTATCGTCTTAGTATTTACACCGTTGCCTGATATAGTGAGGGTTGACGTACGGGCAACAGTTGAGGTATTAGCAGAAGCTGTTAATGTAATAGTTCCATAATTTGATCCTGAATTAATGCTGGCAGTTAACCATGATTGGTCACTTGCAATGTTCCAGCTGATATTTGAAGTGATATCAAATTTGACTGTACTGTTTGCAGCTGCTTCCATTGATAAAGCACTGGAAGTTACGTTCAGAACAGATGCAGATACCTTCTTGTTTAGAAAGCCTCCGGCACCCATCCAATTACGGAGAAGCATGGTCCATTTTCCTAAAACGGTGTCGGCAGCTGCCAGCCCAAAGCCATGTGCGCCATTATTAAAAAGATGCAGTTCTGCCGACACTTTCTTATCAACCAATGCATTATACATCATTGTTGAATTCTGCGCAGGCACCATGGCATCATTCGTTCCTTGAACTATGAAAGCCGGACTTGTGTTTGAAGTAACGTGCAATTCGTTCGATTCCAGGTTGATTTGAGTAGTTGAAGCATTCCGACCTAAGAGCATATCCCTGGAAGTGGCGTTACCATTTGGGGAAGTTAACGTGATAACCGGATATGCCAGTACCGTAAAATCGGGGCGGCAATACTTCTTATCTATACTATCAACAGGCGTTGCTAATCCATTATCAAAAATGTTTCCGGCGTTGGCAGCCAGATGAGCACCTGCTGAAAACCCCATAGCACCAATTTTAGCAGGATCAAGGTTCCATTGTATGGCATTGTACCTGATCGTCCTGATAGCGCGTTGTATATCGTTCAGTTGGGTAGGATAGGTGTAGCCATTATAGCTCCAGTTATTCAACCGGTATTTAAGAACAAAAACATTTACACCCAGGTTATTGAAAAAAGGCACAAAGTCAGTTCCTTCCTTTGCACTCTCTAACATCCAGTATGCACCACCCGGACATACAATGACAGAAGTACCGGTATTGATACTGGCAGGAGCCAAGAACATTTGCATGGAAGGTTTATCCACATCAGCCGTACCTTTTGCACCGGGTGCTCCATTGGGCCACAACAATACTGTTTGAGCTGAAAGACTCGTGAAAGCAAATAGAAAAAAAATAAAATGAAAGAATTTTAAGTTGGATGTTTTCATGAATGATTTATTTGTAGGATTTTAAAATAATAAAATTAATACTTTAATTAAAAAGCAAACTCAAAGACCCTTACGGATGATAACTGTGTTGGTTTATTCTATTTTTAAGGTTTACTCTTTAATAAGTTTCAAAGTTCTTGCAGTGTTGTTTGTATAGATTAAGCTAACAGTATAAACCCCGGTACTTAATTCGTCAACATGAATCGGACCACCGGTATAATTTCGAATCAATTTTACTTTCCGTCCGTCGCTACCGGTAATTACAATGTAATTTAAATCAGAAAGGGAAACATCTGATAAAGTAAAAGAATTGGTAACTACATTCGGATAGATGGAAGCTGACTTTATATCCAACACTGGAATTTCGTTTGCAACTTTCTTTATTTCATTATTAAAATAAACATACACTCCGGCAGTCCAGCCCATCATTTCGGCACTTGGGTATTCACCATTGAAAATCTGGCCGTTGCTTCCATTATACTTTTCATAGGTTTTATTGAGTGAACGTCCATCGGATGGAACAGGAGAAAGATAATTTTTTGCTACCACATCCAGAAACTTATTAGCAACACGTTTCGCTTCTACATCGTAACCATACTTTTTTATACCTTTATATACCAGGAATTGGAGTGGTGCCCAGACAACAGGATAATCCCACTGATATACATTCTTTTGAACGGTATTTTCGCAGGTTGATATTCCGAAATCAAGTTCAAATAACGGTAAATTATTTACCATCGAAGCAGCTTCTTCATTTGAGGCAATTCCGGCATACATGGCTGAAAATGAAATTGCACAAGCTACTGAAGGAAACTTATTTGTCTTATAATTATAATCCATGTAAAGTCCGCGATTACTATTCCAGCAGTATCTGCGAACCAGTGCTGCCCTTTTATCAGCGAATGTCTGCCAGTCAGGTTCTCCTGTCAAACCAAGTTCGGTAACCATCCAGGCAAAGTTTAACTCATAAAGATATAAGTTGCAATTTAAATCCAACGCTACAAAGTCAGGGCATTCCTGCTCAAAACGTGGAGTAAAGTCCATTCCTGTGGCAGCTTCGGCAAGCATAGGCGAACCTATTATTTGTTTTTCAGTATCACTAACCGTCTTCGACCAGCCAAACCGATCGGCTATTTGGCCATAAAATGCAATCTGATCACTCACCGATGCATGGTGTGAATAGCGTTGAAGTCCATGGATAGAAGTAGTGTGGTTTTCAATAGGTGTAGCCGAAGAATCCACCCAAAAATTATATTCTTTCTTCAGGGTTATATAAGAGGATTTTAACCATGTCTTATTTTTGGTTGTCATGTTTTCATAAACATCACGGACCATCATTGATAAATATGGCGGTTGCGACCGGTTTTGACCCCAAGTAGCAGTAGCATTAGGCATAAAACCGAGAAGGTTCACGGTATAGAGCATGTTGTCAGTGTTGTTTTTGGCATAAAGGTTCACATTGCTGTGTAAAAGCAACCCTTGAATCAGGAAATAATTATCCCAGTAAAACATCCAATTCCATCCAGGAGAAAGAGAAATATAACTGTTTGGCAGAGTACCGCTTCCGCTTATAAATGCTGAATTCCAATTTGTTTTAATATAATTCTCAACATTATCGTAATTCGTGGAATATAAAGGTACGTAAGGTGCACTTATTACAATAGTTTTAGAAAGGCAAATAAAAAGTACGAATAAAATGGATTTTTTCAACATGATTTTGAAGATAAGGTACTTTGAGGTACTTTATGATAAAGTATATAGTCTATTTAAATAACAATCTACAATAATATAGATTCAAATAGATAGGATATTTGACACACAGCCTTAAGTTGAGTTTTGATTATTCCTTCAAATAATATAAGTTTATTTTTTCGAAACTGTTATTTGGAATTCTTTCAGATAAAAGGGTTCGAAATAAGCCACATCTACAAATTGTTTCTTATCAAATGCGTTATCAGCAAATTGAATCATATTTTGTGCAAGTGGAACTAAATTATCAATAAAACGGGCATTTGGATGAATGAGGGTATCTTTACATTTTTCAGCCCCATTTCCAAAAAAATATACAAGGTGATTTGCAAGCTCTTCGTTATAAGAATCAGAAGTTATAATATCAGCGGAAATATCCCTGAAAATTTCACCTTTTGCCGTATAAAAAGCTGCATATACTTCCATTCGCCTGGCATCAATCATCGGGCAAAACAAAGCACTTTCTTTCTCATTTATTAAATTCAACGCCTGGACAGTCAGGACTTCCAAGGTACTGACTGCTATCAAAGGAATATTAAAACCATAACATAACCCTTTTGCTGTGGAAACACCGATTCTTAAACCGGTGTATGAACCCGGCCCACTGCTTACAGCTACTGCATCCAGCTTTTTGTCCGTTAATTTTAGCACTTCCAGTGCTTCAGCAATAAACACACTCAACAGTGCAGCATGATTCATTCCATCGGAGTTTGATTTTGTAAAAAGACAGTTGGAATTTTCGCTTAAAGCGACAGAACAAACATTGGTAGAGGTTTCTATATAGAGAATAGTAGAGGACATAATGCTAAATCTTTGAATTATAAGATATGTTGAATTGTTTTTTCCGATTTAATAGCAAAATTACTGAAATTTTCCCGTACTTAAAAAATAAAATCCCTGCATTCTTTTTGAAAGCAGGGATTAGCAGTATTTTTATTGAAATATTTATTTGATGGTTACTTTCAGTGGATGGCAGGTTACTTCACTGAATTGATTCAAAGCTCTGAACCAATCACGATCTGAGGGAAAATGCCATTTACTCCAACCTGCACCAAAATAATAAGTAAATGAACTTCCTGTTTTATACGAGCTTGTCATAAGTGCATGATCTCCTTCTTTAAATGCTTTGTTTACTTTAGAAGGGATAAATACTCCAACATAATTACGTCCGGCTGGTACTTTAGCATCCGACAACGCTTCTTCAGCATATCCGGATGTTCCATTTGCTATGTTCTGTTCAAGGTTACCGATCCCATCATGTAAAAATATACCTGCTGCCAATTCCATTTTTTGATCAACACCCGTAATTCTGGCTATCGCTTTATTTAACAATCTTCCAGCATCAGCTATGATTGTAAGTTCTTCCTTGTAGAATAAATTATCAACCTTTAAGGAATCGTAAGTTAAAGTGAACACCGATCGAAGTGGTCCGCACTCAACAATTTTATAATGACTGAAATGATCACCAACCCATAATTTACCATTAACATAGGGTGCTAATCCTCCACATCCTAATGTATGGGACACTTTGTAAAAATCCAATCCCAGACCGTGGTCAATATGATAGGAAATGCCATTGTAAATATCATCCTTATATCGTTGATCCACAACCAGATTATCAGTACATTTTGCCCAATAATCGACACCGTTGCTGGGGTTTTCGTTTGCTAATGCCGGCCCGTACATTCTATAAGCTGCCATATCGTTTTCCCAGGCAATATCATCTTTGCGTTCAGGGACAAAACGGACGAAGGTCTTTGGTTTCAAGACAATAGGCTTCCCTTCGGTCAAAGAATAACTTGTAGAACTATGTGTTTTTACATTAGCCAGAAAAATCAATGCCTGAGGTTTTTTATTCCCCTTGTAAACCAACTGATAAGCAACATCCTGGTTTGATTTATTTTTTAACACATACGTCTTCGTTGCAAAAGAAACCTTTAACGCGGATAAACTCACTTCTACCATTTCACCTTTTCTATCTATTCCCGTTGAGTTTGTTACAACAATTGAATGTTGAGCAAATAAACCTGAAACGAGTAGGAGTGATGCTATCAGTGGAAAAGCCATTCTCTTCATAATTCCATTATATTTAATTATTTAGGTAGTTTTCCAATATACGCCAATATACCTCCGTCAACATACAGAATATGACCATTCACAAAATCAGAAGCACTTGAGGCTAAGAATACAGCAGGACCTTCCAGATCTTTCGTGGTTCCCCAACGGGCCGCGGGAGTACGTCCTATGATAAAGTTATTGAAAGGATGGCCATCTTCCCGCAAAGGAGCAGTTTGTGGCGTTGCAATGTAACCAGGCCCAATTCCATTTACCTGGATATTATATTCAGCCCATTCACAAGCCAGGTTTTTAGTAAGCATCTTCAATCCCCCCTTAGCTGCTGCATAGGCTGATACAGTTTCACGTCCCAATTCGCTCATCATGGAACAGATATTTATAATTTTACCGCCTCCTTTTGCAATCATCCCGGGAGCAACAGCCTTTGACATAATAAATGGACCATTTAAGTCAATATCAATAACCTGACGAAATTCTTTGGCAGTCATTTCTATTGCCGGAATACGTTTGATAATTCCTGCATTGTTTACTAAAATGTCAATCACGCCTACTTCCTTTGTAATTGCAGCGATTCCGGCATTTACATCATCTTCATTGGTCACGTCAAACACATATCCGTGAGCTGTAATGCCATCTGCTTTAAAAGCTGCAAGACCTGCATTTACTTTATCCTGACTTCGTTGATTAAACACAATTGTAGCACCTGCATCAGCAAATGCTTTAGCAAGGGCATATCCGATTCCATACGATGCACCTGTTACCAATGCCACCTTTCCGGTTAAATCAAATTGATTCATATTCTTATTTTATTATTTGGATATCTTTGTTATGAGTAATGTTCGTGAATTTTATCATCTTTTAATTGATGAAGTTGGTTAATTATGAACTGTAGATTCTTACTATCTTAATTCATTGTTTTTAAAGAAATCCTGATCGCTATAGTCAAGGTTTTCTCCGGCCATTCCCCAGATAAATGTATAATTACTTGTCGCTGCAGCTGAATGAATCGACCATTCGGGTGAAATCACAGCTTCGTCACCTTTCATCCAGATATGACGTGTTTCTGTGGGTTCTCCCATAAAATGACAGACTGCCTGTCCTTCGGGAACCTCAAAATAAAAATAAGCTTCCATTCTGCGGCTATGTATGTGTGCCGGCATAGTGTTCCATACACTACCGGGAGCCAATTCTGTCATACCCATTTGCAACTGACAGGTTTCCAAAACCTGACAGACCAGCATCTTATTTATATGACGGTGATTTGCACCTTCCATTGAACCCATTTCTGCTACAATGGCTTCTGCTTTTGTAATCTTTTTATCTGGAAATTTTTTATGAGCAGGAGCAGAGTTAAAATAGAATTTTGCAGGGTTTTTAGCATCAATACTATGAAAAGTAACTGTACGGTTTCCTGCACCTATATAAAAAGCTTCTTTGAAACCCAATTCTGTTACAACTCCATCCACAGTAATTTCACCGGCACCTCCAACATTGAACGTACCAAATTCACGACGCGAAAGGAAATAGTCTGATTTTAACGGATCAATAGTTTCAAGTGTCAGGACTTCATTAACAGGCATTGCACCACCCACTACTAAACGGTCGTAGAGTGAGTAGACCATGTTTACCTCATTTACACTGAAGATATTTTCAATTAAATGTTCTTTTCGTAAACGGGAAGTATCGTACTTTTTTGCATCTTCAGGATGAGAGGCATACCTGATTTCATAATTTGTCTTCATTTTTTTAATGTATTGAACTGAATTCTATGGTTTTGAAATTCTTAATGATTTTATAATTGGTTGACCAAAAATACTGTTAATTTTTACTTGTTAAAAGGAAATAGAACATGTTTTGTAACACATTATTACATTTTAGGGTATTTTGATTAGCTAATTGAAACTTTGATATTGAGGATATGAAGAAGAATATGTTAATGTTTTCCAGACATGCTGGGTAATAAATCACTTTCTTTTTGCTTTTTAGGAAATGTTCTTAAAGAGAACAAAGATAGTAGAAATTTATTTTACCTGGAAAAGCCATGCTAAATTCGCAGATAAATCAAAGTTGCTGGAGGTAGCAAAATAATCTTTCTTTTGATTTGCAAAAATATCACTTAACCCATAATTAGCCCGTGTATCAAATTGCAGTATTTTCCCTTTTATATTGAAAAGAATACCAAAACCGGCACATATTCCATAATCAAACGGATGTTCAACAGGAGTTATATGTTGTACATCAGTTGAGTTATCGGTTGAATTTAACAACACTTTTTCAGAAAGCAAATAACTGATTTTAGGACCGAGATTTATAAAAAACCTGTTTTTATTACCCATATAAATGTGGGTCATAAATGGCAGTTCGATATAATTTAATTGCCGTGAATATAATCCTGATGATTCTTTCCAGCCTCGTTGTGAAAAATTTAATTCGGCCTGCATGCCCACATTTTTCTCAGCAATATACCTGAATACAATTCCTCCGTTGAAACCCATCAGAAAGCCCTGAGGTATAGCCGGATTGAATGAAACCATAGATTCGGTAATACCCATGTTAGCCCCGATATACATTTCCGGCTTATCCAACCTTACCTGAGCAGACAAAGAAACAGATATTAAAATTAGAACTGAAATCCAAAGTTTTTGCATAGAGTATGAAATTTCACAATTTTATTGGGCTTTGTCTTCCCCAAAATAAACCCGTTGATTTATAAAGCCTGAATCATTCGAATCACGTTCGAACAAAGGCTCTGATTGAATACCTTTTTCTATATTATTGGAATTAATCTTATTATTGAATTTGTTTCCATTGTGATGAATTAATGATATAAAATAATTCGTTAAATCATATCCGAGTAAATCATAACGGGGTGAATCGACAGTAACGTCCTTTCCAAAGTATTGATCAAATTGAAGATTAAATTCTTTGACCAATGCAGGATTCAAATTAGTAATGAAGGGAGACATAAATATACTTTGTGGAGATTTATCACTCTGATTTCTCCAGTTGAATTGTTCAAATAAAACAATATCGAATTGAGTTGATACTGCGGATAATGAATTGATAAATGGACTAACGTTTGAAAATTTATCGGAATTAAAAATTATCAGATTCTTTTCTCCTTTTTTTAGAAAACCATTAAAATTGACATAATCCGCAGTTGTCAATTTAATAGTTGAATAAATCCGACGTTCTTTAATCAGTTTCTTTTGTAATGCTGCAACTCTGGCTTTACCATCATCTAATGGACTGATGTCCTGAATTTCCGCAAAAACTACGTGAGTATTTTTAAATTTTCCGAGTATTAAATCAGTAATAAATTTCAATTCTGATTCCTGTCCGGGGTTAAATTGAAATAGATAGGGATTTGAATCTATATCTGCAACCTTCGAAGTAAAAGGAATCAAGGTATTAATCTTGTTTTCTCTTGCAAAATTTCCTACTTCAGGTACCTGATTACTAAAAGCCGGTCCGATAATTAAATCTACTGATTTCAATTCTGGATTGTTCAATATCTCTTTTACCCTGTCTTCCGATTTTTCAGTATCATAGGTATAAATCTCCAGTGATATACCCTTCTTTTTAGCTGCTTTTATGGCTAAAAGTGATCCTTCATAATAATCAATAAACTTTTCAACATTTGGATCACTTTTAGGTTGGTCAAGCATGAAAGGCAACAGGAAAGCTATTTTAATTAGCCTGTTATCCGAAAGCTTAGTTTGAGTTGACCTCTCAGTCACTTTATTCTCCAGGTTGGTCGACTTTGATTCAAGAATAATACTGTCTTTCTTTTGTCCTTTTGATTTAGAAGTAACTTTTTGCGGAATGATCAAGTCAGAACCAACAACTAATTTTGAATCCGAACCTGGATTTAACTGAATAATATCAGTGATTTCTACTTTATAGCGTTTGCTGATGGAGAATAAAGTTTCATCAGGTTGAACTTTATGGGTGATCGTTTTCGAAGTTTTTTTATTTTTATCCGTTGAGGAAGATTCTGAATTTGAATCATGACTCTTTTCTTCAATTTTCTTCTTATGATCCTTCATCGGTTTAGGAATCTGCAAGATATTTCCTTCTTTCAAACCATTTTTGATTTCAGGATTATATTTTACAATTTCCTCTTCACTTACATTGAATTTTCGGCTGATACTAAAGAGTGTTTGTTTTTTGCCTACTTTGTATTGAATAAATTCCGGCGAAGATTCATTGTGGCTGACTGACTTTTTCCAGGCTTTCTTTTGTACAGGAATTAAAATCTTTTGTCCTACTTTCAATCCTTCTTCAATTTCAGGATTAGCCTTACTAATAATTTCGGCGGATATTTTAAATTTTCGCCCAATGGCTAATAATCCTTCACTCGGTTCAACTGTGTATTGATAGTATTCAATTCCATTTATCGTGGTAAGCGGATATTTGTCATTCTGTCCAAGAACTGCAAGAGATAACAGAAGTAATCCTCCAAGTAAAATACTGAATAATTGCTTTTTCATTTTTATTGAACGTTACTAATTGATTTTTAGGAATAAATGCAAAAGTACTAAAAATATATTTTATCAGCCTTGTAAGGGTAATAATTCAGAGTTTTTTTTGTTATTGATAAGAAAGATGTACATTTGCATACGATATATAATTCCTGAAAAATTTATCCGTTTATGAGAAAAATCATTTTGACTGCTTGCCTTTTTCTTAGTACTATTATTGCATGTGCTCAACTTACTTCAAATCCGGTAGTCACCCCATATACGAATTTTACGGGAATTGATTATCTCTTTATTTTTAATGGAATTACCCCGTCAACAGAAATAAGTTTTACAGGTACAGGTACAAATATTAATTGGTATAAGTTTACTGCCCCAACTACATCAATAAGCAGTTTTTCGTACATTTCTCCTGAAGATGGTACCGGTTATACACTGAAAGTCGATAGTCAGATCTTTCATATCTGGGTTATCGATTATAAAAATTACTTACCCAGTTTACTTGCTATTAATGATAATCAACCGGATCCATGCAAAGTAGTCAACTTAAGTCTAAATGTACCTCAATTGTTTTATAATACTGTTGATAATGTTTCACATCCAATTGTAAGAGATTTCTCTATTAATTACAAAACTCTTAAATGGGGTGGTTCTGCCTGGACAGATAAAGATACTCTTGTGAATGTACCAGTAACATTACCTACAACTCAGATATCTGTTCCAACTCCGTTTAGTAACGCCTCTTTTCCAAATACGACTTTTAGTCTTTCCGGTGATCAGTATGCTAAAGCCTTGGGAATAGACTCTTTAAAAGTAAACACTCCTCCATACACTCCGGTAGCTGTCATCTCCTATCTGACTACGACCGTTGCGTCACGTGATCAAGGGGATAAAAAAAATAATGAAGGTAACGTCCCAAAAACGAAAGTATTGCCTATCAGTTTTTCTGCCCCCATTGATGTTCAATTTCTGAGCAACGGAAATGAACCCATCACTCAATTTTATAATTGGGTGATTTATAAGGATGATAAACCGATTATTAACCGTTCGGATAAAGATACCCGTTATACGTTCACTGAATTTGGAAAATATAAAGTAAAGCTGACAGTCAGTAATTCTACCTGTTCGTTTTCAGACTCCATAACGGTTGAAGTTTCTGAATCGGCCATTTATGTTCCGAATATTTTCACACCAAATGGTGATACCTATAACGATGAGTTTCGGGTAGCTTACAAATCGTTGATCAGTTTTCAATGTTGGGTATTCAACCGCTGGGGAAGGCAGGTGTTTTACTGGACTGATCCTACAAAAGGGTGGGACGGAAACATCAATGGAAAGAAAGCGGTTCCCGGCCCCTATTTTTATGTGATCAAGGCAACCGGTTCCGATAAGAAAGTATATAAGCTGAAAGGAGATATTAACCTGCTAAGATGAACAGGAAACTAAAACCAACTAAATAAAAAACAGGAAGTAGTTGAATACTTCCTGTTTTTTTATTTCTGTACCAGGTACATGCTGCAAACTCCGAAAGTAAACTTCTTGTAAATCTTTAATTTAAAACCATTCGTTTTGAGAATTTCAATAAGCTTTTCCCCATTTGGAAATGCATGCATGGAGGCAGTCAGGTAATCATAGGCGATCTTATCACTCGATAAATATTTAGCGGTCAACCTTACAAATATCCTGGTATAAAGCTGGTATCCCTTTAATAACAATCCTTTTGAGGGTTCATTCATTTCAAGGATCAGTAAATGACCATCTGGCTTTAAAACCCGGTGAATTTGTTGTATACTTTCATTCAGCTTCTCGAAATTACGGATACCGAATGCAATGGTAGCGGCATCAAAGCTTTCATCGGCAAAGGTGAGGGTCGAACAATCCTGTACCTGCAAATCGATTTTATCCTCCAACTTTACATTCGAGACTTTTATTCTACCTATTTCCAACATTTTATCAGAAATATCTACGCCTGTGACATGATCAGGATTCAAATACCGGTAGGATTTAATACACATATCGGCAGTTCCGGCTGCAATATCCAGAATTTGTTTGGGATTATATTTTTTGAGCTCCAGTAATGAATGTTTACGCCATACCCGGGCCATGCCCCATGACATGATATCATTGAATTTATCGTATTTATCGGATATCGTATTGAACATTCTGGCAAGTTGCACAGTTTTTTCTTCTTCCTGGTTATAGGGTTTTACTTTCGTAAAATCTTTTGTTGATTTGTTTTTCATAAAGTATTTTTATCCCTCAAATCCTGAAAAAAGATGATCAGGTTTTGAATCCTGCTAAATCATGAATTAAAGGTATAGTGACATTAAAGCTTATAACAAAAATAGATTCCTGTTTGATTAGGATCTATGATCGGAGTAATCGTCAGATTCTTCGGGAAGAGTTTCATGACTCCATCGTAGGCCCAGTAGGTGGCGTTAGTCATGAGTATTCCAACGCCAGCTCCCATAAGAACATCACTGGTCCAGTGAGCATTACGTACTATCCGGGCATATCCTACATAACCGGCGGTTAAGTATCCTCCAATAGAAATCCACGGGCTGATATATCCTAACTCGTGATCTAAGAAAGTAGCAGCAACAAATGACATTGCTGTATGTTGCGATGGAAGTGAATAACCGTCACTCGAAGTTGTTCGCCCACCCGGCCTGGGTGATTTTGTTATTTTCTTTCCGTTGTAAACAACGAAATCACTGGCTATATAGGCAACAGCGAGAATAACAGAGCGATCAATAAAATGATGTTTCGATTTCAAACCGAATGCACTTAATGCATATTCAGCCACAGCCGGTACATATCGTACATAATCATCTCCCAAATTCACATAACCAGGTAACTGATCATTGTTCCACACGAATCTTTTTTGAAGGTCTTCTTTAAACCCGGGTATTGCGACAATAGTCAGACTTCCCAATGCCAGACTGACAGGAACAATGCTCTCCTGAATATATCTAGATCGATACCATTGATTTTGAGACTCATGTGTTTTGATCGTTAATGTATCGATTAATCTCAATGAATCAGTTTGAGCATTTATTGAAAGTGCCGACAGTAAAATGAATAATACTAAAATTATTAGCTTCATCATATCAGTAAAAATTAAGTGTTTAAATTGTCGACTTACGCACAATGATATAACACTTAAAAACAGGAAATTCTAAATCTCCTATGAAATAACAATTTGACCGGTTTTTTCAAAGTATTTTTGAAGAACGAGTAAAGAGATTAAATCTTCCTGTTTCTTGTTCTTAAATTGATTGATATAATGGTGAGCATTTTCAATGATTTTTAAAGCTTTATCAGTATTATTGATGTAATAGTTTAATCTTTCTTCTAAATCGCTGTAGTCATCTTTAATCATCACATAATGATAATCAGGAATCAATGTACCTTCCATGAACCAAGTCTCATAGACAGGTTTCGGCATGACAGCCAATGAATTGGACGACATCACCCATTTTAAATTGCTGGCAACATCGTGCCCTTCCAGACAAAGAATGAACTTATAGTTAAGATGCTCACTAATAGTCAATCGGTTAGCCAAAAAATGAAGGTTCATATTCGTGTTTACCTGCCCCACATTACACAGAGGATGATGCATGTACATTTCCAGAAAACGAATACGATGTGGTTGGCTTACTTTTGAACGTCCTACCAACATATTTATTTTATCCGTAAATGCCTTTGTGTCATTTAAAAATAAAAAATGTCGCACTTTATCTAAATTCAATATAACTGAATTTGCATTATCACCATGTATTGGGCGACTCTTGACAATGGAAGGAATATTCGGTATGTGATTGATATCTCCTAATAACGATTGAAGTTTCAGACTTTTATTAAAATAACGGGTGAACTCCACGATATCAAAATAATAGGTTTTATTCTTTTTCCCAAGTTTAAATTCATGCAATGTTATTGCACTCGAAGGTAAAATATGAACTTCATTTAATCTGTTATAGTAATTTACTCTCTGAATAATAGAATCAGATTCAAAATCCTTAATTCTTCGTAATTTCGATTCTAACTTGCTTGTAAATAAACACGAAGGATAATACAGTCGTAAAAAATTATGTAAATAGTACCAAAACTTATTATTCTTATGTCTAAAAGATAATCTTTTGAATTCTGAAAACATAATATACTATTTTTCCCAATTATTTAAACTTCAGAGTTTATTTAATGACAATGTTGGATTTATTTTCTGATGGATGATTTAAACTTCGCACTATCAACCAAATTCCCCAGATAATGAATGGCAGGCTCAGGATTTGACCCATATTCAATGATAAATTGGATTCAAACACTTCCTGATTATTTTTAATGAATTCCAACGCAAAACGTGAACCAAAAATTCCAATCAGAAAGACTCCGAATATCAAGCCGTTTTTCTTGTAAGCTTCTTTTTTCCAATACAACCACCAAAGAACAACAAAAGTTGTAAGACAATAAATCATTTCATAAATCTGAGTCGGATGCATTGGTTGAGTTTCTCCGCTCCTGACGAATATAAATCCCCAGGGTAGGGAAGTGGCACTGCCGTAAATTTCCGAGTTCATTAAATTTCCAAAACGAATGCATGCCCCGCATATCGCCACACCAATGACCAGACGGTCGAAAATCCAGACATATCCTTTTTTTGAAACCTTTTTGTCGAAAAAATACATGGCGATCAGTATCCCAATGGCACCACCGTGACTGGCTAATCCTCCACGCCAGATATACAGTAACTCCCAGGGATGTGAAAGATAATGATTCCCGTATTCAAAGGTTATTCCCAGAATTGTTACCGGTTCCCTGAGCAATTGCCATTCATAAAAGAAACAATGCCCTAATCGTGCACCAAGGATAGCTCCTACCACTGTATAAATAAACAGCTTGTCCAGCCATGCTTCAGGAAGTCCTTCGTGCTTGAAAAGTCGCTGGACAATCAACAGCGTGAACCAGATACCGGCAGCCCAAAGTATTCCGTACCAACGAATTGTAAGTGGCCCTAAATGTAAAAGTATCGGATCAACATTCCAGGTAATAAAGTTTAACAGCATACTTTTCTGAAAGATTAAGTTATTGAATTATGTTGATTATAAAATAAATCAATCAATATTGAGAATTTCTATCTTTAAAGTCTGATCATGAGTTTATGCCTCAATTAAACATTGACAGCCGCCCCATGGCAGTTTTTATATTTTTTCCCGCTTCCGCAAGGGCAAGGGTCGTTTCTCCCGACTTTCTTTTCCACACGGATAGGTTCATGATGTTGAATTTCACGGGTATCCTGCTTGGTAGGATCTTCACTTCTACCACCCACTTCATCTTTTTGGGTCTTATATTTGCTTAAATCCATTCGCTGGCTTGGTCTTGCTTCACGTACCTGTTCCGGTTCACGTACCGGTATCTGTCCGCGCATCAATACTGCCAAAACCTTCCGGTTAATCGAATCAATCATTTCTTTGAATAAGCCGAACGATTCAAGTTTGTAGATCAACAGAGGGTCTTTTTGTTCATAACTTGCATTCTGTACTGAATTACGCAACTCATCCAACTGACGAAGATGTTCTTTCCATTCATCATCAATGACATAAAGCAGGGTCTGCTTTTCAAAAGCTTTCACTACTTCACGAGCTTCCGATTTATATGCGGTCTCTAAATGGGCGGTAATATTGAATACTCTCTTTCCATCGGAAACGGGTATCAGGATACTTTCGTATTGCTGTCCCTTTTGTTCATACACCTGCTTGATAACCGGATAAGCTATGGTTGCCAGTTTATCCATCTTACGTTTAAAAGTTCCCAACGCAGCTTCGGATACCTTGTCACTTAATATGCTGATTTTTGTGGAATGAAAGTCTTCTTCCCCGAATGGAACATCCATGGCCAATACTTTCAACAAATCGATTTCAAGCTCATCAAAGTC